>JAABUN010008303.1_pt1 | contig 10680 bp, 10 predicted proteins | sample 5559311 | NCBI WGS metagenome assembly JAABUN01 (sample SAMN10711877, study PRJNA513370) | rock metagenome | isolation source: Antarctica rocks | place: Antarctica: Victoria Land, Siegfried Peak sud
TCGGTTCACGCTTGGTCGATGCCAAGGCTGTCGCCCAGGTCTACCAGAACCGGATCCGCAGCTGGTGGGTCGTCCTTGTCGTTCTCCTCGCCGTGAGCGTCGTCGCGGCCGCGATAGCGACGACCCCCGTGGGACAGCAGTGGTGGGAAGACATCTCCACGCTCGCCACCTCGGTCTACGCGTGGTGCCGGGATCAGCTGCAATGATCGCGTTCCGTCGCTATCTCTTCTTCTTCCTGGTCGTCTGTACGGCACTCGCCGTCGGGATCGCGCTCGGGGGAGGCCCGCTTCAAGGACGCCTGGCCGCTGACGAGCAGACCGCCGGCTCGCACACCCCCGATCTGAGTTCGACAGTCGCCTCGCTGAGAAGAGCTCAGCTTTTCGACGACGCGATGAGTGCGGCGACGTCACCACAGGTCGTGCACGACCGGCTGGCCGGAAGGGCCGTCGCGCTGCTGGTGCTGCCGCAGGTGGGGGAGTCGACGGTGGTTGCGGTGACCGACGCGGTTCTCCAAGCCGGCGGGGCGATCACTGTCGTTGCCCACATCTCACCGGACCTCGTCAACCCAGCCAAGAAGACGTACGTCGACAGCCTCGCGAACAGCTCGCTGCGGGGCCGCGACGACGTAGCCCGGGCGGCCGGAGCGGGGACCTATGAGCGCATCAGCGCGTTGGTTGCTCGAGCGTACGTCGGGCATGGCGGCCACACCGACTTCGACGCCGAGGCGGCCGACATCCATGCCGAGCTCGAAGGTGCCCGACTGGTGTCCACCGAGGAAGATCCCCTTCAGCGCGGCGCCTTGGTGCTCGTGGTGGCGCCGGCAGCGTCGGCTAGAGGCGAGCTGGCGACTGCGTCGAACCTCATCTCGACCCAACTCGTGAGCACCTTGGCCGCTGCCAGCGACGGAGTGCTCGTCGCGGGTCCACCCTCGAGCAGCTCCCCCGGCGGCTTGTTGAGCGGACAGACCTTGGTCAAGCAGGTGCAGGACGGCTCGCTGTCGACACTGAACGTCATCGACAGTCCAACCGGTCGGGTCGCCGCGATATACGCGCTGGGCGCGACAGCTGACGGGCAGGTAGGGAGTTACGGCACGTCGGCGAGCGGACCCCAGCTGCCCCCGGGGCTGTTCCCGGTCACGGACTGACTTGGCGTGGCGTGCGGCCGTCGTCCGGCGTCTTGCTAGGCTGGAACCCCGTGGACGGCGGGTGTCCCCGCCGCACAGCGAAATCCACGGGAGGGTGATGTGGCAGTCCTTGCGCAAACCAAGCACCTGTTCGTCACCGGCGGCGTCGCCTCCTCGTTGGGCAAGGGGCTGACCGCCTCGTCACTCGGCCGGTTGCTGAAGTCGCGCGGGCTGCGGGTGACGATGCAGAAGCTCGACCCCTACCTAAACGTCGACCCAGGCACGATGAACCCGTTCCAGCACGGCGAGGTCTTCGTCACCGACGACGGCGCTGAGACGGATCTCGACGTCGGACACTACGAGCGTTTCCTCGACGTCGACCTGGACCGGCTCGCCAACGTCACGACCGGGCAGGTCTACTCCGCCGTGATCGCGAAGGAACGCAGAGGCGACTACCTCGGTGACACCGTCCAGGTGATCCCGCACATCACCAACGAGATAAAGGAACGCGTCCGGGCCATGGCTGGTCCTGACGTCGACGTCGTGATCACCGAGATCGGCGGCACTGTCGGCGACATCGAGTCGCTGCCATTCCTTGAAGCCGCCCGTCAGGTGCGGCACGACGTTGGTCGCGACAACTGCTTCTTCCTGCACGTCTCGCTGGTGCCCTACATCGGCCCCTCAGGGGAGCTCAAGACCAAGCCCACCCAGCACTCCGTCGCGGCGCTGCGTTCGATCGGCATCACCCCCGATGCGGTGGTGTGCCGGGCTGACCGAGAGATCAGTCCGGCGGTCAAGCGCAAGATCTCCCTGATGTGCGACGTCGACGAGGAGGCTGTCGTCGCCGCCGTCGATGCACAGTCGATCTACGACATCCCCAAGGTGCTGCACGCTGAAGGCCTTGATGCCTACGTCGTTCGCCGGCTCAACCTGCCGTTTCGCGACGTCGACTGGACGCGGTGGGACCAGTTGCTGCGCCGGGTGCACCACCCCGACGAGGAAGTCACGGTAGCGCTCGTCGGGAAGTACGTCGACCTGCCCGACGCCTATCTGTCGGTCGCCGAAGCTCTTCGGGCCGGTGGCTTCCAGCACTCGGCCCGGGTCAATCTTCGCTGGATCGCCTCCGACGAGTGCCGCACGCCCGAGGCTGCGGGCGGGCTGCTTCACGACGTTGACGCCGTGTGCATCCCTGGTGGCTTTGGTGTCCGCGGCATCGAAGGCAAGGTGGGAGCGCTGCGCTACAGCCGTGAGCACGCGATCCCCACCCTTGGTCTTTGCCTTGGACTGCAGTGCATGGTCATCGAGTTCGCCCGCAACGTCGCAGGACTCGACGCCGCCGGCTCCAGCGAGTTCGACCCGCAGGCTGCTCAGCCGGTCATCGCAACGATGGCGGAGCAGCTCGACATCGTCGCCGGAGCAGGAGACCTGGGCGGCACGATGCGGCTCGGCCTCTACCCTGCCGACCTCGAAGCCGGCTCGATAGTCGCCGAGGCCTACGGCGTTTCGCGGGTCGAGGAGCGGCATCGTCACCGTTATGAGGTCAACAACAAGTTCCGCGGCGACCTCGAAGCAGCCGGCATGGTCTTCTCGGGGTTGTCACCTGACCGAGAGCTGGTGGAGTACGTCGAGCTGCCGCGCGACGTACACCCCTATTACGTGGCAACTCAGGCGCACCCTGAGCTGCGATCCCGTCCGACGCGTCCCCACCCGTTGTTCAGTGGCTTGGTTGCCGCGGCGCTTGACCGACAGCGCGAGCTGCGGCTGCCCGTCGATGAGAGCGGCTTGCGTCGCGTTGCTGTCGACGTCTCCGTTTGAGTAGGTTGCAGCACATGAAGATCGGCGTACCTAGCGAGGTCAAGAACTCTGAGTACCGCGTGGCCATCACCCCCGCCGGGGTGCATGAGCTGGCAACCCGAGGCCACGACGTCTTCGTGCAGTCCGGCGCCGGACTCGGCTCATCGATCAGGGACGAGCAGTTTGCCGCCGCGGGAGCGAAGGTGCTCGGCACAGCAGACGAGGTGTGGCAGACCGGCGAGCTGATCCTCAAGGTCAAGGAGCCGATTGCCGAGGAGTACCCGCGCATGCGCGAGGGTCAGACGCTCTTCACGTACCTGCACCTGGCCGCGTCCCGGCAGTGCACGGACGCCCTCCTCGAGCAAGGAGTCACGTCGATCGCCTACGAGACGGTCCAAAAGCGCGATGGCGCGCTCCCGCTGCTTGCTCCGATGAGCGAGGTGGCCGGACGTCTCGCCCCTCAGTGCGGCGCTTACCACCTGATGCGCCAAGGTGGCGGCCGGGGCGTGCTGATGGGAGGGGTGTCCGGCGTGTACGCCGCGAAGGTAGTGGTGATCGGGGCAGGGGTGTCGGGGATGAACGCGGCTGCCATCGCGTTGGGCATGCAGGCGGAGGTGCTACTGCTCGACCTCGATCTCGACCGGCTGCGGCAGGCCGACCGTATCTACCAGGGCCACCTGCAGACAGTCGCCTCCAACAGCTTCGAGGTCGAGCATGCGGTCATCGACGCCGACCTGGTCATCGGCGCCGTGCTGGTGCCGGGTGCGAAGGCGCCGACGCTGGTGTCCAACGACCTCGTGTCGCGGATGAAGCCCGGCTCGGTGCTCGTCGACATCTCCATCGACCAGGGCGGCTGCTTTGAGGACTCCCGGCCCACGACTCATGACGACCCGACATACCAGGTGCACAACTCGGTGTTCTACTGCGTGGCCAACATGCCCGGCGCGGTGCCGCACACCTCGACGTACGCCTTGACGAACGTCACGTTGCCGTACGCCGTCGCGCTGGCCGACAAGGGGTGGCGCCAGGCGTTGCGTGACGACGAGCCGCTTTCGTTGGGGTTGAACACCCACGCCGGCGAACTGACCTACGCTCCGGTCGCCTCCGCACATGAGCTGCCGGTCCGCAGCCTCGACGAGGTGCTCGCCTGAGCGACGACAGCGTGGTCCGCGCTGTGCAGACCTACCTCGACCACCTCGTCGTCGAGCGGGGGCTGGCGACCAACACCGTGACGTCCTACCGCCGCGATCTGCGCAGGTACGCCGCCTTCTTGGGGAACCGAGGGATCGACCGGGTCGACGTCGTGGCGCCGGTTGACGTGGCGGAGTTCTTGATGCGGCTGCGCGAAGGCGACGCCGACCACCTGGCCCTGAGCGCGGGAAGTGCCGCTCGGACAGTGGTGGCCGTCCGCGGTTTCCACACGTTCATGCTGCGGGAGGGACTGTGCACCAACGACCCGGCAGCTGAGGTGAAACCGCCCGCACCACCGCGCCGGCTCCCGAAAGCTCTCCCGCTGTCCGATGTCGAGGCGATCCTCTCGGCTGCCAGCGCTGGCGGCACGACGCTCGCGCAACGTGATGCCGCGCTGCTGGAGTTCCTGTACGGCACCGGAGCCCGAATCTCGGAGGCCGTGGGCTTGGACGTCGACGACCTCGACCTCGAGCAGGGCGCCGTCAGGCTGCTCGGCAAGGGCAGCAAGGAGCGAATCGTTCCCGTCGGCTCGTACGCCAAGGCCGCCTGTGAGAGCTACCTGACAGGGTCTCGACCTGCGCTCGCGGCCAGCGGCAAAGCCGGGCCGGCGGTGTTCCTCAACGCCCGTGGAGGCAGGCTCTCACGGCAGTCGGCATGGGCGGTGCTGGCCCGAGCCGCCGACCGGGCCGGCGTGAGCACCGCCGTCTCCCCCCACACCTTGCGGCACTCGTTCGCTACTCACCTACTCGACGGCGGAGCGGACATCCGGGTCGTCCAAGAGCTGCTCGGGCACGCCTCGGTCACGACCACGCAGGTCTACACGCTGGTGACTGTCGAGCGACTGCGGGAGGTCTACGTGACGGCCCACCCGCGAGCCCTGGGGTGAGCGTGCCTGCACAGAGTTTTCCCCAGGTCATCTCCGGTTGTGCACCCGCGGCGTGCGGCTGTGCACAGATTCGTCCTCCCTCTTGCCGCGCCGTTTGGCGGAGCCTAGAGTCGCCGCGCAAGAGACTTGCCGATCTGTAGACAAACCGAGAAGAGGCGCGACGTGAGCGAGCCAACATTCGCACTCCCACCGAAGATTCCGGCGAGCTCTCGCGCCTCTGAGGCGGCGCCGCAGGAGGTGGCCGCTGCGGCTTCCGAGCCGGCTTCCGACCCGACCGCCGGTCCGGCCAACGTGGCTGGGGAGCCGGTGCTCGACCCGGCTTCCGACCCGGGCTCCGATGTGACCGCGGCGACTGTCACCGCCGGGGCTCCGCTGGGGCCGACCGGGCGCCCCTTACCGGTGCTGCCAGAGCCGACGCCTCGGCGCGGCGCCGTGACCGAGCAGAGCCGCGCCACCGTCATCGCCTTGTGCAACCAGAAGGGTGGTGTCGGGAAGACCACCACGGTCATCAATCTCGGTGCCGCACTGGCTGAGCTCGGCCGCAAGGTGTTGCTTGTCGACTTCGACCCGCAGGCTTCGCTGACAGTGGGCCTCGGTATCAACCCCAACGAGGTGGACAGCACGATCTACCACCTGATGATGGAGCGCAACGTTCCGCTCGACGACGTGGTTGTCGAGACGGGGATCGACAACCTTCACCTCATCCCGTCGAACATCGACTTCGCGGGTGCTGAGATGCAGCTGATCAACGAGGTCGCTCGCGAGCAGGTGCTGGCGCACGCCCTTGAGCCGGCGGTGGAGCGTTACGACGTCGTCTTGATCGACTGTCAGCCTTCATTGGGGCTGCTCACCGTTAACGCCTTGGCCGCGTCGGACGGAGTCATCGTGCCGCTGGAGTGCGAGTACTTCGCGCTTCGCGGAGTTGCCCTCCTCAAAGGCACCATCGACAAGGTGCAGGAGAGGCTCAACCCCAAGCTCCAGATCGTCGGTCTGCTCGGCACCATGTACGACGGACGCACTCTGCACAGCCGCGAGGTTCTCCAGACCTTGGTGAGCGGCTGGGGAGACGCGGTCTTCCACACCGTGATCCGACGTACGATCAAGTTCTCCGAGGCCACCGTCGCGGGGGAGCCCCTGACCGCCTACGCCAGCGGATCGACCGGGGCCGACGCGTACCGCGAACTCGCGAAAGAGGTGCTCGTGCGGTGTCCCGACGCGTGAACCTCCCCGGCGCCGATGAGCTCTTCAAAGCGACGCAGCCTCCGACGCCGAGCGCGCTGCACCGCGCGGAGGACGACGAGCCCAGACGCTCGCCCAGCGCCCGGGTGCGTCACGACGAGAAGATCACCGTGTACGTCACCGCCGACGAGCTGCTCGATCTCGAGGTCACCCGCCTGAACCTGCGCCGTGAGCACGGGATCGCCGTCGACCGAGGCCGCATCGTGCGGGCCGCCATCTCGTTGGCGCTGGAAACCGTCGAGGCCGACGGCGACTCCAGCGCGCTCGTACGTCGATTGCGCGACCAGTGACCCGAACGCCGACCACTGTTTCCGAGGTGGCCGATCCGACGCCGCCGAGCTCGGACTTCGCAGTTCACCTCGACAACTTCGAGGGGCCGTTCGACCTGCTGCTGCAGCTGATCTCGAGGCACAAGCTCGACATCACCGAGGTGGCGTTGTCGGAGGTCACCGATGAGTTCCTCTCAAACGTGAAGGCGCTCGGGGAAAGCTGGGATCTCGACAAGACCACCAGCTTCTTGGTCATCGCCGCCACGTTGTTGGACCTGAAGATCGTTCGGCTGCTCCCGTCAGCTCGCATCGAAGACGAAGGGGATCTCGCGCTGCTCGAAGCGCGGGACCTGTTGTTCGCCCGCCTGTTGCAATACCGCGCGTTCAAGCACGTCGCCGGCATCTTCGAGCAGCGGATGTCCGAGGAGGCAAAGCGGGTTCCACGCGCCGTCGGCCTGGACGAGCGCTTCGCGGCCGTACTGCCCGACGTACTCATGACGCTGGGAGTCCACGAGTTCGCCGCGTTGGCAGCCGCCGCGTTGCAGCCGAAGGAGGAGCCGGTACTCGCGCTGGAGCACCTGCATGCGCCGCAGGTGAGCGTGCGCGACCAGGCAGCGACGATCGTCGACAGGCTACGTCGAACCGGGGTTACGACGTTTCGCGCGTTGACAGCCGACGCTGCCGACACGCTGACCACCGTTGCCCGGTTCTTGGCGCTGCTGGAGCTCTTCCGCGAGGGAGTCGTCGCGTTCGAGCAGGTGAGTCCGCTCGGGGAGCTCAGCATCCGGTGGACCGGAACCGACGAGGGCGACGTTGATGTCGTCGACGAGTACGACCGGCTTGCCGTCGAGGAGCCGCCTGCCGAGTCGGTGACCGACGAGGACATTGCGCGGCTCGCGGACGTGGAACCGCCTGCCGAGTCGGTGACCGACGAGGCAGTCGACCAGCCACGCAGCCAGGAGCTCCGATGACGGCAGCCGAAGCCAGTGCGCCCAGCCTGTCGTTGAAGCCAGCTCTGGAGGCGGTCTTGATGGTCGCCGACCAGCCGCTGGATCCGGTCACTCTGGCGCAGGCGGTCGAGTACCCCCGCGGCGAGGTCGAAGAGGCTCTCGGACAGCTGTCCGCCGAGTACACCCAGGCCCAGCGGGGCTTCGACCTGCGGCAGGTTGGAGCCGGCTGGCGCTTCTACTCGCGGGAGGACTACTCCGCGGTGGTGGAGCGGTTCGTCGTCGACGGCCAACAGGCCCGGCTGACCTCGGCCGCGCTCGAGACACTTGCGGTGGTGGCGTACCGGCAGCCGATCAGCCGCGCCCGGGTGTCGGCGGTTAGGGGCGTCAACGTCGACGCCGTGGTCCGCACACTTACCTCGAGAGGACTGGTCGAGGAGTGTGGCTCCGACGCGCACACCGGCGCGCACCTCTACGGCACCACCGCCTACTTCCTCGAACGCATGGGGCTCACCAGCCTTGACCAGCTTCCTGACATCGCACCGTTCTTGCCCGAGATGGCGGAAGTTGACGACGACTGACCAGCCGCAAGGTCATTCCGACGGAGTCCGGCTTCAAAAGGTGCTGGCACAGTCGGGTGTCGCCAGCCGCCGCGCCTGCGAGGCCTTGATGGCCCAGGGGAGAGTCGAGGTCGACGGCAGCGTGGTGACTCAACTTGGGGCGCGGGTCGACCCGGAGACAGCTGTGATCCGGGTTGACGGCAAGCGGTTGCCGGTGGCCGCCGCCCACGTCTACCTGGTCGCCCACAAACCACGCGGAGTAGTCAGCACCATGGCGGACGAGCGTGGTCGTCCCGACCTGCGGCACCTGCTCGGCGACCGGTCAGAACGGCTGTTCCACGTCGGGCGGCTCGACACCGACACTGACGGGCTGATCGTCTTGACCAACGACGGGGAGTTCGCGCACCGGCTGGCGCACCCGTCGTACCAGTTGCAGAAGACCTACGTCGCCCAGGTCGAGGGCATCGTCTCGTCGAAGGTACGGCGCCGACTGCTGGTGGGTGTCAAGCTGGCTGACGGGCCGGTCACCGTGGACGCCTTTCGGTTGGTCAGCGCGAACGCGGGACGCTCGATCGTCGAGCTGGTCATCCACGAGGGACGCAACCACGTGGTCCGGCGGCTGCTTGCCGAGGTCGGTCACCCGGTGCTGCGCCTGACGCGTACGGCGGTCGGTCCGATCCGGATCGGCACTCTGAGCGCCGGCGACGTGCGACCGCTCACGACCGACGAGCTGGGTGAGCTGCTCGACCTGGTTCAGCTCTAGGAGGTGAGCGAAGGCACGGTCAGGCAGCGTTACTAGGCTGGCCGGTGTGCCAGCACCGGAGCCCCGCCCGGCGGATGCCGACCTCTTGTCAGCTCATGACGCGCCGCCCCCGGTAGCGACCGGTGGGCTCGGAGGACCGGTTCTCGTGGTCGGAGCGGGTCTGATCGGTGCTTCGGTGGCCATGGCGCTGACTCGAGCGGGAGTCGAGACCTACGTGCGAGACCTCGACCCCAAGGTGGCTCACGTAGCCGCGTCCCTCGGTGCCGGTTCCGACGATCGGCTGCCGCAGGCGCCGACTCTTGTTGTCGTCGCCACGCCCCCTGACGTCTTGGGCGCAGAGATCCTCAAAGCGCTGCTGGCCTATCCCTCGGCTGTCGTCACCGACGTGGGCAGCGTCAAGAGCGAACCGTTGCGCCGTCTGCGCGAGCACGACGCGCCCATCTCGCGGTACGTAGGCGGCCACCCAATGGCCGGCAGCGAGCGATCTGGCCCGATGGCAGCGGCTGCTGACCTGTTCGACGGCCGTGCCTGGGCTGTCGTCACTCGGGCTGACTGTGACCACTGGGCGGTGTCGCTGGTGCAGGGGCTCGTGGCGGCGTGCGGGGCCGTAGCCGTGACGATGACGGCGCAGGAGCACGACGTCGCTGTCGCCCGCGTCTCACACCTGCCGCATCTGATGGCGGCCCTGACCGCGGCGCAGTTGGCCGCGGCGCCGCCCGAGCACCTCGCGCTGAGTGGTCAGGGGGTCCGAGACGTCACGCGAATCGCCGCGGGCGACCCCCGGTTGTGGCGGCAGATCCTGACGGCTAACGCGGGCGCGGTCACCGCACTGCTCTCCTCGCTGCGCGACGACCTCGACACGGTGGTGAAGTCGTTGGCGGAAGGGGACTCCGCGGGCATCGAGAAGGTGCTGGCTGCGGGGGTTGCTGGGACTTCGTTGATCCCCGGCAAGCACGGCGGACCCCCGGTGAGTCTCGACATCGTCACTGTCGCGATACCTGACGAACCCGGCGCCCTGGCGCGGCTGTTCGGGGACGTCGGAGCCGCCAAGGTCAACATCGAGGACCTCCGCATCGACCATGACCCGGCTAGGGCGTTCGGGCTGGTCGAGCTCGACGTGGCCGCCGACTCCGCGGACGAGCTGACCAGGGCGTTGGATGCACGGGGTTGGGCGGTGCACAGGTAACGTCTGACGTCGGACGCCGCGGCGACGTCGCTGACCAGCCGAGCGATGACGCTGATCCGCAGGGCGAGGGCGCAGCCGCTGATCCCCTGCGCGGCGGTGCTGTGACCGACGACCAAGAACGGAGCCAGAGTGGAGGGTCAGGCGCTGAGCCAGCCTGCGCGCCACGAGCGCGACTCTTTGGTGATCGCCATGGACGGGACCGCGGGCTCAGGCAAGTCGAGCGCTAGCCGCGGTGTGGCGCAAGCCCTCGAGCTGCGCTATCTGGACACCGGCGCCATGTACCGAGCTATGACGTGGCAGCTGCTCCTTGACGGAGTCGACGTGCTGGACGCCGCTGCGGTCGCCGCGCACGCGGCTCGGGTCGTTGTCGAGGCAGGCACCGACCCGCGGGAGCCGACGATCACGCTGGGAGGAGTTGACGTCTCGCGGCAGATCCGTTCCGACGGGGTGACCGCCGCGGTGAGCGCGGTGAGCGCCGTGTCCGTTGTGCGCGAGCTGATGAGGGTCCAGCAGCGCACACTCATCGGGTCGGGTGGCATCGTGGTCGAGGGCCGCGACATCGGGACAGTCGTCGCGCCGGACGCGGCGCTGAAGGTGTACCTGAGCGCCGATCCTTCCGCCCGGGCCGAGCGCAGGTCGGCGGAGCTGGCTGCCGAATCGGCGCGCGACGTGTCGACGGTGCAGGCTGACCTGCTGCGCCGAGACTCCTACGACTCTTCGCG
>JAABUN010008304.1_pt1 | contig 10678 bp, 13 predicted proteins | sample 5559311 | NCBI WGS metagenome assembly JAABUN01 (sample SAMN10711877, study PRJNA513370) | rock metagenome | isolation source: Antarctica rocks | place: Antarctica: Victoria Land, Siegfried Peak sud
GCCGGACGTGTTAACGTCCGGGTTCTTCGACGCTCGCAGCATCGAAGAACCCGGACGTTAACACGTCCGGCTCATTCATGTCCGGGCCGCCTTCGCCACCAGGGCCGCCTTGACCGCCGCGGGCAGGAACTTCGTCAGGTCGCCGCCCAACAGCGCGATCTGACGCAACAGCGAACTGCTGACGTGCGAGAACTCCTGGTGGGCCATCAAAAACACCGTCTCGATTTCGGCGTCGAGGCTGGCGTTCATCAGCGACATGGAGAACTCGTACTCCATGTCCGACACCGTTCGCAATCCCCGGACCATGCTCCGGGCGTCCGCCCCGCGCACGAACCGGACGGCCAGCCCCTCGAACTTGTGTACCTCGACGTTGCCGTACCCGGCCGTCTCGCCCCGCACCAACTCGACCCGCTCGTCGATGGTGAACAGCGTCGCCTTGTCCGGGTTGATGCCGACGCCGACGATCAGTCGGTCGTACAGCCGGCTGGCCCGGTGGATCAGGTCGAGGTGGCCGTAGTGGACCGGGTCGAACGTCCCGGTGTAGACGGCCGTCCGCGGGTCGAGCGTCCCTGGCATCGGCGACTCCTGGTGGTGTTAGGCGGTCCCCGCCGCCGTCACGAACCGGTCGATCTCGGCCGGCGTGTTGTATGCATGGGGGCTGACCCGGACCCGGCCGGCCCGGACGTTGACGATGACCCCGGCCGCCCGGCAGGCGGCCATCGTCGCCTTCGGGTCGGTGCCGGGGACGGTCAACGACACGATGCCCGACTTGTCCCCGCCGCGCCGGCTGCTGAACACGTCGAACCCGGCGTGGGCGGCCCGGTCGCACAGGTAGTCCGTCAGCTCGACCACCCGCCCCGCCACGGCCGCCGGCCCGGCGTCGAGGAGGAGGGCCAGCGATTCGCCCAGTGCGGTGATGCCGGGGACGTTCAACGCCCCCCCCTCCCACCGGCCGGCGTGGGGCTTCAGGGTGAAGTCGATGGTGCTGTAGTCGAACGGGTTCACCACCGAGTGGCCGCCGACGCCGACGGGGTGCAGCCGCTCGACCCACTCCCGGCGGACGTAGGCGAACCCGGCCCCCTCCGGGCCGAGCAGCCACTTGTGCCCGTCCGCGGCGAGCGCATCGATTGGCGTCCGCTGCACGTCGATGGGGAACGCCCCCAACCCCTGAATCGCGTCCACGAAGAAGAACACCCCGCGCCCGCGGCAGACTTCGCCGAGGGCGTCGAGGTCCTGCCGGAAGCCGCTGCCGAACTGGACGAAGCTGGCCGAGAGTACCCGCGTCCGGTCGGTCATGGCGGCCCGGATGTCGGCCACGTCGACGCGGTTGCCCCGGCTCGGCACCGTCCGCACCTCGACGCCCCGGCCGGCCAGGTTCAGCCACGGGTACTGGTTCGACGGGTACTCCTCGGCGGCCAGCACCACGTTGTCGCCCGGTCGCCACGGGAACCCCTCGGCGACCCAGCCGATGCCGGTGGTGGTGTTCGGGACGAACGCGATGTCGTCGACACTCGGGGCGTTAATCAACCGGGCGGCCAGGCCGCGCACATACGCACACCGGTCGACCCAGTGCCAGATGTCGGCCAGGCCGTTGAGGGCGATCCGCTCGCCGTACTCGGTCAGCGCCCGGACGGCCGGGGCGGGGATCGGCGACACGGCCGCGTGGTCGAAGAACGCCCACCGGCCGGTGACCGGGAAGTGGCTGCGGAAGGCGGCCCAGTCCATGACGCTCCCTCGGATTCGCCGGCCGGCGTCCGCCGCCGGCCGGGCATCTGGATATGATTGTCACGGCCGGCCGGCGGCGGGAAGCCTCCAAGTCCAACGTCTGGCGAAATACCCCGAGGGCGCGCCGGTGTTCCTGGACTCGTCTCCCACCCCGCTCGACCTGAACTTCCGGCTGGGCCACTACCCGGTCCGGGTGTCGGTCTGGTTCTGGGTCGGCATGGCCTTCTGCGGCAGCTTCAGCTTCAACGACCCGCTCCTCGGCCCGGCCGGGATGGCCGTCTGGCTGGCCTGCGGGTTCCTGTCGATCCTGTTCCACGAACTCGGCCACGCCGCCACCGCCCGGGCCTTCGGGGTGCCGGCCCGCATTTCCCTCATCGCCTTCGGCGGGTACGCCGAGTACACCCGCGGCGCGCCCCCGAGCGGCTGGCGGCGGCTCCTGGTCGTCCTGGCCGGGCCGGCCGTCAACTTCCTGATCGTCGCCCTCCTGGTCGTCAGCAACCTGAGCGCCGACTGGGCGCACCGCCACCCGGTCCTCCTGACCGGGTTCGGCTACCTGTTCCTGCAGAACCTGGCCTGGGGCATCCTGAACCTGTTCCCGGTCTGGCCGATGGACGGCGGCCAGGCCCTGCGGGAAGTCCTGTACATCGTCGGCGTCCGCCGGCCGGACCCGGCCACCCACGCCACCAGCGCCGTCGTCGGCGGGATGCTGGCCCTTCTTGGGCTGGCTGTCCTGCTCCGGGTGGACCTGCCGTTCCTCGACTGGCTGCCGTTCATCCCCGGCCCGCTGATGATGGTCTTCTTCGGGCTGCTGGCGTTCCAGAACTGGCAACTCCTCCAGCAGTACAACCAAACCCGCGCCGGCTGGGACACGACCGACGATGACGAACGGCGCTGGCGGGGGTATCGGTAAGCCAGCCCCCGAAAGCCCACCGATGATCATCGGCGGGTCTTGCCACCATCACCCCCCATTCGGCTCGCCCAACCGCCCCAGCCGATCGGCCAATTCCTCGTCCGCGGCGGCCGTCCAGGTGAAGTCTGGCGGCGGCGTGAACCCGCCTTCGGCGTCGAACCCGGCCGCCGGCACCGGCCGCAACTGCACCACTCCCAGCCCCCGGCCGCCGGCGACCAGCTCGAACCCGGTCACGTCGTCCCGGCCGGTCAGGTCGGTCGGCTCGCGTTGAATCAGGGTCGGCCGGTCGGTCACCAGCAACCGCCCGACCGGCTCTGCAAGGCTCGGGGTCGGGGTCGGTCGCACGCCGAACGGCACCACCCCGGCCGTCCCCGCCCGGTTAGCGACGACGAACCGCGGCCCGATCCGGCCGCCGGCCCGCGCGGGCGGGTGCCGCACCCCGGTCGGCCCGGCCCCGGTGTCGACCACGAACCCCGAATCGACGATGCGCACGCCGTCGAGGAACCGCCGCCACCCGACGCCCCGGACCGCGTCCGCCCGGACGCCGTGCCCGCCGACGTACCAGGTCACGACCGTCCGGCCCCGCGCCCGGACCGCCGGCAGGTTGACGCCGAGGGTCAGGTCGGTCCCGGCCGCCGCCTCGATGGCGATCGGCACCGGCACCCTGACGGCCGGCCCCGTCGGCGGGGCGAGTTCGACCGTCACCCCCAGATGGGCCAACGGCACCAGCCCGGCCGGGGCGTGGAACGAGGCCGCCGCCACGAACCCCCGGCACTGGCGGGCCACGAACGACCGGGCGGCGACGGCGTGACTCCCGAGCCGGACCGTTACTCCGCTCGTGGCCCGCAGTCCGGCCCGGAACCGTGCCTCGGTCAGCACCGCGAGAGGCACATTCGCCACCGGCCGCCGCCGCCACGACAGACGAGCGACGGCCGGTTCGGCGAGGGCCGCCAGGCGAAACGTCAGGCGAAGCTGGTCCCCGTCGGATCGAATCGCTTCCGGCACCACCGCCGGCCGGCCGGGCAGCGTCAGGGCGAAGTCGCCGCGGCCGCGGGCGGCCGGGAAGGGGCGGGTGACCACTTCTAGGACGATAGCGTCGGCGCACCACGGTACGGCCGGGCCGGGCAGGGTGTGGCCGGCGTACTCCGCCGCGACGGCCACGGCCAGCACCCGCGGCCGGCCGCGGAGGCGGTCGAAGAAGTCAGCCGAGCCGGCCCAGGGCGTCGTCCACGGCGGCATCGAGGGCGGCTCCACTCGGGGCGGATCGGTCGGCACACACCAGGCAGGCCGGGTCGCGCGGGATGGTTAGCCGCCGCCCCCGGAACGGCTCCGGGAACACCCCCGACACCACGGTCAGGGGCATCAGCCAACTCGCGGCGGAGGCCGGCCCGGCGAGCAACTCCAGGGTGGCGAGGGCGTGCAGGGCCGCGACGGCCGCCACGCTCGCCTTGTTCGCGGGGACCGGGTGGGCGGGGTCGGCGTAGTCCGCCGGCGGAGCGGCCGGGTCGGCGTGGGCGGTCGGGATGGCCCGCTGCAAATGGCTCGCCACGCAGCCGTAGCACGGCCCGCCGGGGACGAACCGATGCACCCACCCGCCGACGCCGCCGCTGAGGACTTCGCCCAGGGTCCACGGCCGGCCGGCCCGTCGGAACAGTTCATCAAAGTGGTACTTGGCCCGCTCGCCATCGACGGCACAGACGCTGACATCGCACCCGGCGACGAGTCCCCGCACCCGGCCCTGTTCGGCCGGCGCGGTCACGTCGACCGGCCACGCCTCGACGGCCACCCCCGGCCGCACCCCGGCCACCCATTCGGCCGCCAACTCGACTTTGAGTCGGCCAACACAAGCCGCCGGGAACAGGTGGCGGTGGACGTTGTGCGCTTGGTAAACGTCGGGGTCGAGGAGGGTGAGGCGGGTGACCCGGTCGTCCCGGGCGATAAGATCGAGGACGGCGATGCCGCCGCTGCCGACGCCGACTTGGACGAGGTGCATGGGGGCAAATCCTTCGGGGTCAGGGCGCGTCAGGAAGCGGCGGCTGCTGAGGGAAGGGCTAACGTCGTTCACGATTGACAGGAGCCGGATGCGTCAGCGTCCGGGTTCCCGCGTTGATCCGGTCCGAAGCGAAGAACCCGGACGCTGACGCATCCGGCTCGTGCCGAACGCCGGGTCAGCCGCCTGGCGCTCGGCCTGACGCGACCGTCCGCCGCAAGTGGACCAGCAGTGGCTGTAACTTGCTCTCATGCAGGTCCGCCTCGGACGCCCCGGCGTTCAGCGCGTTGCTGACGCAATCGACCTCGGCGCTGCGGACCGCCACCAACTTGAACACCTCGTTCCGCTCCGGCGTTCGATACAGCCCGATCGTGGCCCGGGCCCAGGCATAGGCGAACTCGTGGGCCAGAGGCAACTCCCGCTCGCCCCCGTCGATCAGGCTGTGCAGCCGGTACCGCGGGCTGCACTCGACGCCCAGTTGCCCGACCACCTCACGCCCCCACGCGATCGGGCCGAAGGACACGCACTCCTCGGCGAGACTGGCCGCAACGCCCCGGCGGACGAGTTCCTGCTCGATCCGGCCGTCGTCCCACGTCGGATTGGCGGTAACGACTTCCAGGTACACATGGAACCCGGCGTCCACTTCACGGAAGACGATGTGCTGCTCGGCCAGGATCGCCTCCCGCTCTTCGGCCGAAGCGAGAGGCGTCGGCAGCTTTTCGGACCCGTCGAGCATCCGCACACCTCACGGCCACCTAACGGTCACTTCGCCTCGGCCAGCGGCCACTCACCCGTCGCGTACCACACCTCGTAGCACGCCAGCCACCGCCACGCCGCTTGGACGGCGAACACGCACGTAAACTTCGCCGGATCCCAGCGGTTGGCCGGCCGCGTCGATCCCTGCCGCCAGAGACAAAGCGTCTGCCCTTCCAACAGGTGCGGGCAGTGCTTAAGGGGCGTCAAAACCCGCGTCTCCGGCGGGACGGCCGGGTAGCTCGACAACAGCCGCGTCTCGACCCGGTAGACGTTGTGGCCGGGCTTGAGCGCGTAGGCCAGCACCAGCGTGCCGCCGACGCGGGCGGCCCGGACGCGGAAGTCCGGGTCGCGGCCGTCGTTGTACGCCTCGATGACCGGCACCTCGACGGCCAACAGCCGCCTTTTGCCGGCGTCGGTGTCGAACAGGCCCATGCGAGGGGTTAGTAGTGGACGGGGACGGACCGGATCGCGGTGATGACGGCGGCGTCCGGCACGTCGTCAGCGGTGCCGGCGAACGACGTGTCCCGGCGGTCGGTCAGCAGCACCGACCCGCCGTCGGCGTGACTACGCAGCGCGGTGACGAGCGTCCGGCGTTCTTTCTCGGTCAGCGGGCGGAAGTCCATGGCGTTCCCCTTGGTCCGTGGGCAACAACGCAGGCCGGGCGGGCGGCCCGGTCGTACCGATCATACCGGCCGGCCCCGGCCCGTGCCAAACGGATTCCTGGTCACTTCGCGCCTTTCGTGAGGGCGAAGTCGGCCTTGTCGGTCCCCTTGGCCGGCACGTCGAAGGAGAGTTCGGTGGCCGTGTTGTACCGGGGGGGGACCGGGTCACGGAAGGCCTTGGCCCCCTTCGGGGCGTTGGCCGCGTCGCTGTCCGGGTCGCCGGTCGCGGCCCCGGCCGGCGGCGGGGTAGCGATGCGGACGGTATGCCGGCCCACGAGCGCCCCGGGCCTGGGGTCGGGGGTCGAGGCAGCCAGGGTGTACTTGCCCTGGGCGTCGGTCCGAGCCGTCGATCCGACGCCGCCGGCGTCCGACGACCCGGCCGCCGCCGCCGGCTGGAAGAGGACCATCACCCCGGCCAGCGGCTGGCCGTCGAGGGTGACCGTACCAGACACCGGGGCGTACACCGGGCCGGACCCGCAGCCGGCTGCAGCCAACAGGCCGGCGCAGACGAGGAAGCGTTTCATGGGGGGTCGCAGGGGGAGTGGGGGGAAAAGAGCCTGGGGTGAGTACCCCAGGCAACAAAACGTCACCCCATCAGGGGTTCCAAGCCCCGAGCCGGAATGGCTTGGGTCTTCAACCCCCGGATGGGGGTGGTCGTATTTTGCCCGGGGTGGGAATCCCAGGCTGGGGGCGGCCTACTGCACCACGGCGACCTCGCCGCCGTTGATGGTGGCCATGTTCGCCAGCAGGGTCATGTCGACCGACGACGGGATCGCCCGGACCGACCCGTCGCATAGCGCCCAGTTCGACCCGCCGGTGTGGAAGCTGCCGAACGCCCGCCGGCAGGGGCGGTTGTCGAGGCCCAGGGTGGCCGAGATCTGCTCGCACCGGGTGAAGTCGTTCAGGTACGTGTGGCTGGCCGGGTGGACGCTCGACTGGTTGTAGCTGGTGTACGTGTACGCCCAGAACGACCGCCGGCGGGGTTCGGTCCGGGTCTGGTACTCGCCGAACATCAGGGTGTTCGACGTGCCGTCGCCGATGGTCGGCAGCGACTCCTGGCCGAACCCCTTGGCCGTCCAGACCGAGTGCAAGGCCCCGCGGTAGTCGGCCGGCAGGGCCAGCCCCTCGGAGTTGTCCATCCAGCCGAGCGGGGCCGAAATGTTGGCCCGGCCGCTGACCGCCCGGTACGACGCCGCCATATAGTCCAGCCCGCTCCCCGGCCCGCTCGCCGGCTTGCCGAGGATGAATCCCCCGGGGGTCGCGTCGGACGGGCAGTTGTACGTCTTGACGAGCTGCTCGCGGAGGAACTGGTTCTGCGTGTCCTCGTTGAACTTCGTCTCGTCGTGACGGGTGGCCAGGTTCCCCTGTTCGATGTACGGCAGGATGGCGATGGCCCAGTTGGTCCGGGACTTGGTCCCGCAGCAGACCCCCTCGGTCACCCCGCCCGGCGGCAGCTTGCCGTTGGCGTCGTGGTACGAGTGGCAGGCCAGGGCGAGTTGCTTCAGGTTGTTCGAGCACTGCGCCCGGGCGGCGGCCTCGCGGACCTTCTGGACCGCGGGCAGCAACAAACCGATCAGGATGGCGATGATGGCGATCACCACCAGCAGCTCGATGAGCGTGAACGCACGACGTGACTTCGGCCGGAACCGGCGGGAGAGGGGACACATATGGAACCTCGGGCTACACGGAATGACGCTCCGGAATGAGACGCACGACCGGCGGGCGGGCCGAGGACGGTGAGAGGAACCGGGCGACGCCGCGGGTCGTGGAGTGATCGTACCACGGCCTTGGAGCAGGTGTCTAATCCATTCCTCACAATGGCCGCCGGGACCGCCGGGTTGTCGTGACGGCTACAGTATGCGTGTGTCGCACCCTCCCGCCGACCGGGGCCGCCCGATGACTCGCACCCTCTCGCTCGCCCTGGCGGCCGCCTGCGCCGGCCCCCTGTTCGGCCAGTCGCCCCCGCCGCAGGCTCCCCTCAAGGCCCCGCCGACCATCCCGACGGACCTGACCGACTACGTCAGTAAGCCGGACGCCGCGTTCGCCTGGAAGCTCGCCGACAAGGCCGACACCCCGGCCGGGGCCGTCTACCTGCTCAAGCTGACGAGCCAGGCGTGGCACGGGACGACCTGGGACCACGACCTGCAAATCGTCGTCCCCAAGGACGTGAAACCCCGGGCGACGGTACTCCTCTGGAACCAAGGCGGCACGGCCGGCGTCGCGAGTACCCTGCTCGCCCAGCAGTTGGCCGCGAAGGTCAAAGCCCCCGTGGCGTTCCTGTACGGCGTCCCCAAGCAGCCCCTTTTCGACGGTCAGAAAGAAGACGCGCTGATCGCCGAGACGTTCGTCAAGTACATCGACACCGGCGACCCGACCTGGCCGCTCCTGTTTCCGATGGTCAAGAGCGTCGTCCGGGCCATGGATGCGGTCCAGGCGTTCGCCAAACAAGAGTGGCAGCACGACGTGACGCACTTCGTCGTCACCGGGGCGTCGAAGCGGGGCTGGACGACGTGGCTGACCGCCGCGACCGGCGACCCGCGGGTGAAGGCCATCGCCCCGCTGGTGTTCGACACGCTGAACCTGCCGGAGCAGATGAAGAACCAGGTCGCGGCGTTCGGCCGGCCGAGCGACATGATCGCCGATTACACCAAGCGCGGCCTGGTGCCGATCCCCGACACCGACCGCGCCCGCAAGCTGTGGGCGATGGTCGACCCGTGGGTCTACCGGGCCAAGCTGACGCTGCCGAAGCTGATCGTCAACGGCACCAACGACCGCTACTGGCCGGCCGACGCGGTCACCTCGTACTGGGCCGACCTGCCGGGCGAGAAGTACCTGCTGGCGGTCCCGAACGCCGGCCACGACCTGCGCGAGGTGAGTCCGGACGGCCAGAAGCAGGTCATCCCGGACCGGGCGGTCAACACCCTGGCCGCGTTCGCCCACGCCCAGATATTCGGAAAGAAGTTGCCGAGCTGCCCGCCGCCGAAGGTCGGCCCCACCGCCGGCGGGGGCGTCTACCTAAACATGGATTCCTGCGGCGAAGCGGCCGTCACCCTCTGGACGGCCGACGCCCCAGGCCGGGACTTCCGCGCCGCCCGGTGGGCCGGCAATCCGCCCGTGTCGCGGGCCGACACCGTCCCCGCCCCCAGGGACGGCCGCGGTGGAAGCTTCGTGTCGCGGGAACTCGTCGTCCCGGCCGCCGCGTCCGGCAACCGCATGGCCTTCGTCGAACACGGCTTCAAGCTCGGCGACATGTCGTACACCCTCTCCAGCCCGATGGTCCGCGTCCCCGCCGCCCCGCCGAAGCCGTGACCTGGGACTTCGCCGCCGAACTCGCCCGGCACGGCCCGGACCAAGTCTGGGCCGGCACCCGCCGCGCAGCGCGGGAGTACTGCGCGAGCGTCACCCGCCGGCACTACGAGAACTTCACCGTCGCGTCGGTGCTGATGCCGCGGCGGCTCGTGCCGCACTTCCACGCCGTCTACGCCTGGTGCCGGTGGGCCGACGACCTGGCCGACGAGACGCCGCCGGGCCACGAGGCGTTGAGTCTGCTCGCCTGGTGGCGCGAGCAACTTTCGGCATGCTACGCCGGCACGCCGACCCACCCGGTGACGGTGGCCCTGCGCGAAACCGTCGCCCGCTTCGGCATCCCGCCGACGCCGTTCGAGCGATTGCTGAGCGCGTTCGAGCAGGACCAGCGCGTCCACGTCTACGCCACCTTCGACGAGCTGTTAGGCTACTGCCGGCACTCCGCCAACCCGGTCGGCCACCTGGTCCTGTACCTGTTCGACTGCCACACTCCGGCCCGGGCGCTACTGAGCGACGAAGTCTGCACCGGGCTGCAAATGGCGAATTTCTGGCAGGACATCGCCCGCGACCACGCCGCCGGCCGCGTCTACCTGCCGGCCGACGACTGTCAGCGGTTCGGCTACACCGCCGCCGACTTCGCCGCGCGTCGATTCACGCCGGCGTTCGCCGAATTGATGCGATATGAAGTCGAGCGAACGCGGGGCTACTTCGACCGCGGGGCACCACTACTGCCGACGCTGCCGCCGGCCGCCCGGTTCGAGGTCGATCTGTTCCTCCGCGGCGGCCGGGCGATCCTCGCCGCCGTCGAGCGGCAGGGGTTCGACGTGTGGGCGAAGCGGCCGGAGGTGACCAAACGGGCGAAGCTAGGGTTGCTGCTGGCGGCGATGAGCCGGATGCGTTAGCGTCCGGGTTCTTCTCCCGGGGCGTGCCCGGCGCGGAGAACCCGGACGCTAACGCATCCGGCTCCTTGGGAACCCGGGCCTAATCCAGCCCGAGCGTCTCCCCGCCGTTCCGGGTGCCGGCCGCCCGCCACGCGAGTTGGTCGATGCTCGACCGGACCGACCGGACCGACCCGTCCATCAAGAGCGTGTTGACCAGCCCGGTGTGATAGCTCCGGGCCGTGACCGCGGCATACGACAGGGCGGTGGGCGACGACCCTTCCTTGCTAGTGATTACGTCCACGTCGTAGTCGACCCCGCCGGCTTTCAATTACCCACAACTCGGTTCGCCAGTTCCAGGCCGAGGCAGATGTCGGCGAGTCGGGTGATGCCTCGCCAGACCACCATGTTGCCGGGCGGCGGGTCGCCCGCCCGCCCCAGGTAGCCGCCC
>JAABUN010008305.1_pt1 | contig 10676 bp, 11 predicted proteins | sample 5559311 | NCBI WGS metagenome assembly JAABUN01 (sample SAMN10711877, study PRJNA513370) | rock metagenome | isolation source: Antarctica rocks | place: Antarctica: Victoria Land, Siegfried Peak sud
AAGGCGCCGACGACGCCGGACGATCAGTCCGCCGGCGTCCTCGCGGTGATCGACGCGGTGCTCGACGCCGCCGGAGCGTCCGCCGCCGACGTCACCGCCTTCGCGCACGGGATGACCGTCGCGACCAACGCGCTCCTGGAGGGCTCGGGCGCGCGCACCGCGCTCCTGGCTACGGAGGGCTTCGTCGACGTCGTGGAGCTCGGACGCCAGGCCCGCGCGGACCTCTACCGCCTCGAGGCCGCCCATCCCGCCCCGCTCGTGCCGCCGGAGCGGCGCGTCGCGGTGCCGGAGCGCATGGCCGCCCGAGGCGACGTGCTCCGGAAGCTGGGTCCGGAGGCGGCCGCCGACGTCGCCGCGGCCGTGGCCGCGCTCGACGTGGAGGCGGTCGCGGTCTGCCTCCTGCACGCCGACCGCTTCCCCGCGCACGAGCGGGTGCTCGGCGCCGCGCTGCACGAGCGCCTGCCGGGGATGCACGTGTCGCTCTCCCACGAGGTGGTCGGGACGTTCAGGGAGTTCGAGCGCGCGGCCACCACCGAGGTCGACGCGGCGCTCTCCCCGCTCCTGGCCGCCTACCTCGGCCGGCTTGCCGCCGCGGCCGCGGAGCGCGGACTGCCCGAGCCGCAGGTGATGCAGAGCTCGGGCGGCGTGACCGACGTGGAGACGGCCGCCGCGCACGCTGCGTTCACCGTGCTCTCGGGCCCGGCCGGCGGCGCGGCCGCCGCGGCGCTCGTGGCGCGGGCCGCGGGCGAGCCGGACCTCCTCTGCTTCGACATGGGCGGCACGTCGTGCGACGTCTGCGTCGTGCAGGACGGCCGCGTGCGCGAGACGACGGGGCGGGAGGTCGGGGGGCGGCCACTGGCGCTCGGAATGGTCGACGTCCACACGGTCGGCGCCGGCGGCGGCTCGATCGGCTGGCGCGACGCGGGCGGCGCGCTGCGAACCGGGCCGCGGAGCGCCGGGGCCCGTCCGGGCCCGGCGGCCTACGGCCACGGCGGGGAGGAGCCGACGGTGACCGACGCGCACGTCGTGCTCGGCCACCTCGAGGGCTCGCTCGCCGGCGGGGTCGCGCTCGACGTCGAGGCGGCGCGCGCGGCGGTGGGCCGGCTCGCCGACGCGCTCGGCCTCGAGGCTGAGGAGACCGCCCGCGGGATCCTGCGCGTCGCCGACGCGGAGATGGTGCGGGCCCTCCGGGTGATGACGGTCGAGCGCGGGCTGGATCCGCGCGACTTCGCGCTTCTCGCCTTCGGAGGCGCCGGTCCGCTCCACGCCGCCGCGCTCGCGGAGGAGCTCGGCATCCGGCGGATCGTCGTGCCGCGGGCAGGCTCGGTGCTCTCCGCGCTCGGCCTCGCGGCGGCCGAGCGGCGGCGCGACGAGGCGCAGACCGTCCTGCGCCCGGGTGACGCGCTGACCGAGGAGGAGCTCGTGGCGCTGGCGACGGACGCGGACGCGGTCGTCTGGGAGGTCCGCTACCGCGGCCAGGCGCACGAGCTCGCGCTGCGCGACGTCGCGGGAACGCCGGAGGGACTGCGCGCGGGCCTGGCCGCCGCGCACGAGGAGCGCTACGGCTACGCGGAGCCCGACGCGCCGTGGGAGCTTGTCACCGTTCGGCGCACCTGGCGGACCGCGGGCGCCGAGGTCTTCCCCGAAACCGAAGCTGGGCACGACGGCAAGGTGCGGGGGCCCGCGAGGATCCCGGGGCCCGAGTTCACCGTGCTGGTTCCCGAGGGCTGGGTGGGCGGCCACGATGACGCGGGCACACTCCGGCTGGAGCGACGGTGATGGACCCGATCGCGTTGCAGGTCGCCACGGGCGCGCTGCGCTCGGCCTGCGAGGAGATGGGCGCAACGCTCGTCCGCGCCGCGCACTCGGCGAACATCAAGGAGCGCCACGACTGCTCCACAGCGCTCTTCGATCCGGCCGGGGAGTGCGTCATGCAGGCCGAGCACATCCCCGTGCACCTCGGCTCGATGCCGGCGGCCGTCGCCGCGGTGCTCGGCGAGGAGCACGAGCCCGGCGTCTCCTGGGTGCTCAACGACCCGTTCGCCGGCGGCACGCACCTCCCGGACATCACCGTGATCACGCCCGCGTTCGGCCCGGACGCGGAGCTGCTCGGCTTCGCGGCGGCGCGCGCGCACCACGCCGACGTCGGTGGCCGGGTGCCGGGCTCGATGCCCGCCGACTCGACGAGCCTGCACGAGGAGGGCGTCGTGATCGCGCCGCGCGTGCTCGACGCGGCGGCGGTGGAGGAGCTCTCCGGGCGCATGCGCCAGCCTGCGGAGCGCCGCGCCGACCTCCGCGCGCAGCTCGCCGCCACCCGCGTCGGCGTCGGACGCCTGCGGGAGCTCCAGGCGCGGCTCGGCACCGCGGGCCTCCGCGAGGCGACCGCGGCGGTCCTCGACTACACCGAGCGCCGCACGCGCGCCGCTCTCGCCGCCCTGCCCGACGGCGTCCGCGTCGCGGAGGACGTTCTCGAGGCGCGCGACGGCGACCTCACCCTCCGGCTGACCGCGACGGTCCGCGGCGACGCGATCACGCTCGACTTCACGGGCTCACCCGGCCAGGACCTCGGGAACCTCAACTGCCCGCGGGCGGTGACCTACAGCGCCGCGGTCTTCGCCGTGCGCGTGCTCACCGACCCCGACGTGCCACCGAGCGCGGGCGCCCACCGGCCCGTCACCGTCGTCACCGAGCCGGGCACGCTGCTCGACGCGCGCTTCCCCGCGGCGGTCGCCGCGGGCAACGTCGAGACGTCCTCCCGCGTGGCCGACCTCGTGCTGCGTGCGTTCGGCCGCGCGCTCGGGCAGGGCACGATGAACAACGTGACGCTGGGCACCCCAGACGGTGCCTGCGGCACGCCGATGGGCACAGGCAACGAAGGCTTCTCCTACTACGAGACCCTCGGCGGCGGCCAGGGCGCGACGGAGGGCGCGCGCGGCCCCAGCGGGGTCCACGTCGCGATGAGCAACACGCGCAACTCGCCCGTGGAGGCGCTCGAGCTCGAGCTGCCCGTGCGCGTCGTGGAGTACGCGATCCGCCGCGGCAGCGGGGGCGCGGGGCGCTGGCCGGGTGGCGACGGCGTGGTGCGCGAGCTCGAGGCGCTCGAGCCCATGACCTACTCGCTGATCACCGAGCGCCGCCGGCACGCGCCCGCGGGCGCGGAGGGCGGCCGCGACGGCGCGCGCGGACGCAACGTCGTCGCGGGCGCGGAGGTGCCCGGGAAGGCGACCGGCGAGCTCGCGGCGGGCGAGACGCTGCGGGTCGAGACGCCGGGCGGCGGTGGGTTCGGCACGAGCGACGTGCCTCCGCGGTCGTGAGCGGCGCGGCGGCCGATGATCAGTGGCGCGCGCCGCCCCGGCTTCGTAGCCTGGCACCGTGGCTGCCGCCCACCCTCACCTGCCGCCCGGCATCGAGCCCGGCCCGCAGTCGCGGCGGATGCGGCTGGGGCGCGGCGTGCTCGGCTGCATCGTCCCGTTCTTCGCAGTCGGGGGCGCGCTGTTCGGGGCGGGCTTCGCCGGCGCGGCGTTCTTGGTGAGCGCGCTGCCCGGCGACGACGCGCCCTCCCCGCTGCCCTTCGCCGCCGGCGCCGCCGGCGGGCTCGTGGTCTTCTGGGGGCTGGCGCTCCTGTTCTGGCGCCGACTGCACCCGCGGCGCACGCGGGGGCTCGCGGTCACGGTCGACCGGCAGCGCGTGCGGCGTGGGGAGCCCCTCAGGGCGCAGGTGTCCTCCGGGGATCCGACGGCGGAGCTCGGGCTCGTCCTCCGTGTGCACTACGACGTCTACGTCCGCTTCGACGCCGACGTCGGCTCAGGTCCTTCTTCCGGGCGCGCGACCTCGGACGCCACCGCCTGGTCGAGCTGGACGCCGGCCGGCCCAGGCGGGGTCACGCTCATTGTCCCACCGGACCGTCCGCCGTCCTACGAGGGCAGCGCGGTCTCCTTCGCCTGGGCCGTCCACGCCCGCCCGGGTGGCGGCGGTCCGCCGTCGGACGGGGTGCCCGTCTGGGTGGAGCCGTGAGCTCGCCGATCCTCATCCAGCTCGATTCGGGCCTGGCCGCGGTGCACCCGGGCGACCGGATCACCGGCCTCGTCCGCGCGACCTACGTCACGCGCGTGCGCAAGCTCTGGCTGCGCCTCGCCCTCGTCGAGCGGACGAAGGACTACGCGGACGTCGCCCGCGTGGCCGAGGAGGTCGCGCTGGCCACCGGGCCGCTGACCGAAGTGGTCGAGCTCCCGTTCTCGGTCCTGCTGCCCGCCGACGCCCACCCGGGCGGCGAGGCCCCGCCGTACGCGCGCGTCGGCTGGGAGCTGCGCGCCTGGGCCGACGTGCCGGGCCGCGACCCCGAGGCGGTCGCACCGCTGCGGGTCGCGGCGCGCTGAGCCGACCGGATCCGCCGGACGAAGCTCCTGCGATGCCCCTGTCCCCGCCTTCGCCCCTCGGCGCCGGCCGCGGGCCGGCACCAGCCGCGAGGGGGCGGATGCGGTTGTCCCACCCCCGCTTTTCGCCCCCTCGCGGCTTCGTCGCGTCCCTCTCGTCGTCGACCAGCCCGGTCCGCTCCCCTCGTAGAATCGCCCGATGGACCGCGTCGGCTTCCTCGGCCTCGGCATCATGGGCTCGCGCATGGCCGCGAACCTCGCCGCGGACGGCCACCCGCTGACCGTGTGGACGCGCACGGAAGGCAAGGCGCAGGCGTGGGTAGATGCGCAGGGCGGCCGGGAGCGCGTCCGCGCCGCGGCCACACCCGCCGCGGTCGCCGACGACGCCGACGTGCTCTTCACGATGGTCGTCGACGGTCCGCAGGTCGCGCCGATCGTCGCTGGTCCCGACGGCCTGGCGAGTGTCGGGAGCGCGCCGAAGGTCCTCGTGGACATGTCGACGATCGGGCCCGCGGCCGCGCGGGAGGTCGCCGCGGCGCTTCCGGGGGGCTGGCGCTTCCTCGACGCCCCGGTCACCGGCTCCTCCCCGCGGGCGGAGGACGGCACGCTCACGATCATGGTCGGCGGCGACGCGGAGGACTTCGCGCGCGTCCGGCCGCTCCTCGAGAGCATGGGATCCCTCGTGCTCCACGTGGGCGACACGGGCAAGGGCCAGATGGTCAAGCTCATCAACAACGCGGTGGCTGCCGTCAACACGGGAACGGTCGCCCAGGCGCTGCTCGTCGGCGCGGCGGCGGGCGTGGACCTCGACGCGCTGGTCGCGGTGATGGCCGCGGGCTCGGGCGCCTCGCGGATGCTCGACCTCAAGGCGGCCCCGATGCGCGAGCACGCCTACGACACGCTCTTCAAGCTCGAGCACATGCTCAAGGACGTGCGCCTCTGCCTCGAGGAGTCAGATCGCGCCGGCGTGCCGTTCCCCGCGGCCGCCGCGACGCGCGAGGCGCTCATCGCCGCCCAGCAGCGCGGGCACGGGGCCGATGACTTCGCGGCGCTCCTGGAGGCCTACGAGGGTCTGGCCGGCCGTCGCCTCTGAGCGTCCCTGTCACAAAGAAAACCCGTCAATTTGCAGGGAGAGTTGGCGATCGGGTCACACCTTTGACACAATCCCGAATCCGCCCGTGCCGCAGGCCGCCCGTCACCGTGGCCGACCGTGCACCGGCGTCCCCTGTCGAACCCCCCACCGGTCAGAACAACATGCCTATCGCATTCAAGGAATGGGCGGTCACCGTCCGTGCGCTCGCCGAAGGCGAGCAGCTGCTCACGCTCCGCAAGGGCGGCATCCGCGAGGATGACAAGCACTTCGAGCTCAAGCACGAGCGCTTCTTCCTGTATCCCACCTTCGACCACCAGCGCAACGACCTCGTGCGCCCGTCCCACGCCCCCGAGCTGCGTCGCGCGCTCGAGGAGGGCGTCTGGCCCGACGGCGACCCTCCCATCTCCGCGCTCACCCAGGACGGCGGTATCCCGCAGCCCGACCGGGTCCGCGTCCGGGCGTGGGCCGAGGTCGCCGGCCACTACCTGATCACGGACCCGCGCACGCTGAACGAGCTGTCGCCGTACCACGTGTGGACGACCGACTACGCCGTCAAGCGCCTGAGCTGGAAGCGCCGCCACCCGCTGCACGTGCTGCTGCTGCGCACGTACCGCATCCCCCGCCCCGTGACCGTGAAGGTCCGCGACGAGTTCGGCGGCTGCAAGTCGTGGCTGGAGATCACGCGCGACCTGCCGTTCGAGGGCACGCCCGTCCTCTCCGACGGCGAGTTCGCCGCCGTGGCCGAGACCATCGGCGCCATCTGCGACTCGCGGGTCCCAGAGCTGGTCTAGGCGTCCATGGCCGCGTTCGCGCCCGCGGCCGGGGGGCGTGCAGGTGAAGGGGCCCGCGCGACCCCCGGCGAATCACGGGGGGTGGCCTGGGTCGAGACCGAGTCGCCGAGCTTCTGCGCCCGGCACGCCGACGGGGACGCCGACGACGCCGTCGGGGTGCTCGAGCTGCTCGAGGGCACCCGGGCCGAGCTCGCCGCGGTGCTGGCGACGACACCGCCGGCTCCGATCGAGGTCGTCATCCACCCCTCGCGCGCGCAGCTCTACGCCGCGCAGCCGCACCTCCTGGCCGTGGCGCGGCTCACTGCGCCAGCCGCGCGGCGCTACCTCACGGGCTGGGCGGGAGCGGGCACGCTGCACCTCCTCGCGCCGCGGCTGCTCAAGGCGCGCGCGTCGAACGTGCCGGGCTCGCGCGAGATGGCCCTGCTCGCGCCCGCGGCGCTGTACGCGCAGCTCGCGCTCGGGCACGTCAACCCGCGCCTGCCGCCGCCGCTGCGGCCGCGCTCGGCGGGTGGCCTCGGGCGCTGGGCGTGGCTGGCGGCGGGCGCGGCGCAGTGGCTGGGCGGGCAGACGGCCTACGCGCGGCCCGCGATCGCCCGGCGCCTGCGCGAAGAGCCCGAGCCCGCGTTCCCTCCCGGCGTGCGCGACGCCGTGCTGCTCGGGGGCACCGTCATCGACCTGCTCGCCCGTGAGGAGGGTGAGTCCGCCGCGATCACGTTCTCCAGTACGGCGGGCTCGGGCTCGCCGACCGCGGCGCTCGTCCGGGCCTTCCACGGACGGCCGCTCGTCCACACCGAGGGTACGTGGCGCGCGCATCTCGCACGCCTCGCGGGCCAGGCCTGACCCGGGTTCACCCCCCGTTCGGGATGCGAACGTGCAGGTGGTCGTCGTGGTGCCCGATCACCTGCACGACGGCCTTCGGCCCGCGCAGGTGCGTCCGCGGCCCCACGAAGACGTACTGCGCTCCGGCCTTCACGAACGCGTCAACGAGCGCCTGGGCGAGCATGCGGTCGATCTCCCCCACCCGTTTGATCCCGAGCTCCCGGCCGTCGGAGCGCGGATAGACGATGTCGGCGTCGAGGCCGTTCTGATGGGAGGCGTGTCCGAGGCCGCCGTACTCGGGGCCGAAGCGCCCGCCCTCGGGCAGCGACAGGTCGCTGATGACGACCCGCGGCGCACCGCGGTGCGCGCGGCGGTAGCGCGCGGCCACGGTCAGCAGGGTCTTGACCAGCCGGTCGGTGCCGACGCGGCGCCAGTCGCGGTTCGGGGTGACGCGCTCGACCAGGTCCCACGTGGTGTGGTTGGGGCCCTCCGCCGGCAGCAGCACGCCGTGCTCGAGGCGCCCGCGGTTCGTCCGGCCCACGGCCCGCGAGGGCACGGTGGGGGTGAGGGACGGCACCACCGACGGGTCGACGGGCGGCACGGGCTGGGGCGCCTCGGAGAGGACCGATCCGGGCGTCGCGGGGAGGCGCGGGCCGCGTCCCGGCGTCCGCGGCGCGGCCGGCGCGGTCGCGCTGACGCCGGGGGCGCCGGGAACGACGACGACCTGCGCGGGAGCCTGGGCGGCGCTGCCGCGAGGCGAGCGAACGGCCGAGGCGACGGCCGCCGTCAACGCACCAAGCACGACGACCAGAAGCGCGGTGCTCAAGGGGCGCAGGCTCACCCGTACGCGCGGGACAGGATGACGGCGGCGGGCACGAGGGACAGCAGGCCAAGGCAGAGCGACAGGCCGATCGCGAGCGTCCGCGTGGAGCGCGTGGCGCGGCGCGGCGCGGGCTCGCCGTCGACGGCGCCGCGGGTGCCCCCTGCGGCCGCGTGCTCGGCCTCGACGTCGGTGAGCACCTCGCGCGCCGCCTCCTCCCCCGACTGCGGGACGAACACGTCCCGTGGGCCGGAGAACTCCGGCACGTCGAAGCCGGCCGAGCGCTTGTGCACCGACGGCACTCCGTGCTCGAGCAGCAGCCCCTGGATGAGCTCCGCCTCGGCCTGGTGACGGCCGACGGCGACACGTATGAGCGGACCCTCGCTGTACTGGCGCTTGATCTTGCGGGCGCGCTCCTGGCGCTCGGTCGGCTCGCGGATCCCCTCGACCGGCGCGATGACGAGCGGCATGCCGCAGGCGTCGCAGAAGCGCTCCTCGGCGGAAGCGGGGGCGGCGCAGCGCGGGCAGACGAGCGGCTCGGCGCTCACGCGAGCTCGACCTCGGTGACCTTGCCCTCCTTGCCCTCGATGAGGTAGCTACGGACCTCCGGCTCGGCGCCGGACGTCCCGACGATCAGCCACTCCAGCTCGGGCCACCAGGCGGCCATGTTGATGTCGGTCGGCGAGGGGTAAGGCGGGGAGCGGGTGTGCGAGTGGTAGATCGCACCGACCTCCGCCCCGCTTCCCTCGATCTCGGTCATCGCGCGAAGCTGCGCCTGGCCGTCCATCTCGAACCGGAAGGGGCTCGCGTGGATGTTCTCGAGCTCGCTGACCGCAAAGGCGACGCCGTCGCGCACGGCGATGAGGCCACAGCACTCGTTCGGGGTCTCGCGCAGCGCGTGTGCGATCACCGAATCCAGCAGGTGCGGGGAAATCACCATTCCCCCGGCACGGTAGCGCGCTACTCGTTGCGACCCGCCACGAGCTCGTCGTCGTCGCGACGGCCGTCGCCGCTGATCGAGTCCTTGAACTCGCGCATGCCCTTGCCGACCGACCTGCCGACCTCGGGGAGCTTCTTCGGGCCGAGCACGATCAGTGCGATGGCGAGGACGATGATGAGTTCCATAGGACCGATGTTGGGCATCTGCGTCTCCTAGCTTTCGGCTGCGGGTCGGGCGGGGCGGGGCGCTTCGGACGTCGTCATGTTCCTGCGGGCGGAAGCCGCGCACAGATCACATCGGCGGCTCTACCACCACACCGTAGAGTCGAGGTTGGCGACCTCGTCGACGGGCAGCGTGTAGACGCCCGAGGACAGGTACTTCCAGCCGTCGTCGCAGACGATGAAGACGACGTTGCCCTCGTCCATCTCGCTCGCGATGCGGACCGCGACCCGGGCGATCGCGCCGGAGGAGACGCCCGCGAACAGCCCCTCCTCGTCGAGCAGCTTGCGTGTCCAGACCACCGCGTCGCGGTTGGTGACGAAGATCTTCCGGTCGAGCAGGCTCAGGTCGATGATCGGCGGGATGAAGCCGTCGTCGAGGGAGCGCAGACCCTGCACGGGCTCGCCCTGCATCGGCTCGGCGGCGACGATCGTCACACGGTCTCCGAGCTCCTCCTTGAAGCGCCGGGCGGTGCCCATCAGCGTGCCGCCCGTGCCCAGGCCGGCGACGAACGCGTCGACCTGGCCGTCGAGCTCGTGCAGGATCTCGACCGCCGTGCCGTTGTAGTGCGCGAGCGGGTTGGCCTCGTTGCCGTACTGGTAGGGCATGTAGTAGGAGGCGTCCGCAGCGGCCATGTCGAGGGCCATCGAGACGGCGCCGTTGGAGCCCTGGTCACCGGGCGAGGAGACGATCTCCGCGCCGTACATCTTCAGCAGCTGCGTGCGCTCGGGCGTCACGTTGTCGGGCATGACGACCTTGAGCTTGTAGCCCTTGCGCGCGCAGATCATCGCGAGCGAGATTCCCGTGTTTCCGGAGGTCGGCTCGAGGATCGTCTGGCCGGGAGAGATGAGGCCCTTCTCCTCGGCGTCCTCGATCATCGAGCGCGCCACGCGGTCCTTGATCGAGCCCGTCGGGTTGTTCGACTCGAGCTTGGCCCAGATGCGGACGCCGGGCTTGGGCGAGAGGCGGCGGAGCTCGACGAGCGGCGTGTTGCCGATCGCCTGCACGAGGTCGGTGTAGCGGCCGCCGCAGGGGCGGGTCTCCAGCGGCGGGACAGCCATGCACCCAGCGTAGCCCAGGGCGGACCCGGGTCAAACGCCGCCATGATGGGAGCCGTGCCCGCCGACCGCACCAACCCGACCGCCGCGCTCGCCGGCTGGCAGCCTGCACGCGCCCCCGAGCGTCAGACCCTGCACGGCGGCGGCGTGCGCCTGGAGCCGATCGATCCTGCTCGCCACGCCGAGGAGCTGTTCACTGCGGCGCAGGGGCCGGGCGCCGACCGCGATCTGTGGCGTTTTCTGTCCTACGGGCCGTTCGCGAACGCCGGCGAGCTTCGCGCCTGGCTGGCCGACCGCGCCACCTCCAGCGACCCGCTGTTCCTGGCGGTGATCGACACCGCGACGGGCCGTGCCGTTGGCGTCGTCTCCTATCTGCGCATCGAGCCCGCCCACGGGTGCATCGAGATCGGTCACATCTGGTTCGGCGCCGCGCTGCAGCGCACGCCCCGAGCCACCGAGACGATCTACCTGCTCGCCCGCCACGCGTTCGAGGATCTCGGGCACCGCCGCCTGGAGTGGAAGTGCAACGCCGCCAACGCCCGCTCGCGGCGTGCCGCGGAGCG
>JAABUN010008306.1_pt1 | contig 10675 bp, 10 predicted proteins | sample 5559311 | NCBI WGS metagenome assembly JAABUN01 (sample SAMN10711877, study PRJNA513370) | rock metagenome | isolation source: Antarctica rocks | place: Antarctica: Victoria Land, Siegfried Peak sud
TACGACATCAGATGGGTAGTCGCGACGTTGATCTTCCTATAAAGCTAAGTGCCGACTTAGATTGGACTCCAGAACTGGGCGAACGAGTTAAAGCAAACGACTACGTGGCATACCAAAGTCATAGTATAAGAAAAGTTGCACTTAAGTCTATCATAGGTGCGATCGCTTCTAGACTTGCTGGAACATCACAGGTACGACTTTTCAATAGTTCGTTCGTTGAAAAACCAGCCCGGAAACCGGGTGATGACTTCGTGGTTAGTTGGCACACTGATAAGGTGTTCTGGTCCACCTGTACGTCATCTGAAATGCTGACAGCTTGGATACCCCTGGATGGAGCGAATCAGGCTAATGGCACGATTTCTTTCTTGGACGGGAGTCATAGGTGGCCACAGACGGAAGACGTTCTCACACTTCAGAAAGACCCTAAGTTTATCGGAGCTGATAACAGCGATTTAGTGCAAGATGCAGCCGCGTTAGCACTTCCCGTATGTGTGACGCCAGCTATCGTTCCGCGTGGGCATGTGAGTTTTCACCACTGTATGCTATTTCATGGAAGTGGTCCCAATCATACAGATAAGCCTCGTGGAGCGGTTATACTTCACCTCCAAGATGAGGCTAACCGGTATCAGAAAGCGTTTTACGCTGACGGAAGGTTAGTAGAGATTCACAATGACCGCCTAGTTCGACAGGACAGAAATGGAGATCCTGACTACAGCGATCCAGATTTTTGCCCGATCATGTGGAATGGTTGAGTTCGGGGTTGCGATGGACACCGCTATTCCTTACGCAAATTTCCGATCCGCCTTTCCCTCCGAGTGTCTGTTTGTCCCTCCGAGTGTCTGTTTGAGAGCAAACCATTGAAAATTCTTGCTTTTGGCAAGATGGTCCGCGTCGGATAGATGGTCAGAATGTAGCGCGCATCGGGCGACCAAGCTTCCACCGCTCGCGCGGCACGTCAGAATTTTCGACTGGCTTCAAAACTATGTTCTCGGACAGACACTGAGAAGGAATAATAGGTTGCGCCGTTGCTCCAAGTCAATTTAGTTCTGTCATGGCTTGGTATGATTAAGCTTCCTTTGTCTGAGAAATGAAGCTCGGCCCTTGGCTTTTTCCGCAACTTACGCAACGCTTAAACGCGTCTTTGAGGTCGAGTCGATGCTTTGACGGATATAAAATGCGTCATTCCAGGCACAAATTGCCCAAGCGCCGGTTTGTGTAGTTTTCCATTCTATGTGTCTTTAGGATGTATGTATCTCGACATCCACATTACTATATCTTCTAACGATAGGAAGCTAAATGACATATACGGCCTTCAACGACAAACCATCATCTAATTTGCGCATAGGGCTTGAAGTCCGAAAAGATTTCCTAACCCGACCAGAAATCATAGGGTCATTTGGGGTGGTGACATCAACTAACGCTAGGGCAAGTAGTATTGGCTTGAGAGTTCTTGAGCAGGGAGGTAACGCTTTTGATGCGGCGGTTGCTGTCGGCTTAGCACTTAACGTCCTTGAGCCAGAGTACAATGGATTTGGGGGCGAAGTTGTCGCTCTCGCGAGATTAGCGGACACTCGCACTGTAAAAGTTTTATGTGGCCAAGGTGTTGCGCCCAGGACCGCTACATGTGAGCAGTTTCTTGAACTTGGATACAAAGAAATGCCATCCGTCGGTCTTCTGGCGGCTACTGTCCCCGGAGCATTTGATGCCTGGATGTTGATGTTACGAGACTTAGGCACAATGACTCTAAGAGCAGTGCTGTCTCCCACTATGGAGATCTGCAATGCGGGCGTCCCACTGTCTCGGGATGTTCGCCGAAAATTAGCGCAAGTCGCAACTCGGTTTCAAGGGGCTGGATGGGAGGCATCCAGTCGCATATATATGGCAGCCATCAGCCAGCCTGATGAAGCGTTGACTTTACAAAATGAGGATCTCTCATCCACTCTTTCAGCTCTACTGACGCATTCGGAACTTGGAAGAAGTACCAGAGAAGAGCAGATTGACTCTGCTCGTAGTTACTTTTACAAGGGCCCTATTGGACTTGCTGTAGCTAGTTTCTCTGGCAGGCGTTCGCTTTCTAAAATCGATATCGAGACCGGAGGTCTGATTGAGAGGGCAGACTTGGAACAGTGGAAGGCGCATTGGGAAGACCCGGTGACTACAAATTATAAAGGGTGGACTGTTCACAAAAGTGGTCCGTGGTCACAAGGACCAGTTATGCTCGAACACCTGAATGTGTTTGAGGAGATTTGCCCCAATCCTGCCGCTTGCACGAACGAAGCGTATGTCCATGCCCTCATCGAGAGTGGTAAAATTGCCTTTAATGATCGTGACCTCCTCTATGGAGATCCTAATTTCTCCGAAATTCCGTTAGAAGACTTGCTGTCAAAAACATATGCGAAATCGCGCGCGAAGGAGATAACTGATGCCGCCACTATTGAGGCACTGACAATTTCCTATCCCGACATGGCAGACCCTTCATCAGATTTCTATAAAGCTAACACAAGGCAGTCGCCGGGCTTTGAAGGAGATACATGTCATTTTGATATCATAGACAGACTTGGCAACGTTGTCTCTGCCACTCCAAGTGGCGGCTGGTTGCAGGACTCGCCAGCCATCCCTAAGCTGGGCTTCTCTCTAAATACCAGATCGCAAATGTTTAATCTTAGAGAAGGTCATCCAAACGCCCTTGGACCACGCAAACGACCTAGAACTACATTAAGTCCTACGATCGCTACTCATGACGGTGGTCGAATACTCTCGTTTGGAACTCCCGGCGCGGACTATCAGGATCAATATAATATCCTTCTATTTCTTAGGTATGTAGTCTTTGGTTGCTCACTACAGGAGGCTGTTGAAAGCGTTTCATTCCGGTCAGAGCATTTCGTAGCATCCGTACCCCCTTACGGTATCAAGCCTGGCCTTATCAGCATCGAACAGCGATTTCCTGAGAAAGATCTTGAATGTCTTAGAAGACGTGGGCACCTGATAGCTAAGAAACCTGATTATAGCATGAGTCCCTGCACAGCGGCGGTATGGGAGGGCGGAATTTTGAGAGCGGCCGCAGGTCCTACAGAACAGCGGGGCTATGCTGTGGGGCTTTGATACCGAACATGCTCAAGTTGGGATTAGGTCCATGGCTCTTATTGGGTTCCGGGGTGGTGAGGTCGGTACGGGGAAATGGGGCTGGGAACCTCTGGTGCATGAGCAAAAGCGGAAGTAGGTGGCCTGCTCGCGCGAGGAGCTTTCGTCATGGCGGCATCCGACCTGATCAACCTTTCCGGCCTGCTGGATGACGCCAAGTGCTTCGCGCTGGTGCGCCAGCACCGTTGGCCGGAAGGTGCGCGCTGCCCCGTGTGTGACAGCGGCGCCGTCATCCGGGACGGCCACGACGACACGCAGCCCCATCGCCAGCGCTACCGGTGCAAGGCGTGTTCAGGGCGCTTCGACGACCTGACCGGCACAGTGCTGGCCGGGCACCACCAGCCGCTGCGGGTGTGGGTGCTGTGCCTCCCCTTCATGGGCCTGAACCTTTCCAACCGGCAGATCGCGTTGGAACTGGGTCTGGACGGTTCGGACGTGCAAGCCATGACGGAGCAGTTGCGCCGCGGCTTGGTTGCCAAAGCGCCGGCAGTAGAGCTGGAGGGCGAGGTGGAAATCGACGAGGTCTACGTGGTGGCCGGGCACAAGGGCCAGCCGGCGGCCGTCGCCAAAAGGGGCGGCTCGGACGGTGCCGCAAGCTGGCAGGCGCGCCGGGCCGCGGCACGCTGGAAAAGGACAAGCCACCGATCCTCGGCCTGATCCAACGTGGCGGCCAAGTGGTCCTGCACATGCTGGCCAACGTGCAGCAGACAACGATCAAGCCGACCATCGCCGCCACCGTCACCCCGGGCACCCTCGTCCACACCGACGAGTATAGCATCTATGCGCGCCTGCCCGCCTGGGGCTACCGGCACAAGACGGTCTGCCATGGGCGCGGTGAATACGCCCGTGACGAGGACGGCGACGGCTTCTGCGAGGTCCACGTCAACACCATCGAGGGTTTTTGGTCCCTACTGCGCTCCTGGCTTCGCCCGCATCGGGGCATCTCACAGGACAAGCTGCCGCTCTATCTCAGCTTCTTCCAGTTCGTGCACAACGCCCGCCGACGCGGCAAAGCCTTGCTCGGCGCCCTCATCGCAGGCCTGGTTGCATGACGGACCCGTCACCACCCTGGAACCCAATAAGAGCTACCACTGTGACGAGGTACTAGTGGCGACGGAGCAGCCGGCCGGGTTGGCCGAGTTCGAGGCCGAGGTCCGCGCCCGCATGACCGAGTGCCACCTGCTCGACATCCTCAAGCGCACCAACCACTGGTCCGGCTACACCCGCCACTTCGGGCCGCTCTCCGGCTCCGACCCCAAGCTCGTCCATGCCGTCCAGCGATACTTGTTCACTGTGTTCTGCTACGGCTGCAACCACCCGCTGAAACATGAGTTCGTGGCCCTGCACCAAAGCGGAAGGGTTGACAGTGCCACATTTGGAGGTTAGAAGACAAGTCTTTCTGAGAAAACTATTTGTCACCCTACCTAATCTTCAATCGCGCCGAGTGGTCTCGTTTGCGAGCCTTTACACCTCTGAACTTGTCCGAAAATGAGGTTTGTAGCCTCTGTGGCGTAAATGAGTCAGTTTCTCTTATCGAGATTGAGGAAATATATCTTCCACTGTCCCGATTGATAAATCTTTTATTTACTGGGGTCAATGCTCAAAATCGTATCATAGAAATGAGCTTTCTAGGCAAGCAGAGTAGTGCGACTCCTTATATAATAGGCGTTGCTGGCAGCGTAGCTGTCGGAAAAAGCACATTTGCCCGTTTACTTCAGGCTGTTCTTTCGAAATGGACCGACCATCCCAGAGTAGAAATCGTTGCGACTGATGGATTTTTGTATCCATCCAATATCTTAATCGAAAAGAACCTTATGAGGCGGAAAGGCTTTCCCGAAAGTTACGATGTACGGAGTTTGATATCTTTTTTGGCTGCTGTGAAGGCAGGGCAGAAGAATACCAGAGTTCCATGTTACTCACACCACTCCTACGACATCATACCAGGTCAATGGCAGAACATAGAGTCACCCGACGTGATAATTTTTGAGGGTTTGAACGTACTGCAACCGGTCCCGCATGCAGAAATGGTGGCTTCAGATTATTTTGATCTTTCCATCTATATAGACGCCGCTGTGGAGCATCTTGCGACATGGTATTCTGAGCGGTTCAAGGTATTGCAAAGATCGTCCTTTCAGGATCCTACTTCCTATTTTTACAAATATCACTCATTGCGACCGGAGGACGTCACCGAAGAAGCTAAAAATATTTGGGAGAATATAAACCTTCCGAACCTCAAAGAAAACATACTCCCAACACGGGAACGTGCGCGCCTAGTACTTCGAAAAGGGCCTAGGCATACGGTCGAGGAGATTTGGTTTCGTCGATGATATACTTGACCTGCCCCCCTAGAAGTGTCCCGCCGGAGGTGAGACTTCGGTGGCAACACGGAAGGGACTGGGATGGCGCGCAAGCATCACAAGCCGGAGGAGATCGTCGCCAAGTTACGGCAGGTCGAGGTGCTGGTGGGACAGGGTAAGCCGGTGGCCGAGGGTGTTCGGACGATTGGGGTGACGGAGGCGACGTATTACCGTTGGCGTGCCGAGTATGGCGGCTTGAAGCTGGACCAGGTGCGTCGGCTCAAGGTTCTGGAGCAGGAGAACGGGCGTTTGCGCCGGGCGGTGGCTGACCTGACGCTGGAGAAGCTGGTGCTGAAGGAAGCCGCTTCGGGAAACTTCTGAGCGCCCCTCGTCGTCGGGCGTGCGTTGCGCACGTCACGGCTGCGCTGGACGTGTCCGAGCAGTTTGCCTGCAAGGTGCTGGGCCAGCACCGTTCGACGCAGCGCAAAGCGCCGGAGGCGGCCGACGACGAAGCGGCGCTGACAGCGGCGATCATCGACTGGGCCAGGCAGTATGGCCGGTATGGCTACCGGCGGGTCACGGCGTTGCTGCGTGCCGAGGGTCGGAGGGTCAACCACAAGCGCGTTGAACGGATCTGGCGCCGTGAGGGGCTCCGCGTGCCAGCTCGGCAACCGAAGCGTGGGCGGCTGTGGCTGAACGACGGCTCCTGCGTGCGCCTGCGGCCGGAGCGGGCGAGTCACGTGTGGGCCTATGACTTCGTCGAGGACCGCACCCGGGACGGGCGCAAGCTGCGTATGCTGAACGTGGTCGACGAGTTCACCCGCGAGTGCCTGTGCATCCGGGTCGGTCGCAAGCTGGGCTCGGCTGACGTGATTGACGTCCTGGCTGACCTGTTCATCGCCCGCGGCGCGCCTGGCTACATCCGCTCGGACAACGGGCCGGAGTTCGTGGCGGTGGCCGTGAAGGGCTGGATCAGCGGCGTGGGTGCCAAGGCGGCCTTTATCGAGCCGGGCAGCCCGTGGGAAAACGGCTATGTCGAGAGCTTCAACGGCAAGCTGCGGGACGAGCTGCTCAACATGGAGGTGTTCAATGTAGCGCGACAGCCCGGATGGCCGGTCCGCGACACGAACGGATGGCCGGTTGGACGGGTCGAAAGTCGGGCGTAGCCCGGCTGTAGACCTGTCCAACCGGCGACGCGGGCTTGATCGCCCTCGTCTGTTGGCCGCGGCGTGTGCGGGCACACTCGGTTCCTCGACTGCCCAGACGAGGACCGAATGCCCGGACGACGCGTCACCCGCCAGCAGATGAGATTGTTCATGGAGTTCCGCCAAAGCCACCCTCAACGCCTTGCCGCCGCCAAGTCCGGCATCAGCGAGCGGACCGCGCGCCGCATCGAGATGAACCGCCACCTCCCGGCATCGCCGGTTGCCAACCGCCCCTTGCGCCGCCAGGGTCCCGATCCCTTCGACGGATTGTGGGACAGCGAGATCCGCCCGATGCTCGAAGTCTCGCCGGGCCTGCGGCCCATCGGGGTGCTCGACGAGATGCTGCGCCGCCATCCTGAGCATGACTGGGGCCGGCTCCGCCGCAGCCTGGAGCGCCGGGTGCGCGCCTGGCGCGCCGAGCACGGCGCCGACCGCGAGGTGATCTTCCGTCAGGACCATGCTCCCGGACAGCAGGGATTGTCCGACTTCACCGACATGGGCGACTTCGGCGTCAGCGTCGCCGGCGTCCCGCTGGCGCATCGGCTGTATCACTTCACCCTGGCCTACTCCGCTTGGGAGCACGCCGAACCGGTCCTCGGCGGCGAGAGCTTCACCGCGCTTGCGGTCGGCCTGCAGAACGCACTCTGGGCGCTCGGCGGCGTGCCGGCCGAGCACCGCTCCGACAGCCTGTCGGCCGCGTTCCGCAACCTCGACGACGACGCCCGCACCGACCAGACACGCCGCTACGAGGCGCTGTGCGCCCACTACGGGATGACACCGACCCGCAACAACACCGGCGTGGCGCACGAGAACGGCGCCATCGAGAGCCAGCATGGCCACCTCAAGCGCGTCGTCGGTCAGGCTTTGCTGCTCCGGGGCAGCCTCGAGTTCGACAGCCTCGACGCCTACCGGGCCTGGATCGCCGACCTCGTCGGCCGCCGCAACGCGCGCCGGGGCAAGATGGTCCAGCTCGAATGCGCCGCCCTGCGTCCGTTGCCGCCGGCCCGCACCACCGACCACGACGAGGCCACGGTGTTCGTGACGTCCAGCAGCGGCTTCGTCCTGCGCCGCGTGTTCTACACAGTGCCCTCGCGCCTGATCGGCTTTCGGCTGCGGGTCCGGCTCTACGACGACCGGCTGGAGTGCTTCGTAGGCCACAGCCCGATGCTGACCTTGCGCCGCGGCCGCCCCAGCGAGGGACGGCATGGCCATGTCGTCGATTACCGGCACGTTATTCACAGCCTGCGCCGCAAGCCCATGGCGCTGCTCAACCTGGTCTACCGCGACGCGCTGTTCCCCCGCCCTGCTTATCGCATGGCGTGGGAGAGGCTGCTGGCAACCGGCGACCCGCGCGCTGCCTGCAAGGCCATGGTGGCCCTCCTCGCTCTCGCGCATGAGCGCAGCTGCGAGGCCGAACTGGCCGCCGCACTGACCGAGCAGATGCAGGACGCAGGCGCTGCCAGCGAGGCGGCCGGCACGATCGACGTCCCGGCGCTGCAAAGGCGATTCGCGCCGAGGCCGGAGACCATGCCCGAAGTCGTGGTCAAGCTCCCATCGGTCGCCAGCTACGATGCGCTGCTCCCGTCGTTGGGAGCCGCCGCATGAGCGACAAGCCCCGCGACAAGATCACCATCCACACCGCGCGGCTGCCGTTGCTGCTGGGCGAGCTGCGGCTGCCCACCATCGGCGCCCTGTGGCCAACGTTCACCGAGCGCGCCGACCGTGAAGGCTGGCCGGCCGTCCGGCTGCTGGCCACACTTGCCGAACTCGAACTTGCTGACCGCGCTCAGCGACGCATCGCGCGACACCTGGTCGAGGCACACCTGCCGCCCGGCAAAACGTTGGACAGCTTCGACTTCGCAGCAGTGCCCATGCTCAGCCGTGCCCATGTCGCAGCCCTGGCGAGCGGCGACGAGTGGATCGCCAAAGGCGGCACGATCCTGTTGTTCGGCCCGAGCGGCTGCGGCAAGTCCCACCTCGGCGCCGCATTCGGCCATGCCCTCGTCGAGAACGGCTACCGGGTGCTGTTCACCCGGACGACCGACCTTGTGCAGCGCCTGCAACAGGCCCGTCAGGCGCTGGCTCTGGAAAGCGCCATCGCCAAGCTCGACAAATACCATCTGCTGATCCTCGATGACCTCTGCTACGCCCAAAAAGATCAGGCCGAGACGTCCGTATTGTTCGAGCTGATCGCGGCCCGCTATGAGCGGCACAGCCTGATCGTCACGGCGAACCGTCCTTTTGGCGAGTGGACGAGCGTTTTCCCGGACACCGCCATGACGCTCGCTGCCGTCGACCGCCTGGTTCACCACTCGAACATCTTCGAGATGAACGTCGAAAGCTACCGGCGCAAGGCGGCGACGGCGCGCTCGCCGCGCAAGCCCAAGGCTGCCATCGACACCGACAACGACGACAGCAAAGACTGAGGACCACGGCGCGCGACACGGTTCCTTGTCGCGCGCCTCGTCGCACCAGGACCTGACATCGCGCGGGTCCGCTTGTCTCATGGCAGCTCTTTGGCGCCCGCCGCCTCGGTTCAAAGGAAACCAAAGGTTTGCGCGCCCCCGGACGCCCTCCTATTCGTCACGTAACGCATTGCAGTGGGAACGAACCGACGCACAAACACCAGCGATTCTAAGTGGCTGTTGACGGTTGTGGGTTCCGTTGTGCTGGGCGGTGTGATCCACGTTCTGGATGGAGCTTCTGGACACCCTTGTTGCTGGCGTGCGCGCGGCGTGCGCGGCCTTTCCTGACGCACGGCGCGGCGACGTGCGCTACAGCATGGCCGACATCGGGATGTCGGCCTTCTCGCTGTTCTTCATGCAGTCGGGGTCCTTCCTGGCCCACCAGCGCAGCCTGGAGGAGGGGCGCGCGGCGTCGAACTGCCGGACCCTGTTCGGCATGGCCGCGGTCCCGACCGACAACCACATCCGGGCGATGCTCGACCCCGTGCATCCCGCACACCTGCAGCCCGTCTTCGACCAAGTGCTCGACACGCTGCACCGCCGGGGCGGCCTGGCGGCCTTCGGGCGGCTCGGCGGGCGCGTGCTGGCCGCCCTCGACGGCACGGAGTACTTCTGCTCCCAGAAGCTCGGCTGCTCGGGGTGCCTGACGCGGCAGCGCGCCAACGGCCATGTGGAGAGCTACCATGCCATGCTGGCCGCGACCCTCGTCGCGCCCGGCCACGCCATGGCTTTGCCCTTGATGCCGGAGTTCATCGCGCCCCAGGACGGGGCCGAGAAGCAGGACTGCGAGCGCAACGCCGCCAAGCGCTGGCTGGCCACCCACGGCGGGCGCCTGGCGGACCTGCGGCCGATCTACCTCGGTGACGATCTGTTCGCCTGCCAGCCAGTCGCCGAAGCCATCCGGGCGGCAGGCGGCGACTTCCTGCTCACCGCCAAGCCGTCGTCCCACAAGGCGCTCTACGACTTCATGCAGGGCGCCGCCATCGAGGAGCGCACCGTCACCCAGAACCCCCCCGGCAAGCGCCTGACCTACCGCTACCGCTGGTTCAAGGACGCGCCGTTGCGCGATGGCGGCGACGCCATGCTGGTCAACTGGGTCGGCGTTACCATTACGGACGCCAAGGGCAAGGTCACCTACAGCAGCGCCTTCGTGACCTCGCTGCCCGTAACACCCGAGACCGTCGCCGAGATCGTGGCCTGCGCCCGGGCACGCTGGAAGATCGAGAACGAGAGCTTCAACGTCCTCAAGTCCAACGGCTACCACCTCGAACACAACTTCGGCCACGGCAAGCAGCACCTCGCCATGCTGTTCGCCGCCATGAACCTGCTGGCGTTCGCCATCCACACCGCCTGCGACTGCCTCGAACAGCTCTGGATCGACGCCAGGACCGCCAAGCGGGCCCGCACCCGCTTTTTCGAGCACATCAGGACCATCACGGCCTATCTGGTCTTCCCAGATTGGAACACCCTCATGCAGACCCTCATCGACTCAAAACCACCACCCGACATCGAAGCCCAGGTCGCCAGGTGATAATCCCATCGTCGGCGGCCGACTTAGAACTGCTGG
>JAABUN010008307.1_pt1 | contig 10671 bp, 9 predicted proteins | sample 5559311 | NCBI WGS metagenome assembly JAABUN01 (sample SAMN10711877, study PRJNA513370) | rock metagenome | isolation source: Antarctica rocks | place: Antarctica: Victoria Land, Siegfried Peak sud
CCCAGACCACCCTGGTCGTCGCCGCCCGCGACCGGGCCGAGCGTGAGCAGGCGTGCCAGGTGCGGGACGAGTCCCGGTCCGAGATCCGCCAAGCGATCGTCGCCGGTGTCGACGAGGTCGCCGGCTACGCCGAGCTCGACCCTCCGAACCGGCGCCTTGTCACTGACCGGGTCGAGCGCCGGTCCGGGCGGAGTTGCCCGCCCCCGATTGCTGATCGCGCACCGCTGGCAGGCTCGGCTGCGCCCCTCCTCCGCTGCGAGGAAGGTTTCGTCCATATGGTGGCTGAGGTTTGGCTCTGGGACGACCCCTGCTGTCGACGGGCAGAGCCTCGCCGGACCACCCGTCCGGGTGACGATAAGTGCGGGCTCTGGGCAGGAGGATGTCTCGGGCTACCCGCTACCGATCAAGGAACCTAGATGGCTTCGAGGATGGACGATTCGACCGCTCGCCGTGGTTCGGCAGGCGACGGCAAGAGCAAGAAGGGTCTGTGGATCCTGCTTGCGGTGTTGGTTCTGATCGCTTTGGCCGTCATCGGCTTCTTTGTGCTGGGCGGCGATGCCGACGTCGATAGTGACGTGGACATCGAGGCGCCCGACGTGAGCACCAGTGACGGCGGCGATGCCGACGCCGACGAGGACCAGGGCGAGTAGTCGCAAGCACCGCCAGAAATCCGATCGCTCTGAGGCCGCTGGGTCGTCCTCGGCGACGTGCTTCGGGTGATCCGCGGCCACCGTGGCACCGTGCAGCTGCGCCCGTCGGCGCAGCTCCTCAAGACCGACGTTTCGCCCTAGAGCGCCGCACAGTCGAACCCAACGACGGCAACGTCCTCACCCCGAGCTCGCCCGACCAGCGCTGAACGGTCCGACGTCGCCCGTGCCGCCGCAGGCTGATGGTGGGGGCAAGCGGCACGGCCAGGGACCGGTCGACACGGCCGGTGCACTCGAGATTCGATCCGCAGTAAACGGTCTATTTTCTGCGATAGAATGAGGCTACCCGAACAGAAGGCCCAGGTGGCGACCTCCACCTGTTGCACCGACTCGGACGTGTTTACTGCGACAACGGAGGATCTTCCTCGTGCCCAAGCGCTCCAGCAACGTCCGGGCCTTGCGCCCCGACACCGTGACCATCCAGTCAGCCGCCCACCGGTTCCTGGCCGAACGAGATCTCGCCCCCACCTCGAAGCGCGTCTACGGGTTGACCCTCGACGGTGTGGCCGAGGCGGTGGGGCCTGATCTGCCGATCACCATGGTCACCGACCGCATGCTCCGGCGACACCTCGACGAGCGCTACGCCTCGGCCAGCCCGGCCAGCTTCAACCGCCACGTCGCCACCATGCGCTCCTTCTTCGCCTGGGCGGGCCGCCAGCACCTGGTGGTCGAGGACCCCACCGAGGCCCTGGAACGCCGCAAGGAACGCCGCACCGCCCGCCAGGCCGAGACCCAGCGGGCGATCCCCTACGGCGAACTCGAAGCACTCTGGGGCCGCAGGGACATCGCCCTACGGGAGAACCTCCTCTGGCGGATGCTCTACGAGACAGCCGGACGCGCCAGCGAGATCCTCAGCCTCGATGTCATCGACCTCGACCTCGGTGAGCGATCGGCGCCGGTCGTTGGCAAGGGAGGTGGCGTCGAGCACCTCCACTGGGCCACCGGCACCGCACGCCTCCTCCCCCGCTACCTCGGCGACCGCACCACCGGACCACTCTTCCTCACCGGGCGCGCACCGAGGGTGGCCTTGGCCAAGTCAGACATCGACCCGGCCACAGGCCGCGGTCGTCTCTCGTACCGGCGAGCCGCTGAACTGTTCACGGAGTCCTCGGGCGGCCACACGCTCCACCAACTACGCCACGCCGCCTTGACTCACTACGCCGAGGCGGGCGTGGATGTGGCGCTGCTCAAGGCGAAGAGCCGCCACCGCTCGATCCGCTCGCTAGAGCGGTACGTCCGGCCATCGGAAGCATCCGTGGCGAAGCTCACCGCCGAACATGATCGAGCACGTCGCGGCCGACGCTGAGGTTGAGGTCTGCGACCGTCACCCTCGTTAGCTCTTGATCGCTTTCACAAGTTGAATTAGGGCGGCGAGGCTGCTGGGACTGTCTTCGATGGCAAGCAGCGCCGACTCGGCGGTGGTCGGCTCCGGGTGGACGATGAGGCGGTCGATGATGTCCTTCCGAATGGAGCTTTGGGAGTCCTCGTCGAGTTCCACCAAGAAAGCGGGCAAGGCTTCGAGTTCCAGGGCGACCGTCCGTGAGGTCTGCTCCGCGTGTCGATGGATCGAGGACTGTCGCCCTGTGTACGCAGCGACCCCACCGAGGCCACCTGAGGCCCCAAGCAGCGTGAGGGTCCGGCCCACGTCATCGCTGCCCGCCACGTGTATCAGCACGAGGATGACTGCGGCCACGACTGCTCCAGCGCCAAGACAGACGGTGACCGTCCGCCACTTGTTGGCCTCTTTGCGCTGGGCATCGGCGTGAGCGCCAAACCCACCTGCGAGGGCGTTCTCTCCGATGGTCGTAACCGCTCGCCGAGCCTTCTCCTCATGGTCGTCGATAACCGCAAGAAGCTTGCGCGCCGAGTCGGCGAAGTCCTCTTGCGCCTGCTCGGCTGATGCCGTGAGGGAGCTAACGAGTTCCGAGAACGCAGTCTCCTGGCGATCCTGTTCGGCGGTCGCCGTCACCTTCGTCTCGGCCAGTTGGTCGCTGAGAGCCTGTTGTGCATTGGCCGCGATGTCGTCCACGCGAGCCTGCTCGGTGGTCAACCTGGTTCCCACGTCCTGAGTTCGCTGCTCTAGGAGAGTGAGCACTTGGGTGATCTCAGCGTCCTTCTCCGCCAGCGTTGCCAGGGCGCCCTCGGCCTTGGTGTCGGCCTCGGCCACTCGGGCTTCCAAAGCAGCGATGGTCTCGTGGCTTCGGCGGGCTAGCAAGTTGAGGGTTTCTTGGATGGCCTCTCCGATCTGGGTCGGACCGAGACGAACGAGTGGCCCGAACTGGGCGAGGACCGATTCCACATCCTTCTCCGCCGCCGTGAGGGACGTTGGCAGTGCGTCCGATGCGTACTGCTGGAGCAGAGCCACTGCGTGCTCGCACGTAGCTGCGCTCTCATCGAGCACTCCCCGGCTGAGCAACAGCGGGTCGGCCTCCCGCAGGCCAGCAGCTAGCCGGGCTGGAGCGAGGCGCAGCCAGTCGATCGTGTCGCGCTCCACCTCCTCCTCTGACTCAATCGACCGGGAGATCTCTGCTAGCTCGTCCAGTCGGTCCAGGAGCGGGTGGTCTGCAATCGGGTCGAGGCGGGTCATGGAAGGGACCTCCGTGATGGACGGCACGCTGGTTGTACACGGGGGTAGTGACATCCTGGTCTCACCGGCCCCCGACCCGCTCGACGTGTCGGTGGCCTAGTAGTTCTCGTGGATGTAGGCGTAGGCGCGGTCGAAGAGGTCGCCGGTGGTGTCGAGGCCGTACTTCTTGAGCACGAGGCGGACTTCCTTGCGGACGGTGCGGTCGCCGTTCTGGGTCTCGGTCCAGCCGGTGAAGCGGACCTGTCGGACGATGGTGTCGACGTCGGCCACCACGTTCTCGATGATGACGGGGGTGTCGGTCGGCCCGTACTCGCGCAGGATCTGGGTGAGTGCACCGACGTTGGGGTCCGGCAGGATCGCCATGTCGTCGAGGCGTCCCTCGTCCTCGGCTCGCTCCGCGGCGGTGACTGCGGTGGCGACCTCCAGGATCTCCTTCAAGAACTCGACCGAGGAGGCGGCCTGGGTGAGCGAACGGGTCCGCAACCGTTCCAACCGTTCGGAGAGCGCGACATAGACCCTGTGGTTGCCGGTGCCTTCGAGTCGACGGCGGATGCGGGCCTCGATGGTGTCGAGGGCCTCCTCGACGGTGATGGTTTCGCCGTGGCCGGACAGGTCGACGCCGGGCAGGGCGAGTTGGCGGATGGCGTCGATGGTCTCGGCGTCGACGATGACCTCATCGAGGCCGGTCCCGGTGACCTTCACCTCGGTTATGTGGCCGTGCACCAACTCCAGGGTCTTGGCCCCGAGTCGCTGCCACAGCAGGACATCGGAGACGCCGGTGGGCTGGACGGACTCGTAGACCTGGGCGAGCCAGCGGTAGTCGGCCTTGCGGGCGTCGAGCACCGGGGAGGGGTGCAGGAACTCCCACAGCCCGGCGACGAGGCCGAACTCTCGGGCGAAGTCCGTCTTGGCATCAGCGGTAGCGAGCCGTTCCTGGGCGGCGGTAAGGGCCTCGAAGCTGGTGGAAGTGCGGTCGAGGCCACCGAAGCGGTCCAGGGCGGCCTCCAGCGCAGCGACGAACTCCTCGGCAAGGTTGTCGATCTCGATCGGGCGCTTGCCACCACGGTCGGGGTCGGCATCGCGCAGGGCACCGGCGATCTGGGTGCCGAGGCCCACGTAGTCCACGATCAGGCCGTAGCGCTTCTCCTGGCCGGTGATCGGGTTGGTAAAGCGCCGGTTGGTGCGACAAATCGCTTGGAAGAGGGTGTGGAGCCGCAGGGGCTTGTCGAGGTACATGACGCCCTCGATCTCGGCGTCGAACCCGGTCAGCAACTTGGCGGTGACGATCAACATGCGCAGCGGGTCACGGGCATCACGAAACCGGGCCTTCACCTCGGCCTCGGCCTCACGCGTTAGCTCAAAGCGGTCCCGCCACTCCGCAGGCTCGCCCTTGGTGGTGCCCACGGTCATGACGACCTCGGCTTGTACCTCCGCTGCGAGGCCCCGCTCGTCAAGGAGGCGGGTGATCTCGGCGTGGTACAGGGCGCACAGTTCTCGGTCGTAGGCGACGATCTGCGCCTTCAACCCGAGTGGGGCGACCTTGGTGAGGTAGTGCTCCACGATGTCGGCGCACACCTGACGGACCCGATCAGGGTTGCGGACGATCGTGCGCGCCGATGCGGCTTTGTCGGCCAGGAGTTCACGTTCCTCCTCCGAGAGGCCCTCCTCGTCGGCCATGACGGCGAAGGCTTCATCGAGGGCGGCCTTGTCGATGTGGAAGTCCACCAGGCGGGTCTCGACGTGGATTGGCACCGACGCCCCATCAGCGATTGACCGCTCGATTGAGTACCGGTTGAGGACCCAGCCTGGATCGTCGGGGTCGCCGAACAGCTTGAAGGTGTTGCGCTCGCCATCGGCGATCGGGGTGCCGGTGAGGCCAAAGAACTGGGCGTTCGGCACCGCTGTGCGGAGGTCGTCGCCGAGTCGGCCCTCCTGGGTGCGGTGGGCCTCGTCCACGAGCACGACGATGTTCGATCGGTCGTTGAGGAACCCGGCCGCCTCGAACTTGAAGATGGTCGTCACGATGATCCCGCGGGCGTCGTCCGCGAGCATCGTGCGCAACTGGTCCTTGCTGCCCGCCACCCTCAGCCGAGGCAGCCCTGCGGTGGAGAACTGGCGGACCGTCTGCTCCACCAGGTCCACACGGTCCAACACGATCAACACGGTGGGGCCGCCGACCTTCTTGTCGTTCAGGAGGCGCAGGGCGGCGAAGGCCATGAGGAGGGTCTTCCCGGTGCCCTGGTAGTGCCAGATCAGGCCCTGCCGCCGGTGCGGGTCCATCACCCGACGGTGGATTGCCTCGACGCCCTCGACCTGGGGGTAACGGGGGATCAACTTGGTGAGCACCGACCGGCCGCCGATCTTCGGCCGGTCGTACAACACGAAGTCCCGCACGATCGACAGGACCTGGGCAGGGTTCAACAACAGGTCCACCGAGCGCGGCACCCGTTGTGCCTCGGCCATGTCCCACGGGTCGGTCGTGCTGCCCCACAGCAGCCACTTCGACGGGTCCTGCCCCACGGCGCCGTAGTGGAACTCGCGGCCCTCTGTGGCGAAGGACAGCACGTTGCTGGCGAAGAACTGGGCCGCCTCCACCTCGTAGGTGTGGTGGATGTCGTTGGCCGCGTTCAACCACGACACCGACGCCTTCACCGGGGTCTTGGTCTCGCCCACGACCAACGGGATGCCGTTTACCCACAGCACGATGTCGAAGCGCCGGTTGTGCCCCGGCGACCCGAACGTCACCTCATCCGACACCACGAGCTTGTTGCGCTCCGGGTGGTCGAAGTCGATCAAGTCCACCGGCACGTAGGCGTCGGTGCCGACGTACTGGACCGTCTGGTGACCACGCAGCCACGTCGTCACCCGCTCGTTCGCCGCCACCAAACCGTCGTTCACCGCCGACAGCACCGCCGCCCGCAACCTCGGCAGCACCTCATCCACCCGCCCCTGCTCGGCTGCGAACTCTCGGTTCAAGCTCGTCAAGGCGGACACGAGGTGCGACTCGATGAACACCTCGTCGGTGGCTCGGGGGAGGTCCTTCCCGGCGACGTACGTCCACCCAACCGAGACCAGCCGTTCCACGATCGCTGCCTGCACCGTGCCCGACTCCGAGAACCCGCTCACACCGCCGCCAGAAGGTCGTCGTAGGAGGCCGGGATCTCGTGGTCGCCAGAGAGCAACCCCTCCAGGAGGGCCGATCTCAGTTGACGTAGAGCACGTAGTTCTTCCTGGGCCTGGTCGCCCAAGATCCGCACTGCTTTGAGGTCACCTGCCACTCGGCGCTGACGATCCATCGACGGAACGGGAATCATGTAGCCGCGAATCAACTCTCGTGAGATCTTCCGCATGGAACCGCTCGTTCCTCGTGCCGAACCCTCGATCTGGGATCGCATCCCTTGCGAGCACAGCGCCTCTACGAGATAGGCAGGGTCGAGCCGATCTGCGACCGGGTGCAGCCGGAGGGTGAGATCGCTCAGGTAGGTAAGGCCATCAGCCTGTTCGACCTGACATGCGTAGCCAACAGTGGATGCCGTGTTTGACCGTGTGATCAGGACATCGCCGTCTTGGGCAATCGCACGCTCGGGCATCGCCGTGCCCGGTATCAAGGCTTTGCGCTCCGAGATCTCGAAACGGCCAGGCCGGAGGGCTGAGAGCTTCAACACTGAGGGCTCGCCTGGAGCGGGAGCACGGCCGTCGGTCACCGGGCTTCGCCCTCCGTCGATGTCCAGAAGGAGGTCGCCCAAAGGCACCGTGTTCGTGCAGCCGTCGATCAGCGCGGTGCTCAGCCTCGCAATAGCTTCTCTAGCTGAGGCGACGAGCGTTAAAGCTTCACCCGCGGCGGCATCGACGGAGTCGATGAGGTCAACGATCCGCCGCTGCTCATCAAGCGGCGGGAGATCGACCGAAAGCTCGTAGGCGCGATCTCGGTTCAGTCCAGGCACGCCCGTCTGTGCCGAAATCGCAGGCAGGTCGAGGTGCTGGAGCAGGAGGTAGACGAAGGCAAGGTCTGCACCCTTAGGTCGGAGTTTGACCCAGTAGGCCGTGTCGATCGGCCACCCCGGAAGGTCGGACCAGTAGACCGATCCAGCGGTCCCCTTTCGGCCGACGACGATCATGGAACCCTCAGGACCTAGATGCTCGGAATGGCCCCCTACCGGCCCGGCTGACCCATAGACGGGATACTGCCCACCATTGCGATCCGCCTCCTTGAGCCCTTTGCCGTACTCAAGAGTCAGCACTTCACCGAGCGTTTGCGCCTGCCACCCGTCACGCATACCCGGCTGCCATCAATCGGTCCGCCAGCTTGGCTTCGGCGTCGTGGAGGGCGGCTTGGGCCTGGGTGAGGTTGGCGAGGGCTTGTTCGACGGTGATGGTGTCGGCGGCGGCGGTCTTGAGGTATCGGCCGATGTTGAGGTCCCAGCCGTTGTCCTTGAGTTCGGCGTGCTCCACGAGGCGGACCTGGACTCCGCCTTCGCCATCAGGGTCATCGCCCGAGCGGTAGGCGGCGATGACGGCGGCGGCGTCGTCGTCGTCCATGTGGTTCTGGTTGCGGCCCTTGGTGAACGAGGAGGAGCCGTCCACGAACACCACTGATCCGCACCGGCTCGTGGGCTTGTCGGCCTTGAAGATCAGTAGGCACGCCGGGATCGAGGTTGAGTAGAAGAGGTTGGTCGGAAGGCCAATGACGGCTTCGAGCCGGTCCTGTTCGATGAGACACCGGCGGATGGCCTTCTCCGCCCCACCCCGGAAGAGCACACCGTGGGGCATGACCACCCCGACCCTGCCGGTCTCGGGGTTCATCGAGGCGACCATGTGCTGGACCCAGGCCAGGTCCGCTGTGTTGGCCGGTGGCACGCCGCAGAAGGCTCTGCCGTAGGCGTCTCCGGCCCAAGTGTCGGCTCCCCAGTTCTTCAAGCTGAACGGCGGGTTGGCCACCACCACGTCGAACTTGCGCAGACCGGACTTCTCCAGGAACCGGGGATCTCGGAGGGTGTCGCCTCGGACGATGCGGAAGTCCTCCAGGTCGTGCAGGAAGAGGTTCATGCGGGCGATGGCGGCGGTTGTGAGGTTCACCTCTTGGCCGTAGAGGCGGAGGGTGCGGGTATCGCCTCCGGCGTCGCGGATCTCGTTGATGGTCTCGACCAACATGCCGCCCGAGCCACACGCTGGGTCGTAGACGGCCTCGCCGGGCTGAGGGTCGAGGATGCGCACCAGCAGCCGGACGACGGCACGCGGCGTGAAGAACTCGCCCGCCTTCTTGCCGGACTCATCCGCGAACTGCCGCAGCAGGTACTCGTAGGCCGCCCCCAGCATGTCGTTGGAGACAACCTCACGGTTGAGGGTGAGGGAGTCGAACGAGTCGATGAGGTTGAGCAGGGCGGGCTCGGGGATGCGATCCTTGTTGGCCCACGCCACGTCGCCGAAGATCCCCGCAAGGGTGTGGGGGTTGGCCTCCTCCAGTCGCTGGAGGATCTTCTGGAGTTCGACGCCGACGTTGACCGAGACCTTCTTGAGATCGTCCCAGTGGCAGCCCGGAGGCATCTCGAAGCGGTGGTAGTCCGCCTCCTCCTCGGGGGACACGTCGTCACCGAAGTCAGCGACCGCCGCGGCGTGGTCCAGGGTCCAGGTGTCGCTGATCCACTTGAGGAACAGGACCGGGAAGACGAAGTTCTTGAAATCCGCCGGGTCGACCGGCCCGCGGAGGCTGTTCGCCGCCGCCCACAATCGTGATTCGAGTTCCTGCTGAGTGAGCGTCTGAGCCGCCACCATCTCCCCCTCCGCTACTAGCTCCGAGCAGCGTACGCGTCCGTCGTGACGGCTGTCGCCACTCCAGAGAGGGCTGGGAGGGCACTCCGCCTCACGGCTTGGCGTAAGACATGCGCCTTCGTCCCCGCTCTGAACAGTCGGGGTCCGAGCAGTACGTCCGTCGCCCAGCCTGAGGCTTGCGGTCGCGGTCATCGAACTCGCCACAGACTGCGCAGCAGATTATGTAGTTGTCGGCGTTGAACAGCGTGGCGAGCTTGTACGCGAGCGCAGCGAACAGCCCACCCGTGGCGAGCGTGACGAGGCCCCGCTCGGGGTCGAATCGGGGCGCGGCCCCCGATAGGGCCAGCCACCAGTTGATCCAGTGCGCCAGCCCCTCCCGCTGACTAACGACGACCTCCTGGCGAGTAGGCCGATCCGTGCGATCAAGGTCGCTGTAGTCCTCCTCCCAGTAGATCGCTGCCTCAAGCGGCTCGTCGTGCTCCAGTCTCCTCATGGGGGTCCAGAGCGGCTTCTCGGTCGGGACCGAGGTCCGAAGCTGCGCTGTGATCATGATGATCGACGCCGCCTGGATGGCATAGGAGCGCCACACCTCGACGGACTCAACCGGGGCAAGCAGGTCCAAGGCACCGCAGCCGGGGAGTCCTGGCACGACATCGACCCACCTGGATGGGACGTGGGTTCCGGGCAGACCATGCCCGCAGAGACGAAGTGGCCCCCACCGTTGCGCGAACTCCAGGTACGCCTCGGGTGGGCTGTCGGCCAGCGAGGCGAAGCGAAGAAGTAGCCGACCATGGGGGGCCACCATCTCGTCCTCGGTCAACACGCCCGACCATCTCCAACGAAGGCTCCACGATCCCGGGTCGTCCGACGGCACGTTCGGAATCCGACCGCTGACCTTCCGAAGTTCAGTCGTTGGCTCGTGGCGAAGCTCGACGCCACCGGGGACTGCCCACCGCAGATCTGACAGCGGTCCGGCCTCCAGCCGCGCCCCTGCCAACTCCGCCTGCACCAGCAGGGCACGCCGGTCGAGCATCGGACCTGATTCGGACATGAAGCCATGGTACGGCACGCACACAGAGCGCATCGTGGAACCCCCAACACCCACCCCAGAGGGACGCACATGACCCGACTCATCGCCATCAAGGACACCCAGAACCGACTCGGCCTAAGCCGAAGCAAGGTCCAGGACCTCATCCGAACCAACCAGTTGACCACCGTCAGGATCGGCGCAGCCCGCCGAGTCGTCGAGCAGTCAGTCGAGGACTACATCGAGCGCCTCATCGAGGACGCCACCGCCTCCTGAACACGCCGGTGGACCGCTCCTTTCAGAGCGGCCCACCAGCAATGTCCATCAAGTCCCCCTCCACCTGCAAGCAGAAAGAAGCCCAATGGATCACAGGGAATCATCGCATGAAGAACCAGAGGACGAAACCCCCGCACCTCTCTTGCCCATGAGTGACGTTCGTGTAACCAACCTCTTGAACCTGGTTCGCTATGAGTGACGTTCGTGTAACCAACCTCTTGAACCTGGTTCGCTATGAGTGACGTTCGTGTAACCAACCTCTTGAACCTGGTTCGCTATGAGTGACGTTCGTGTAACCAAACTCT
>JAABUN010008308.1_pt1 | contig 10671 bp, 11 predicted proteins | sample 5559311 | NCBI WGS metagenome assembly JAABUN01 (sample SAMN10711877, study PRJNA513370) | rock metagenome | isolation source: Antarctica rocks | place: Antarctica: Victoria Land, Siegfried Peak sud
ATCGCCGAGCACACCGGCGTCGACGTCGACGTGGCCATGCCCGTCGACGACCTGCGGGCCATCTCCGCCCAGCTCGGGGTCTACGTCAAGCCGTCGTGGGGGCCCGGCAAGGTGGTACTGGAGATCTACGAGAAGACCACCGAGAGCCAGATGTGGGGCCCGGTGTTCGTGTGCGACTACCCCCAGGAAGTGTCACCCCTCGCCCGTCCCCACCGCGCCAAGCCCGGCTACGTCGAGCGCTTCGAGCCCATCGTCGCCGGCCGCGAGCTGGGCAACGCCTTCAGCGAGCTGATCGACCCCGACGACCAGCGGGCCCGCTTCAAGGCCCAGGCCGCCGACAAGGAGGCGGGCGACGACGAGGCCATGGACGTCGACGACGACTACCTCCGCGCCCTCGAGTACGGGCTGCCGCCGACGGCCGGCCTGGGCATCGGCATCGACCGCCTGGTCATGCTCCTGGCCGACGCGGCCAACATCCGCGACGTCATCCTGTTCCCGACACTGCGGCCGGAAAGCTGATCCCACAGGAACGATCAGGACTCCTCCAGCGCGCCCGGTCGCGGCTGTGGTGGCTCTACGACGACGACGGGGTGGTCTGTGACCACCAGGTCTCGGTCGACCTCTCGACCTCCTCCGGGGTGGCGCCGGCCGATGACATCGCGGACCCCCCCCGGGACACGCTTGCGGAGCGGTTGGAGGGAAAGTCGTTGCACGCCCCTCACCTCATCGACGTCGAGTTCCTGCACGTCATGCGCCGCATGGTTGCCTGCGGGCAACTCGCCCCCGCCCGCGCCGTCGTGGTCCGGGCCGACTTCTCCGGATTGCGGATCACCCGCTACCCCCACGCCCTCCTGCTCGACCGCATGTGGGAGTTGCGGGACAACCTCATCGCGTGCGATGCATCGTTTGTCGCCCTGGCTGAGGCGCTCGACGCCCCGCTCGTCACTACCGACGCCCGGCTGGCCGCCTCACCGGGCCACAGGGCGACGATCGAGGCCTACTGAGTGAGAATTTGTGTTAGGGATCACAAATGCTTACTCGGCGCAGCTGGGAATGTTCTCGATCAGGTGATCGCCCAGGCTGGCCAGGGCGGCCATGACCTGCTCGCCACCCTCCCCGCCCCCCGGTAGGTCGGCCAGGGCCGCGGCCGACTCGCCGGCGTAGCGCCGGGCGACGTCGATGGCGGCGCCGACCGCGCCGTCGGAGCGGATGATGGCCCGCACCGCGTCGACCTGGGCCGGTTCCAGCGGGGCGCCCAAGAGCGACCGCAACGACTCCGACCCCTCAGTTGCGGCCAGGGCCCGGATGACGGGCAGGGTGTAGACGCCCTCGACCAGGTCGTTGCCGGCCGGCTTGCCCAGCTCCTCGTCGGTGGCCACCACGTCGAGGATGTCGTCGACGATCTGGAACACCATCCCGACCCGCTCGCCGTACTCGGTGAGGGCCTCGATGCCGGCCGGGTCGATCCCGGCCGTGATGGCGCCGATCCGGCACGACGTGGCCAACAGCGCCGCCGTCTTCCCGGCGATCGAGGTGAGGTAGGACTCCTCCGAGCGGGTGACGTCGAAGGTCTGGGCCAGTTCGCGGACCTGGCCCTCGCACAGCCGGCCGATGGTGGTGGCCAGCAGCCCGGCCACCTCCGTGCCCAGCGAGGCGGCGATTTCCGACGCCCGGGCCAGCAGGAAATCCCCGGCCAGGATGGCCACCAGGTTGCCCCAGCGGGCGTTCACGCTCTCCACCGTGCGGCGGGTCCGGGCCTCGTCCATGACGTCGTCGTGATAGAGCGATCCGAGGTGGACCAGCTCCACCGCCACCGCCCCCATGATCACGTCGTCCGACGCCGGACCCCCGGTCAGCTCCCCTACGGCGACGGCCAGCGCCGGCCGCAGCCGCTTGCCGCCGGCGGTGATCAGGTGGCTGGCCACCTCGGCCAGGAAGGGGTCGCCGGCGCGGACGCTATCGAGCAGGGCCTTCTCCACCCGGGCCAGATCCGCCTCCAGGCAGGGGAGGGACAGCAGTGGGGCGAGGCTGACCACTCTCGGACGCTACGTCAATCTGCCCAGGCACAGGAATCCGAAGAGGCCACTGCGTGTTCCTTGCATAGCGGGCACCACTACACTCGGCTTCCGAGAGCCTGCGTTACCAGAGGTCCCGCGTCAAGAGCCCGCCCCGTCCCCGTTAGGGGGTTCCCTTGTTCGAACGTTTCACAGACCGAGCCCGCCGGGTCGTCGTACTGGCCCAGGAGGAAGCTCGCCTCCTCAACCATAACTACATCGGCACCGAGCACATCCTGCTCGGGCTGATCCACGAGGGCGAAGGCGTCGCCGCCAAGGCCCTCGAGCAGCTCGGCATCTCCCTCGAGGCCGTGCGCACCCAGGTCGAGGAGATCATCGGCCAGGGTGGCTCTTCGCCGTCCGGGCACATCCCGTTCACGCCCCGAGCCAAGAAGGTGCTCGAGCTATCGCTCCGGGAGGCCCTGCAACTCGGCCACAACTACATCGGGACCGAGCACATCCTCCTCGGCCTCATCCGTGAGGGCGAAGGGGTGGCCGCCCAGGTGCTGGTCAAGCTGGGGGCCGACCTGTCCCGCGTGCGCCAGCAGGTCATCCAGCTGCTGTCCGGCTACGCCGGCAAGGAGGGGGCGCCCGCCGGCGGACCGTCCGGCGAGGCCACGCCCACCGGCTCGCTGGTCCTCGACCAGTTCGGCCGCAACCTCACCCAGTTGGCCCGCGAGAAGAAGCTCGACCCGGTCATCGGCCGCGAGCGTGAGATCGAGCGGGTCATGCAGGTGCTGTCCCGCCGCACCAAGAACAACCCCGTCCTCATCGGCGAGCCCGGCGTGGGCAAGACGGCCATCGTCGAAGGCCTGTCCCAGCAGATCGTGGCCAACACCGTGCCCGACACGCTCAAGGGCAAGCAGCTCTACACCCTCGACCTGGGCGCCCTGGTCGCCGGGTCCCGCTACCGGGGCGACTTCGAGGAGCGCCTGAAGAAGGTGCTCAAGGAGATCCGCACCCGGGGCGACATCATCCTGTTCATCGACGAGCTCCACACCCTCGTGGGTGCGGGCGCCGCCGAGGGCGCCATCGACGCCGCTTCCATCCTGAAGCCCATGCTGGCCCGGGGTGAGTTGCAGACCATCGGCGCCACCACGCTCGACGAATACCGCAAGCACCTGGAGAAGGATGCCGCCCTCGAGCGACGCTTTCAGCCCATCAAGGTGGAGGAGCCCACCGTGGCCCACACCATCGAGATCCTCCGGGGCATCCGCGACCGCTACGAAGCCCACCACCGGGTCACCATCACCGACCAGGCCATCGTCGCCGCCGCCAACCTGTCCGACCGTTACATCTCCGACCGGCACCTGCCCGACAAGGCCATCGACCTCATCGACGAGGCCGGTTCTCGCATGGTCATGCGCCGGATGAAGTCCCCGCCGGACTACAAGGAGCTTGAGAACGACCTGTCCCGCGTCCGCAAGGAGAAGGAACAGGCCATCGAGAACCAGAAGTTCGAGCAGGCCGCCAAGCTCCGTGACCAGGAGAAGTCGCTCGAGGAGCGCAAGAAGGTCAAGGAACTGGAGTGGAAGGCAGAGGGCATCGACCTCTTCGACGAGGTCGATGAGGAGGGCATCGCCGAGGTGCTGGCCATGTGGACGGGCATCCCCGTCTACAAGCTCACCGAGGAGGAGACGGCCAAGCTCCTGCGGATGGAGGAGGAGCTGCACAAGCGGGTCATCAGCCAGGAGGACGCCATCAAGGCCGTGTCCCAGGCCATCCGCCGCACCCGGGCCGGCCTCAAGGACCCCAAGCGCCCGTCGGGCTCATTCATCTTCCTGGGCCCGTCCGGCGTCGGCAAGACCGAGCTGGCCAAGACCCTGGCCGAGTTCCTCTTCGGCGACGAGAGCCACCTGATCCAGCTCGACATGTCGGAGTACATGGAGAAGCACACGGTGTCCCGGCTGGTGGGCTCGCCCCCCGGCTACGTGGGCTACGAGGAGGGCGGCCAGCTCACCGAGGCCGTCCGCCGCAAGCCGTTCTCCGTGGTCCTCTTCGACGAGATCGAGAAGGCCCATCCCGACGTCTTCAACGCCCTGCTCCAGATCCTGGAGGACGGGCGCCTCACCGACGCCCAGGGCCGCACGGTGGACTTCAAGAACACCGTGATCATCATGACGTCGAACTTGGGCACCGCCGATCTGCGGAAGGCCTCCATCGGCTTCCAGAAGTCGAGCGAAGGGGTGACGTACGACAAGATGAAGGAGAAGGTGGCCGAGGCCCTCAAGGCCCACTTCCGCCCCGAGTTCCTGAACCGGATCGACGACACCATCGTCTTCCACGAGCTCAGCCGGGCCGAGGTCACCCAGATCGTCGACCTCATGAGCAAGCGCCTGCGTGACCAGCTGGCCAGCCAGGGCCTCACCCTGGAGCTCACCGACGCGGCCAAGTACCTCCTGGCCGAGAAGGGCTACGACCCCGCCATGGGCGCCCGGCCGCTGCGTCGGGCCCTCCAGCGCATGGTGGAGGACAAGCTGTCGGAGCGGATCCTCTGGAAGGAGTTCCGGGCCGGCGAGACCATCATCGTCGACGCCGAGGACGGCGAGATCGTCTTCCGCTCCATCGAGGGCATCGAGCCGCCGCCGGTCGAGCTGGCCGAGACCGGCCCTCCCGCCGACTAGGCACCAGCGCCAGTCCAACGAACCGGTGGTCCATCGTGCGACTTGTCGCGCGATGGGCCACCGGTTCTTCGCGTCCCCGGCTCAGGCGGTTGTCATTCATACCTGATACAGCTATTATGCTGATAAGAAGCGTACGAGCTGTGCGTACGATTGTGCGACTCATCGAAGGAGGCATCATGGCCAATGGCTATCGGGTGACCACCAATCTGCCCGCCGACCTGGTCGACGAGGTCAAGCTCCTGGCCGCCAAGCGGCGGGGCGACAACCTCACGCAGGGCATCAAGTCGGCCCTCTCCACCAAGGTGTACTTGGACAAAGCGGTGCTCGACGGCGGCACGATCCTGATCAAGAAGAAGGACGGGTCGATGATCGAGGTACATATCCCGTGACCCCGGCGGCGGCTGGCGGCTCCGGCTCCGAGGTCGTCGACACCGGAGTCGGAGCCCCGGAAACCGCCGACGGCGTCACCACGCTGGCGCCCATCTCCATCTCCTACGATCCCGACCTGCCGGCCCGGGAGGTCGATGACTTCGAGTACAACCCGGCCAAGGACCGCGAGGACATGCGGAAATGGTTGGGGATCGGCATCCTCGGAGCTACTGGCGCCATCGCTTTCATCGCCGCGGTCGCCATCCTGGCCGGGTCCACCGACGGTGAGCTGCTCCTCACCGGCGTGTTCACCCCTCTCGTCGGCCTGTCTGGGGCGGTGCTCGGGTTCTACTTCGGCGGCGGGAAGGACGCCAAGGCCTGACTCGGGCTCGCCGCCGCCGACCCGGGTCCCCTGCCCCGGCTACCGTCCTCTGCGGATGTCCCGCCGGCTGCTGCTGCTCCTCGCCCTGGTGGGGTGGGTGGCCACGGCCTGCCAGGTCGACTTGGTGGCCGGCCTCGACGTGAACCGTGACGGAACCGGTCAGATCTCGGCGGGAGTGGGGCTCGACGCCGACGCGATGAAGGAGGTCGGCGACCTGTCGTCGGCCCTGCGCGTCGATGATCTCCGTCTAGCCGGATGGAAGCTGACCGGCCCCCGTCGCGAGAACGACGGCCTCACGTGGGTCCGGGCTACGAGGCCGTTCGCCACCGCCGACCAGGCCACCGCCGCCATGGCCCAGTTGGCGGGCCCCGGGGGTCCGTTCCAAGATTTCCGCCTCACCCGCACCAAGTCGTTGACCCGAAGCAAGACCACCTTCACCGGCGTCGTCGATCTGACCGGCGGGCTCTCGGGGTTGTCCGATCCTGACCTCACGGCCACCCTGGGCGACGTCGACCTGGGTCTCGACATTGAAGGCCTGCGCCGCCGCTTCGGCGCTGACCTGGCCAAGTCGGTGCAGGTCCGGGTCACCGCCGGCTTGCCCGGTAAGGTGACGACCGATGCCCCGGCCCGGGAAGGGGACCGGGCCCTGTGGTCGCCCGACGTCGGCGAGCGCGTGCGGCTGTCGGCCTCCAGCGAGGCTCTGAAGGTGGCTCCGGCCCTGATCGCCGCCGGAGTAGGCGCCCTCCTCGTGCCCGTCGTCGTCATCCCCTTTGCGGTCCGCCGCCGGCGCCGTCATCGCTGAGGACGGCCTGTCCCACCTCCTCGGTAGGGTCAGCGACCATGGCGAAGCTGAAGTCGAGGTCGATCTACCGCTGTGGGGAGTGCGGTGCCGACTCTCCGCAGTGGACGGGCCGGTGCGGCGGTTGCGGCGCGTGGAACACCATGGTGGAGGAGCGGGCCCGGGAGACGGCGCCGGCCTTCCGGGGACCTGGCCCCCCCGGCGCCACCGCCTCCCTGCCCATGCCCATCGCCGAGGTCGACGGCGCCGGGTGGCGGCCTCGCCCGGTGGGCATCGGCGAGCTCGACCGGGTGCTGGGCGGCGGGCTGGTGGCCGGTTCGGTGACGCTGGTCGGGGGGGAGCCCGGGATCGGCAAGTCGACCCTCCTCCTGCAGGCCCTCTCGGCGCTGGCTCGCTCGGGCGCAAAGTGCCTCTTGGCCAGCGCCGAGGAGTCGGCCCAGCAGGTCCGGCTGCGGGCCGCTCGCCTCGGCGCCCTGGAGCCGTCGCTGTTCCTGGTGGCCGAGACCGAGCTACCGACCATCCTGGGCCACAGCGCCGCCCTGGCGCCCGACGTGCTGGTCGTCGACTCCATCCAGACCGTTCACGACCCGGAGCTGAGTTCAGCGCCCGGGTCGGTGGCCCAGGTGCGCGAGTGCGCCCACCGCATGGTGAGGGCGGCCAAGGACCGCGGCACGGCCACCATCCTGGTCGGCCACGTCACCAAGGACGGCGCCCTGGCCGGCCCCCGGGTGCTCGAGCACGTGGTCGACACTGTCCTGTCCTTTGAGGGCGAGCGCCACCACGCCCTGCGCCTGCTGCGGGCGGTGAAGCACCGCTTCGGCCCCACCAGCGAGCTGGGCCTGTTCGAGATGACCGACGACGGCCTGGTCGACGTGCCCGATCCCGGCGGGCTGTTCCTGTCCGACCGTCAGGCCCAGGCGCCGGGCTCGGTCGTCGTGCCCACCATGGAAGGGCACCGACCGCTGCTGGTCGAGCTGCAGGCGCTGGTGGCCAAGTCGCCCCTGGCCATGCCGCGGCGGTCGGCCCAGGGGCTCGATTCCGGGCGCATGGCCATGATCTCGGCGGTCCTCGAAGAGCGGGTCGGGGTGTCGCTGGTGGGGGCCGACGTCTACGCCCTGGCCGTCGGCGGGGTGCGCATCGTAGAGCCGGCGGCCGACCTGGCCCTCGCGCTGGCGCTCGTCTCCTCCGTCACCGGCGTTGCCCTGCCCGCCGACATGGTGGCCTGCGGCGAGATCGGCCTGTGCGGCGAGCTGCGCCAGGTCGGCCAGACCAGCCGTCGCCTGGCCGAAGCGGCCCGGCTGGGGTTCCATCGCGCCGTCGTCCCCGCCTCGGCGCCAGAGCCGCCACCGGGCATCGCCGTGCTGCGTGCGGCGACGTTGATCGAGGCCATCGCCGTCGCCGGGCTGCGCCTCGGCCCCCAGTCGGCGGAGAGCCGCCATGCAGCCCAGTCGGCGGAGAGCCGCCATCGAGCAGAGCCGGTAGGATTTTCGCGTGCCACTCAGGCGTGATGTCGGGTTCACCGATGCGCTGACCATGGTCGCCCCCGGTCAGCCCCTGCGAGAGGGCCTCGACCGGATCCTACAGGCCGACATGGGCGCCCTCATCGTGGTCGGCGATGGGCCCGAGGTGCTGGCCATCTGCTCCGGCGGCTTTCTCCTCGACGCCGAGTTCAGCCCTCAGCGGTTGTCGGAGCTGGCCAAGATGGACGGCGCCATCATCCTGGCGCCCGACGCCAGTCGCATCGCCCGGGCCAACGTCCACCTGGTGCCCGATCCCAACGTTCCCACGTCGGAGACCGGCACTCGCCACCGCACCGCTGAGCGGGTGGCCCGCTCCATCCCGGTGCCGGTGATCTCGGTGTCCGAGGACCTTTCGATCATCGCCGTCTACCACGGCCCCCGCAAGCACCCGCTGGAGCTCACGCCCCGCCTGCTGAACCGGGCCAACCAGGCGCTGCAGACCCTCGAGCGCTACAAGAACCGCCTCGACGCGGTGGCCGGCACCCTCACCGCCCTCGAAGTGGAGAACGTGGTGACGGTGCGCGACGTGGTGACGGTCCTGCAGCGCACCGAAATGGTCCGGCGCATCGCCGAGGAGATACACGGCTACATCATCGAGGCCGGCGCCGACGGCCGCCTCGTCCGCCTGCAGCTCGAGGAGCTCATGGGCGGTGTGGAAGACGACCGGCGCCTCGTCATCCAGGACTACTCCCACATCACCGAGGGCTGGAATGTCGGCGAGGCCATGGAGACACTGGCCGGGCTGAGCACCGAGGACGTCCTCGACCTGCGGGCGCTGACGTCGGTGCTGCGCCTTCCCACCGCCTCGTCGGAGTTCGACCACCCGCTGCAACCGAAGGGGTACCGGCTGTTGCACCGCATTCCCCGCCTGCCGGGGCCGGTGATCGATGCCGTCGTCGCCCATTTCGGCACCCTCGACAACATCCTCGACGCCGGCGTGAGCGATCTCGACGAGGTGGAAGGGGTCACTCCCTCGCGCGCCCGGACCATCAAGGAGAACCTGTCTCGCGTGACCGAGGGCGTCGGCTTCGACCGGTTTTAGGCGGAGCAACGGGAACAGCTTGGCGTTCCTTGCCGTTTCCTGGCACTCTTGACCGAGTGGCGTACTCGTCTTCTCTGGGAGTTGTATGGCCTTCGACGTAGGTGACAAGGTCGTCTATCCCCATCACGGCGCCGCCGTCATCGAGCGGCGTGAGCGACGGGACGCCTTCGGCGCCGACCGGGAGTACCTGGTGCTCCGTCTCGCCTACGGCGACCTCACCCTCATGGTCCCCGCGGACAACACCGATGAGGTAGGTCTTCGCGAGGTCATCAACGACGAGGAGGTCGAGGAGGTGTTCGCGGTCCTTCGCAAGAAGGAGGCGCGCATGCCCACCAACTGGTCGCGCCGCTTCAAGAACCACGTCGAGAAGCTGAAGTCGGGCGACATCTACCAGGTGGCCGAGGTGGTGCGGAACCTCTCCATTCGCGAGAAGGACAAGGGCCTGTCGGCCGGCGAGAAGCGGATGCTCACGAAGGCGCGTCAGATCCTGGTGTCGGAGCTGACCTTCGCCCTCAGCGTCACCGAGGAAGAGGCCGAGAAGAAACTCGACGAGGTTCTGCCCTAAGTCGGCGGAGAGCGCCGGACATGGAGTCGGCGGAGAGCCGCCAGGCGATGGAGTCGGCGGAGAGCCGCCAGGCGATGGAGTCGGCGGAGAGCCGCCAGGCGATGGAGTCGGCGGGACCGGTGTGGGCCATCGTGGTGGCGGCCGGCACCGGGGCACGGTTCGGCGGGGCCAAGCAGTTCGAGCAGTTGAGGGGACGGCGCGTGGTCGACTGGTCGATCGCCGCCAGCCGGGCCGCCGCTGACGGCGTGGTCGTCGTGGTGCCCGCCGACCGTGTCGGCGACCCCACCCTGGCCGAGGGCCCGAGCGGCCCTCTGAGCGGGAAGCCGGGCCCGAGCGGCCCTCTGAGCGGGAAGCCGGTCGTGGTCGTCGCCGGTGGCGCCTCGCGTTCCGGGTCGGTGCGGGCCGGGCTGGCGGTCGTGCCCGCGGAGGCTGGCATCGTCGTCGTCCACGACGCCGCCCGGCCGTTCGCAACCCTGGCGCTGTTCGAGGCCGTGGTCGCCGCCGTGCGCGCCGGCGCCGCCGGCGCCGTCCCGGGCGTGGCCCTCTCGGATACGGTCAAGCGGGTTCAGGAAGGGCGAGTGGTGGCCACCCTGGACCGCGCCGGCCTCGTCGCTGTCCAGACGCCACAGGCTTTCGCCGCCGCCGCCTTGCGAAAGGCCCACGCCGCCGCCGGCGAGGCCACCGATGACGCCGCCCTGGTGGAATCGACCGGAGGGCGGGTGATGGTGGTCGACGGCGACCCTGTCAACACCAAGATCACCTACCGCCAGGATCTCCAGTGACGCGCGTCGGGCTGGGATTCGACGTCCACCCGTTCTCCGACGACCCCACCCGGGCGCTCGTGCTCGGGGGCGTCACCATCCCTGGCGAGCGAGGCCTGGCCGGCCACAGCGATGCCGACGTCGTGGCCCACGCTATCGGCGACGCCCTGCTCGGCGCCTGCGGTCTGGGCGACCTGGGCCAGCACTTCCCCGATACCGATGCGTCCTGGGCCGGCGCCGACAGCCTGGCCATCCTGGACCGTGTGGCGGGACTGATTGGCGCCGAGGGGTGGTCGCCCGGCAATGTCGACTGCACGGTGCTGCTGGAGGCCCCTCGGCTTGCCCCCCATCGGGCGGAGATGGCACGGCGGCTCGGGGCCGTCGTCGGCGCCGACGTCGGGGTCAAGGCCACGAGGGCCGAGGGGCTGGGCGCTCTCGGGCGGGGAGAGGGGGTGGCTTGTTGGGCCGTCGTCCTGATCGAGCGCCGGTAGGGCGTCGGGCCCAGCCTCCCGCTCAGAGGGCCGCTCGGGCCCAGCCTCCCGCTCAGAGGGCCAC
>JAABUN010008309.1_pt1 | contig 10669 bp, 9 predicted proteins | sample 5559311 | NCBI WGS metagenome assembly JAABUN01 (sample SAMN10711877, study PRJNA513370) | rock metagenome | isolation source: Antarctica rocks | place: Antarctica: Victoria Land, Siegfried Peak sud
CGTTGTGGATGAGTCCATTTTTTACTATTCTCTCTGACCTGCATTTTGGACAGTTTAGCTTCTCCTCACTCATACAACTCTCTCTACATACTCTTTACACTTATCCTTACATGTTTGGCACTACCGTCAAGCCAATTCCTAACCCGGAGAATAAGCGGGTTGACTTTGAATTAATCAGAGGGAAGAAAGGAAAAGGGACAACGATTCAAACGGCTGATGGCGAGTACGATCCAGAAGCTACAACTACTATTAGCAGGGGTGTGGGTAGATGTCCTAATTGCATTAATCTGATTGAGACAGAATTGATATACGAAGCTGCTCGAAAAGAAGAAATAGGTTATCAACTTTATGCTGTCGCATTTCGTAGAGGAAAAGCAGAATTACAGTTTAGAACTATTAGTACAACTGATACTGAGGGTGTTAACTTAGCTGAAAAGAAAATTGGTGAAAAACTAAATAACCCTGCTGCTTTCAGTGAAATTCCCTTAGAAGAAATTCCCGCAGGGCTTAAAACCGAGCAGAATTATATTCGTACTTATGCGAAAACATGGGCTGGAATGTTTAATCATCGCCAGCTTTTGACACTTGTGACCTATGTAGAAATTATCAATGAAGCAAAAGCACTAATACAGGCTGAGTATGAGCCAGAGAAAGTAGAAGCGATCGCAACTTACCTAGCTTTGGTATTAGATAGGTGTGCTGATGCAAACTGTCGGCTTGTAATTTATAACGCTCAAAGAGCTTGTATCCAGAAAGCATCTACACAACACGCCTTAAACTTAATGTGGAATTATCCAGAGGTTAATGGAGCTACAGAGCTTTGGAAGGCTTGTCAGGAAGACGCTGCTCAAGACTATACAAAGCTTTGCCTACTATTTGGTTCTAAACCAGGAACAGCAGGCATCCCAGGCATAGAAAAATGCGAATCAAAATCTATTCAAATTGATCTAGCATCAGCCGATAACTTAACTCATATTCCTGATAAATCGGTTGATGCGGTAGTTACAGATCCGCCATACTATTCCACGATTCAATACGCTGAACTGTCTGACTTTTTTTACGTCTGGCAAAAACGCACTCTTGGCGATATCTTCCCCGATCTCTTTTGCTCAGAACTCACCGACAAAGACCGCGAAGCCGTTGCCAACCCCTCCCGCTTCCGCAACATGGGCATATCTCCCGACGCACTAGCCAACGCCGACTACGAAGCAAAAATGTCTCTAGCGTTTGCCGAATACTACCGCGTCCTGCGCGATGATGGTGTAATGACTGTGCAGTTCAACCACAAAGATTCTGGAGCCTGGGATACCTTGGCTAAATCTTTAATTGAAGCAGGATTTGAAATTACCGCTTCTTGGTCTGTCAGCACTGAAAACCCCCAAAACTTACACCAAGCTCAAAAGAACTCCGTAGCAAGTACAGTCTTACTCGTCTGCCGCAAACGCGATCCCAATGCCGGACAAGCCTGGTGGGATGATTTGCGCCCCCAAGTCGCCAACCTAGTCGAACAACGCGCTCCAGAATTTGAAGCTAGTGGTATTGGCGGAATTGACCTGTATCTCAGTGCCTTTGGTCCTGCCCTCAATGTATTTAGTCAGTCCTATCCTGTACTTGATAGCTCCGGTCGCTTAGTCCACCCCGACGAATCATTTACTGAAGCTAGAAGAGCGATCGCTAATTACCGTTTCCGCAAACTAGCTCATAGCGATACCGCCGGATTTGACCCCCTAACTCAGTGGTACATCCTTGCTTGGGATGCCTTCAAAGCCCGCGAGTTTCCCTTTGATGAAGCAAGACAACTCGCACTTGCGATCGGTGGCTTCAACGTTGCCGACTTAGCTAAAACCCACAAACTACTTGACTCCACTAGCGGCACTTGCAAGCTACTCTCTCCCCAGCAGCGCTTTAAAAAACGCGGCTTTACTCTCAATGAAAGCGAATTTTCTAATCGCTATTTAGTTGATGGATTACACGCGATTATTACCCTCTACTTGGAAGAACAGAGCGTTCAATCGGTACGCCGCTTTATGAAAGCAACAGGATTAGTTAGTAACGACTTATTCATGAAAGTTATTGAAGTCACTTTAAAAGTTATTCCTAGGATTAGAGACGAACGTAAGCGGATTCCAGAGGAAAAAGCACTGGCAGATTTGTGGTTAGCAATGGATGAAATCAAAGCCAAAGTCCTTTACGTGCAACCAGAACTGGAATTAGATTTTACTCAACAAACTATAGACTTTGATATGCCAATTCAAGAAGAATGTGAATAATATTTTTCTTGATCGAGCATTATTACTTAAACAAAGGAGAGCAAGCAATTGGTAGTTTATGACTTATTTTCAAAGCGGCAGAAGAAGCTGAGAGGTGAAATAACCGAGGTATATTCATATGATTCTATACCTGAACCACTCCGAGTCCAAATTGTCTATATTTTAAAGGGTTCACTGGGTGACGAGCGCTCTTTTCACTACTCCGAAAACATTCAACGTGCATATGAAACAGTTTTTACGATTCTTTGTCAGGAATATGGGGTGTTTCATTTAGTACCCGAATATCTAGCAACAGATTGTATGAAACAGGTAATTAATTTTATTTTAAAAGAAGAAAATACTGAAAAAGTAGTTGATGTTATTGAATTAGCTTTTAAGCTAGTGAATGGTTTAGTCAGACAATATGGATACCGCCAATTAAATAATTCTAACGAGATTGCTACAAATTCTATAGAAGAACTTAATTACCGATTTCAAGAACACGCTATTGGTTTTCAATTTGAAGGCGGTGAGATTATCCGTGTAGATTCAGCCTTTATTCATAAAGAAGTTGTTATTCCAACATTGAAGTTATTAAATGACTCAATGTATCAAGGAGCGCAAGACGAATTTCTTAAAGCACACGAGCATTACAGACACGACAATCATAAGGAAGCTCTAAACGAATGCTTGAAATCTTTTGAAAGTACCATGAAAGCTATTTGTGACAAAAGAGGTTGGACTTATGATAAATCCAAAGATACTGCAAGCAAACTAATTGACATATGCTTAAAAAATGGTTTGATTCCTAATTTTTGGCAAAGTCAGATGAGTGCGTTGCGAACACTCCTAGAAAGCGGTGTACTTACAGGACGAAATAAGTTAAGCGGTCATGGACAAGGAAGTGTGCCAACTAACGTTCCTGGACACGTAGTTGCTTACGTGTTGCATATGACAGCCTCATGTATTCATTTTCTGGCAGAAACAGAGAAGGCTCTGCCCTAGCTTTGATTCAGCAATAAAAATGCTCGATCAGTTACTCATACTTAGTAAACTCAATTTGCAATTGAACATCTGCTTTAATCGTGAAAAACCCTGCTCTACGCGACTATCCCTGGCGCATTAGTTACTCTAGCGACACTAATAACCCGGTTGCCGACTTTTACATCCCTGCCTTAGAGCGTGCTACCCAGTACGATCGCAAATCGGGCTTTTTTAACAGCACCATCTTAGCTAAAGTAGCTCGCGGTCTAGGAGCAATGCTGCACCATGAAGGGCGCATCCGCTTAATTATGGGTTGCCAGTTTACGCCTGAAGACCTCACTGCTATTCAACAAGGCTACGAACTAAAAGCAGCCCTCGCCGCTCGTTTGGACATTGAACTTAAGCCGCCAGCAAACTTTGCCGAACTCAAACAGTTTGAAATTCTTAGCTGGCTAATTCAAGCAGGCTACTTAGATATCCAAATTGCTATTCCACTCAAACACGATGATAATTTCCCTTTAGGCGATCGCGTATTAGACCGAGATCGTATCTTTCATGAAAAGGTAGGCATCTTTACCGATAGCCAGGGCGACCAACTGGTATTTCATGGCTCAAATAATGAATCTATTGGTGGCTGGGAAGCAAATGTTGAATCGTTTCACGTCTTTTGTTCCTGGGATGGCGATCGTGATTTAGAGCGCGTCCAAGAAGAAGTTAGCCGTTTCGAGCAACTCTGGCACAACCAATTGCCCAACGTGCGAGTATTTGCAGTGCCAGAAGCAGTCAAGCAAAAACTGTTGCAGTATGCGCCCATAACTAAACCAAGCTGGAACCGCCAATTTGAGTTCGAGCCAGAACCAATACCAGTAAAACCTGAGCCACCAACACATATAGAAGTTTTAGCAAGTTCTGAGGATTTAGAGCAAGAGCGCCAAACGTTTAACCAACTTGCAAATTTGTACCAGCATCCAGGCTGTCTTGACTTTTGCCTCAAATCTATTCCAATCAGTCCCTGGTTCCATCAAATTAAAATTCTCCGCCGGGTTGCTCAATCCTTTCCTAGCAGTTTTTTGATTGCTGACGAGGTTGGTTTGGGGAAAACAATTGAAACTGGGCTGATTCTGCGTTACTTGCTTGTTTCCCAGAAGGTAAAACGAGTATTAATCCTGGCTCCTGCCAGCGTTCAACCTCAGTGGCAAGAGGAACTACGCGAAAAGTTCAACTTACACTTTTGGAGCTACAGCCAAGGTGAATTTAAAGATCCATTCAAACAAAGTGCGAATACTACGGGCAATCCCTGGAATAGCCAAAACTTAATTTTAGCTTCTAGCCATTTAGTCCGCCGTCAAGAGCGAATGCAAGAGTTACTCCAAGCCGAGGCTTGGGACTTGGTAATTCTCGATGAAGCTCACCATGCTCGTCGTAAAAGTCCCCAAGCTCGTAAAGATACACCCAATCGTTTACTAGAACTGATGCGGCAATTGAAGCAGAAAACACAGAGTCTCATCTTGCTATCTGCCACACCCATGCAGATTGACCCGATTGAAGTCTTTGACTTACTGCATTTATTGGGTTTGCAAGGACATTGGCAATACGGCGACCAATTTTGCGATTACTTTGCTTCTCTTGCGAGTCCCGCTACCAGTCAAGCTCTTGATTTCTGGCAAATTATGTCTGTTGACTACTTTAAGCAGGGGGGTAAATCTTGCTCTAAATTGCAGAAACATCTAGAAAAATGCGATCGCTTACTGTCTTACCAGATGAGGGATGTATGGCAGCAAGGAAAAAAACTTGTTAATCATCGCCAAATTATTGAAAATAAGCCATTTATTCAGGCTTCAAAGCAATACTTAACCGTTAATACGCCTCTTAAAGACTTAATGTTTCGCCATACCCGCGACACCTTGCGGCAGTATCACAAACTAGGATTGCTCAAAAATGACGTTCCTCAAAGGCAAGTCCAAGATAACGCAATTTCACTTGAACCAACGCGAGAAATTCCTCTTTATATTGCCGTTAGCGATTACGTCCGTCACTTCTACAGGTTAGCCCAAAAGCAAAACCGTAAAGCTTTGGGATTTTTGATGACCCTTTACCGCAAGCGTTTGACCAGTTCCTTCTACGCTATCCGCGAGTCTTTACAACGGAGACTAGATGCACTAATTACCCACCAAGGTAGCAGCATTACTAGCGACGACTTGGCAGACTTAGAAGACGCGGACGATGCTGTAATCGCTGGACTAGAATCTTACCTAGAACCTGTTGATCCTCAAGAAATCCAGTACCTTGAAGAATTACTGCATCAATTTGAGAATACGGGGGAAGATACCAAGCTCTCGCATTTTATTACTACGCTGCGCCAGGAGTTAACAAATCGTGAAAGCGCTATTGTATTTACTCAATACACCGATACGATGGACTATCTGCGCTCTACCTTGCAACAACTGTATGGTAAGTTGGTGGCGTGTTATTCCGGTCGCGGTGGCGAACTGTATCTTGATGGTAGTTGGCAGATTATAGCTAAAGAAGATATTAAGCGCCGTTTTCGGGATGGGGAAATTAAAGTATTGCTCTGCACCGAGTCTGCTAGTGAAGGACTAAACTTACAAACTTGCGGCGTATTATTTAACTACGATTTGCCTTGGAATCCGATGCGGGTAGAGCAACGGATTGGGCGCATTGACCGGATTGGACAAGTCTACCCTACAGTCACAATTCATAACTTTTACTACGACGGGACGGTGGAAGCAAAGGTTTATCGGAAATTGCGCGATCGCATTAGTGCCTTTACGTCTGTCGTCGGTAACTTGCAACCAATTTTGGCGCAGGTTCCCACCTTTATTGAGCAGGCAGTTATGAGTGCCGATCCCGAAGAAGAAGATGTATTGCTGTCTCAATTTGAATCTGTTTTAGATACGCCGCCTTCGGATTTAGCTATAGAAGATATGGTAGCCATAGATGTTGAGGCTGATTTAGCAGAAATTCGTAGACCTATACCTCCAACACCTTTTACATCAGAACAAATTGAGCAGCTATTTACTACATCGGCTTTGTTGAAGTCTAAAGGCGCTATTTTTGAGGTATCTTGCGATGCCTGCGGCGGTATGCTCTGCGACCATGCTTCGCAAACGCGTAGCGATCATCGGACTTGGCAGCTTACTTTTCAAGGTAAGAAATATGCTGTAACTTTCTTGCCAGAAGTATTTGACGTGAAGCCTTCAGTGCGATTTATGAACTTTGGCGATCCTTTGTTTAAACAGTTAATCGAAATTGCTTTAACTTGTTAAAATTAACGTGAGTAGTTCCAGCCTATAAACATTTTAAAGTAACAATTTAGACAGAACTCCCTAAAGATATTTATGCCTCAAGTTCAATTGCGCCAAGATATTCTGACTATTCTAAAAAAATACTTTCAAAAAGAATACAAAAAGCGTCTTTTTCACGTCATTTTGTTTGGCTCACAAGCACGAGGAGTCGCTACAGCAAATTCAGACATAGATGTATTAGTTGTACTGCAAGATCCGGTTGATGCCAGTCTAGAAATTGCTCGTACCAGTCAATTCATTGCCCAACTCTGTTTAGACCACAATGTTCTTATTTCTCGACTGTTTTTGGCGCGCTCCCGCTTTGAAACTGAGAACTCTCCACTCTTAAAAAATATTCGCCAGGAAGGGCTTAGAGTTTGACTCCAGAGCAACAAGCCCTGTTGGAAAAATCCCAGCGTAGCATGGATGCAGCAAAAAATTTAATGGAACGAGGGTTTCACGACTTTGCGGTTTCCCGCGCCTATTACGCTATGTTCTATATTGCAGAGGCACTGCTAGATCAAGAAGGACTTGCTTTTTCAAGCCATGCTGCCGTCATTAGTGCTTTTGGACAATATTTAGTTCGCCCTGGTAAAGTGCCTGCCCAATATCATCGCCAACTGATTGATGCCCAAGCACAGCGTACTCGTGCTGATTACGATCCCCAGCCTAACTTATCTCAACAAGATGCTGAAATCTTAATCTCTCAGGCACAAGACTTTTTGACAACAGCCCTCCAGAACCTCAACTGATACATTGGGGTGCAAGTAGCATTGGAACCATAAATCAGGTTAAGGATAAAATACTTGCTGTATAGTCGTTTTGTTCGCTAACCGTTCTGTGGATTTCTCCCCCTGATGCTTTTGAATACGGTTTTTTCTGAGACACCCTTAAGCCAAAACTCTTAAGTTACAAGGGTTTTGGGTAATCAGTGACAAGGGCAGTTTTATTTTGAGCGCAAGAATCACTTAACCGAGTCGGTTGCCTCACCCTTAACCTGGTTTACGGTTCCAATGATCCTCGCACCCCTATAGTAGAATTTTTAGGAATATAATTAAGAACTATCTTACCGATGCTCTCAATAACAGATGATAAGGAGTGTCGGTCAGGAGTCCCACATAATGACTGAGATGACGTGGGGCGAAACCGCCTACGCGCAACTCTGAATTAAAGAAAAACCGCTATAAGCAAGTCGCTGTTTCGCCCTCACGTCCATTGATTTGTTGTGCTGCGCCATTATTTTCAAAAACCAATGTTTGGTAAAACACGTTTGCTGAAACTGAGAGCCGAAACATCATTGCTCGTTGGAAGCTCTCGTTTTCTGAATCATCTCTTGGATTGTGTCGGTATCGCCAATTTCATAAAGACTGATTAAACCATCCTCAATGGTGAAGATTTGCTGAACTGTGGCATCCGCGAGTAAATTACCTTGTAAATCTCTGATGATTTGATGAACGGTGACAATGTTCCGATTGTTTTCGTCCGTCTCGAATTTTAAGGTCTCAAGCTCCGGTTGAATATCCTTAAATTGATTAATCCAATATTCGCGCACCGCGTCGCGTCCATAAACGAAACCGCCTTCCAATCCGTTCGCCCATTTCACATCTGGGCGCATCAGCGAGATGATTGTTTCAATCTCGCGTTTATTAAAGGCATCGTATAAATTTTGCAGAAACTGTTGATTTGAAATCATAATTATTCACCATACAATACGAATGTAGTCAAAACAAGAAAGCAGCACAACGTTCCCGTTCACCCGCCGTTAGCAACCTCTCGGATTCACCAAGCAACTTTATTCGGTCGGTGTGCAACGGGATTGTTATGCGGCGATCGCTCACAGACTTATCATCATTGCCTATGGTTTTGAGCGCGAGATATGTAGGATCTCACCGACTGCGTAAAAGCCTGCACGAGAGTAAATCCGTTTTTCTGCTTCATGTGCAGCCATCAAAAAAGGTACAGAGACACCCGAAGCAAAAGCTTCTTGTACCAATCGAGTGGTGAGCGCTCCTGCCACACCCCGACGGCGGAAGGCAGAACGTACCCCGATACCTGCGACCTCCGTTGTTTGGTTACTCGGTACGGTACACACACCCGCGCCTACAGGCTCACCCGTTGCCATAATTCGGGCTAAAACATTGATTCCGCCTGCTTTGAGGCTACTTCGCAGAGCATTGATCGCGCTCGAATCTGGCGGCGGAGCGCCGTAAGCTTCGTTCTGAACCGAGAGCGTGGCAAGCAGATCAGCATCAGAAACTGGCAAAATCAACTCGATCCCTGGAGGAACCGGAAGACTTTGCGCCGATTCAGGAGCGCAGGTCATGAGCGGCAGATGTCCCTCAACGCGAAAGCCCGCATCAATTAACACCTCTTCAACAGCAGTCGCTAACTGTGCGACATATTCTAAGCGCGGTTTCCGCGATCGTTTTTCGTAGGCAGCAATAAGAGCCGCTACCTCTGCGGGTGATGGTGTAGCGTTGTCATCAGGGATAGCGTAGTTGAGGAAAGGATTATCGCTGGAACGAGAGAAGGTGGCGAGAAATGAACCAATTCTCTCTGTATCGCGTTGATGGCTAGCTGCAATCCGCAAGTATGACTGAATATGCGATTCCATAAAACTGTTTTGAAATAGGGTGATGATGATATGACGATTTTATCTAAGCAGCAATCGCTCATCCGTCCATTACCAAGAACTGGAGCCGCATAACTCGTGATTGTACCGCATACGCGGTACAATTGTATGAACTTATTAGAAACTACCGCAAAACCGTACATATTGTTAAGAATTGAAATAATATTATTTCTTACTCTTGGTAGGCATAATTTTGTCTCTAGTATTTGTAAATTATTACTTATGGCTTTGCATAATATTAAGCTCGATGGTGTTCCTCAAAATCAACTACTTTATTGGGGACGGCTACCATTACAGGCAGTATTGATTGCTTGGGCTTGGTGGTATCCCAACCATTTAAAACAGCCCGAAGCAAGATGGGATGATTGGAACCCAAAGCAATTAGCAAGCGATCGCAAGTATTGAGCATTCTTTGTGTGATCGCGCAGAGTGTAGATAACATCGGCAATCGCGCATTTAGTTCTAGGGGATAGTTAAACTTAATTTCTAATCAGTTTCAATTAGAACCGTAACCGCAGCAACCGCAATTAGCATTTCGTCATTCTTATCATTAAGTTGCGCGATCGCCCGACCTTGAACCACCATCCCGCCGGACTCAACAATTAAAGACTTGCGACCAAACGGCAGCACTGCCAGTACTTCTGCTTCTCGTACTTGCTCTGGGTAAGGTACAGCTACTTAGTTTTTGCAACACAACCGAATCATATTCGGCTGACGTTGAATTTAGGTAAAATTAGCTTATAGATACTTTTTAAATTCTAGTTATTGCCATGTTTCGTTTAACTCAGATTCTTCAAAATTCACTCATTCGCCTTGAAGGTTGGCTTTATCAGTTCTTTAATTTGATGAAAAACCTCTTTAGCTGGCTCAAACAGCTTTTAATCTTTCTCGGTAAACTGCTTGGGTTTACAGACGAACAAGATTTTCTGGAAACAAATGAAGAACAAAGTTTAAAACCAACTGAAAAAGAGGCAGTGCCTAGTAAAGCAAATATTGGTTTACAGGACACTGATAGCACTACTCGTCGTCCTGATTCTAAGATGAAAGACTTCATAAAGATGGCTCAACAACTAAAAACTTCGAGGTAGGACATCGGGGTTTTCTAGCGTTCGCGGCAGTGGGGTTTTGGATGATAGAAGGGTATTTTGAAGAACCTCAGGCATAGAACGCCGGGGATTCTAGAGACTATTACTAGGTTTCCCTGCACTCAATTGACAATTGCTTGTACAACTGAAGCTTCCCAGGTGCTGTTTGGTATTTTGTCCATTATTACAATGCGTCATTACTTGTTTAGTACTACCCATGTTAGAAAACTAGGTTAAATCGATTCTGCTGTGGAATTAAACGATCTTCGCGTTCCACCAGGAAATAGATTGGGTAGTGCCAAACATGTAAGGATAAGTGTAAAGAGTATGTAGAGAGAGTTGTATGAGTGAGGAGAAGCTAAACTGTCCAAAATGCAGGTCAGAGAGAATAGTAAAAAATGGACTCATCCACAA
>JAABUN010008312.1_pt1 | contig 10667 bp, 6 predicted proteins | sample 5559311 | NCBI WGS metagenome assembly JAABUN01 (sample SAMN10711877, study PRJNA513370) | rock metagenome | isolation source: Antarctica rocks | place: Antarctica: Victoria Land, Siegfried Peak sud
AACCGCGATGGTCGCCAAGATGCGGGACTTGCCACCGCGCCGGCCGCATATCAGGGCAACCTCGTTGAACGGGGCTGCGGGCGCCTCTGTGCGGCCCGTGTGGTGGCGGTAGTGCGCCAGGGCGTCATCCGTCATCGGCAGGCCGAACATGGCCGCCAGGAAAGCCCGCCAGCGATCCCAGGATGCGCCCTTGAAGTGCGGGCCGAACAGGGACGGGTCATCCAGAGCGGCCAGGATGTTCATGCCGTGGTGAACGACAGGAACTGCCCGCTTGGCGTCCCGTAGCCGTTGGCGTTCTGCGGGATGACGACGGCCCGCGGGGACGAGCTGGCCGGGCGCCCGGTGAAGGTGAAGCTGTTGGTTGAAACCGTCGTGTCCGCCAGGCTGCCATAGACAGTCGCCACACCTGGACGTGCCAGGACGCGGTAGCTGGTGCCGGTTGCGGTCCAATTCATAGTGACGCCGCTTGAGGTCGCCCCGGTGTCCGCAGCTTGCGTCGGGGTGGCAGGCAGCGCGCCCGGTGCCGCCGTCACATTGATCTGCGCGCTTTCATAGACCTTGTTGCCGGCGGTCGCTGCATCGTAGCCCCGCACGGTATAGGCTCCGGCGGTCTGCGGGATCAGCAAGGTAAGGTTGCCAGGCATCACACCGCTAGCCCAGCGCACGCCCTCCTCGACGGCGCCGGCCACCCGGTAAAGGACAAAGTAGGGCGTGGACTGCGGCTGGGTGTAGGTGACAGCCGACAGGGGCTGCCCGGCGACGATGGATGATGGCAAGCCGGTGAGAATGCCATCGGAGGTCGGCGCAGGAGCCGGCGCGGGTGCAGGGGCTGGCGCAGGGGCCGCTGCCGTTGCCTGATATGCCAGCCCTGCCGGCGCCGTCATGGACGGGTTTGCCGCCACGCCGATGGTCCCGGACCCGGCGGCGCTGGGCGTGAAGGTGAAGGTTGTCGCCGCAGTGTCACTCGGGCTGCGCGTGGTCGGCGCGAAGGTGCCCGAGAGGCCGGGTGCTGCGGGTGTCAGGATGACGCTGGACGGCCACGCCGCGCCGGTTGGCGTGACCGTCAAGGTGACGGCGTTGCCCGTCGTGCCGGAGTTGGAGGAAAGGACCGTCGTGAAGGCGGTTGCCGCGGAGGGCGTCGCCGCGGGCGTGGGCGCGGCTGCAACCGTATCGGGCACCGTAAAAGGCGCGCTCTCGCTGATGAGCACGTCGCCGCCTGTGTAGATTTTGACGGTGTAAGTGCCAGGTACCAGATAATCGAACGCGAGGGGGGTCGCCTCAGAGGCATACCCCGCCGTCCTCACGCCGTTCCGGTATAGCCAGGCCGTGTTCGGCGGGGTTGGTGGCGGTGTGGCCGGAATGAACTGAACGCCTACGGTCGGCGGCGATACGCCCGTATTGCAGTGGGCCACATAGCGGGCATCGGTCATGGGCGTTCCCTCTGGAGGTGATTACGGCAAGGGGCGTTCACGACGCCGCTGCCTGCCGCTGCGCCAGGAGGTCCTTGAGCGTGGCGGGCTTCGCGTCCGGCAGCGGCATCGCGGGGCCTAGCGCCTCCATCATCAGGCGTAGGCTGTTCACCCACGCCAGATACGTCCGGCTGTCATGCTCGGTCAGTGCCCTGCCTTCCGCCGTCTTGTTGTCCATCAGGCGGATGTGCAGCCGCAGCCAAGAGGCCCGGTCAATCATCGCCCGTTGTGTGGCGGACGGCTTGCCGCCGACGTGCTGCGCCAGTTCCGCCCGCACGTCGCGCAGGAACCGGGCTTCGGCGGTGCGCCGGTCCAGCTTGTCAAGCACGCCGCGGCGCGTGTAGGGGCCTATTGAGCGCATGTTGCGGGCATAATAGGCCGGTTTGCTGCTGAACTGCAAGTATCAGGCGCACTGATGCTTGCGATGCCCTAGTATTCGTCCCGTTTCGTCCGGTTGCGTCCTATTTTGTGTCAGAACTATGCTTGCGCCGCTGCCGCTTCAATGTCAGCAGCCGGCAGCCCGGCCTTGATGCGATACACGCTGGCCCTGCCGATCCCCAGGCGCTCCGCTACCTTCGTCGCCGGCACACCGTCCGCCAGCAGCGCCAGGACGGCATCGGACTGGTTGCGAGCCGTGGGTGCCCGCCCTTGATACTTGCCGTCCGCCTTGGCCTTGGCGATGCCCTCCCGCTGCCGCTCCAGCATGATTTCCCGCTCCCAGGACGCCACGCCGGCCAGGATGGTCAGCATGAGCTTGCTAGTGGGGTTCCGGGTGTCCAGGCGCTCCCCCTTGCCCATGGACAGCACCACAAGCCCCACGCCCTTGGCCTCCAACTGCGCCACGATCCCCAGCAGGTCGGCGGTGTTGCGGGCCAGGCGGTCCGGCTTTGTCACCATGAACACGTCGCCATCCCGGGCGAAGTCAAGGGCTGCGGCAAGCTGCGCCCGCTCCGCCACGCTGGACACCTGTTCGGTGAACATCCGCTCGCACCCGGCGGCTTGCAGGTCGCGCACCTGCGCCTCCAAGCCGGCGTGCTGTTCCGTGGTGCTTGTCCTGGCGTAACCGACCTGCATGTTCCACTCCATCCCACTAGCATTTAAGACATAGTGGGCAGTGCGTCCCAAAAGGTCAATGCATATTCGTGTGAGACATGATGAACGCCGGGCCAGGGTGTCCCACTAGGGCAAGGTCTGTGGGACGGGAGGCGGCTGGACGGCGCGGAAGCATTCGCCATCGGGGCAGGGTGCGTTCGTTGCGTGGCCTCCCACACCCCCTAATCCGACAATGCAGGATCGGCCTGGCACACGATGGCACATGTGCCACTTCATTGTACGCACACGCGCGAGAATATTGCATTATGGTGAAGGTCCAGGATCATCAGAGAAGTAGGGGTCTAGTTGTGTCTGCAATGCGCTGGCACATGTGCCAACCTGTGCCAGCAGCGCGACACCCACATAGAACCGCTCCCGCGCGCCTCCTTCGCGGTGCTGGACCGTCTTTAGGCCCGCCACTGCCGCCGCAAGGTCGCGCCCGAAACTAGCGGCGTTCCCTGGATGCTCCCGTCCTTGTTCCTGACACCATCGGCACCAAGCCCGGTAGAGTGCATCACGTTCTACTTCCTGCCCCGTTCCGGTTGTGCAGCAGTCCCGCAGGAACGCACCCACAGGGCTGCCCAAGTTCTCAAGCTCCTCCCGCGCTGCGGTTGCCGACTTCGGCGGAACAAAGTGCCCCCGCGTGTTCAACCGCTCCCATCCCTTGATCGCCCAAAGCAGGATGCCGGGCAGCTCGGCCCGCAACTTGTCGCTCAAGCCCAGGTCCTCCTTCCCGTAGAACGATTGCTGCATCACCAGGATGATAAACCTCCCGGCCAGGGCGCCGCTGCTGTCTGTCAGGCGCGGCAGCTCGTTCGTGAGGATCAGGAACCGCGCGTCGAGTTTGCCCGTCCAGCCGTCGCGGAACTTGCGGTCTATGGTGAGAGAGTCCTCCCCGGTGATGGACAGTAGCCGTTCCACGATGATGCTCTGGTCCGTCTTTCCGCTCAGGCGGGCGTCGGACACAATGGCCAGCCGCTTGCCGATCAGCGGCGCCAGCCCGAAGTTTTGGCTCAGGCTGGACAGGGTGGGGCCGCACACGTTGGCGGCGCCCAATAGGTCAGTCAGCACGCGCGCGATGGTGCCCTTGCCGCTGCGCTTGGGGCCGACAACGAGGATGGCCTTCTGATGCCGCGTGTCCCCGGTCAGGAACAGCCCGAACGCCTCTTGCAGCGTGTTGATGGCCTCTTGGTCATCCGGCCATATGGAAGCCAGGAACCGCAACCACTCGGCAGGTTCCGGCGCGGCGGCGTCGTATGCGAAGGCCAGGGCGTTCAAGGTGAAGAAGTCCGGCGTGTGCGCCCGTGTGTCCCGGGTCGGCAGGTGCAGCAGCACGTTGCTACACGCGATCACCTCCCCGGCGGGCAGGTTCGTGCCATCGCCCAGCCAAGCCGGCGGGCGGGTGCGCTGGGCAAGCTGCGCCTCGGCTGCTGCGGCCTCCATGACGTTCGCAACCTTGTTCTTGGTGGGGTCAAAGGGAACGACCTGGTTGCGGTCGTCAATCCGCTTGGCCCCGTCGAGGAAGCGATACAGCCGCTCCCGCATTTCCTCGGGGGCAAGCTCGGTGTAGTGGCTGCCGCCCCAAAAGTAGAACGTGCCGTTCTGGTGATGGAGGGTGCGCGTGCCGTCTAAGGTGTGACCGCGCAGCAAGAACTGGCGGGCGCTTACCAGCGGGGCGCCGCCGTTCAGGATCATCTCACAGGTCGCCGGGTCCGCCTTGTCCCAGATGCGGCGCAGCTCGCGCCCGCCGTCCGCATCGCCCTTGTCCGCCACCCACGCCGCGGTTTCGGGGTCCAGGCGCATGGCCTGCACCATGGCCTCAAAAGTCACGCCCTCCCGGCGCAGCTCGCACCCCTTGCGGAACGCCAGGGCGGACCGGGACTTGTCCTTGCCGCCCTCACGCTTGGCAGGCGCCGGGCGGTGTTCCTGGCGGGCTATGGCGGCGTCTGCTTCATCGTCGGCGCCGTCACCGGCCAGGCGCGGCCCGGCCTCCGTCAGCAGCCAGCGCAACGCCTCCTGCGGCACATGGCGCAGCTCCGCGGGCGTGCCGGCCAGGTGTTCATCCGTGACGGCGAAGTATCGGCGCCCGGAGTAGAACTCGATGGCGGGCGGGTGATCGTCGCCGGACTGCTTGAACAGGGCCGCGCCCAGAGGGGTCAGCAGCGGCGCGAACTCTGGCAGCCCAGCGGGGTCGAGCAGGAAGAACAACTTTGCGCCGGTCCCGCTTGGCGACACCTCGGCATAGCTGGCAAGGCGATCCACCACCTCCAGCGCCCACGGGGCGAAGGCGCCGGCATCGTCCCGGCAGGTGTCCAGGTCCACGCCGGCCAGCACGCGCCCGTCCCCCAGGTCGCCCAGCTCCAGCCCTACCCCGCCGCTTCCTAGCGGGCGCGGGAGGGCGGCGGCCCTGGCGTCGGCGTCGGCGCGGCTCCCCCAGGTCGCCGGCTTATCCGCATGGGCTTTGCCCTGGCCAGGGCTGTAGGGCACCTTCGTTGGCTTCTTGCGGCCCTTGCCCTGTTCGGTCTGCCATGCCACCCACCGCGGCAGCGTGGTCAGGTCCGCCAGCGTCACCGGCAGGATCGGGCCGGGCGACACGGCATTCACGCCGCACCGCCGCAGGTTGCCAGCCGCGATGGAACCCCTTGGAACCGTTCATCGTTGAAAAAGGCGGGGCGCCGGTGTAAGTCATTGTTCGCGCACGCAACGGGCACCACGGCCCGGACCTCCAGCGCATCTCGGCGCGCATCATCCGGCATAGCCTGCGGGTGGTCGGACTCGAACCGACATGGCCTTGCAGCCGGCAGATTTTGAGTCTGCTGTGTCTACCGTTCCACCACACCCGCACGGCAGCGCCCCTATACACGACCCCGCCCCGCCCCGCCAAGCCGCCCCGTCGCGGACGCAAGCCAAAATCCCGTTTGCGTCCGCCCGTCCCCGGCGCTATAGGGGCGTCCCGCCTGATCCCGGATAGCTCAGCTGGTAGAGCAAGCGACTGTTAATCGCTCGGTCGTTGGTTCGAGTCCAACTCCGGGAGCCAGGCGGCTCCATCCCGCAGGCCACCCAGCAGGCAGCGCGCCATGTCCGCACCCCGCGCCGCGCTCCTCCTCCTGCTCGCCGCCACGCCGGCCTGGCCGCACCCGCCCCCGGCGTTCGCCGCCCTCGTCACGCAGGCGGCGGAGCGGCGAGGCATCCCCCCTGCCCTGGGCCACGCCGTCGCCACGGTCGAAAGCGGCTGGAACCCGGCAGCCCTCGGCGCCGACGGCGAAATAGGGCTGATGCAGGTCATGCCCGCCACCGCCGCCATGCTGGGCTTCCGCGGCACCTTGCAGGAGCTGGCCGATCCCGCGACCAACGTCCGGCTCGGCGTCCAATACCTGGGCGACGCCTGGTTCTTGGGGCGCGGGAACCTCTGCACGGCGCTGATGAAGTATCGCGCCGGGCACGGGGAAGATGCGATGTCCGCGCGCAGCGTGGAATACTGTGCGCGGGTGCGGGCCTACTTGGCGTCGGTCGGCTCGCCGCTCGCATCCGACCTGCCGGTCGTCGCGGCCGGCGCTGGACGGGTGCGCCGGGTTCGAGGCCCCCGAGGGCTGGTGGACAGCGCGCGGTTCTGGGCGTCGTGGACCCGCAAGGTGGAAGGCCCGCGGGCACGCCGGGCGGCCCGCGCCGGCCGCCAGGCGGCTAGCCGATAGTCATCAGGTTGGCGTTGCCCCCGGCTGCCGTCGTGTTGGTGCTCACCACGCGCTCCTGCACCAGCATGTCCAGGGCGTGATCCGGCCCGGCCAGCCCTGGCATGACCAGCACCGGCACGACCGGCCCCTCTTGCCGGGCCAGGCGGTCCAGCAACGCCAGCAACGCGCCGGCCTCCCCCTCGAACAGGACGGCGTCGCAGGCCGCCGCGGGGTCCGGCACCGGCACCACCCAGTCCGCCAGCGCCCCGGGGAACAGCCGCAGGCCGTCCAGCCCGGCCACCAGCGCCCGGTTGCCGGTGGCCAGCGCCGCCGACACCTGGTGCAGCACCGCCGCCGGGCCGCCGATGCAGGCGACGCTGCCGCGCGGTTCCGTCCGGTATAGGTTGCGCTCCCCGACCGGCCCGGGCAGCTCCATCGCCACGCCGGCCGGCGTGGCGGCGATCAGCGCGGCGCAGGCAGCGGCCTCGTCAGCATGGCCGTTCGCCGCCAGCCAATCCCCCCAGGCACGCGCCGCATCAGGCGCACGGCCATGCGGCAGGCCCGCGCCGGCCGGGCAAGCGGCGAGCAGGCGGCGCAGATACAGCGGTCCGCCCGCTTTCGGCCCGGTGCCGGACAAGCCGTGTCCGCCGAACGGCTGCACCCCCACCACGGCGCCGACCAGGTTGCGGTTGACATAGACGTTGCCCGCCGCCGCCCGCCTCGCCATCCCGTCCGCAACCTCGTCCAGCCGGGTGTGGATGCCGAAGGTCAGGCCGTAGCCGGTGGCGTTCACCGCATCCACCGCCGCATCCAGCCCGCCCCGCGGCACCCGCAGCACATGCAGCACGGGGCCGAACACCTCCCGCTGCAAGTCCGAGACCGCGCCGACCTCGATGACCGTCGGCGCCACGAAGGTGCCGCCCCGGCACCTCGGCGGCAGCGGCGCGGCGTGGATGGGATGGCCCGCCGCGCGCATCGCCGCAACGTGCGCCGCGATGCCGTCCCGTGCCGCCTCCGAGATCACCGGGCCGACATCGGTATCCAGTTGCGCCGGGTCGCCCACCCGCAGCTCCGCCAGCGCGCCGCGCAGCATGGCGAGAACGCGGTCCGCCACCTCCTCCTGCACGCACAGCAGCCGCAGCGCCGAGCACCGCTGGCCCGCGCTGTCGAACGCCGACACCAGCACGTCCGACACCACCTGTTCCGCCAGGGCGCTGCTGTCCACGACCAGCGCGTTCAGCCCGCCGGTTTCCGCCAGCAGCGGCACCGGCCTGCCATCCGGCCCCAGGCGCCGGGCCAACTGCGCCTGGATCAGCCGCGCCACGTCCGTCGAGCCGGTGAACACCACGCCCTGCACCCGCGCGTCGCCCACGAGCTGCGCGCCGGCCTCTCCGGCGCCGGGCACAAGCTGCAACACGTCGGCCGGCACGCCCGCCGCGTGCAGCAGGCGCACGGCCTGGGCGGCGACCAGCGGCGTTTCCTCCGCCGGCTTCGCCAGCACCGCGTTGCCCGCCGCCAGCGCCGCCGCGGCCTGGCCGGTGAAGATCGCCAGCGGGAAGTTCCACGGGCTGATGCAGGCGACGGGGCCGAGCGGACGGTGCTCCGGGCCAAAGCCGGCAGCCTGTCCGGCATAGTAGCGCAGGAAGTCCACGGCCTCCCGCACCTCCGACACGGCATTGGGCAGGCTCTTGCCGGCCTCCCGCACGATCAGGCCGAGCAGGCGGGGCATCGCCGCCTCCATCGCATCAGCGGCGCGCAGCAGGCAGGCGGCGCGGTCCGCCGCCGGAGTCGCGGCCCAGCCCGGCGCGGCGGCGGCGGCGCGGGCCAGGGCGGCGTCCACTTCCGCCGCGGTCGCCTCCCGCACCTGGCCCACCACGTCGGCACGGTCGGCCGGGTTGCGGACCGGCTGCGGCGGGGCGGCGCCGTCGCCGGCGGTCCAGTCCTCCGCACGGTCCAGCACGCGGGCCAGCGACGCCAGGCTCTGCTCGTTGCTGAAGTCCAGCCCGGCCGAGTTGGCGCGGCCGTCGAACAGGCCCCTCGGCAGGCGGATCATCGCGTGCGGCGCCCCGGACGGATGGGCGGCGGCGACCAGCGCCACGGGATCGGCCGCAAGCTCCGCCACCGGCACCGCCGGGTCCTGGATGCGGTTCACGAAGGAGGAGTTGGCGCCGTTCTCCAGCAGGCGGCGCACCAGGTAGGCCAGCAGCGTCTCGTGCGTGCCGACCGGGGCGTAGATACGGCAGGGCCGGCTCAGCGGCCCCACAACCTCGTCATACAGGCCCTCCCCCATGCCGTGCAGGCACTGGAACTCGTAGCGCACGGGGTTCCAGTCCGGCGCCATCTCGTGGATGGCGGCGACGGTGTAGGCGTTGTGGGTGGCGAACTGCGGGAACACCGCATCCGGCGCCGCCAGCAGCTTGCGGGCGCAGGCGAGATAGGACACGTCGGTGTGCGCCTTGCGGGTGAACACCGGGAAGCCGTCAAGGCCGTCCTGCTGGGCGCGCTTGATCTCGCTGTCCCAGTAGGCCCCCTTGACCAGCCGCACCATCAGCCGGTGCCCGCTGCGCCGGGCGAGGTGGATGATCCAGTCGAGCACGAAGGGCGCACGCTTCTGATAGGCTTGCACGACGAAGCCGATGCCGTCCCAGCCCGCAAGGGCCGGGTCGAGGCACAACGCTTCCAGCAGGTCCAGCGACAGCTCCAGCCGCTCGCTTTCCTCCGCGTCAATGTTCAAGCCGATGCCGTAGCCCTGGGCCAGCAGCGCCAGGGCGCGCAGCCGAGGCAGCAGCTCCGCCATCACCCGCGGGCGCTGCAGGCGGGAGTAGCGGGGATGCAGCGCCGACAGCTTGATGGAGATGCCCGGCCCGCCGACGATGCCGCGCCCGGCGCTGGCCCGGCCGATGGCATGGATCGCCGTCTCGTAATCCGCATAGTAGCGCGCGGCGTCGTCCGCGGTCATCGCGGCCTCGCCGAGCATGTCGTAGCTGTAGCGGTAGCCCCGCGCCTCCAGCCGGCGGCTGCGCTGCAACGCCTCCCCGATAGTCTGGCCGGTGACGAACTGCTCGCCCATCATCCGCATCGCCAGGTCCACGCCGCGGCGTATCAGCGGCTCGCCCCCGCGGGCGATCAGCCGGGTCAGGGCGGCGCCCAGGCCGGACTGTGCCGTGCCCCCCGACAGCTTGCCTGTCACGACCAGGCCCCAGGTGGCGGCGTTCACGAACAGCGACGGCGAGTGCCCGACATGCGCCAGCCAGTCGCCATGGCCGATCTTGTCCCGAATCAGCGCGTCCCGCGTGGCGATGTCGGGAATGCGGAGCAGGGCTTCGGCCAGGCACATCAGCGCGACGCCCTCCTGGCTGCTCAGGGCGTATTCGCGCACCAGGCCCTCGACCGTGCCGCGGGTGCCCTTCGCGCGAAGGGCCGTCACCAGGCGGGCGGCCAGCGCCTCTGCGTGCGCCACGGCGTCCGGCGGCAGGGTGGCGCCGGGCAGAAGCGCCTGCACGCAGTCTGGCTCCACCCGGCGGTAGGCGGAGGTGATGGCGGCACGCAGCGGCGGTTGCGGCTGCACCCCGGCGGCGAAGGCGTGGAACGGATGGGCGACGGCCGGCGGGTTATGGTCGGGCATGACAACGATGTGGGCGCGTCGTGCGCCAAAGGGAATGCCCGCTGCGGTCATGCCGCGGGACTCGGCTGCGGCGCTAACCTGGACGCACGTGGCTGGACACCAGGCAGCACCGGACTCCGCAACGGCCCCGGCGAGTCCGCGTTGGCGTTCCTGGATGGCGTTCCTGGGCAGGAAGCGGCAGATGGACCTGGCGCGCGGCTTCATCGGCGGCCATCCCGTGCTATTGCTGGACGGGCCGGCCGCCTCGCTCGACCCGCGCCACCGGGACGTGGCGGCCGGCATGATCCAAGCCCGCCACGGCCCGCGGCGGCATCCTCCACGACGCCGCGGTGCGGAACGCCGCGGTGGACTCGACGCTGTTCGTCCACCCGCATCAGGAAGCCGTATGACGATACTCACCAACGCCCGCCTGGTCCTGGCCGATGAGACGCTGATGGGCACCGTCGTGCTGGACGGCGCGCGCATCCTGGACGTGCAGCCGGGCCGCAGCCACGCGCCGGGCGCGATGGACCTGCAAGGCGACATCCTGCTGCCCGGCGTCGTGGACGTACACACCGACAACCTGGAACGCCAGGTGCAGCCGCGTAGCAACGCCCGCTGGCCGTCGCGCTCGGCCATGCTGGCGCATGACGCGCAGTGCGCCGCGGCTGGCGTCACCACCGTGCTGGACGCGCTGTGCCTGGGGGACCTCGGCTTCGACAAGGACCGCACGCAGACGTTTCATGACGGCGTGCGGGACCTGACGGCGCTGGCGGCCACGGACCTGTTCAAGTCCGAGCACTTCCTGCACCTGCGCTGCGAGCTGCCAGC
>JAABUN010008313.1_pt1 | contig 10667 bp, 12 predicted proteins | sample 5559311 | NCBI WGS metagenome assembly JAABUN01 (sample SAMN10711877, study PRJNA513370) | rock metagenome | isolation source: Antarctica rocks | place: Antarctica: Victoria Land, Siegfried Peak sud
GCTTTTGCGGTTCTCGGAGCCTGAGCAGAGGGCCGGGAGGATGCTTCCGACATCTGGCACGCCTACATGCGGACCCTGCGAGTAGTGCCGGCTACAGGTTATCCACGGAGGTCCCGGAAGACCTTCGTCTATTGGGCGGCGTTGCGCTTCTGCATCCGTGAGCCGAGGGAGGCGTCTTGGCCAGCCACTGTAGGGAGTAGCGCTGCGAGCAGAGCGGCTGTCAGGGGAAGTGCTGCGCCTACCAAGAGTGCCGTCCGATAGCCGGCGAGCGGATTCAGTGCGCCCGTGAGTGACATGACCGCCACGAGGCTCGCCAGCAGGACCGCTGCGCCGATCTGCAGCGAGGCGTTGATGAGGCCGGACGCCGCGCCCGTCAGCGCGTCGGGGACCCCTGCGGTGGCGGCGACGAAGCTCGGAGCGTAGGTCAGCCCGGTGCCCACGCCGACGGCGATCAGCCCTGGAAGGACGTCGGTGAGGTAGCTGCCGTCCTCGGACAGCAGGGACAGATGCAACATGCCGCCGGCGGCGATGAGGGCGCCGGCGATCATGCCCGTGCGCAGCGGGAAGCGGTCGAGCACGCGCCGGGTCTGCGTCGAGATCATGAGGATGAGCCCCGTGACCGGTGCGAAGCCCAGGCCAGCCTCGAGCGGGGTAAGCCCGAGGGTGCCCTGGAGGTAGAGCGAGGCGATGTAGACGGCGACGGCGGCGGTTCCGGCAAGGCATACGGCGAAGGCGTTGCCGATCACGACGGATCTCTTGCTCACCAGAGCGGCCGGGAGCAGAGGATTCGTCGCCCGCCGGTCCACGGCGGCGAAGCCCGCCAGCGCGAGCCCGCCGACGGCGATGGACGCCAGAGTGATGATGCTTGTCCGGCCCTCGGACAGGCCGGTGATCGCGAAGATCAGCAGGGCGAGGCCCGCGGTGAGCAGGAACGCCCCGGCGGCTCGAGCGGCTGCCGGGAGGCCCGGCGGTTGGCGGGGACGTGGAACTGCAGCACGAACAGCAGCACGGCTCCGATCGGAACGTTGATCCAGAACAGGGACCGCCAGCCGAGTGTGTCGGTGAAGACGCCGCCGATCACCTGGCCGGCGATGGCACCTGCCGAGGCCACCGCTCCCCACATTCCCAGGGCGAAGTTCCGTGGCGGGCCTTCGGCGAACAGGCGCAGCAGCACGGCCAGCGCCGCGGCGGAGCCGATCGCTGCCCCAACTCCCTGAGCTCCGCGGCCGATGAACAGCTGCCAGGGCTCCTGGGCGGCTCCGCAGCCGACCGAGGCGACCGTGAACACCGTCAGACCGGCCTGAAGCATCCGGCGGCCGCCGAGCACATCGGCCAGGCGCCCACCGAGAACGAGAAGACCGCCGAAGGTGACGCCGTAGGCGGTGGTGACCCATTGCAGATTTCCAGGGGAGACGTCGAACTCCCGCTGGATCGGCACGAGCGCGACGGCGGTGACGGCGACGTCGAGCACGAGCATGAACTGAACGGCGCAGAGCAGGGCCAGGGCGGGAGTGCCGGACCGCCCCCCTTCCGTGACCCGGTGTCCCTGCTTGCCGGTGGGCGCCGACGCGGAGCGGCACAGTGCCATCAGCCGGGTCCGGTCGGGACGGTGCGCTCGGCAGCGGCGAGGACGATCTCGATTTCTTGACGGACGCGTTCCTCGACCGGGCCGTCGGGCTCGAGCGCCCAGGTCAGCAGGGCGCCGTTGTAGGAGACCTGTACGGAGCGGGCCAGCCGCTCGGTGTCCTGGCGCGGCAGCTGGCCGGCGGCTGTCGCCGCGTCCAGGCAGACCCGGATCTGGTGCCGGACCGCCCGGGCGTGCTGGCCGGCGAGCTGACGGAACTCGGGATCGGCCAGGTCCAGCTGCAGGAACGCCAGGTGGTTCGACAGCGTCTCCGGCGTGAGCGCCATGGTCCTGGCGGCCATTGAGTCGACCAAGGCGCGCAGTGGCTGACGGTCGTCAGTATCGGCCTCGGGAAAGCCGTCGGCGGCGGTGAGCGTGCTGTGCCGCACCAAGGCCAGCAGCAGGCCCCGCTTGGATCCGAAGCGCTGCAACAACGTGGCAGGGCTCAGGCCGACCTCGCGGCCCACCGCGGCCAGCGTCAGCCGCGCCGGACCGACACGGGATATCGCCCGGGCAGCCCCGGCGAGGACCTGAGCGTCGCTGGCGGTTCGTGGTCGTCCCATCGTCATGACAGCATAGTAAACGAACGGTGGTTTACTATGTGTCGACCCGACCAGAGAGCGAGAACACCATGACGACCCTGACGCCCGACAGCGCCAACGCGGCTCCCGCCGACGAGATCGCGATCGCCGCTGCCGCGACCGCGCTGGCCGCCCGCGGCTACCACGTCCGCCGGGTGCCTGACGGGACCGCCGCCAGAGACGCGGCGCTCGACCTGCTCCCGGAGGGCGCGGAGGTCTTCACCGCCTCCTCGGTCACGGTGGACGGCATCGGCCTGACCGAGGCCATCGACGAGTCCGGCAGCTACGTCGCCACCAGGCCGCGGCTGATCGCGATGGACCCGGCGACGCAGATGGGCGAGATGCGCCGGCTCGGCGCCGCCCCCCAGTGGGTAGTCGGCAGCGTCCATGCGCTCACCCACGACGGCGACCTCGTGATCGCCTCCGCCAGCGGCAGCCAGCTGGCGTCGATGGCCTACGGGGCCCAGCACGTGCTGTTCATCATCGGCGCCCAGAAGATCGTCCCCGACCTGGACACCGCGATGCGACGGGTCCACGAGTACAGCCTGCCGCTGGAGGACGCTCGCGCCCGCGAGGCGTACGGCATGGGCAGCGCTGCACAAGGTGCTGACGCTGCACGGCGACTTTGAAGAGGGACGGATCCACGTACTGCTCATCGACGAGCCACTCGGCTACTGACCCGACCCGACCCTTCAAGGAGACCCCCATGACCCCACCGCTGACCGGGCGGGTCGCCCTCGTGGCCGGGGCGACCCGTGGCGCCGGGCGCGGCATCGCCGTCGAGCTCGGCGCCGCCGGCGCCGCCGTCTACGTCACCGGCCGCTCCACCCGCGCCGCCCGCTCCGACATGGACCGCCCCGAGACCATCGAGGACACCGCCGACCTGGTCACCGCCGCCGGCGGCACCGGCATCGCGGTCCGCTGCGACCACAGCCGACACGAGGACGTCGCGGCCCTCGTCGTCCGCATCCGCGCCGAGCAGGCCGGCCTCGACATACTCGTCAACGACGTGTGGGGCGGGGACCCGCTCACCGAATGGGACACACCGTTCTGGGAGCTCGACCTGGACAAGGTCCAGGCTCTTTGGGACCGAGCCGTGATGACACACCTGATCACCAGCCAGCATGCCGTCCCGCTCATGCTCAAAGGCAACAGCGGCCTGATCGTGGAGGTCACCGACGGCGACGGCGCCAACTACCGCGGCAGCCTCGGCTACGACCTAGTCAAGACCGCAGTCAACCGGCTCGCTCTGGCCCAAGCCGAGGAGCTCCGCCCGCACGGCATCACCGCGGTCGCCGTCACACCGGGATTCCTGCGCTCCGAAGCCATGCTCGACGGGTTCGGCGTCACCGAGGACACCTGGCGCGACGCCGCCACCCAGGACCCGAACTTCCTTGCCTCCGAGACCCCCCGCTACATCGGCCGCGCCGTCGCCGCACTCGCCGCCGACCCGGACATGGCCGGCAAGGCCGGCCGCGTGCTCACCTCCTGGGACCTCGCCGAGGAGTACGCCCTGCACGATGTCGACGGCAGCCGACCCAACTGGGGACGGCACTTCGCCGAGCACGTCCAACCCGCCGTCACCTGAACTGAACTGAGCTGTTCGGCCATCAGCGGCAACCGCCACGCGAGCCGCGCCCGGCTGACCGGACCGGCCGGCCGGGCTGACGGCCAGGTCGACCGCCCCCACCGCAGTCCCGAGAGGAAGCCCCGATGACCAAGACCGAACGACCCGCAACCAACCGGCCGAGCCCCAGGTCGCAGGCCGCCGTCGTGGCAGTCGCCACCCTGGTCCACTCGCCATCTGGGCGGTCGCCGTTCCCGTGCTCGGGATCGACATCCAGGCAGACGACGGTGAAAGACCCGGGGCCGCCCAGACCATCGGCGTCACCATGATCCTGGCCACTTCCGCAGTCGCAACGCTCGTCGGATGGGCACTGCTCGCAGGCCTCAAGCGCATCACCCGCCGTGCCCTGCCGATATGGACCGCCGCCGCCGTGATCATCCTGCTCGTGTCCATGGCGGGACCGTTCCTCGGCGCCTCCACCCCCGCCGCAGCCATCGTGCTGGCCCTGATGCACGCGGGCGTCGCCGCGGTACTCGTCCCCGGACTACGCCACACCGTCTGCGCTCCCGGCCGCGCCACCGCTGCTCGAACGCAGGCCGCTGCCCCATGACGTGGACGGCGGCGGCTCTCTTCCGCGTCGTGCGCCCGAAAGGGATCGACTATTGGGACCGACTATCTGGACGCAATGTCGCCTGAGGCCAGCAGGGGCGGCCCGGATGCAGCACAGGTTTGGGCTCAGGCGTCGTGGGACCGTAGCCGGTGGTAGCCGGCCAGGATCGCCACGGATGCCCATGCGAGCAGGACAGCGGCTGCGGTCGTGACGCCATAGGGGTCGCTGCTCTGAGTGAAAAGGACGTTGCCTGCGGCGTCGGGCAGGTAGTCGCTGGCGTCGCTGAGCCAGTCGACGGTGCTGACACGCAGGAGTTGGGGGACGGCGAGCAGCAGCACGGTGACTGCGGTGATAGTGCCGGCGGCGCTGCGCAGGAGCGTGCCGAGGCCAAGCGCGAGCAGTTCCATCGCGACGAGGAAGTAGCCGGCCGCCAGTGAGGTCAGCACGAGGTCGCGGGTGGTGAAGTCGCCGTAGGCGCCGGCGAAGGGTGCTACCGCCGCTGTGCCGAGAAGGCAGAGCGCGGTCCCGGAGACGAAACTGGTGGCCGTGACCACGGCGATCTTGGCCAGCAGCATCCGTCCTCGCCGAGGGACGCTCTGCAGGGTGGTGGTGATGGAGCGGGTGGCGTACTCGCTGGTCACCGCGAGCGTTGCCACAGCGATGAAGGGCAGTTGGGCGAGCAGGATTCCTTCCATCGCGGCGTGCGGCGCCGGTCGGCTGATGTCGAAGCCGTTGTCGCCGCTGGCGGTCATCGACAGGCCGAGAATGACGCCGATCCCGGCGATGACGGCGAGGCCGGACAGCAGACTCCACCAGGTGGAGCGCACCGTCCGCAGCTTGATCCACTCGAAGGCGATGGCGCCGGCCAGCCCGGCGTCTCGTGCGACGGCAGGCGCGACCGCATCAGTCGCGGGGGTGCTTGTCTCGTTCGAGGTCGTCATGGGCGGGTCACTCCTTGCCGCGGACGAAGGTCGCCGCGGCGGCAGCCGCGGCTTGGATCGAGGTGGGGTTCGCGTACTGCACCGAGGAGGCGGTCAGCTCCATGTATGCCTCCTCCAGGGAGGCCAGGCGCGGGCTGAGCTCGGACAGGCGGATGTGGTGCTGAAACGCCAGCTCGCTGATCTCGTCCATGGATCCGCCGGTGACGACCAGGCCGTCGCCGGTCTCGGTCACTTGCATCCCTGCCTCGGTGAGCCGGTCGCGCAGCGTCTGGGCCTGCGGGCTGCGCACGGTGACCGCGTTCATCGAGCTGGCGTTGATGACGTGGGCGATGGGGGCGTCCGCGAGCAGCCTTCCCCGGCCGATCACCACGAGGTGGTCGGCGGTGTCTTCCATCTCGCTCATGAGATGGCTGGAGACGAAAACAGTGCGGCCCTCCTCCGCCAGCCCGCGGAGCAGTTGCCGGACCCACCGCACACCGTCGGGGTCGAGGCCGTTGATCGGCTCGTCGAGGAGCAGGACGTGAGGGTCGCCGAGGAGCGCAGCGGCGATACCCAGTCGCTGGCTCATGCCCAGCGAGAAGGTGCCGACCCGCTGCCGGCTGACGTCGGACAGGCCGACGTCAGCCAGGACCTCGGTTACCCGCCCAGTGGGGATGCCATTGCTGCGCGCCATGCCCATCAGGTGGTGGTAGGCGCTGCGGCCTGGGTGCGCGGCGCGGGAGTCCAGCGCCGCCCCCACGTGGCGCAGGGGGTTGCGCAGCGCCTGGTACGGCTTGCCCTCGATGAGCGCGACGCCGAAGTCCGGTCGGTCGAGCCCGACGATCATCCGCATGGTGGTGGACTTGCCGGCGCCGTTCGGTCCGAGGCACCCGGTCACCCGGCCCGGCCTGATCTCCATGGAAACGTCTTCGACCGCCGTGCGAGTGCCGTAGCGCTTGGTCAACCCTTGGATCGTGATCATCTTTGCGCAGCTCCCTGTCCTCGGGGCCTCACCGTAGGAACGGGGTTGACGGGGCGCATCTGCCGATCGACAACGATCGACCCTGACCTTCGGCAACGGTCGCGATGACTTCCGGCAACGGCTCACCTGCGGCCGGCGGGCGACGACGGTTGCCGCCCTAACGTGTCGAACATGGATGCGCGGCTCGACCATCGGGTTCTCGAGCGTCCTCGCGATGCCCTGGTCGACGGCCTCCTCGGTGTAGTCCTGGTGGTACCGCTGCTCGTCGGTGGTTCTACGGGCGCAGGTGCGAGGGTCGCGACCGCCGTCGTGGTGGCTGTCGCGGTAGCGACCAGCCGCCCAGCGCCAATGTTGTCGCTACTGGTAGCTGCGGGTCTCAGCCTGCTGTACCTCGGCGGCGGGGCCGACGCGGTCGGGGTGTGGCCAGTAGTCGCGATGATGGTGCTGGGCTTCCTCGCCGGTCGCCGAGAGGTCCAGGCACGCTCGGCGAGGATCGTGTTCTCGAGTGTCGCAGCGGCCGGGCTGCTGCTGGCTCTCGCGACGGGTGCGGGATGGGACTGGCTGCTCGTGCTGCTGGTCGAAGCGGCCGCGGTCCTGCCCTGGTGGCTGGGTCGCTACCTGCGGCTGCGGACGCAGCTCGCGGACGCGGGCTGGGAACGCGCCCAGCGGCTCGAAAGTGAGAAGCGCGGTGTCGCCCACCAGGCCAGGCTGCGCGAACGAGCTCGCATCGCTCAGGACATGCACGACTCCCTGGGGCACCGGCTGAGCTTGATCGCGCTGCAGGCGGGCGGGCTGGAGCTGAAGGCCGACCTTGATGACTCGTCCCGCGCAGCGGCTACGCAGCTGCGCGCGACCGCGGTCGACGCCACGGACCTGCTGCACGACATCATCGGTCTGCTCCGCGACGTCTCCGAGCCGACGCCCGACCAGCCCGCCGTCGAGAGCATCACCGCGCTCGTGGACCGGGCCCGTGCGGCTGGCGCGTCGGTGGTGCTGCACCACGACGGTGACCCCGTCGACCTCCCTGCGGCGATCAACCAAGCCGCCTACCGGGTGGTGGAGGAGACGCTGACCAACGCCCTCAAGCACGCTCCCGGCGCGCACGTCACCGTGCGCCTGAACTCCTACCCGCAGGAGACGCTCGTCGAGGTCACAAACGCCCTACCGCCCGCCTCGCAGGACGCGGGGAATCAGGGCGGCGGGCGCGGGCTCATCGGGATGCACGAACGGGTGAGGCTCGCAGGCGGAACCCTCCGCGCCGGACCACGCGACGATCACTTCTCCGTGGTCGCCCGCCTGCCGAGCGTTGTCACTGATGTCGAGCCTCCCCCGACGGACCAGGTGCCGGGATGGCCCCAACCTGTTGACGACAGACGGCACGCCAAGCGCGAGATGCGCCGAGATCTGCGCTACACCGCTGCGCTGCCTCTCGTTCTCATCATGGCCCTCGCCCTCGCGTTCTTGGGCCTGCGCACCTACACCACCACGAGCCTCGCCCTCGACCCGGCGGACTTCACCCGGATGCAGTTGGGCCAGTCCCGCACACAGCTCGAGGCGTGGCTGCCGCCGGCACGGATGAGCGAGTCCCTGCCCGTCGTACCCGAGCCGCCCATCCCCGACGGTGCCTCCTGCGAGTACTACCGCACCAGCGCCAACCCCTTCAACCTGTCCAATGACCTCTACCGGCTGTGCTTCGACGAGGACCGGCTGGTGTCCAAGAACCTCCTCGTCGAGGAACCTTGAGACGACCTGTTGGCAACGCAGGGGACGGGAGGAACGGAATGATTCGAGTGCTCGTGGCCGACGACGAGGCCCTGGTGCGCGCGGGCGTGAGTGCGATCCTGTCCACTGACCCCGACATTGAGGTAGTCGCCGAAGCCAGCGACGGTCGGGAAGCGGTCGAACTCGCCCGCCGCTGGCGCCCCGACGTCGCCGTCGTCGACATCCGCATGCCCGTCCTGGACGGGATTGCTGCCGCCGCCGAGATCCGCGCCGTCACCTCCCGGACCGCTGTTGTCATGCTGACCACCTTCGGCGAGGACGCCAACATCTCCCGAGCACTCGACGCCGGCGTCACCGGCTTCCTGCTGAAGGCATCCGACCCGCGAGAACTCATCGCCGCAGTGCACGCAGCCGTCGACGGTGCGGCCTATCTGTCTCCCACCGTCGCAAAGCGAGTCATTGCGCAACTGCGGAAGGGCGACCTGGCCCGCCACGATGCTGCCCGCGCCAGTACCGCTGACCTCAGCGAGCGCGAGCGGGAAGTGCTCGGCCTCCTCGGCGCAGGCTTGTCCAACGTCGAGATCGCCACCCGGCTCTTCGTCGTTGAAGGCACTGTCAAGGGCTACGTCAGCGCGATCCTGAGCCGACTCGGAGCCCGCAATCGGGTACAGGCGGCGATCATCGCCTACGAAGCCGATTTGGTCCCCCCCGTCCCGCCAAACCAGCCATGAGGCGCACCCGACTTCTCCCGTGGCCTCCGCCCCACTTGCCGAACGGTGCATGACGAGCTGTACGCCGCCTGGCGGCACCCTGAGCGACCCGCGAGGTCAGCCGTTTAGCGGCCAGCCCGCGGGTTCGCGCCCTCGTGTTCGGCGGCTGCAAGTTCGGTTCGTACCATCTCAGTCCAGCGCGACATCGCGGCGTCGGCCGCCTCGCGGTCGCCGGTCACGGCGACCTCGAAGAGCAGGCCGCGTGACATCGCCAGGGACTGGAGCGCCAGGGTGCGGGCGGCTGCTCGATTCAGACCGGAGCGCATGAAGGCCTCGGTCAGGGCGTCCGTCCATCCGGCGGTCATCCAGGTGCGCAGCTGCTCGGCGTGGGGACGGCGGCGCATGACGTCGGTCGACAGCTCGAAGAACAGCGGCGCGAAGATCTCGGCGCGGTCGGCCACCTGGGACCAAAACCGGCCGCCGGCCTCGACCGGGTCGTTCGTGGCGGCGAACAAGTCAACGAGCGCATCCTGCTCGGCGCGCTCGACTGCCTCGACGACGGCGCCGAGCAGACCTTCGCGGGAACCGAAGTGGTAGTTGAGCATCCGATGGCTGGTACCGATCCCGGCGGCCAGGGTGCGAAGGCTGGTGTCACCCACGCCGTGCTCAGCGAACCAGGCGACGGCACGACCGACGAGCTCTTCACGGGGGGTCACGTCCGGTCGGTCAGGTCCTTGGCCGTGTGCTCAAGCGCCTCCACCTCGCGTTCGACGTACCGCTTCGTCTTGCGCCCGTAGACAAGGCGCACGAGCCCGGCCAACGGTCCGGTCCACTCGATGGACAGCATCACGTCGGTGCCCTGCCCGGTCGGCGCGAGCTCGTGTCGGCCCGTGCTGCGGACCCCGAGAGCGGGCGACTCCCAGGTGAAGCCCGCGCCTGGTCGCCAGTCGGTGATGGTCCACGTGGCCCGGGGCAGCGCGGGCTGGTCCAGGACATAGGCGGCGCCGACCTCAGCAGGACGTCCTGCCTCCACAGGACGGAGCGCGTCGACCGTGGGCAGCCAGGAGGGCCAGCTCTCGAGGTCGGACAGAACCTTCCAGAGCACGTCAGCCGGGAGGGTCATCGAATGCGTCACCTGAACCATGTACCGGATGGTACACAGTCTCGACGTGAGCGCGATGCGGGGACCGGGAAGGGAACGTCAGCCGGGGCACTTCGCGCCGTCGCCGCCGCGTCCGGCACGACGTCCCAGTAGGGGATCGTCTATCGGGATCGTCTATCGGGATCGCCGCAGGTCACCCCGGCTGCGCTGGCGATCTTGTCCCGTCCACTTTGCTTTCCCGCTCAGGGCGCCAGGTCATACGGCACAAGATCACCGGTCATACCAGGTCCTCGGTCGTGCGACGGCAAGATTCTGAGACGTCGGGTGTGATCTTCAGCGCTACGTGACGGCACGGAACCGGGAAGTGCGTCAACTCCCGGGAACCGCTGCGGTCAGCGGTCTGCGTGCTCCACGGGTACTGCGCCGCTCGGTATGAAGCCAAGTCTGGCGATCGCATACGCACGGATTGCCTCGGCAAGCCAGGGCGGTAGGTCAGGGTCGACGTCTTCGATCATGGCGCGCTGGTCCGGGTTGTCGAGGATGACGTCGGCCAGCGCGTGATAGGCGGCCGCGTTGGCTGGCCACAGCGCGCGGACGCCCTCGTAGTGCTCGACCATCAGGTCGAGGATGGGCCGGTCGCCGGGGCTGGCTCCGGTGGTCCGCGCCTGAGAGAGTTGGCGCAAGAAGTGGCGCCCCTGATCGGCCGCCTGCTGATGATCCTGGCGGGTCCAGCCCGCGGTGGCGGCGGTAGCAGAAGCGAAGTGCTCGTGTACTTCCACACCGAAGCGAGACGTGAGGTCGGCCTGGAGGGCGTTCCTGCGGTGGCCCAGACCGGTGAAGAACTCCTCG
>JAABUN010008318.1_pt1 | contig 10660 bp, 12 predicted proteins | sample 5559311 | NCBI WGS metagenome assembly JAABUN01 (sample SAMN10711877, study PRJNA513370) | rock metagenome | isolation source: Antarctica rocks | place: Antarctica: Victoria Land, Siegfried Peak sud
GCCCAGGTTCACGTCACAGCTTCGGTGGTTGCCGGCCCTTTCGGCGGCGTTCCTGCTCCTGTTGCCCCCTGCCCCTGCGTCGGCGCAGGTCGGGTCGGACCGCTACGCCTCGGTCGTCATGGACTCCGGCACCGGCAGCATCCTGTCGGCCGCCAGCGCGGACGAGCCGCGGTATCCGGCCAGCCTGACCAAGATGATGACGCTGTACATGCTGTTCGAGGCGCTGCGCGACCGCCGCGTGTCGCTGGACCAGCAGGTGCCGGTGTCGGCCTGGGCGGCTTCCATGTCGCCGACCAAGCTGGGCCTCATGCCGGGCAGCGCGATCACGGTGGAGCAGGCGATCCTCGGCCTCATCACCAAGTCGGCCAACGACGCGGCGGCAGCACTGGGCGAGATGCTGGGCGGGGACGAGGAGCGGTTCGCACAGATGATGACGCTGCGCGCCCGCGCGCTGGGCATGACGCGCACGACGTTCCGCAACGCATCGGGCCTGCCGGACCTGGACCAGGTCACGACGGCGCGGGACATGGCGGTGCTGGCGCAGCACCTGGTCCAAGACCATCCAGCCTACTACCGCTATTTCAGCGTGCCGTTCTTCGTGTTCCGTGGGCGCACGATCCTGAACCACCAGCGCATGCTGGACACGTATCCCGGCGCGGACGGCCTCAAGACCGGCTGGATACGCAACTCCGGCTATAACCTGGTGACATCCGCGGTGCATGGCGACACGCGGCTGATCGGCGTCGTGCTGGGCGCTGCCAACAGCGGGGAGCGGGACCAGCACATGGCCGCGCTGCTGGACGCCGGGTTCGACCGGACGGGTGCGCCGACGATGCTGGCGCGGCGCGACCCGGCGCCGGGCTTCCGGATGCCGTCCATCATCACCGCGGCCCAGGCGGCGCCGACCTACCAGCTTCCGCCGCTGTATTCGGCGCCTTATTCCGATACGCCGGCCCCGCGCTACCAGGCTGCCTATGGTACCCCGTTCCTGGCTGCGCCGCCGCCGCGCAGCTTCGGGATGCCTGCCTATGCCCAGGGCGGCGCCCAGCCCATGCGGCTGCGCGCCGCCGAGCCTGCATGGCGTGAGCCGCCAGTGCGGGCTGCCATGCGGGAGCCGGCGGTGCGCCGCATGGCGGAGCGCCCCGACCCACGCGGCCGGCTCGCCTCCCGCGACCGCTATGACGCGCGTGACCGGGTGGAGCCGCGCGCCGAGCGCTTCCGTGTCCGCCCGATCATGGCCGCTCCGCCTGCGCCGCCGCGGGCGCAGCCGCCACCGGCCCGCGGGTATGACGCCGCTCCCCGGGCCGCCCGGCCCACCCGCACCGCGTCGCAAGGCGGACGTTACCCAGGCTGACGTGTGCTTGTTTCTCCCTCTCCCTCCGGGAGAGGGCCGGGGTGAGGGAGGCGGCAAGCGTCGAACCCGCCAATCTCAAGCACCAGCCGGCCCTTGAACGGCAGGTATTGCGTGCGTGGCTTCCCTCACCCCGGTCCTCTTCCGGAGAAGGAGGAAGCAGGAAGGGGCGGGTCCCCTTGCGCGCTGCGGGGCTGCGCCGCATTTTAGCCCAAGCCGGACGCAGCGCCCGGCGGCAACAGGAACCTGGGACGCATGGACGGCGGAGCCGATTCGAGACGCATCACCATTCATGCGCCGGAGGATTTCGCCGGGATGCGCGGCGCCGGGCAGTTGGCGGCGGAAACGCTGGACATGATAACTGCCCACGTCCGCCCCGGCGTGACCACGGCCGAGCTGGACCAGGCGTGCCACGAATTCATGGTTGGCCGTGGTGGCGTCCCGGCCACCCTGGGCTACCGCGGCTATCAGCACAGCAGCTGCACCAGCATCAACCACGTCGTCTGCCACGGCATCCCCGGCGACCGCCGGCTGGTCGAGGGCGACGTGCTGAACATTGACGTGACCGCCATCCTGGACGGCTGGCACGGCGACAGCAGCCGGATGTACGCAGCCGGGCAGCCCAGCACCAAGGCGGCCAAGCTGATGGACGTGACCTATGAGGCGCTGATGCGCGGCGTCGCCGCCGTGCGCCCCGGCGCCACCCTGGGCGACCTGGGCCATGCCATACAATCCTTCGTGGAGTCGAACCGTTTCAGCGTCGTGCGCGACTTCTGCGGCCACGGCATCGGCCGGCGCTTCCACGAGGCGCCGAACATCCTGCATTTCGGCCGTCCGGGAGAGGGTCCGGTGCTGCGCCCCGGCATGTTCTTCACCATCGAGCCGATGGTAAACGCCGGACGCCCGGAGGTGAAGGTGCTGGATGACGGCTGGACCGCCGTGACCCGTGACCGCAGCCTGTCCGCCCAGTTCGAGCATATGGTCGGCGTGACGGACAAGGGGTGCGAAGTGTTCACGCTGTCGCCGGCCGGACTGCACAAACCGCCCTACGGCGCGTGAAGGTGCACATGAAGGCGGGAGCATGACCGGCGAAACCTTCGCCACCACGCACCGCCTGCGCTTCAACGACACGGACCGGCTGGGCCATGTGAACAACGCCGTGTTCGCCGTCATGCTGGAGCAGGGCCGGTCCGAGCTGGCGGTGGCGTCCGGCCTGCCTGTCGAGAGCGACGGCGAGGCGCTGGTAATTGTGCGCCTGGAGCTGGACTTCCTGCGCGAGATGGCCTGGCCCGGCGAGGTGCTGATCGAGACGGAGGTGGCGCGGCTGGGCACCAAGTCGTTCCAGCTTCGCCAACGCCTGCTGTCGGGCGGCGGCCTGTGCGCGCGGGCGGTGACCGTGCTGGTCGTCATGGATCGTGCCACACGCAAGGCCGTGCCGCTGGCGCCGGTCTGGCGGGATGCGCTGAACCGCTGGCTGGTGCCCGATCTTCAACCCAACCCGGCGCCCGCCTGATGGCGCGCGGCCAGGACGACCTGCTGCGGCAGCTTGAAAGCCTGGCCCGGTCCGTGCAGCCGGCGGTCTCCGTTCCGCTCGTCCTGCTGCCGGCTGCCTTGCCGCCGGCTGCCGCGCCGCCAATGGCCCTGTTACCAACCACGGTGCGGTCCACGCCGCCGCTGCGGGCGCGCCCCCGGCCCGCCTTGCCTGTGGCTATGCCGGCGCAGCCCGTCACGCCCCAGCCCGATCCCGTGCCCGGCACCCCCATGAGCGCGGAGGGCCACCGCGCCCGGATGCGCGCCCGCCTGCTGCAAGCCGGGCCGGACAGCGTGGCGGACCACGAGCTGCTGGAGATGGTGCTGTTCCTTGCCTTGCCCTGCCCCGGCGCGACACCAAGCCCATCGCCCGCGCGCTGCTGACCCGCTTCGGCAGTTTTGCCAATGCCGTCTCCGCCCCGTTGCCGGACCTGCGGAACATCGAGGGCCTGGGCGACGCCGGGCTGGCGGCGCTGAAGACCATACAGGCCGCCGCCCTGCGCCTGGTGCGGAGCGAGGTGCTGCATCTCCCGGTCCTGAACAACTGGGACCGGCTGATGGAGTACTTGCAGGCCGCCATCGGGCGGGAGCGCGTGGAGCAGTTCCGCATCCTGTTCCTGGACAACCGCAACCGCCTGTTGGCCGACGAGGCGCAGGCCCGCGGCACCGTGAACCACACCCCGGTCTATCCGCGCGAGGTCGTGAAGCGCGCGCTGGAGCTGCACGCCACCGCGCTGATCTTGGTGCACAACCACCCCAGCGGCGACCCCAGCCCGTCGCGGGAGGACGTGGAGATGACCCGGCTGATCGGTCAGGCCGCGGGCGCCCTGTCGGTCACGCTGCACGACCACGTCATCGTCGGCAACGGCCGCTGGTTCAGCTTCCGGCGGGAAGGGATGCTGTAGCGCCCTATGCCATGCGCTCCATGATGTCCTGCCCGCCGTCCCACATCAGCTTGAGCGCGACATACAGCACCACCACCAGCCCGGCCCAGGCGATCCAGCGGTAGCGTTCCAGCAGCCCTGCGATCAGCCGGGCCGCGACGCCCATCAGCACGACGGAGATGGCCAGGCCCACCACCAGCACCCACGGATGCTCCCGCGACGCCCCGGCCACGGCCAGCACGTTGTCCAGGCTCATGGACAGGTCGGCCAGCACGATCTGCACCATGGCCTGGCGCATGGTCTTAACCGGCATGGCCCTTGCGGGGTCGTGCCGGGCGGCGCCGGCCTCCCGCAGGTCCCGGTACATGCGCCAGCACACCCACAGCAGCAGCACGCCGCCGGCGAACAGCAGGCCGACGACGGCCAGCAACTGCACCGTGACCAGCGCGAAGCCGATCCGCATGACGGTGGCGATGGCGATGCCATACAGGATGGCGCGGGACCGCTGCGCCTCTGGCAGGCCCGCGACGGCCAGGCCGACCACCACGGCGTTGTCCCCGGCCAGCACCAGGTCAATGACCAGCACCTGGCCGAGGGCGACGAGTTCGGGAAGGAGGTGTTCCAGGAGCCGCATCCTATATGCTTGTCAGCGGCGTGGGCCGGGCCTACGCCGCAGGCAGCAAGAAGACATGAGGCCGCCGATGGTTCCGCGATACGCCCGCCCCGCCATGACCGCCATTTGGGCGCCAGAGAACCGGTATCGCATCTGGTTCGAGATCGAGGCATTGGCGTGCGAGGGCATGGCCGCCATCGGCGCCATCCCGGCGGACGCCGCCCGCACCATACGCGAGCGCGGCGGCGCCAAGGTCGCCGGCATCACCCAGGCCGACCTGGACCGCATTGACGCCATCGAGGCCGAGACCCGGCACGACGTCATCGCCTTCCTGACCTGGCTGGCCGAGGGTGTCGGGACCGACAGCCGCTTCGTCCACCAGGGCCTGACCAGCAGCGACGTTTTGGACACCTGCCTGTCGGTGCAACTGACGCAGGCCGCCGACCTGCTGCTGGCCGACCTGGACCTGGTGCTGGCCGCCCTCAAGCGCCGGGCGATGGAGCACAAGCACACCCCCACCATCGGGCGCAGCCACGGCATCCATGCCGAGCCGACCAGCTTCGGCCTGAAGCTGGCCGGGCACTATGCCGAGTTCGCGCGCAACCGGGCGCGGCTGGTGCAGGCGCGGGCGGAGGTTGCGGTCTGCGCGATCAGCGGCGCTGTCGGCACCTATGCCCACGTGGACCCGCGTGTGGAGGACTACGTTGCCGCCAAGCTGGGCCTGCGGGCCGAGGCGGTGTCCACCCAGGTCATCCCCCGGGACCGCCACGCCGCGTTCTTCTGCACGCTGGGCGTCGTCGCCTGCGCCGTGGAGCGCCTGGCGACCGAGGTGCGGCACCTCCAGCGCAGCGAGGTCCGGGAAGCCGAGGAGTTCTTCCACCCGGGCCAGAAGGGCAGCAGCGCCATGCCGCACAAGCGCAACCCGGTATTGTCCGAGAACCTGACCGGCCTGGCCCGCATCGTCCGCGCCGCCGTGACGCCGGCGCTGGAGAACGTGGCGCTGTGGCACGAGCGCGACATCAGCCACTCAAGCGTCGAGCGCGCCATCGGCCCCGACTCGACGGTGACGCTGGACTTCGCCCTCGTGCGCCTGGCCGGCATGATGGAGCGGCTGACGGTCTATCCCGCGCAGATGGCCGCTAACCTGGAGGCGCTGGGCGGCGTCGTCCACAGCGGCGAGGTGCTGCTAGCCCTGACCCGCGCCGGCATCCTGCGAGAGGACGCCTATGCCATCGTGCAGCGCAGCGCGATGGAAACCTGGACCGGCCTGGGCCGCCCCGGCGCCCGCACGTTCCGGCAGGTGCTGGACGCCGACCCGGCGGTCGCGGGCCGCGTCCCCCCGGCGGAGCTGGACCGCGCCATGGACGCCGGCATGCACCTGGCCCATGTGGATCACGTTTTCGAGCGCGTGTTCGGCCGCCATGATCCCGCCATCGCGGCGGCCTGAAACCGCCGGGATCGCCACGTAGTTATGATCGTGGATCAAAAGGAGGTCCATGACATGCGCAAGTTTCTGATGATGGTGACAGTCCTGGCCGGCGCCGCGGTGACGTCCGGCGCACATGCGGCACCTTCGGCAGCCTTGGCCCGCCCCGGCGTGGCAACAGCCGCTCCGGAGCTGGATGGCGCCCTGGTGCAGCCGGTGCAGTACTACCAGGACTTCCGCTACCGCGAGTTCCGCCGCCGCGAAGCTTACGAGCGGTTCCGCCGGCATGAGGAGCGCCGCCGGTTCCGTGAGGCCCGCCAAGGTTATGGTCCGGGCGGCTATGGTCCAGGCGGTTATGGCCGGGGCTACGGCGGAGGCTACGGCCGCTACTGAGCCAGCCCGTATTGACAGCGCGGCGCGCGGCGGCTGATTTGCCGGCGTGTGCACCGTCGTCCTGAGCCTGCGGCCTGGCCATGTCTGGCCGCTCCTGCTTGCCGCCAACCGCGACGAGCAGGTGGACCGCGCATGGGACCTGCCGGCCGCATACTGGCCGGACCGGCCCGGCGTGGTGGGAGGACGGGACCGGCTGGGCGGCGGCACCTGGATGGCGATGCGCGGCGGGGTCGTGGCGGCGGTGCTGAACCGGCCCGGCAGCCTTGGCCCGGCGCCGGGCAAGCGCAGCCGCGGCGACCTGCCGCTGCTGGCGGCGGGGCACGACACCGCCGCAGGGGCCGCGACGGCGCTGCGTGCGCTGAATGCCGGAGCCTATCGGGAGTTCAACATGGTGGTGGCGGACCGTGCCTCGGCCTGGTTCGTGCGCGGGCTGGGGTCGGGCGTCCCGGACGCCCGGGCGGTGGCGCCGGGTGTCCACATTGTCACCTCCCACGACCTCGACGATCCCGCCAGCGCCCGCGGCGCGGCGCATCTGCCGCGGTTCCGGGCCGCGCCCGCACCGGACCCGGCGCGCGGGGACTGGGCCGCCTGGATTGCGCTGCTGTCCGACGGCACGGGCGGGGACGCCGCGATCAACGTGCCCGCGCGGGGCGGCTTCGGCACGGTATGCTCCTCGCTCGTTGCGCTGCCGCGGCGTGGGGCGCCGATGTGGCTGTTCGCCGCCGGGGCGCCGGACTGGGCGGCGTTCCAGCCGGTGACGTTGCCGGCGGCGCCCGTGGCGCTTGCAGATTGACCCTGCGTCGCATCCGGCAGGCGTGGCGGCACGTTGCCCCGCCTGCTATAGCGGCGGCGCGCATCCCGTTCCGGGCGGCGCAAGGATCAGGAGTCCCTTCCCGATGGCACGCCGCCGACAACTCTACGAAGGCAAGGCCAAGGTGCTGTTCGAGGGTCCGGAACCCGGCACGCTGGTGCAGTATTTCAAGGACGACGCCACCGCCGGCAACGGCACCAAGAAGGGCACCATCACCGGCAAGGGCGTGCTGAACAACCGCATCAGCGAATACCTGATGATGCGCCTGTCCGACATCGGCGTCCCCACCCACTTCGTCCGCCGCCTCAACATGCGCGAGCAACTGATACGCGAAGTGGAGATCATCCCGCTGGAGGTCGTCGTCCGCAACGTCGCCGCCGGCAGCCTGTCCGTCCGCCTGGGCATCCCCGAGGGCACGCGGCTGCCGCGCAGCATCATCGAGTACTACTATAAGAACGACGGCCTGAACGACCCGATGGTCGCCGAGGAGCACATCACCGCCTTCGGCTGGGCCAGCACGCAGGACATGGACGACATCGTCAGCCTGACGCTGCGGGTCAACGACTTCCTGTCCGGCCTGTTCCTGGGCGTCGGCATCACGCTGGTGGATTTCAAGCTGGAGTTCGGGCGGCTGTGGGAGGAGGACGACATGCGCATCGTGCTCGCCGACGAGATCAGCCCGGACAACTGCCGGCTGTGGGACAGCAAGACCAACGAGAAGATGGACAAGGACCGCTTCCGCCGCGACATGGGCAAGGTGGAGGAAGCCTACCAGGAGGTCGCCCGCCGCCTGGGCATCCTGCCGGAGGCCGGCAACAACGACATGAAGGGGCCGGAGGCGATGCAGTGAGGGCCGCGCTCCCCTTTCTGCCGTTGCAGGGAGCGCCGCGGCGCGGCGGTTCAGGTGCCGCCTGCGCGACGGCCGGACCCTGTGCGCCCTGGACCGCCACGCCGCAAGCGGCTCGCAGCGACGGTGGATCGGGTGTGGGCGCTGCCGGCTTGAGGCTGCGGCGCCCATGAGGGCCGTCATCACCGTCATGCTCAAGGACGGCGTGCTGGACCCGCAGGGCAAGGCCATCGGCCACGCGCTGCACTCGCTGGGCTTTGCCGGCGTCGGCAACGTGCGGGCCGGCAAGGTCATCGAAGTGGACCTGAACGAAACCAATCCGGACGCTGCGCGGTTGGAGGCGGAGGCGATGGCCCGCCGCCTGCTGGCCAACACCGTCATCGAACGCTTCACTGTGGAGATCACGCCATGAAGACCCTGCTGCTCGCCTCCGCCGCCCTGCTCGCCCTGGCTGGTCATGCCGAGGCCGCCCGCTTCTCCGCCGTCAACGGCACCAAGCTGGCGGCGCTCTGCACCAGCAAGGACGCCAAGATGGCCAATAGCTGCACCGCCTACATCGAGGGCGTGAGCGACGCCATGAGCCTGTATCAAGAGCTGCGCCCACAGGACGGCAGCCGCGGCGGCGCCCTGCCGGGCTATGTCTGCGTGCCGGAGCAGGTGACGGGCCTGCGCCAGCGCGACACCGTCGTGGCCTGGATCAAGCAGCATCCCGAGGCTGCCAGCCGCCAGGCGTCCGGCGTGGTGGCCGACGCGTTGCGCGAGGCGTTCGCCTGCCGCTAGGCCGAACTCCATGAAGGCGGGCATCGTCGTGTTCCCGGGCACCAACCGGGAGCGCGACATGGCCATCGCGCTGCACCGCGTCACCGGGCTGCGCCCGCGCATGGTGTGGCACGGCGACACTGACCTGCACGGGCTGGACCTGGTAGTGCTGCCCGGCGGGTTCAGTCACGGCGACTACTTGCGCTGCGGCGCCATGGCGGCGCGGTCGCCCGTCATGGGCGCCGTGCGGGACTTCGCCGGGCGGGGCGGGCATGTACTGGGCGTGTGCAACGGCTTCCAGGTGCTGACGGAGGCCGGGCTGCTGCCGGGCGCGCTGCTGCGGAACGCCGGGCTGCGTTTCCTGTCGCAGGACTGCCACCTGCGGGTGGAACGGGCGGACACGGCCTGGACCCGGCACTACGCGCCCGGCCAGGTGTTCCGAGCGCCGATGGCGCATGGCGACGGCAACTACTTCGCCGACGACGCTACGCTGGACCAGCTTGAGGGCGACGGGCTGGTGCTGCTGCGCTACGTGACGCCTGCGGGCGAAGCGACGGCGGCGGCGAACGCCAACGGCTCCGCCCGCAGCATCGCCGGCATCCTCAGTCCCACCCTGCGCGTGATGGGCCTGATGCCGCATCCCGAGGACCTGGTGGACCCGCTGATGGGCGGCACCGACGGGCTGCCGCTGTTCGCCGGCATGGCGGAGGCCCTGGCGGCATGAAGCCGCGCGAGGTCAACCAGGCGCTGGCCCGCGAGTTCGGGCTGTCCGCCGACGAGTACGGCCGCGTGCTGGCCATCATAGGCCGCACCCCCAGCCTGACGGAGCTGGGCATCTTCAGCGTGATGTGGTCGGAGCATTGCAGCTACAAGAGCAGCCGCGTTTGGCTCAAGACCTTGCCGACCACCGCCCCCTGGGTGATCCACGGCCCCGGCGAGAACGCCGGCGTCGTCGCCATCGGCGAGGGCCTGGCCGCCATCTTCAAGATGGAGTCGCACAACCACCCCAGCTTCATCGAACCCTACCAGGGCGCCGCAACGGGCGTCGGCGGCATTCTGCGCGACGTGTTCACCATGGGCGCGCGGCCCATAGCCAACCTGAACGCGCTGCGCTTCGGCTCGCCGGACGACCCGCGCACCCAGCGCATCGTGGACGGCGTGGTGCGCGGCATCGGCGGTTATGGCAACTGCGTCGGCGTCCCGACCGTGGGCGGCGAGATCAACTTCCACCCGGCCTACAACGGCAACCCATTGGTGAATGCCATGACGGTCGGCATCGCGCCTGCGGACCGCATTTTCCTCAGCGCCGCCGCCGGGGTGGGCAACCCCGTGGTGTATGTCGGCAGCAAGACCGGGCGCGACGGCATCCACGGCGCGACGATGGCCAGCACCGAATTCGGCAGGGACTCCGAGGAGAAACGGCCCACCGTGCAGGTCGGCGATCCCTTCACCGAGAAGCTGCTCATCGAGGCGTGCCTGGAGCTGATGGCGACGGATGCGATCATCGGCATCCAGGACATGGGCGCTGCCGGGCTGACGAGCAGCAGCGTGGAGATGGCCGGCAAGGGCGGCGTCGGCATCGAGCTGGACCTGGACATGGTGCCGCAACGCGAGGCCGCGATGACGGCCTACGAGATGATGCTGTCCGAGTCCCAGGAACGGATGCTGATGGTCCTGCGCCCGGACCGGCAGGACGTGGCCCGCGCGATCTTCGAGAAGTGGAAGCTGGACTTCGCCATCATCGGCTACCTGACGGACACCGGCCACATCGTCGTGCGCCACGGCGGCGCGGTGATGGCCGACATCCCGCTGGACCCGCTGGCGGAACAGGCACCGCTGTATCACCGGCCCACGGCCGACACGCCGAAGCGCCCGCCCCTGGGCGATGTGCCCGATCCCGTGGGCCTGGCCGCCGCGCTGGAAACACTGATCGGCTGCCCGGACCTGTGCTCCCGCGCCTGGGTCTGGAACCAGTATGACAGCACCATCGGCGGCCAAACGGTCCAGCGCCCCGGCGGCGCCGACGCTGCCGTGGTCCGCATCGAG
>JAABUN010008319.1_pt1 | contig 10657 bp, 12 predicted proteins | sample 5559311 | NCBI WGS metagenome assembly JAABUN01 (sample SAMN10711877, study PRJNA513370) | rock metagenome | isolation source: Antarctica rocks | place: Antarctica: Victoria Land, Siegfried Peak sud
CACCACGCACACCCTGAACGGTTTGCCCGCCGTCCCCTCGCGCCCCCGCTGCCCCTGAAAGCGGCGATCAACGACCCGGCAAAAAAACCCGAACCCTCGATTCAATAACAACCACAACCACGTCTCAATTGACTTGACAAATTCCGTCATCCTAGGGTGACCAGGGCACCTTCCCTGTTGATTGGCTACTCCCACTAACTCCTCAGCGCATGTGTGTGAGCAGCATCGCTTGGTGGCGCCGTTCTAGCACCGCTTCGCTGCCTAGTGAACCGGCATTGTTAAGGTCATTGAAGGTCACCGCGGGCCGGAGCATCCTGCATGGGCCGTAAGTACTGGCGAAACCAGTTGGCGGCGGCTACGGCGCATGTTACATAGAGGTGTCCGTACACGTCGAAGTGCTCACCGGCAAGCTCGAGCAGAACTTTAGGCTCACCTGCTTCGTAGAAGACGCTCCTGGCATCGGCTGCCGGCGTGATGGTGTCGTTCTCGACGAGAATCACCAGGAGCGGTGTCGGCGCGACGTCCCGCATCGCGGTTCCCGGCACGTAGGAGAAGTACCATTCCTGGCTTCGCAGCGTTACAAACGGGTGGTACCCGGCCCGAGTACCCTGCGGAAGCGATGACACGTACTCCTCGGTGGCACTCGAGCCTGCTGGTACTGTCCTCGGCGGCAAGCCCTGCGCTCGGCCCAGGCGATCCATTGACCACGCATGCTGCTGCTCGATCAGGCCCGCGTCGGAAAGGCGGTGTCGTAGGTTTCGGCGGCCGTTGATGGTCGGTGTCTGGGCAACGACGCAGCGCACACGAGGGTCCGCAGCGCCGACGGCGAGCACGTGCCCTCCGGAGTAACTGGTACCCCAGATCCCAATCCGCTCGCCATCAACGTCGCGTTGAGTACTGAGGAAAGTGATGGCGTCGGAGTAGGCCCGTTGCTGTGCGATGGGGTCCAGTTCCTGCCGCGGGACACCGTCACTGAGACCAGTATGGGGGTGGTCATATGCGAGCGTGACGAAGCCCTGCTCGGCAAGGAACGCAGGGTAGTTGTGGTGATCGAAGAACGCCACGACGAACGCGTACCCGTGCGTGAGGACGATCGCTGGGAACGAGCCAGCCCCCTCTGGCCGGTACATCTTGCCGCGAAGCGTGAGCCCGGCGGATTCGAACTCGACCTGCTCTACCGTCGTCACGGCAAACGCTTCGTCATGGTCGCCGCTTTGATGGATGGTGTCTGCAATCCGAGGGACTTCTCAATCGTGGCCGCAACCGCGAGCAGGGTGGTTTCGGAGCCATGGGGGCCGACCAGCATCGTTCCGCACGGGAGCCCGTCGACCGTGTCGATGGGCAGCGTAATCGCGGGGTGGCCGGTCATGTCGCTGGGGGACGTGTTCGCCAGCACCTCCCACCCACGAAGGATCCGTGTGCTGAGGTCGAGGTTGAGGTCGAGGCGGTGCGGGAGGGATGGGACGGTTGGCATGATGAGGAAGTCGGCGTGTTCGAATGCTGCGCTGTACGTGGTCCGAAGGTGCTGGCGGTCGTTTTGGGCGTGGGCATACACCTCGCCGCGGTAGTGCTGTCGAAGCCATTCGCCGAGTATCAGAGCAATCTGCACCTGCGGCGACAGCTGTTCTGCCCGGTTGTCGGGGCCTGCTCGTAGTGCGGCGGCAAACTCCGGCGTGTACCGGCCACGCCAGTGGTGGCCGTTGCCGCCTCCATCGAGTAGAGCGGTCAAGCCCTCGACGAACCCGGCGAACGCCACGGGGCCTAGGGCGTCGTGCGCCGGAATCGAGATTTCCGTAACCGCTGCACCGACCGCTTCCAATCGGCTGCGTGTCCGGGTGAACGATTCATTGACCTCGGCTGCGATCACCACGGCGCTGGTTGCTTCCGTCAGCACGCCGAGCCGCACGCCGTGCAGGGTGTTGGGTGCGGTGTCTACCGCTTGGAGATAGTCGCGGCCGCGATGCCATAGGTCCCCGTCGGTAACGCCTTGGCGGGGGTCGGCTCCGTCCGGACCGGCGAGGACGCTGAGAAGCCGGGCGACGTCTTCCACGGTACGACCCATCGGACCGAGGTGGTCGAACGTGGCGTCGATGCCCATGGCGCCGGTGTAGGGGACGAGTCCGTGGGTGGGCTTGAGGCCGATCACGCCGCACCAGCTGGCGGGGATCCGGATTGATCCGCCTTGGTCGGCGCCGATGGTGAGATCGATGTCTGGGTAGTGCAATGCGGCCGCGCTGCCGCTGGATGATCCGCCTGCGGAACGGCTGGTATCGAGCGGGTTCAAAGTGGGGCCGAAGCTGCTGAATTCACCGCCGCCCGAAAAGCCGAACGCATCCATGTTCGTCATGCCGACCACGGTTCCACCGGCGTCGAGGACGCGCTGCACAACGGTGCTGTGCTCGGAGGGAACCAGGCCCTGCAGCACAGCGGATCCGCCGCTAAGTGGCACCCCGGCGACGGCGATGGCGTCCTTCACCGCGATCCGAGCACCGTTGAGCACGCCACTGCCGGTTGGGGAGACCTCGCAGCGTCGTACGAACGCGTTGAAGGGGTCGTCCTCGGCGGGCCACGATGGCACGTCGATGGCTGGCGAGGTGGACCGCTGATGGTCATTGACCAGCGGGTCGATGATCGTCAGCACGGCGTCGAGGGCTGTCCGAAGCGCATCGTAGTCGGCCGAAGGTACGCCGGCTCGAGCTGCATCCTCCGGGAAGGATTGTGCATCGATTCGAGGGATCATGCGTGTCTCCGTTTCGCCAGATCAGGTCACGCCGTCGTCGTGTGCAGCTGGTTCATCAGCGCGGCGAGATAATCGGGAGCCTCCATGTGTGCCAGATGCGCCTGCCCGGCCAGTTCGTGCACTGCACCGCGGGGTGTGCGGCGAGCCACGTCGTCGAAGGTGGTGCCATACGGCGCCTGCCCACGGTTGCGGCCACCGACGATGAGGTCGATTCGAGCGGCGGCTCGACCAAACTCATCCGGAACGGGAGCATCGTTGAGCGCCTGCGTCTCGTTGTAGATAGGGGCGGCGACGTCGCGCAGTCCGCCCCAGAGGGCGCTGTCGGATCGCAGTGACGCGACGACGTCGCCGGGCATGCCTGTGACCTTTCCGAGCGCGACCTCGATGCTCCGATCGACATCACCAGCGTCGTCTGCGGCGCTTAGGTCTGACAGCGCAGCCTGGCCGAAGGGGGCCATGATCGGCTCGTACGCGATCAGGTGTGGGATTGTCACCGTGTTGGTTAAATGCAGGCTGATCAAGCCCCCGTAGCTCCACCCGAAGAGGGTGCGCACATATGAGAACTCTCCGAGAACGGCTTTGGCGTCGCGAATCTCGGTGTGAATGTCGTAGCCGCTGGTCAACGGGCCGGACGGGTGGCGACCGCGCCGATTGACGACAGCGACCGTCGGCCACCCCTTGAGGCGTTCCGCGACAGGGGCCCATCCTGCAGCGTCGGCCATAACGCCGGGAACCATGACGATCGCCGGGCCGTCGGGCTCGCCGTACACGTCAACGGTCAACCAGCTGCCGTCGACCTCAACTCGTTTCTGTGTCGTTCGCTCCATAAATATATTGTGGGGCGCCTGACCTAGAATCGTCAACATGGCCCCACGATCCGCTGGCCGGCCGCGCGCGTTCGACCGAGAGGTTGCGCTGCGGCAGGCTGCTCACTTGTTCTGGCAGCACGGCTTCTCAGGGACATCGACCCGCACGCTCGCAGCTGCCCTGGGGATCTCTAGCTCGAGCCTCTACGCCGCGTTCGGCACTAAAGCGGATCTCTTCGGCGAAGCGGTTCGTACTTACGCGCTCCGATACAGTGCAATCTACGAGCGGGCACTCAAAGAGCCCGAGGTAGACGGCGTGATCAGGCGACTTCTTCTCGATTCGGTTGCCGAGTTCACACGGACGGATGAAGGACACCCGGGTTGCCTCACCAGCAGCGCCGTCATGTCCGACACCCCACCCACTCTCGACGTCCGGACCTTCGTTGCGGACTTGCAAGATGCGGACGAGACACGACTGCGTGTTCGCTTTGAGCAAGCTGCATCCGACGGCGACCTACCGAGCACAACGCACCCCGCAGAGCTTGCCGACTTTGTACAGACGATCTGGCAGGGACTTTCCGCGCGGGCAGAGATAGGCACCCCCAGGCGGGAGCTCATTAGGGCCGTCCACTTTGCCCTCGACCTCATGTCGTACCCGTCTCACCAAGAGGCACCCTTCACGCCCAGTTCAACGTAACAAATACGAACGATTCCGCTACAACCTGGCGAGACGTCGACGAGCAGTGCTTCCAGACGGTGTGTCTTGTAGCGAAACTCAGTCCCGGAATCTACGTCCCGCTACTACCCCCGCTGGCCGAGTTTCGCTACGTTCGTCGCAGGGGGCACCTCCTCGGGTACGCGCGCGTGTCCACCACCAATTAGGACGCGTCGCTGCAGATCGACGCGCTCAATGCGGCCAGCTGCTTTCGAGTGTTTGTCGACACCATGTCCGGGTCCCTCGAGCACCGCCCCGAGCTCGACAAGCTCATCGACCAGATTCGCCCGGGAGACACCCTCGTCGTCTGGCGGCTCGACCGGCTCGGTCGCTCCATCCGACACCTCATCGACCAGCTCCACGCTTTCGCGGATCGCGGGGTTGGGTTCCGGGCCCTGCAGGAGACCATCGACGCCGCCTCGCGCGGCGGACGGCTCGTCTTCCACGTGTTCGCCGCGCTGGCGGAGTTCGAACGTGATCTCATCGAGAAACGCTCCAACGCCGGCCTTGCCGCAGCGCCCGCCCGTGGCCGCACGGGCGGGCGACCGTCTCGGCTCCGCCGACCAGGTCCGGACGGCTCGACGACTGTATGAGCAGCAGGACATGACCGTCGCGTAGATCGGCGACGTCCTCGGCGTCAGCCGGACGGCGCCCCCGCTGATCGCCGCCGGCCGCGCGGCGGGCAGACGTCGAGAATCACCGCCCTCGGCTCACTGCAGTAGAGTGAATCCTGATTCATTGCGTGTCTTCCCGAGTGCCGCCAACGCGATCTGGAGAAAACCCATCGCCTCGAGTTCTCTCGCGCGCGAAAGGGGGCCCACGTCAACCGCCCGTAGCCCTGCCGCCTCGATGAGGGCCGCAACTGCGATTTTCGCCTCGGCGTAGTCTCCGGCGAACAGGACGGTCGTGGGCGTTGTGCCGTTCGTGCCGGTAGTAAGTGTGTCGCCGAGATTGACGTTGAACGCCTTCACGACTGCTGTGCCTTCGGGGAGCTGCCTGGCGAGCTCGGCGGCAGTGGAGGAATCTGCCGGCACCATCAACTCATCGTACGTGGTGAAATCGATGGGGTTGCTGATATCGATGACGACCTTATCGCTGAGCCGCTCCCGATAGTGCTCAAGAATACTCTGATATGCCCCATACGGAACTGCAAGCACGACGAGGTCGCCGGTGAGCTCGTCACCAATAGCACCGTACGTAACATCCGAACGCTCCCGCGACGAGCTCGCCGTACTGCGCCTGATGATCTGGATACTCGCTCCGGCTCGTGCTGAAACTTCAGCAATCGCCGCGCTCATCTTACCGCTACCAATAATGCTGATCGACGTCATGCGAACTGGATCCTCCTAAATTGCTTGAGTGCTTTCTCGGCTACTTTCAGCGCGTCGTAATCGAATACCGCGCTTCGGCGGAAATCTCGTCCAACGCGCAGGTCGGCGTCACGCTTCTTGAGGTCCGCGAATTCATGCTGCGCATCGAACATGGCACCGGCTCTCCGGGAACCGTGTTGCAGGATCGCTGTGCGCTGCATGCGAACCGAGGTGTAGCGCCTGAACGCTTCGGGGATGTCAGCGGGGCTGTCGGCACTTCTCAGGAAGATGGCAAGGGCCATACTGTCTTCGATAGCCTGGTTCACCCCCTGACCTTGGTGCGGCAGCATCGTGTGCGCTGCATCGCCGAGGAGTGTGATCGGCCCGCGCGACCAATTGGTGAGGGGTTCGTGGTCGAACAAACCCCACCAGAAGGTTTTCTCGATGGCCCCGATGAAGTGTTGGAGCCTCGGGTCCCAGTTCTCGCCCGCGAACTCGGCGGCGAGTTCACTCACCTCCGCAGGGCCAGACCAGGGTCCATTCAGAGGCCTGTCATTGGGGACGCCGGCGACGAAGTTGAACAGCTTGCGCTGCTGCAGCGGGTAGCACATGAAATGCCTCTGATTACCCATCCATACCTGGCTTCTCATGGGCCAGTCGTCGGGGAGGAGGGACGCGTCAACGACGCCGCGGTAGACGATGTATCCGGAGTAGACGGGATCCGGGAACTGCATCACAGATTTCCGCACCACCGAATGGATACCGTCCGCTCCGACCACGGCATCGAAATCCTCGTGTGTACCGTTTTGGAGTTCGACGCGAACGCCGGAGTCTAGCGTCTGAACCGATGCTAATCGATGGCCAAAACGGATCGTTTCGGGATCGACTCCTCGAGCCAGGACATTGATGAGGTCTGGCCGGTACATCCCGATGTTTTGATATTGCTGCGCCGAATCTTCCCAGGCCGCGTCGGTGACAAGGTTGCCCATGGCACCCTGGTAAACACCGTGTCCGTCCGGGATCGCTCCTGCCCGTTTGACCTGGTCAAGCATACCGAGCTTGTCGAGCACGCGCTGGGCATTCGGTGCAACCGTGACGCCTGCACCCACCTCGCCCAGCTTGCTGGCCTGCTCGAACACCGTGACCTGGACACCGGCGATCCGCGTCAGAGCGATCGCTGCGGTGAGCCCGCCCATCCCGCCCCCGATGACCGCGATTCTGGTGGTGTGACTTATCATTGTTTCTCCTTAGCTGATCTGCGCGACACGTGTGCCGCCTTACGGCGTCCCTGAGAGTGCACCGTCGGTCTCGCCCCGCGTGAACATGGTGGCTCCGCTTGCTTGTTCGGTCTCATGGTCGGGGCCGAGTCGGATCCCAGAGCGATCCCGCAGGCACAGCGTCGCCACGCCCCCGAGGAGGGAAGCGGTGAGGAGGTACCCGGAGACTGCAGCGGTCGTGCCCGTGGCCTCGAGCAGCATCTGCGCTATCAGGGGTGCGAAAGCTCCACCGAGGACCGCTCCGATCGCATAGGTGATCGAGACGCCCGAGAATCGGATCGACGCAGGGAAAATTTCGGAGTACCACGCGGCCAGGGGGCCGTAGGTGAGGCCGAGGCAGGTTGAGATGAGGACGAGCGCGGTGTAGAGCCCGGGCAGTCCGCCGTGGTCGACGAGCCAGAAGATGGGGAAGACAATGGCGACTTGCAGAGCAAAGCCGATGAGGAAGGTGTTTCGCCGGCCGATCATATCGGCCAGGTAGCCCGCGATGAGTGTCGAGAAGAACCAGACCACCGCTGCGACTGATGCCGCAACAAGCACCGACGTGGTGTCGAGGCTCTGCACGTTGATCGCGTAACGGTTGAGGAACCCGCCCGTGGTCATGTAGCCGAGTGTGCCGTTGCCAGCGAACACGAGCGCAGCGAGGATCACGAGGTGCCAGTGGCGCTTGAACAGCGCCACTATTGGAACATTTTTTTGCTTGCCGCGCATGGCGATCTCCGCGAACACTGGGCTCTCCTCGACCGAACGGCGGATCACGAAGCCCACAATGATGAGCACAAAGCTCACGAGGAACGGCACACGCCAACCCCACTGGAGGTAGGCATCGCCCGGTGAGATGACGCCGGTCATGAGGGCTGTCATGCCCGACGCGAGGAGGAAGCCGAGGGGGACTCCGAGCTGCGGCCAGGAACCAGCGCGGCCGCGGCGATTCGCGGGGGCGTGCTCGACGGCCATGAGCACCGCTCCGCCCCACTCGCCACCAGCGGAGAGACCCTGGAGGATGCGAAGGAGGAGCAGGAGGACCGGCGCGGCGATGCCGATCTGGGCGTAGGTGGGCAGCAAACCGATGAGAGTCGTCGCAGCGCCCATGAGCACGAGCGTGACGACCAGCATGGCGCGCCGTCCGATCACATCACCGAAGTGCCCGGCCAGGAACGCGCCAAGCGGGCGGAAGAGAAAGGAGATGCCTACCGTGGCGAAGGAGAGCAGCACGCCGATCTCCTTGTCGGCGGGCTGGAAGAAGAGCTGGGCGAACACGAGCCCTGCACTCGTCGCATAGATGAAAAAGTCGTACCACTCGATGGTGGTGCCGATGATCGTCGCGAAGGCGATTCGGCGCTGCGAGGTGGGATCGCCGGCCGCAATAGAGGAGTTCATCGTTGTCCCTAACGTCGTTGTTGCCCTCCATCAAGAGGGGATCGGGAAGCTGTTGCTCCAATAGTGAAACGCTTTTTTCTGCGTGTAAATCGCAGTAATGTGAGAATATTATTCGATCTAGCCGAAGAAACTGTGAAGGGGCATCATGACCAAGGTGAGCCTGAGACAGCTCGAACTGTTCGCGGCCTTACCGAACTTCACTACCCTCAGCGCCGCCGCAGCCCATCTGCATATTTCGGAGTCCGCGCTGTCGCAGGCCGTCACGGATCTCGAGAAGGCGGTGGGGGAGCAGTTGTGCGTGCGCCGCAAGGCGCGGGGCCTCACTCTGACTCCGACTGGCCAGCAATTCGCCAAGCATGCTCGCCAGATCGTCGCTGACACCCAGGAGCTTGTCCTGGGCGCCCGTCGGGGACAGGAACTGCGGGGTCCCGTGAAGCTCGGCTGCTATTCGAGCTTCGCCACGAATGTAGTCCCCGAGCTTCTCGATGGCTTCCCGAGGAGGCATCCCGGAGTGCACATTGAGATCATGGTGGGCACCAATGAAGAGCTGCTCTCCGCACTCGAGGCGGGGCGTCTCGACGTGGCACTCGTGTACAACGTGTCTCTGCCTGTCGGGTACCGTCGCCGCAACATCTACGCGACTGAACTCGAGGTCCACCTGCATCCGAGCCATCCGCTCGCGGCGGCCAGCGCCGTCGACCTCGCGGATCTCGCCAGCGAGCCCTACATCCAATATGACGCGACCCCTGGCACCGTCAACGTCACCGATGCATTCACCGCGCGCGGTCTCGAACCCAGGATCGAAACCCGTGTCAGCCAGATCGGCCTCGTCGAGGCGCTCGTTGGCCGCGGCGTGGGCTATGGCCTGCTCATGTCACGACCCAACACGCTCCCGATGAGCACCGAGGGGCGGCAGGTTGTCATCCGGCCCCTCGACCCACCCGTTACGGTCTCGCACGTGGTCGGGATCTGGCCTGAAGATATGAACCTCACGCCGCGCGCTTTGGCTCTTCTTGACTTCGCGGTGGAGAAACTCGGCGGCTACGGCCGCGCCGATCTCGTCTCGAATCCAGCCTGGGCCGACGGCACGTCGGCATCCGCAGCGATCCCATACTCCTAACCCTTATCGAGGAGCGAGCGCTTGATCACTCAGGCGAACACAAACCCTTCATCAACACGGCCTAGCGATTGGAGGCGGTAGGTCTCTGTTCGCACTTTGGCTCATCTGCCTGTCTCACTCGCTACATCCTCATTAGAGGGACATCCAAGACTCTGACGGTTGTGCCACCCTTCTCGTGGTCTTGCGTTTGGGTACGCCCAAACGCAACTGCGCAGATCGACTCAGATCACGTTGACGTGTAACGACTCATGCTTGCGGCAGGGACTGTCTGGACGAGTCTGGTCTGCCAGTGTCTTGCTAGCGGGTATTTGCTGGGTTGTCAGTGATCTGTTCGGCGATGTCATCTGCGAGCCCTCGTGCTTCCTTGGCGAGGATTGCGGTCGACTTCGTCTCGGACTCGTAGAGGTACCTGATTAGTCCACGCCGGGCTCCGCAAAAGTCAGCGATTCGGGGCTCCTGAAGGTTCGGTTTCCATCTAGCCTGTGAGGACTTTGTCCTGCTGGAAGGATGGCCATCATGGCAAAGCCGTATCCGGAAGAGTTCCGTCGCGACGTCGTGTCCGTCGCACGGAAGCACGAAGCTCCGCTGGCTCAGATCGCGAAGGATTTTGGGATCAGCGAGGGCACCCTGAACAACTGGTTGAAGCGCGCTGACGTTGAGGACGGTGTCCGACCGGGAGTGACGCAGTCCGACGCGATCGAGCTCCGCGAACTGAAGAAGCGCAATCGGTTGCTCGAGCAGGAGAACGAGATCCTCCGTCGGGCCGCGGCGTTCTTTGCCCGTGAGCTGCCCCCCAAATGAAGTACCCGCTGGTCCGTGACCTCGCCGCTGACGGTATACCCGTCACGGTGGCCTGTCGGGCTCTGGGATTCTCCCCTCAAGGATTCAACAAGTGGCGGAGGAATCCGGTGTCGCAACGGCAGTGGGACGACGCGCACCTGACGAACCTCGCCCGCGACATCCATCACGACGACCCGACGTTCGGGTACCGATTCGTGTCCGACGAGATCGCCGACCACTGTGTGTCAGCGTCCGAGCGGCGGGTCCGGCGGATCTGCTCCCAGCAGCGCCTGTGGTCGCTGCACGCCAAGAAACGCGGGCTCACCAGGAAACCCGGACCTCCCGTGCACGATGATCTCGTGCTGCGTCGGTTCCGCGCCGACCGCCCGAATCAGCTGTGGCTCACGGACATCGAGCGCCACGAGGCGCTGTTGAACCGAGTGGAGGTGAAAGACCTGCACGGCCGCGCTGTCGCAGCAGTGTGGTGAAGCTGAGGGCAGCCTGATCCCCGGGACGGGGGTGAGGGTGG
>JAABUN010008320.1_pt1 | contig 10657 bp, 9 predicted proteins | sample 5559311 | NCBI WGS metagenome assembly JAABUN01 (sample SAMN10711877, study PRJNA513370) | rock metagenome | isolation source: Antarctica rocks | place: Antarctica: Victoria Land, Siegfried Peak sud
CGCGGGCATCCTGCGGCTCGCGGGCCCTGATAACCTTCGGCATGGCGGCCTCCTTCCTCGCTTCAGGTGAGGCCGGAAGTCTACCGCAAGTGAGGAACGGCGCACTAGTAAGCTGGGATGGTCGTTCCTCTTGCCTCACCGTCTGGAAGTTACTGATGCTGTCGCCCCGACCGCTCCCGCCCGTCCCCGCCGAGACCGCTCGGATCGCGCGGGCGGCGTCCCCGAAAGGGCATCCATACTTGGCTGCGGCCGATGCGCTCGGCGAGGTGTTCACCGACGAGACGTTCGCGGCGCTCCTGCCATCCACCGAGGGGCTCTCGGACCGCCAGGCCGCTGACGCGGTGCGTGCGCGGCTCGACTGGAAATACGTGCTGCGGCTGGAGCCGGGTGACGCGGGTTTTGATGCGTCGGTGCTGTGCGCGTTCCGCGGTCGCCTCGCCGCAGGCGAGGCCGAGTGGCTGCTCTTCGAGGCCGTGCTGGCGTGGGCGCGCCCGCGGCAATTGCTCAGGGCGCGGGGGCAGCAGCGCCGGGGCACGCGATTGCGGGTCGCGACGCACGTCCTGGCCGCGGTCCGCGCCCGCAACCGCGTGAAGGTGGTCGGCGAGACCATGCGCCACGCCCTCGACAGCTTGGCCGTGGCCGTGCCGGACTGGCTGCAGGCCGTGTGTCAGCCCGCGTGGGGTGAGCGCTACGGTCGACGCGTGGAGGATGCCGAGTTGCCCAGGGGCCGAGCGGCGCGTGAGGCGTTCGCCGTGCCGGTGGGAGGCGATGGCCACGCGCTGCTCGGCGCGGCCTACGCCCCAGATGCACCTTCGTGGCTGCGCGAAATCCCGGCGGTCGAAACCCTGCGCCGTGTCTGGGTGCAGCCGTTCCACCTGGAGCAGGGCGCGGCGCGCTGGCGCGCATCCGACGACATCCCGCCCGCCGCCGTCTTCATCGGCTCGCCCTACGATGGCGATGCGCACGACGCCCGCACGTCCACCAACTCGTGGGTCGGCTACACGATCCACCGCACCGAGGCGTGCGACGACGACGCGCCCCGACTCATCACCTATGTGGAGCCCACGACCGCCCCGGTCGTCGACGCGGCGGCGCTCCCGGCGATCCACCAGGCACTTCGTAGGCGCGACCTGCTGTCGGCGGTAGAGTTTGTGGACGCCGACTACCTCGACGCCCCGCAAATCGTCGCCGCTCAGGAGGACCACGCGATCGCGCTGCGCGGGTCGGCGCGGCCGGACGACCGGTGGCAGGCGCGCGCGCAGAACGGCTTCGCGCTCACCAATTTCCACCTCGACCGGGAAGGCGAGCGGGCGATCTGACCTGGGTCACGTCCTCCAGCAAAGATTGCGGCCACTGCCCGAGCCGGCCAGCGTGCTGCCGCGCCCGAGGCCGGTCGCCCCGTCGCACGCTGTGCCTCCGCCCACGCATCCAGTTCAAGGCCCTGGAAGCCGCCCGTCAGCGCGAGACGATCGAGGCGTTCGGGGGGACGTATGCCCGCCACGCCGACATCGAGGGCACGATCGCCCGCAGCATCCGCCGCTGCCGCCTGCGCCGCACGCGCTATCGGGGCCAGCCGAAAGTCCACCTCGGCCATATCCTCGCCGCGACCGGGCTCAACTTCCTCCGGCTTGGCGAATGGTATGCCGGGGCGCCGCGCCGCAAGCCGCCGCGCTCGCCGTTCACCCGCCTCTTCGCCGAACCTGGCGCTGCCTGAACATCAAAGAATTGCCATAATGAATTCGCCAGTGCTCACGCTATCGGACCAACCTCAGCCGCCGGTCCAGCAGCGTGTAGCTGCGGGTGCTGGCGTAGCCGAGGAAGACCCCCGCCTGGCAGTTGGCCCGCTTGACCCCGACCGACTCTCGCCCTTCCTTGGGGAAGTCGCTCCCGTCCAGCGTCAGCACCCCGTCGTCGTCCCCCAGGCCGTGCTCGACCTCCCGCCAGTGCCGCCGCAGGATCGCCTCGTCGTCCCAGATCCCGGCGCTGAGGAATTGCTTTAGGCCCCGCACAGCGTCGCGGTCCGCCCTCACCAGCACCAGCACCATCGGCTCGACCGATTTGCGCGGCAGCGCCGACGGCAGGCCGCGCAAGTACTGCTCGGACCACGCGCGCTGCTCCCGGCGCTGGAACAGCGGCGCGTAGAGCGCGTGGCAGGCCCGCAATTCCCCCACCAGCCCCACCACCTCCTCGGGCGTCAGGGCCAACGGCGGCGCGGCGGCGATCGGTTCGACGTGCAGCATCGCTCCCTCCTCTACAAGACCAGCACCCGAGGAAGCCCACCACGCCGAACTCTCACCGTAGTAATAGGGCGGGCCACCATGACAAAAATAGCGTCACCGCGATAGGCGCGTCGGCTCACGACGCGGCGATGTGCTCGTGTGCATCGACGTCCGGCCGCTGGGGGATAGCCAGGCATGAGGCGAGCGCCTGCTCGCCGAGCACATCCCGGAAGATCTGCGTGTAGCGTCGGGCGACGGTCGGCCAGAGCATCTGTCGCCCGTACCGATAGGCGCGTTCCTGGAGCGCCCGCCGCTCTGCAGGATTGTCGAGCAGGTGCGACACGCGCTCCCCGATGGCGGCGCTGTCGCCGAAGGGGACAAGGATCCCCCGCCCCCCGCCGAGGAGTTCGGCGGCGTACGGGTACGGCGTGGAAATCACCGCCTTCCCGGCCCCGACGGTGTAGGCCAGGGTGCCCGAGACGATCTGCTCGCGACCATGGTACGGCATGATGTAGAGATCGGCGGCGGCGATATAGCCGAGGAGTTCGTCGAGGTCCACGAAGCGATCGTGGAAGATGAGGTTGTCGGCCACCCCGAGCCGCACGGCGCGTGCCCGCAAGCCCGCCCGGTAGGCTTCCCCGTCGTGCCGCCTGACGTGCGGGTGGGTCGCCCCGACGACGAGATAGGCGAAATCCGGGTAACGCGCCGCGACGGTCGGCAGGGCATCGACGACCGTCTCGATGCCCTTACCCGGCGAGAGCAGCCCGAACGTCAGCATCACCGGACGACCGCCCAGTCCGAGCCGCCGTTTATGCCTCGCCGGATCGACGAGCGGCACATCGGGGACGCCGTGGGGGATGATCGCGATCTTCGCCAACGGCACCCCGTAGATCGTGTGCAGGCGCTCTCCGCCCCTTGCCGACTCATCACGACGAGTCGCGCGGAGAGTCGGGCGAGCTCCCCCAGGACACGGCGCTGCACGGCGTCCGGCTCGCGCAGGATGGTGTGGAGTGTCGTGACGAGCGGGGGGCGCAGATGCGACAGCAATGCCAGGACATGCTCGCCGGTCGGCCCGCCGAAAATCCCGTACTCGTGCTGCAGGAGCACGAGTTCGACACCGGCGGCGTTGATCTCGGCGGCCGCGCGTCGGTATGATGGCAGGTGCTGCTGCTCGAGGGCCAACCATACCGCCGACGGATAGGGATAACCGTCAGGGGTGTCGGTCATCGCGATGACCGGCCAATCGGTCGTGGGGGCAGCGGCGGCGAGCGCCGTGACGAGATCCGTGGTGAAGGTGGCGATGCCGCACCGCCGCGGCTGATAGCCACCGATCACGGCAATGCGTGGGGCGTTTACGATCGCTGGTCGATTCATCCTCGCCTCTCCTCGTCTATGCTACCCCGGCGTCGATCGTGCAACGCTTCGCCGCACCCGGGTATACGGTATGTGCAAGATCGGGGCCGGTGCCGCCGATCGTCCGCCGTCCCGCGAAGGCGATCCACGGTCGTCCCCCCCCCGCCCATCTCGCGGGGATGCCCACTCCCGGATGGAGAGCCGGGAAATATCCGCGGCCATCAACGTCGGCGTGGGTGTCAATCGGGCGTCGAGACGGGAGGCCGCCCGTGGGCTTCTCACCGGCAGCGCCTTACCTGGGATCGAGCAGGGGCGTGGGCCGGGACAATTGTATCGGGGCGTCATCGTCCAGTGGGAGTGCTTCGGTGCGGGCGTGGCATCGACAAGCCGCCTCTGCGTTGGCTCGATAAGGGCAGCGCGGTCGCCCGATCCCGAATCGGCGCGTTCGTCCATGCGCACTCCCGGTCATGCCGCCGCCGCTCAGCGCCGCGCCTGCACGAGGGTGGGGAGACTCCAGAAAAGGAGCGCTGTCGGGGCGGAGAGTCCCAGTGCCGACGCGACGCGCTGAGCGGCCCGGTAGTCGCGCACGATGCCGGGGGTTTGGTAGGGGATAGGGCCGTCGGCGTAGGCGACGACCGCGAGGGCGAAGAGGATACTCGCGACAACCAGCCCCAGGGCGAGCATCCCGCCGATGGCGAGCGCGCCGCGCAGGAAAGAGAAATCCGAACCGGTCAGGAAGGCGACCGCCGTGAGACCGATGAACAGCGCAAGGGTCAGCACGCCTGCGGTAGGGATCGCGTCCGGGGAACTGTGATTGGCCGCGGCGTACAGGATCGGGAGGAGTACGATGGCCTGGGCGAGGGCGAAGAGGCCCAGCCCCAGATATTGCCGCGCTTGCGAGCCGGGCACCCGCGCCCAGCGGTCGGCGAGCGAGGACGCGGCGAGGAACAGGCCGACGACGATCAGCCAGTTGTACCCACCGGTCATCGCGCCGATCAGCCCCCGCGCGCCGGGCCAGCGGATGAGCAGGGCGGCAACGGCGGCGCAGGCCAGGGTCGCCAGCGCCAAATGGAGGTAAGTGCGCCGGATGAATGTCGCGCGCTCGCGATCGGGCGTGACGGCAATTCCGCCGATAGGAATACTGTCGCTCATCGGGAATCTCCCCGTCGATACGAGAATGGCTGGCGTCATGGCAATACCCGCCCCCAAGCTGGATGCGCGCCCCATGCGAACGCCGCGAAAGGATCGCTGCCGGGTGGTCGCGGACAGGCGGGCTGCTCGACCCTCGAGGGCCGAGCGCCCGCGCCGCGCGCTGATCGTCGTTGGTGTGGACGGTCCGGCGGAACCCCCCGCGCACCTTCTTCCCCAGGATGGTCCCCGCGCCCGTCGCGCCCGGCCCCTATCCTTGGCGGTCGCCAAGGCCTGCTCGGGGGCAAGTCCCGCATCCCCCGGTCCGCTCGGTACCCGCTCGGTGCGACGCTGTCAGCCGGGATCGCCGGACGGTGGTCGGCGATCCCGGCCGCTCAACCTGTCCGACGCCGCCTTCGGGTGCCCCTTGCCAGGTACCCGTGCGCCCACGCCATCGCTCGTGTGCCGTCGTGCCCGTGTGATCGTGGTGGCGCAGGGACCATTCCCGCCGGGCCACCTGCTATCGGGCCTGGCCACGTTGCGGTTCGCCGGAGGGGGTGCCGCCAGCGACCAGGATGGTCGTGCGCGCCAGTTCGGCGTTCGGCACTTTGAAGCTGCCGCTCGGGGTGCGGATCGTCGTGTAGACCGCGCCGATCTGCTCCACCGTGCCGCCCTGTCCGTCGACCTGGATCTGCATCCCCGGCTGGATCTCGCCCTTGATCATCTGACCGGTCGCCACGCTCCCCGCCGCGTCGCGCGCGCCGAGACCGAAGGCCAGGGCCAGGGCCAGGGCGAACCCGCCGATCAGCGCCGTCCACAGGACGTTGATGATGTCCGGGGCGATCTGCAGCTGGCTGAGGGCCGCCACCACCGCGAAGGCCAGCACGCCGTAGCGGGCGACGCTCGCCAGCAGATTGGCATTGCCGAGGCGGGCGGTCGCGAGGCTCCCGCGCACCACATCGGCCAGCAGCTTGCCGACTAGCGCGCCGATCAGCAGGATGACGAGCGCGACCACGACGCGCGGCAGGAAGGCCAGCACCTGATTGAGGATCTCGGTCAGTTGCGGGAAGCCCAGCGTGCTCGCCGCCACCTGGAAGAAGATGACGTAGATGAACCACTTGGCGAGGCCGCCGACCACCCCGGCGGCGTCCATCTTCACCCCGGCGTTGCGGAGGAGGTCGCCCACCTCGGCGCGCTCAGCGACCTGATCGAACTTCACCGCCCGGAGCGCCTTGGTGACGATGCCGCCCACCACCCGCCCGACGACGAGGCCGATCAGCAGGACGACGAGCGCCCCGAGCAGGTGGGGGATGAAGGTGAAGAATGTGGTCAGCGCATTGGCGAAGGCCAGGCGCAGGGCGTCCCCGATGTTCCGTACCTCGGTAACCATGTCGCAACTCCCCTTATCGCTGTTTCACGTCCGCAATGGACCGGGTTGGCGGCGCGTGCCGCTCATCCCTCCGGGATGCCCGAGGGCCTGGGGGGCGATCCGGTCGCGCCGCCTATCGCCGCGCCCCCTCCCCCTCGTGCGGTGCCTCCCCGCCGCACCCGCGCCGAGCGCCCGAAAACGGTCGGTGGCGCGGGCGTGTGACGCTTCTCGGTCGTCCCGCGCGATGCTTCCGCGGCCTGCTGTGCCCCCTGGCCCGGCCCGGCCCGCTCGCCGGATCCGCCGCGCCGCGCCTACCGCGCGTCGTCGTGCCGCGCGCCACGCCCGGGCTGCGAGATCTCCGTCCGCTCGACCTCGACTTGTTCGCGACGCACGGTGTCGGTGATCTGGCGCTCCTCGGCGACGCGCTCCTTGCCGATCACCACCTCGCCGGTGACGACCGCCTCCTTGGCGACCACTGCCTCCTCGCCGCGCACCGGAATGGTGATGACACCTTCCTCGAAGGCCGCCTCGCCCGCCCGCAGCGGCCGGTCGGCGGTGTCGACCTCCCGCACCGTGACCTCGTCGCGGCCCAGCGTCACGCCGACGGTCCGCCGCTCCTCGGTCACGGTCGTGCGAATCTCGACCGCCCCCCGCTCCACCTCGCGCGTGCCGACCGTCAGCCGCTCCTCGGCGACCGGCACCGTGAGACCGTCTCCCGTCGCCGTGGCCCGCGTCGACTGCGGGCGCGGGCCACGGTCGACGCTCGGAGGGGCGACCGCGCTCGGCGCGACCCGCCCGATCGTCACCGCGTCGTCCTCGGCGGCGCGCAAGGGCGCGCCGCCGTGCTGGGCGACCCCGGCGGCCCCGGCCTCCGCCGCCCGATCGTCGATGCTCCGGAATTCGTCGCGCACGAAGTCGCCCCGGAGCCGCGCGCCGTCGGCGTCCCGTAGCCGTACCGTGCCGCCGCCGGCGTCGGCGACCTCGCCGATCGGGATGGTCGACTCCCGGCCGTCGTGCGCGACGACGACCTCGGTGACCTCCTTCGTCCGCGCATCGACGACGACGTGCGTCACGCGTCCGATCTCCACGCTCCCCAGCAGCACACGCGCGTCGCGCGCGATCGTCATCCCGTCCATGCGTCTCCTTCCTTGGCCCGCCCAGGGCCGCTCACGTCCGCTCGGCGGCTTCATTGGCGGCGCATCCGGTCGTCCGGATCGCGCTCGACCGTCGTCCTGACCGTCGTCACCTCCTCCCCGACCGGCATCGCGACCGCGCCCTCGCGCACCAAGATGAAGCTGTCCCGCCGCCGCCGCGCCAGGAGTAGCGGGATCAGCGCCAGCAGGCCGAGCAGCAGCAGCAGCGGCAGCAGCCAGCGCAAGGCGCCCAGCGGGCCGACCGACTTGCTCGTCGCGGCGATGCGCGCGGCCATGCCATCGGGGTTCGTCGTCACCGCGACCATGTCCCCGGCCCTGATGTCGCCGAGCCGGGCCTCACGGCCGTCGCGCGTGACGACCACGTCCCGCGCCGGCGTGAAGGTGCGGTCCCGCCCCTCGATCCGCGCCGCCAGCGGCACCCCGTCTGCCCCGGCCAGCGTCGCCTCGCCGGAGAAGATGGCACCCGCCGCCGGGGCTCCGCTCGCGACCGTGCTGGCCGCCTCAATGCGCGTGGCGTTGCCGTCAGGGCCGGTCGTGACGTTGACCATGTCCCCGGCCCGGATGTCGGCGATCGTCGCGGCCTGGCCGTCGCGGATGACGACCACGCCCGCCGCCAGGCCGACGGCGCGCGCCTGGCCGCCGGTGTCGCGCACCGCCAGCGGCGTCCCGGTCGCGGTCACGTCGCCGGAGAAGGTGCGGCCCGCCGGGGCCGCCCCGCCCGCCCCCGGCACGTCGGCGCTCGTCGCCTCGATGCGCGTGGCGCTGCCGTCGGGACCGATGAAGACGTTGACCCGGTCGCCGGGCCGCAAGTCGGCGACCGTGGCCGACCTGCCGTCCCGGATGACGGCCACACCCCCGGCGGGGCTCACGGTGCGGTCCTGCCCGTCGGTCGTGCGGACGCCCAAGGGCATCCCGGCCGTGGTCACGCCGCCCGAGAAGGCGATCGCGGCGGCCGCCCCGGCCACGGCCGTACCGGCGGTCGGGGCACCGGGCACGCCCGCGCCGATCGGCGCGACGTTCACCTCGGTCGGTGAGACCCGCTCGATCCGGTAGCCCTGGGCGTAGGTGCCGTAGTCGACCCCGCCGAGCCCCTTCAGGTTGGAGATCGCCCGCGTGCGGCCCGCCGGATCGAGCGCCAGCCCCTCGGCGGCGGCGGCGGCGTCGAGCGCCGCGCCGACCGTCGCGTCATCCTGCGCCTTGCCGGTGATCACCGCCTGCGCCGCCTGGAGGATCGTGTTCGACGCCGTGTTCAGGTCGCCGGTGGGGTCGGCGAGCGCGACCGTCGCCGCCAGCTGGCCGTAGGCGAGGCGCACCCGCTGCGGGTCGGCCTGCCCCCCCGCCCCCTGACACTGCGGGAAGGCCTTGAGCGCGCCGACCAGGCCGCTCTCGCCGGTGACCGGATTGCCGACCGGGGCGGCGATCAGCACGTCGCCGTCGCCCACGCCGGCCGTGACCAGCGCGTTGGCGTAGGTCGCCGCCGTGATCCGGGTGATGTTCCGGGTGCGCACCCGCAGCCCCCGCCCCTTGTCGCGGCAGGTCAGCGCCGCGCTGGAGATCGCCTTGTCGGTCGGGGCCGCCGACAGCCCGGCCCCCCGCTCGGCGGCGATGATCTCCGGCGCGGCCACGGTGTCCACCCGCGTCGCCGTGTCCTGGCCGAACAGCTGCCCCAACTCCTGCCGTTCTGCGGACGTCAGATCGCCGCCGTACACGGCGATCTTGTCGCCGACGGCCGCGCCCGCCGCGCCCGATGCCATCCCGCCCAACGCCACCGCCACCGCGACGGCGACAAGCATCAGGCCGCGCACACGCCCGCCCACATCAGCTCCCCACTCCCGCCAGGGCGACCCTGGCGAGCATTCCACCTGGCGTACCAGCTGCTCTCTACATGCGCGCCGTACCCGATGGTCGCGCCACCCCACGCGGGGGCTAGAACGCAGGGAACGTGCCATGGCGTGCTGCAGAATGCAGCAAAACGCGTCCTCACATACTTGTGTGTTCCATAATGCATACTCGCTCGCCGCTCTACGCGAGGCCCGGACCATCGCCGGGTGGTGGATCGCGCGAAAGTTCGCATGGGGTTGAGCGAAGGTGGGCATACATCGCGCGAAAGCTAGGGCGTATCCGCAGTTGTGGTAGGTTACGGGGCCGGGCGCGGACCACCGCCCCCGCTGAGACCGTCGGCGCGGCGTGCCCGTACCCCGCGACGGGTGGCACCCGGATCGCCGGTCGGACTCGCGGGGGCTGGGCGCGCGATGCCCCGCCCGTGGGCGGATGTGCCGCGCCCCCTGCCACGGGCACCACCGCGTCCCGCCGGGGATCGGCGGCCACGCCGTGCGGCGCTCCCGCCGCTTCGCCGCGGGGGTGGGCGCGGCGACGGCGCGGCAGTGGATCGAGCGCTACAACGCCGCCTGCCCGTCGCGAAGCCGCCGCCAGCAGATGGAGCCGCTGCCGCACCCGCGCTCCTGCGGCAGGTCGTTCCAGCGCATCCCGGCCTGGAGGACGTCGATGATCCCGCATGGCGCGGGGCGATCCGGCAGCCAGCGATTGCCGCCCTGCGGCTGCGGCGGGTGGGGCGGCAGGAGCGGCTTGATGAGCGCCCAGAGTTCGTCGCCGACCAACGCCTATACGCCCATGCCGACGACGCTACAAGGCCCGTGCCACGGCTGTGCAACGACTTCTTACGCCTACAAAACCGTTCCGTTGCTTGTCGGACCCCAAATATTTCATTAATGGATCAGCGCTCATCTGGGTCTGCTATGGCGCATACCACTCAGCGAATGGCGATGGCGATTCGGTCGAGCGTGGATTCTGGACGCCATTCGTGACGGCACGCCCGAACGTGACGAGACTCTTGAGTCCGGCCATCCGCCGCGGCCCCGCGCCACCGATAAGCGCGCGCAAACCTTCTTCCGCTGTAAACCTCGTCAGGTGTACACCCGCCGGTATTGCCGCTGAGGTTCTCGTGGCCCTGCGTCTCCCCCGTCCTGAGCCCCGCAGCTCCCCGCCCCGCCGCGCTCACTCCGGGCGATGCGGCAGGTGGTCGCCGAGAGCGATCAGCCGCGTGCCGACCGTCTCCAGCTCGGCCAGCAGCGGGGGCGAAGCGGTCGCGCCCACGATCCCCTGCGCGGCCATGGCGTTCGCCAATTCGTCGAGGAGTTGGTCGACTTTGGCCATGCTGGCGCGCACCACGCGATGCGCTCCCGGATCGCGCGTTCCGCTTCGCTGTCCACCGCGTCCCGTCCCGTCCCGTCGCCGCCGCGCCGCCTAGCACCCGTCGAAGTCGCCCCGCAGCGCCGCGTGGAGGAGCCGCCCGAAGAACACGCCCGCCGCGAGCAGGGTGAGCGCGAGCCCGCCGTGGCCGAGGCGCAACCCGCCGTCGCCGCCCAGGACGCCGCCGACCGCCTCCAGCGCCAGCCCGAGCCAGCCGACGGCGA
>JAABUN010008321.1_pt1 | contig 10657 bp, 11 predicted proteins | sample 5559311 | NCBI WGS metagenome assembly JAABUN01 (sample SAMN10711877, study PRJNA513370) | rock metagenome | isolation source: Antarctica rocks | place: Antarctica: Victoria Land, Siegfried Peak sud
TCATCGATCTTGTCGCGCGAGAGAAGCAGCAGAAGACCGCGGCTCAAGGCAGTGCTGGAGCCCGCCAGTCGGCGACGTAGCCGAGCCAGCCGGCTCGCCGGGGCCTCCGGCCGTTCCAGGTCCGGAGCGGTTTTGACCAGGTCGGTGAGCCCTTGGTCGCCCTCCCGATTGATGTCCGGCTTCTCCGCCAGATCGACCGACGACCCCTGGGTGTCTCCGGCGTCGTAGGCCGGTGCGGTGGGACGCGCTCCCGGATCGGACGTGAGCTCCAAGACTTCGCGTCCGCGACGCAGGGTTCGCGCCCGCCGTACGCTGGCCACCACCCCCACGGTGATGACGGCGACGAGCAGCACGACGCCGCTAATGATGTACCAGAAGGTGTCAGGACTCACCGGGTCATCCTATGGTCGCCGCCACACCGGCCCACGCCGTCAACTCAGTCCGTCCACCCCGGCGCCGGTCCGCTCCGCCGGACCAGGAGCGCCGGACCAGGAGTGCGGAGTCAGTGCGAAGCGCGGGTCAGCGCCTTGGGGGGGTGGCCGTCACCGTTGAGATGCTTGGCGGCTCGTTCCATCCCGTGGGCCAGCTTGGGCGCGCGCCGGCGGCCGCGGCCTTCCATCCCCACCGCGACGAGCCCGACGGTAGCGACAGCGACGGCGAGGATGACGGTCATGGCAATGACAATCGAGGTCATGAGAACTTTGGCCTTTCAGACAGTTGAACGCACGTGGGGGAAGGAACTGTCTTGCGGGTCAAACAGCGTTGTTCATGGTGCGTGTGGTGCCGGGTCGAACAGTCCTGAGAGTCAGTGTGTCAGTCCAACCTCAGGTTCGACCCCGTCACTATCGCGTCGTGGCTTTCGATTTGGTCACGATCCGCTGGCCTGACTGAAGTCGGGATGCGAGGTGTCAGGGGAGAAGATTCGGTCTCGCGGAGGCGCTGGCTGATCACAGTCGAGACCCCGTCGCCGCGCATGGTGACCCCGTAGAGCGCATCGGCGACCTCCATGGTCCGCTTCTGGTGCGTGATCACCAGCAGCTGGCTGCTGACCCGGAGTTCCTCGTAGATCTGCAGCAGCCGCCCGAGGTTGGTGTCGTCGAGCGCGGCTTCGACCTCGTCGAGGATGTAGAACGGACTGGGGCGGGCGAGAAACAGCGACACCAGGAACGCCACCGCCACCAGTGAGCGCTCGCCGCCGGACAGGAGCGACAGCCGCTTCACCTTCTTGCCGGCCGGGCGCGCTTCGACGTCGACTCCGGTGGTCCGCCAGTTTCCCGGCTCGGTCAGCACCAGCCCGCCTTGCCCGCCGGGGAACAACCGGGTGAACACCCGCTCGAATGCTTGCTCGACGTCCGCGTACGCCTTCGCGAACACCTGCTCGACTCGGTGGTCGACCTCGTCGATGATCTCCATCAGGTCCTGGCGCGTCCGGCGGAGGTCGTCCAACTGCTCAGCCAGGAAGCGGTGCCGCTCCTCCATGGCGTCGAACTCCTCGAGGGCCAGCGGGTTGACATCGCCAAGCACCCCCAACGCTCGCTCGGCCGTACGCAACCGCTTCTGCTGCTGCTCGCGCACGTAGGGCACCGGCTCGGGGGTCTCGTCGTCCTCGGTCAACGCCGACCCGTCCGGGCGGGTCAACACCGGGACCAGTTGATCCGTCCCGTACCCGCTGATCAAGCCGTCCGGCTCGAGCCCGAGATCAGCCATGGCTTTCTCCGCCAACGCCTCCACCCGCATCCGCTGCCCGGCGCGCTCCAGCTCGTCGCGATGCACCGAGTCCACCAGGACCTCGAAGTCGGTCGTCAGCGTGCGCACGGCAACGCGGGCCGTTGTCAGCGCAGCCTCCGCGTCGCGGCGGGCATGATCGGCCGATGCCCGCTCCACCCCGGCCAGGGCGGCCGAGCGCTCGACCTGCCCGGCCAACCAGGTGCCAGCAAGGTGCACGGCGCGAGCGATCTCGGCCTCGGCCCGCAGATGTGCGCGGCGAGCCACCGCTGCGGCCCGGGCCTGGCGTTCGTTCTGCGCCCCCCGCCGGAGGGCGTCGGCGCGGCCAGCCAGCGCTCGCACCCGCTCCTCCAGCGTGCGTAGCGCGAGCCGCGCGTCCATCTCCGTGGCCCGCGACATTCGCGCCTGGTCGGCCAGCCGATCGCGGTCGGCCGGGTCGGGTTCAGCTGTATCCACGGTCGCGTGGGCCAGCAGGAGCCGGTCCTCCAGCTCGGCGAGCCCAAAGAGATCACGGTCGCGGGCTTCCTCAGCCTGAGTGATGGATTCGTGGAGTCGGTGAGCTTCGGCGCGGGCCGACACGGCGGTCGAGGTGAGCTGCCCGAGCTCCTCGGCCACGGCCGCCATCGAGGCATCGGACTCGTGCAGCCGGGCGAGGGTGACGGCGACACCATGGCGAGCCTCGCGGTGACGCTCGACCAGCTCGACCTGGGCGAAACGCAGTCGTTCACAGGCGTGATGAGCCTCCGCGAGCCGACCCTCGGCGTCGTCCACGGCGGCCTGCAGCTCAATCAGACTAGGCCGCGCGGACGAGCCGCCGGCCGCGAAATAGGCGCCGAGCACGTCACCGTCGCGGGTGACGGCGACGACGTCGGGCAGTGCCGCCACCAACCCCGTGGCGGCCTCGAGGTCGTCGACCACGGCGACCTTCCGCAACACCCGGCGTACGGCCGAGGTCAGCTCAGGTCGGCACTCGACGACATCGAGGGCATAGCGCCCGGCGGGCAGCGTCGGCCAGTCAGCCGTCGACTCGATGTCTCCGCCGGCCAGCAGCAGCCCCGCCCGGCCGAGGTCTTGGGCCTTCAGGAGGTCGAAAGCGCTGACGGCGGCGTCCACCCCAGTGACCGCGATAGCGTCGGCGGCAACGCCGAAAGCGGCAGCCACCGCGGTCTCGTACGAGCTCTGCACGCTCACCAGCGTGGCCACCGAGCCGAGCAGTCCGTCCAGCTCCTCGCTCGCGGCCAACAACGCGGCGGAGGCGTCCTTGCGGTTCAGGCCGACGGCCAGTGCTTCCACCCGGGCCGCCAAGGCCGCACGCTGCTGCGTGGCTACCGCCTCTTGCTGTTGCAGGTCTGCGGTCATGGCCTCCAGCTGATCCATCTCGGCTTGGGCTGCCTCGTGCTCGGCGTCCAACCCGAGCTCGCCAGCGTCCAGGCCAGCCACTGTGCTCTCCAGCCCGGTGAAGGCGCGCGCCGCCCGCTCCGCCCGCTCCGCGGCGTGGTCGTGGGCGGCGGCCAGTCGACCGATCTCCGCCTCGCCGGCCTGGGCGCGGCTGCGCAAACCGTTCACTTGCCCGGTTAGTCGAGCCAGGCCCTCGCGACGGTCGGCCGCCGCCCGCAACAGCGCCGCTAGTCGGCTGTCCTCGCTCCGGTGCGCCTCCTCGGCGAGGGTGCGTCGATCGGTCGCAGCTTGCAGGGCCTCTTTCTTGGTCCGGACCTGTGCGGCGAGGTCGCGTTCCTGAGCGGCGGCCTGTTCGGCTTCCTGGTCCAGCTCATCGGGGTCGCGACCCGGGCGGACCACCCCCGGGTCGGCGTCCGCGTTGCGCATCCGCTCCCGGGCGATCGACACGGTGGTCGACACCCGCTCGCGCAGGGCAGCCAACGCATACCAGTTCTCCTGGGCCGCCATCAGCCGCGGAGCACCCTCCCCAGCCAGCGCTTCCGCCGCGAGCTCGGCCAACCGGGCCTGCTCCAGGGCGGCCTCCAGGCGGGTACGGCGCTGCCGCATCGCCTGCTCGTCCGCCAGATCGGACTCCAGCGCCAACATGGCCTGGACCAGGTCGTCTGCGATCAGCCGCGCCCGGGCGTCCCGAGCCTCGGCTTGGATCAAGGCCGCCTGGCGAGCCGTCTCGGCCTGGCGTCCCAACGGTCGGAGCTGACGACGGATCTCCGCGATCAGGTCAGACAGCCGGTTGAGGTTGACCTCGCAGGCTTCGAGCTTGCGGAGAGCCTTCTCTTTACGCTTGCGGTGCTTCAGCACCCCGGCCGCTTCCTCGATGAAGCCGCGGCGACCCTCGGGGGTCGCGGTCAGGATGGAGTCGAGCTGACCCTGGCCGACGATGACATGCATCTCCCGGCCGATGCCGGAGTCGCTGAGCAGGTCCTGCACATCCATCAGGCGGGCGGCGTTGCCGTTGATCGCATACTCCGACCCGCCAGCGCGGAACATGGTCCGCGAGATGGTGACCTCGGCGTACTCGATCGGCAGCGCCCCGTCGGAGTTGTCGATGGTGAGCACGACTTCGGCCCGCCCCAGCGGTGCCCGGCCCGCCGTACCGGCGAAGATGACGTCCTCCATCTTGCCGCCGCGCAGCGACTTGGCGCCCTGCTCCCCCATCACCCAGCTGAGGGCGTCGACCACGTTGGACTTGCCGGAGCCGTTGGGACCGACCACGCAGGTGACGCCGGGCTCGAAGTTCAAGGTGGTCGCCGAGGCGAAAGACTTGAAGCCACGCAGAGTCAAGCTCTTGAGGTACAACGTCGGCCTTTCGACTGCGATCGCCGGCGTGGTCGGCCGGCGGGGAAGGCGTGCTCACTCTAACCGAGGCCGACCGCTGAGACCGGCAGGTCAGACGCTGCCGGCGGGTGTGTCCTGACTAGCGGGGACGATGCCGCGTACGGCCGAGAAGGTCCAGATCTTGTTGGCCACGAACGACAGCGGTGTGACCACCGCGATGCTGATCAGGTTGGCCCAGTAGATCTTGGTGCGAAAGCCGGTTGAGTCGTCGAACACGGTCGAGGGCAGGGAGAAGATCGAGCCAGGGTGCATCAGCGCGGTCAAGATCATCAGTCCTACCACCTGGCCCAGCATGCCGACAGCGAGGAAGGGGAAGTATTCGCGCACCCAGCCCGAATGCTTGGCGCTGCGGAAGGTGTAGCGCCGGTTGAGCTGGAAGTTCCACATGTTGGCCACCGCGAACGCGATGGTCGAGAAGACGTGATACCACCGCGCATTGAAGGCAGTCAACGGGAGATCGAGGAAGACGCCGTTCTCGTCCGGGCCGACTTTGTTGGCGATGATGAGGGTCAACATATTGACCAGCACCCCCGAACCGCCGACCAGACCAAACCGGATCAACAAGATCCAGTTATGTCCGTGCCGGACGAACAAGAAGTGCCTGAGTCGCTCCACGATCGGACGAGCCTACAGGGTTGGACGTGGCATGCCGGGTAGCTCATACCAGGGGTCAGCGTGGACCTGCTGGCCGCGAAGTGGTCGGCACCCAGTAGCGCAACTTGGCCCCGATCCGGTTGTCGAAGACGCCGCCCGCGGACTCGATGATCCGCCGCGACACGTCGTGGTCGTGGTCGCAGGTCAACAAGGCGGGGTCGATGCCCAGGGCGGCGGCCACCGGTAGCGACGCCTGAAAGGCCGCCGTCGCGTGACCGTGGCCGCGCTGCGAGGGGCGAATCCAGTAGCCGATGTGGCCGCCGACCGCGAGCAGCTCGGGAGTGAGCCGGTGACGGACCGATACCCGACCGATGAACTCCTCCCCCTCGACCCACCAGAGCATGGTGTAGTGCACCAGGTCAGCGGCAATCGGGGATTCGGGTCGGGCGTCGGCGAGCAACATCCGCACGTAGCCGGAGAACGTCTGCGCCTGGTCCAATGAGTCCAGCGTTCCGGAGAACCCCGAGATCCGGGAGCTCGGATCCTCGCCCATGGCGGCGACGAATGAGCGCCGAAGGCGCACGTCAGGTGGCACCAGCTCAGGCATCATCCGACCTTAGCGCCGTGTTTCACCCCGAGCAGCAGTGCGGTCTCTCCGATCGGTGGCGGGGTTCTTCAGGGTGCGGCGGCGCGGTCAGGCCGCGGGCGCCTGCGCGATTCGGACGGTGTTGCCTGACGGGTCGCGGAACGCGCAGTCGCGCGGACCCCAGGACTGGTCGATGGGCTCCTGGAGGACCTCGGCGCCGGACGCACGCACGGTCTCGAAGGTCGCGTCGACGTCGTCGGAGCGGAACACCATCATCGGCAGGACGCCCTTGGTGAGAAGCTCCTGCAGCGCGTCACCGTCGGCTTGCGAGCGGCCGGCATGAGGCGCAGACAGTACGATTTCGAGTCCGGGCTGCGCGTCGCTGCCGAGCGTCACCCAGCGGAATTCGCCTGAGGGCACGTCGTTGCGCACCTGGAGGCCGAGCGCGTCGCCGTAGAAGGCGATCGATTCGTCGACGTCGTTGACGGTGATGTTGCAATACTGGAGTGCGATTGTCATAACCGTGACTTTATGCCGCGGCCTCCCTGGTCGCTTCTTTGATCCTGCTCGATGCGTTCCGGACCGGGCGCGTGTGCGTCTTTGCAACACAGGCGGGCATGGCCTTGACCGCGTCGTGGTCGTGGCTCCGGTATGCCGTCGGGGTCTCCCCGACGATCTCGGTGAACCGCGAGCTGAACGAGCCGAGTGAGGTGCAGCCGACCGCCATGCACGCGTCGGTGACCCTCACGCCCGCCCGCAGCAACGCCATCGCACGCTCGATCCTGCGGGTCATCAGGTAGCTGTACGGCGTCTCGCCGTATGCTGCGCGGAACCGGCGCGAGAAGTGCGCGGGCGACATGAGCGCCCTGCGGGCCAAGGTCGGGACGTCGAGCGGGCTCGTGTACTCACGGTCGATCAGATCCCGGGCCCGGCGCAGGTAAGCGAGGCTCTCGAGCTCCTGAGGGGTCATGATCGCACGGTAGCATCCGGCGCGTCGGACGTCAGGTGCCCTTGCGACTCCAGGCCACCCGACGATGCCGGCGTCAACCCCAGCGCACCGCGGTGTGCCCTCGCGATAGCAGTCAGAATCGGGTGTGACGCGGGACCCGCTGGCAGCGTGGACAGCGGTAGGACGAGCGGTTCATGAAGGGTTCGCGGCGGATGGCGGTCCCGCACCGGGGGCACGGTTCACCCTCCCGACCGTAGACGGCCAGGCGCCGGTCGAAGTAGCCGCTGGAGCCGTTGACGTTGACATAGAGGGAGTCGAAGGAGGTGCCGCCCTGGCCCAGCGCATCGCGCATCACAGCGGCCGCCTGGGCGAGCACCTCGACCGCCGCCGGGCGGGGCAGGGTGTCGGTTGCCCGGGCGTAGTGCAGTCGGGCCCGCCATAACGACTCGTCGGCGTAGATGTTGCCGATGCCCGACACGAGCTGCTGGTCGAGCAGGGCACGTTTGATCCCGGTTCGCTTGTGTCGCAGCCGGGCCACCGCAGCGCCGAGATCAAACGCCGGGTCGAACGGATCCCGGCCGATGTGGGCGATTTCGGCCGGCAGCTCAGCGCCGTCAAGCGCGAGCGACAAACCCCCGAACATGCGCTGGTCGACAAACCGCAACTCAGGCTCGCCATCGGCAAAAACGAACCGGATCCGGGTGTTCGGCACATCCGGGAAGCTGCCATGGTCCAGCCGGAACTGACCGCTCATGCCCAGATGCGCCAGCAGCGCATCACCGTCGGCGAAGGGTAGCCACAAGTACTTGCCGCGCCGGCGTGGTTCGACAAACGTACGGCCCGCTAGTTGGGCGGCGAAGTCAGTCGCTCCCAGCAGGTGGCGGCGTACCGGACGCGGATGCAACACCTCCACCCGGGCAACTTGCCGGCCGGTGATGCCAGCCGCCAATCCCCGGCGGACCACCTCAACCTCCGGCAGTTCGGGCATCAGAGCGGAGGGACGGTGCCGTTTCCGTACTTGCCCGTCAACGCCGCAAAGGCGACGGCGGCGGCGTTCTGCTCCGCCTCCTTCTTGTTGCGGCCGGCGCCGGGACCATGCCTCAGCTGATCGATCAGCACAATCGCCTGAAAGGTCTTGGCGTGATCCGGCCCGGACTCGTCGACCTCGTAGACGGGTACGCCCAAGCCAGCCAGTGAGGAAATCTCCTGCAGGCTGGTCTTCCAGTCGAGTCCGGCGCCGCGGGTGACCACTTCGGCCATCAGCGGATCAAACAGGTGGTGCACGAAGACCCGCGCGGCGGCGATCCCGTGCTGCAGGAAGACCGCCCCGATGACCGCCTCCATCGTGTCGGCCAGGATCGACGATTTGTCCCGCCCGCCGGTGCTCTCCTCACCGCGACCCAGGTGGATCACGGCCCCGAGATTGAGCTCACGGGCCACTCCGGCCAACGCACGCGAGTTGACCACCGCGGCACGCAGCTTGGCCAGCTGACCCTCGGACAGGTCCGGGTAGGAGACGAACAGATGCTCGGTGACGACCAGCCCGAGAACCGAGTCGCCCAGGAACTCTAGCCGTTCGTTGGTCGGCAGCCCCCCTTGCTCGTAGGCATACGAGCGATGCGTGAGGGAGCGCTCCAGCAGCTCGGGATCGACGCTCATCCCGAGCTCAGTCAGGAGCGCTCCCGCTGAGAGGCGAATCTCGTTCGCCTCAGTCCGGATCAGGACGCGAGGACCTGACGACGGGCTGCCTTCGGTCCGTACTGGCCACACGAGGGGCAAGCGGTATGGGGGAGGTGCTTCGCGCGGCAAGCCGGGTTCACGCAGGTCACCAGGGTCGGCACGGATGCCTTCCACTGGGAACGTCGGTGTCGCGTGTTGCTGCGTGACATCTTCCTCTTCGGAACGGCCACGATGTGTCTCCTTGCTCTTCACCGCCCGGTGAAGTGTCATCGAACTCTTGGAACGGTCTGGTCATGCTGAGGATTCGTCGTCCACCGTCTCCAGTGCCGTCAGGGTGTCCCATCGGGGATCATGAGCGGCACCGTGCGTGTGCTCCGGATCGCTGTTGAGATCGGCCCCGCACTCGACGCACAATCCCCGACAGTCCTCCCGGCACACAGGCTGGAATGGCAGATCCAGCACCACCTGGTCACGCAAGAGAGGCTCGAGGTTGATTCGATCGCCCTCCAGCCTGCTGGCCTCATCCTCGGTCGCCCCACTGCCGGCATAGACGAACAGCTCCTGGATGTCGACCTCCAACGAATCAGAGATCTCCCCCAGGCAGCGAACGCACTCTCCGCGCAGGCGGACGACGGCAGAACCGCTGACCAACACTCCCTCCACCACCAACTCGAGCCTGAGATCCAGGCCGACCGGTGATCCAGGTGGCACCCCGATCACCGCGATCCCGAGGTCCGCCGGGGCATCGACGGTCGCCTGAACCCGCTTCATCATGCCCGCGCGACGACCCAATTCGTGGGTGTCGAGAACCAATCCCGTACGGGGGTCCAGCGAGCGATGCGGCGAACTCAACGCGATCCTCCAAGCCGAGCGGTCCGGCAGCGCCATGACCGACGACTAACCTTACCTGCGGCTCACCTTAGGCACCAATCGACGCGGCGGCCTAACGTTTTGTGCGTTGGTTCGCTGGGTCGGCGGCCGAAGCGGCCTGGGCCGGATCGGCGCCCTTGCCTGGATCGGCACCGTTGAGCTCACTACGTTCGGCCAGCCGGAAGCGGGCGGTCTTCACCTGGCTGGCCGTCTTGTGCAGCACCGACTCGAAGCTCGCCATCCGCGAGTCGATGAAGGCATCAGTCTCACGTCGAAGGGCTACCGCTTCGGCTTCAGCGTCCGCGGTCAGCTTGGCGGCGAGCTCTTGACCCACCCGTACAACCTCACCATGCTGCGCCAGCTGAGTGGCGTGCTCGCGGGCCTCCGCCAAGATCTTGGCCGCCTCGGCCTGGCCCTCGCCGATCTTGGCCACCGATCGGTCGATCACCTGTTGGGCCTCGGCAACCTCGTCCGGCAGGTTTTCGATTACCTCGTCGATCGCGGCCAGCACGTCGCTGCGGTTGATGACGCACGACGCTGACATCGGCATCGACCTCGCGTTGAGAATGAGCTCCCGCAACCGCGTCAGTTTCTCCTCTGCCGATTCCAGATCAGCCATGGAACTCCCTTTTGTCTTGAATGTTTCGAACACCCCAGCCACTAAACCTCTCACGACTTCGGGAGAAATCAACTTCGGACCAGCTCAACTCCACCCGCTGAGGCGTCCTCCAGGCGACCGCGCTCAGGCTGATCGTTGCTCTCGAACGCGTTCCGCCGTGCGCTCCGCCACCGCCCTCGGGACGAAGTCAGCGATGTCGCCGCCCAGCGCAGCGATCTCGCGGATCAGCGTCGAGGAGACGTAGGACCACCCGCGCCCGGCGGGCAAAAACACCGTGTCCACCCCGCTCAAGTACTGGTTCATGTGCGCCATCTGCAGCTCGTGGTCGAAGTCGGCCGCCGAGCGCAGACCCTTCACGATGGCGCCGATGTCTCCTTCTCGACAGAAGTCGACCAGTAGCCCGTCGAAGAGGCTGACCGAGACCCCGGGCCACCCGACACAAGCATGCGTCAACATCTCCACCCGCTCGGCGGGAGTGAAGAGGCCACTTTTGCTCATGTTGTTGCCCACCGCAACCACGACCTCGTCGAACAAGTTCGCGGCGCGTTCGATGACGTCGAGATGGCCATGGGTGACGGGGTCGAAGGATCCGGGACAGGCCGCACGCCGCATGACCGGATGTTATCGCCGATGCCGGCGACAGCTCATCGGGTCGGGATTCATAACGATCCGAAGGAAAGGGTCGTCTCGCCGTACGTCTTCGTCCAGGTGTCTTCGATGGGGCTCGGCCACGTCACCGGCGGCGTACGGCGGGAGCGTTCGATCACTACCAGACCGGCCGGGGCCAGCCAATGCTGTGCCAGGATCGCGGCCAGCTGCGCGTCCACACGATCAGACGCGA
>JAABUN010008322.1_pt1 | contig 10656 bp, 14 predicted proteins | sample 5559311 | NCBI WGS metagenome assembly JAABUN01 (sample SAMN10711877, study PRJNA513370) | rock metagenome | isolation source: Antarctica rocks | place: Antarctica: Victoria Land, Siegfried Peak sud
CTTTCGGCTGCCGAGACCTGTTCGGCCGCGCAGGTCCAGCGCGCCTTGGCCCGGGCCGCCGAGCTCTGCTACGCCGCGGTGGCGACCCCGGTCGAGGGCACCCTGCTGACGGTGGCCCGGGAGTGCGCCGAGGCGGTCGCCGCCCTCGGCACCGCCGACCTCGCCGCCGTCGTCCGCGAGGCCCGCAGCGCCGCGGCGCACTCGCTGGCCCGCACGCCTGAGCTGCTGCCCCAGCTGCAGGCGGCCGGGGTCGTCGATGCCGGAGGGCGCGGGCTGTGCGTCCTGCTCGAAGCGCTCGAGCAGGTCGTCACCGGCGAAGGCCCGGCGACCACGCCGGCGTTGCTGGTGCCGCGGGACCGCTCCGTCCTCACCGCGGCGCGGGAGTCGGGAAGCGCCGACTACGCGTACGAGCTGCAGTTCCTGCTCCGCGACGCGGCCGACGAGGCGGTCGAGCTGCTGCAGCGCACCCTCTCCGGGCTCGGCGACTCGCTGGTCGTCGTCGGCGGTGGACCCTCGTGCCCGGGGCTCTACAACGTGCATGTGCACGTCAACGACGTGGGCGCCGCGGTGGAGGCCGGCGTGGAGGCGGGGCGGCCGTTCCGCATCTGCGTGACCCGCTTCGCCGACCAGGTCGCCGGCGAGCCGCCGCCGGTGCACGCACGGCTGACCGGGCGGGCCGTCGTGGCCGTGGCCCCGGGTGCGGGCCTTGCCGCACTGTTCGTGCAGGCGGGTGCGCTGGTCGTCGAGGGCGGTCCGACGGCGAGTCCCTCTACCGCTGAGCTGCTTTCGGTCGTACGCGGCAGTGCCGCCTACGAGGTGGTGCTGCTCCCCAACGACCCCGACACCGCTGCGGTGGCGCGGGCCGCGGCAGCGCAGGCCCGCGACGAGGGCTGCTCGGTCGCCGTGCTGCCGACCCGCTCGGTGCTGCAGGGGCTGGCCGCCCTGGCGGTTGCCGACCCGACCCGTCCCTTCGCCGACGACGTCGCCTCGATGGCCGACGCGGCCGGCTCCACGCGCACCGGCGAGGTGACGACCGCAGTCCGCGAGGCGGCCACCATGGCCGGGATCTGCCGCCCCGGCGATGTCCTCGGCCTGCTCGACGGCGACGTCGCGCTGATCGGCGCGGACGTGGAGCAGGTGGCCCGCGACCTGCTGCACCGGATGCTGACCGGCGGCGGCGAGCTCGTGACGATCGTGACCGGCGCAGACGCCCCCGCCGGGACCGGTGAGCGTCTCACCGCATGGGTCGAGAAGGGCCATCCCGCAGTCGAAGTCGTCGGCTACGACGGCGGGCAGCCGCACTACCCGCTGCTGCTCGGGGTGGAGTAGCCCGGTGGTCGCGCTCGGTGCCCGGCTGTCCGCGGCCGTCGGCGGCCCGACGGCCAAGGCGCTGACGGACGGCCTCGACCTGCAGACGGTCGGTGACCTGCTGCGGCACTACCCCCGCCGCTACGTCGAGCGCGGGGCCCTGACGCCGTTCTCCGAGCTGGTCGTCGGGGAGTACGCCACCGTCGTCGCCGAGGTGACAAAGGCCACCGGCCGAAAGATCCGACCCAAGCTCTACAAGAGCGACATCACCATCCGCGACGAGGACAGCGCCACCATGACGCTGGCACTGTTCAACCGGCCGTGGGTGGAGAAGGAACTCAGAACCGGTCGCCGGGCGTACTTCTCGGGCAAGGTCGAGCGGTTCGCTCAGCGGGTCCAGCTCGCGAACCCGGACTACCAGCTCCTCGACGACGAAGCGGGTGTCCTCGCGGAGGAGTTCGCCGGGGTCCTCGTGCCGATCTACCCCGCGGCGGCCAAGGCGCCGAGCACCAAGGTCGCGCGCAGCGTCCGGCACACCCTGAGCATGGTCGACTTCGGAGCCGACCCGCTGCCGGCCGAGCTGCGCGAGCGGCACGGCCTGATCGGCCTGGAGCAGGCGTTGCGCGGCATCCACACCCCGGCCGAGCCGGCTGACGTCACCCTGGCCAGGAGACGGCTGACCTGGGACGAGGCCTTCGTCCTGCAGGTGGTGCTGGCCCAGCGCCGGGCCACCACCCGCGCGCTGGCCGGCACCCCCCGGGCGGCGCGGCCCGGGGGGCTGCTCGAGGCCTTCGACGCCGCCCTGCCGTTCACCCTCACCGCCGGGCAGGTCGAGATCGGGGCGCAGCTGGCGGGGGAGCTCTCGCAGCCCGCGCCGATGTACCGCCTGCTGCAGGGGGAGGTCGGTTCAGGCAAGACCGTCGTCGCGCTGCGGGCGATGCTGCAGGTCGTCGACAGCGGCGGCCAGGCCGCCCTGCTCGCCCCGACCGAGGTGCTCGCCCAGCAGCACGCCCGCTCGCTTCGGGCGATGCTCGGGCCACTGGCTTCGGCCGGTGAGCTGGGTGCGGCCGAGGTCGCGACGCAGGTCGCGCTGCTCACCGGCTCGCAGGGCGCGGCCGCGCGGCGTACCGCCCTGGAGTTGGCCGGGAACGGCGCCGCGGGCATCGTCGTCGGCACCCACGCGCTGCTTTCCGAGGGGGTCGCCTTCACCGACCTCGGCCTGGTCGTCGTCGACGAGCAGCACCGCTTCGGCGTGGAGCAGCGCGACGCGCTGCGGGCCAAGGGCCGGACGCCGCCGCACGTGCTGGTCATGACGGCCACCCCGATCCCGCGCACCATCGCGATGACCGTCTACGGCGACCTCGAGGTCTCGACCCTGTCCGAGCTGCCAAAGGGCCGCGCACCGGTGCAGACGGCCGTCGTGCCGACCGGGGAGCGGCCGGCCTGGCTCGAGACCGCATGGACCCGGGTACGCGAGCGCGTCGCGGCCGGCCGGCAGGCGTTCGTGGTGTGCCCGCGGATCGGCGGGGACGAGCCAGAGGAGCGCGCGACCGACAACCGGCGTCCGGGGGTGGCGGTGCTCGACGTGCACCTGATGCTCGTCCACGGCCCGCTCAACGGCCTGCGGGTCGAGATGCTGCATGGCCGCATGGCGCCGGAGGACAAGGACGTGGTCATGCAGCGCTTCACGCGTGGCGAGGTCGACGTGCTCGTCGCCACCACCGTCATCGAGGTGGGTGTCGACGTGCCGAACGCCACCGTCATGGTGGTGCTGGACGCCGACCGCTTCGGGGTCAGCCAGCTGCACCAGCTGCGGGGCCGCGTCGGTCGCGGGTCGGAGCCGGCGCTGTGCCTGCTGGTCACCGACACCGAGCAGGGACACCCGTCCCGGGTGCGGCTCGACGCTGTGGCCTCCACCTCCGACGGGTTCGTCCTGTCGCGGGTGGACCTCGAGCAGCGGCGCGAGGGCGACGTCCTCGGGTCCGCGCAGTCCGGCACCCGTAGCTCGCTGCGGATGCTGCGCCTGCTCCGCGACGAGGACGTGATCCGCGAGGCGCGCGCAGAGGCGGTCGCCGTCGTGGACGAGGACCTGCTGCTGGCCGACCATCCCGCACTGCGCCAGGCCGTGCTCGACCTGCTCAACGAGGAGCGGGCCGACTTCCTGGAGAAGGCATGAGGGTTGCATGACCCGCGTCATTGCCGGGAGCGCCAAAGGCCGCCGCCTGCAGGTGCCGAGCGGGCTTTCCACCCGGCCGACCGCCGACCGCGCCCGCGAAGGGCTGTTCTCCAGCCTGCTGTCCCTGCTGGAGATCGAGGACGCCCGGGTGTTCGACCTCTACGCCGGCTCCGGGGCGCTCGGCCTCGAGGCGGCCTCGCGCGGCGCCGCCAGCGTCACCCTCGTCGAGAACGATCCCGACGCGGTCGCGGCGCTGCGCGCCAACGTCGCGCTGCTCGGTCTGCCCGGCACGTGCGTGGTGGCCCAGCCGGTCGAGCGCTTCCTCACAGTCGATCCTGAACGGCGGCGGTACGACCTGGCGCTGCTCGACCCGCCGTACGAGCTGGATGTCGCTCCGGTGCTCACCCTGCTGCACCCGTGGCTCGCCGACCACGCTGTGGTGGTGGTCGAGCGCCGCACCCGAGGGCCCGAGCTGACCTGGCCGCCGGGGTATGCGCCGGTCCGGTCGCGCCGCTACGGCGAGGCGACGCTGTGGTACGCCATCGCCTCCGGGGAGGGCGCCCCCCTCTGCTAGCGTCGCCGATCATGAGAAGGGCCGTCTGCCCAGGGTCCTTCGACCCCGTCACCCTCGGGCATCTCGATATCGTCGAGCGAGCCTCCAAGATCTACGACGAGGTCGTCGTCGCGGTGCTGGTCAACAAGACCAAGGCCTCCCTCTACACCGTGGAGGAGCGCATGGCGCTGCTCACCCAGGTGACGGCGGCCTACGGCAACGTGCGGGTGGACTGCTTCCACGGGCTGCTCGTCGACTACTGCCGCGCCCACGAGATCCCGGTCATCGTCAAGGGTCTGCGGGCCATCAGCGACTTCGACTACGAGCTGCAGATGGCGCAGATGAACCACGGCCTCGCCGGCGTCGAGACGCTTTTCATGACGACCAACCCGCTCTACTCCTTTCTGTCCTCCAGTCTGGTGAAGGAGGTCGCGACGTACGGTGGTGACGTCTCCGGACTGGTGCCGCCACTGGTGCACACCTCCCTGGTCGAGCGGATGTCCCGACCTTGAGCGCCGACCTCGAGCAGGCGCTCGACAACGTCACGGGTCTGCTGGAATCGGCCCGCACGCTGCCGATGTCGGCGTCCTGCGTGGTCAACCGGGACGATCTGCTCGGATTCCTCGACGAGGTCCGCGCGCTGCTCCCGGCCGAGCTCGAGCAGGCCCGCCGGGTGATGTCCGAACGAGCCGCGGTGGTCGCGCAGGGTCAAGCGGAGGCCGAGCGGGTCGTGGCCCGAGCCCGGGTGGAGCAGAACCGGCTGATCGAGGCGAGCGCCGTCTGGGGACGCGCCCAGGTGGAGGCCGACCGGCTGGTGGACGAGGCACGGGAGCGCGCCGAGGCCATGCGGCTCGAGACCGAGGACTACGTCGAGGCCAAGCTCGCTGCCTTCGAGAACGTGCTGAGCAGGACGCTCAGCGCCGTGCAGCGCGGGCGGACCCGGCTCTCGGGGGGTACCGGCCTGGACGAGCCTGACGGGACCGCGGACGGCTGAGCCTGCCGTCCGCTACCCTTGCCGACGGTCTGCACGACACCGTCACGTTCCTGCCCGAGACCAGCATTTCCCGCTCGACCAGCATCAGCCCCATGCGCGAGAACAGGAAGCCGCAGCACCGCCTCGATCCCCGCAACCCCCTCGTCCTCGACACGCGCGAGCTGGGGAGACGCCCGGGATCGATGCGTCCGGCGCACTTCCCTGCTCCCGCGCCGGGCGGTCTCGGGGTCGACCTGATCGGTGTGTCCGCCGGAGCCGAGATCGACCTGGACCTCAGGCTCGAGTCGGTCATGGAAGGCGTACTGGTCAGCGGCACGGCGACCGCACCCCTCACGGGGGAGTGCGGCCGGTGCCTCGAGACGGTCCAGGACGAGCTGACCGTCGATCTGCAGGAGCTGTTCGCCTACGCGGCCAGTGCGGCGGACGAGGACGAGACCGCACGGATGGAAGGCGACCTGCTCGACCTCGAGCCCGTGCTCCGTGACGCGGTGGTGCTCGCACTACCGCTCACACCGCTGTGCCGGCCGGACTGCGCCGGGCTGTGCGCCCGTTGTGGCGAGCGGCTCGACGACCTGCCGACCGACCACGCGCACGATGCGGCCGACCCCCGGTGGGCAGCGCTGCAGGGCATGCTCGACCGCACGACGGCTCCACCCGAGACCAGCCGCACCGAGATTCAGGAGTAGCAGCCATGGCCGTCCCGAAGCGCAAGATGTCGCGCAGCAACACCCGCTCGCGCCGGGCGCAGTGGAAGACGACCGCCCCGACCCTCACCACCTGCGACCGCGGTCACGTCTCGCTGCCGCACACGGTGTGCCCGGAGTGTGGTCGCTACGACAGGCGCAACGTCGTCGCCGTCTGAGCGCACCGCCCGCTCCGCCGTGATCCGCGTCGCGCTCGACCTGCTCGGCGGTGACCATGCCCCCGGGTCGGTCGTCGACGGCGCGCTGCTGGCCGCCGAGCAGGACCTCGACATCGAGGTGGTCCTGGTCGGGCCGGTCGAGGTCGCCGAGCGCTTGCTCGAGGCCCGCGCGGCGACCGGACGGTTTCCGCTGGTCGCCGCGAGCCAGGTCGTCGGGATGGACGAGGACCCGGCCCGAGCGGTGCGCGCCAAGCGCGATGCGACCGTACGTGTCGCCGCACGGCTGGTCCGCGCCGGCAGTGCCGCCGGCGGAGCCGACGCAATGGTGTCGGTCGGCTCCACCGGCGCGGCCCTCGCCGCCGCCGTCTTCACCCTCGGCCGGCTCAGGGGCGTGACCCGTCCGGCCCTCGCCGCCGTCATCCCCGCTCAGGCCGGTCCGCTGGTCTTCCTCGACGCCGGGGCCGGTACGGACGCCACCCCGCAGCTCCTGGCCCAGTTCGCGCTCGCCGGCGCGGCCTTCGCCGGCGTCCGGCTCGGTTTGGCCTCCCCCCGCGTCGGCCTGCTGAGCATCGGCGAGGAGCCGGGCAAGGGCGACGAGCTGCGCAAGGCGGCGTACGACATCCTGGTTACCCTGCCGATCAACTTCGTCGGCAACGTCGAGGGACGCGATGTGCCGTACGGCGGGAAGGCGGACGTCATCGTCACCGACGGGTTCACCGGCAACGTGTTGGCCAAGGGCTTGGAAGGCGCGGCGTCGATGCTCACCGCGGTGCTGTCCGAGGCGCTGACGTCCACCCCGGAGCGTGCGGCGGCCGCGCAGGTGCTGCTGCCCGGGCTCGCGGAGGCCACCGCCCACATGGACGCGGACCGGCTGGGCGGCGCGGTCCTGCTCGGTGTCGGCGGCGTGGTCGTCGTCGGCCACGGTGCGAGCTCGGCGCAGGGGGTCGCCAGCTGCCTCGGTGTCGCCGCCCGGGCCGCGCGGGAGGGACTCGTCCCGCGCATCGCCACCGCACTGTCAGACCTGCTCGACCGGACCAGGCAGGTGGCCGCTCCATGACCGCGGACGAGGTGCTCGCCGTCGTGCGGCAGGCCGTCGCCACGGTGCTCGAGCTGGACCCGTCCTCCGTCCATCGGGAGACCCGCTTCAGGGATGACCTGCAGGCCGACTCACTCGCCCTGGTCGAGATCGTCGAGATCGTCGAGGAGACCCTCGCGCCGCTGGCCCGTCCGGGCTTCCACATCGAGGACGAGGACCTGGACCGGCTCACCACGGTCGGGGAGGCGGTCGACTACGCGGTGTCGCGGCTGTGAGCAAGACGGTTCCCGGCGCCGCCGGCCCGCCGTACACGCTGCTCGAGGCGGCGCTCGGCACCGGGATCGACCCGGCGCTGCTGGAGCGGGCACTGACCCACCGCTCCCACGCCTACGAGCACGGTGGGCTGCCCACCAACGAGCGCCTCGAGTTCCTCGGTGATGCGGTGCTCGGCCTGATCGTCAGCGATGCGCTCCACGCGCAGCTGCCGGAGCTGCCCGAGGGCCAGCTCGCCAAGCTGCGGGCCAGCGTCGTCAACGCCCGGGCGCTCGCCGCCGTCGCCCGCAGCCTGGAACTCGGCCGGTGGCTCCGGCTCGGGCGCGGCGAACAGGTGACCGGCGGCCGCGACAAGACCTCCATCCTCGCCGACACGATGGAAGCGGTGATCGGCGCCGTCTATCTCGATCGCGGCATCGCGAGCGCCACGGTCATGGTGCGGACGCTGTTCGACCCGCTGATGCAGGCCGCCTCGCAGGGCGCGGAGCTGGACTGGAAGACCACCCTGCAGGAGCTCACCGCCGCCCGCAGGCTCGGCGTGCCGGACTACCGCCTCGCCGAGAGTGGCCCGGACCATGCCAAGAGCTTCACCGCGCAGGTGCACGTCGCCGGCGTGGTCCACGGGGTCGGCTCCGGTTCCAGCAAGAAAGAGGCAGAGCAGCAGGCGGCGGAAGCGGCCTGGACGGCGCTGCTCGCGGTCCCGCAGCTGCCTGCCGGTGCCTGAGCTGCCTGCCGGTGCCTGAGCTGCCTGAGGTCGAGGTGGTGCGCCTCGGCCTGCAGCGCGGCGTTGCCGGGCGCACCGTCGCGGGCGTCGAGGTCGGCCGGGCCCGGTCGGTCCGCCGCCACGTCGAAGGTGCCGGGGACTTCGCCGCCCGCCTGACCGGACGGACCGTGCTGGGCGCGCGGCGGCGCGGGAAGTACCTCTGGCTGCCGCTGGACTCGGGCGAGGCGCTGACCGGTCACCTGGGCATGAGCGGCCAGCTGCTGGTCGTCCCGGCGGAGCTGGCCCTGCAGAAGCACCTGCATGTACGGCTGCGCTTCGCCGACGGGGGCCGTGAGCTGCGCTTCGTCGATCAGCGCACCTTCGGCGGCCTGCGGGTGGTGCCGGGCGGCGAGCCGGTCCCGCCGGTGCTCGCGCACATCGCCCGCGACCCGCTCGACCCGCTGTTCGACGACGAGACCTTCGTGGCGAGGGTGCGCCGCCGGAGTACCGGGATCAAGCGCGCCCTGCTCGACCAAAGCCTGGTCAGCGGCATCGGCAACATCTACGCGGACGAGACGCTGTGGCGGGCCCGACTGCACGGCGCGCGCCCGACCGACCGGCTGACCCGACCCGCCGTGCGCCGGCTGCTCGGGTCCGCCCGGGACGTGCTCGGCGAGGCGATCGCGCAGGGTGGGACGAGCTTCGATGCGCTCTACGTCTCGACCGAGGGCGTGAGCGGGCTTTTCGAGCGGTCCCTGGCGGCGTACGGGCGCGAGGGTGAGCCGTGCCCGAGGTGCGGCGCGCCGATCCGCCGGGAGGCGTTCATGGGCCGCTCGTCGTTCAGCTGCCCCCGTTGCCAAACGAGAGCCAGGGCTGGCTGAGCCGGAGCTGCTCCTGCACCACCGGGGGACAGGAGCCGTCGGCCTGCCGGGGGCTCCACGGCTCGCCGCGCACCCATTGGGAGCCGCAGCCGTTGCAGGCGATCAGCGGCTTGCCCTCGTAGGACGTCTCCGTCGCTTGCCAGTCGCAGAGGTCTCGGCAGGGGGCGGATTCCAGGTCCATCGCTGCAGTCTGCCGGACGCGGGGCCGCAGGTCGAGGACGCGCCGGTGCCCGCGATGGTGCTGGGACGGTGCTGGGCACGACGACGGTGCTGGGCACGACGACACTCCTGGGCACCACTACCGTGCGTCCCGTGGCCGGCACCCCGGACGGGAGCGTTCGCCTGACCGCCCACGTGAAGGGACGCGTGCAGGGCGTCGGCTTCCGTTGGTGGACGCGGGCGCGGGCCCGCGAGCTCGGGCTTCGGGGCAGCGCGAGCAACCTGCGGGACGGCCGGGTCGAGGTGGTCGCGGAGGGGACCGAACCGGCGCTCGTGGCGCTGCTGGCGTTGCTGCGCGGGCCGGACACGCCCGGTCGGGTGGAGTTCGTGGCCGAGCGCTGGTCGCCGGCCCGCGGCCTGGAGGACGGGTTCGTCGAGGGGTAGCGGCGAGCTGTGGTGCCGCTGCCCGGCACCGGGACCACATGGTGACGCCGGGCTTGACGCTCCGGAGCGCGGCTGGCATTCTAGCGGTACGCGCCCTCTGGTCACCTCCCTGCTGGCCACAGCCGAGGGAGCTGCCAGACCCCCGATGTGCCCAAATGCTCGATGTGCCCGAATGCTCGATGTGCTCAACCCTCGATGTGGAGGATCACCAGCCATGGCCAAGGCCCTGTTCGGTCATGTCGGTCTCGGCAACGACGTCCGCCTCGCAGACGAGGTCCGCCGGCTACGCGGTCGGGTGAGTGAGCTTGAGACCGAGTTGGCCCGCGTGAGCGCCGCCCACGACGCGCTGGTCGCCTCGGTGACGGTCGACGACGACATCCGGATGCTCATCCTGGAGGACCACCCCGCGCTCACCTGAGCGACAGACCACTCCGCCGAAGGGCGCCGCCCCATTCCGGGCGGCGCCCTTCGCGCCGTCCGGGTGCCGGCAGTTCCGGGCCCCCCGTCCACAGATCCGAGCTCGAGGTCACCGCGCGGCGCCCGATCCGCCAGTCTGGTGACATGCCGACCGACGAGGGGCACTATGACCGCCATGACGACGCTGCACGTCCCGCATGACGGCTGGACCGTCGACGAGCTGCCCGACGACCTGCCGTTCCGCTACGAGCTCGTGGACGGGGCCCTGCTCGTGAGCCCGCCGCCGCGACCGCGGCACGACGACATCGCCGTGCAGCTGATGTTCCTGCTCAGGCCGCTGCTTCCCCAGCAGTGGCGCATCGCCCCCGCAGCGGGGTTGTACGTCGACGCGCGCAACTACCGTCAGCCCGACCTGCTGGTCTACGAGCGCTCGGCCCTGGACAAGGGCCGTATCGAGCCTGCTGACGCCGTGCTCGCGGTCGAGGTGATGAGCCCCGGCAGCGTGAGCAACGACCGCGTCGCCAAGCCCGCCCTCTACGCCGCATCCGGTATCCGGCACTTCTGGCGGATCGAGCAGGACCCCATCGTGCTGCTGGTGTACGAGCTGGACGGCAAGGTCTACCGCCCGACGGGCCGCTTCACCGACGAGGTCGACCTCGACCAGCCGGTGCCGGTGCGATTCAGGCTGGCCGAGCTGCTGAGCTGAGCTGCTGGCCCAGCCCGCGCCGGTAGTCTCCGGGCGCGATGCACCTCCAGAGCCTCACGCTGAAGGGCTTCAAGTCCTTCGCGTCCCCGACGACCCTGCGTTTTGAGCCGGGCATCACCTGCGTGGTGGGCCCCAATGGCTCGG
>JAABUN010008323.1_pt1 | contig 10655 bp, 8 predicted proteins | sample 5559311 | NCBI WGS metagenome assembly JAABUN01 (sample SAMN10711877, study PRJNA513370) | rock metagenome | isolation source: Antarctica rocks | place: Antarctica: Victoria Land, Siegfried Peak sud
CCTGCCTTCGCAGGTTGTTAACCCACAAGTTCTCGGAAGAGCGGCAATGGCCCAACCTGCGAAGGCAGGTTTTGCTCTTCTTTGCGGCGAATTTATTCGCTGAAGAAAGCCTATTGGGATAAGCCCTAAATCTTCCAAGTGTCGCATTGGGGGACGCAGCCACGACTTAATTCGCGTTTTCGCGGGCCTCCGTGAGCAGTTTTTGCAGGTCGATTTCGTCCGAAGTCGTCGTGTTGGCCTTCAAAATGTGGCTCATCACGTTAAGCGCATATTCGTTTTCGCCGGGGTGATTGGAGGCCAGACAGTCGCGTGGCACGATGACTTTGAAATCGCGCATATAAGCGTCGTTGGCGGTGAAAAGCACGCAGATGTTGCCGGCGAGACCGGTCATAATCAGCGTTTTGGCGCCCAGATAATCGAGCAAAATATCGAGCGTGGTGCCAAAAAAGCCGGAATGTTTGGGCTTGAGCACGAAATAATCATCCTCATCGGGCGCCAGTTCGCGCGCCAAAAACTCGCCGCGCACCTTATCTTCGAGTAAATGAGCGACGAGCGCGCCCAGATCCGAGCGCCACTGCCCGAAGTTGTCGTTGGCATAAACCACGGGAATGCCCAGCGCCTTGGCCCGCGTTTTCAAAGCCGCGATCTGGCCGCTCATCGCGCGCGCGTGCGGCTCGATGAGTTCGCCGTCCTGCCACTCCAAATCGTTGATGACATCGATCAAAAGCAGCGCCACCGGGCAATTGTGCGGCACCATCGCGGGCTGGTCTGCGGCGCTGGCGTTAGCGTGGGAATCTTGTTTCGTATCGGGATTAGGCATGAAACCCGTCGCTGCAAAGTTCGTGCTGAGATAAACTTGGTTATTAAATTGATACGGAAAGCGGCTATTTGTAAGGAATAACGAGATAAAAGCGGATTGACGCAGCATAATATACTGTTTGGCTGCTGCGCGCGGCTCTTGTGCAGTTCAAAACTTTTGTATGATTTGATGCAGGATGAAACGAAAATCTGCTGTAGCAGCATTTGTTGCGGGTATTTGCTTAATGACGCTATTCCCGCCCTGGATGGAGACTGGGCAATGGCGGATTAACCAGACAAAGCAACTTGCCAATGGTCGTCAGAAGCGAGCGTTAGACAGAGAATACTTTGGATACATTCCTGAGTATCATCCTTTCTGGAGCCATCCCCAAGCTAATCACGGTTCTATTGGCGTTGGCATTGGTTCTCGATACACAGATGAGATGTATACGCTCGTAAACCGCAACTTGTCCGTTGATTCGGCAGTTTTCGGTGTGCAATTGGCTCTTTACTGTGTCTTCGTTGGCAGTTACCTGTTTTTGGCCTTTTCAAATCATGACTAAAAGCGACCAATCGCAATTTAACAAGGCGATGCATCCGAAATCTTACAGATCCGCTCGTTCCTCGCTTCGGTTACAGCGGTGGGTGAGATTGGTCATTAGAGATTACTTCGTCCACACCAGCGGAAAATGTGCGCCGCGCGTGGTTTCGCCGTTCTGCGATTCGATGAATTGGCCCATCGGGTGCAAATCGCGTTTTGCGGCATCGAAAACCGCGCGTTCGGTCATGAAGTGCAGCGCAATCGCGCGCCTCGGACGCCCCGAAGTGTTGGCGGGCGAGCCGTGCCACGTCAACGGATGGTGAAAATGGACGCGTCCGCGCTCGACGGGGCACGCTTTGACTTCAATCGGCTTTTCCTCGAACGAATCGGGCATTGCGTCGAATTGTTTGAGTTTGTGCAGCCATTCGATCTGATTACCAAAGCGCTGCGAGCCGGGCACCATGCTCATGCAGCCGTTTTCCTCGTCGGCGTCGTCGAGCGCGACCCAGGCGGTGAGTTGCACGTCTTTGGGCTGCAAAACCGGCCAATACGGGGAATCTTGATGCCACATATTCACGCCGCCTTTTTGCGCGGGTTTGTATTGGATCTGGTCATGAAAAAGCCGGATTTCGCGGGCGTCCATGCCCGCTTGCATCAGTTGCCCGACTTCTTCGGCCAAAATCGGGTTGTGAACCAAGGTTTCAAACGCCGCCGAGCCTTCCCAGATGTTGACGATTTGCCACACCGGAGCGTCGTCGTTGCCCGACAGGTTGGCAACGCGCACCGGCTGGCGCTCCGCTGTCACTTTGTTCTGGTAATCGGCGATGACGCGCAAAACTTCGTCGCATAAAATGTCGGCCTGGGTGCTGTCGATGATGGGCGAGCCTTTGATGAAGCCGTCGCGCGCGAACGCTTCGAGTTGGGTGGAATTGAGCATTGTGGAAAGTAAAACTGGGAATTGAAAGCGAAAGTTGCCCGGCGCGCACCGGAAATTGATGTTTTCTGCTGTGCGGCGAATAAATTCGCCGCAACGGAGAGCGAAACCTGCCTTCGCAGGTTAGGAAACTGCCGATTTTAGAAAACGCTGCTGGTTGACAACCTGCGAAGGCAGGTTTCGCTCTCCGTTGCGGCGAATTTATTCGCTGCCCTCCATGCTCGATTTCCAATTTACGCCCCAAAATCGCCCCGACATCACCAATTGCGATTTCGCCTCGCTCGGCGCACCCATTTCGCTCGATTTGGTTTTGCGCCGCGAGTCCTACACGTCCGGCGACACCACCGGACTGCATCTGCACCGCGATTTCTGCGCGCTTTACATCGTGAAAAGCGGGCGCGGCGCGCATCAAATCGACGGCACGCCCTTTGGCATCGCACGCGGCGATGTCTACCTTTTGCCGCCCGGCGCGCTGCACGCTTACACCGATTATCAAGACCTCGAAATCGACGCGTTTTACTTTCCGCTGCGCCTGTGGAGCGACGACGAACTGCGCGCGCTGCGCGAAGTGTCGGGTTTCTGGCGTCTTCTTCTGGAAAACGAGGCGCGGCGTCTGCATTTGCGGCCCGAAGCGCTGCGCCCCGTCGAAGTCGCCATCGCCGAAATGCGCGCCGAGGCCGCTAAAAATGAAAGCGCGACGCCGTTTTTGCTCCGCGCGCTGCTTTTTCGCTTGTTGATTCTGCTCGCGCGCGCCGGAAACAGCGGAAACAGCGAAAACGACGAGATTTTGAGCGCGCCGCGCCGCGCCGAACCGAAATTGGCCGAGCTGATTTCGTGGTGCGAGGCCAATGTGGGGCGCGAAACTTCGGTCGCGCAGCTCGCGGGGCGTATGTTTCTCTCGACGGCGCACTTCGCGCGGCTGTGGAAGCGCGAAATCGGCGTGCCGCCCGCGACGTATTTGCGGCGCCTCAAGCTCGAACGCGCCCGCTCGCTTTTGGAAAATTCAACCCAAAGCGTGACGCTTATCGCGCGCGAATGCGGATTCGAGAGCGCCGCGCACTTCTCGCGCTCGTTTCGCGCGTGCTACGGCGTCTCGCCAGGACAATTTCGCCGCGATTGCCGGCGATAAATAGCCATCAAAGAGAAACGGAAACGATAAACAGGTAGTATTTCGCCTTTTATCCACTATTGAGCGCGCTAAAGAGTGATCCGTAATACCGGACATAAACAACCCATAAAACAACTGGTATCAACATCAGGCAAACTATGCCGGTGAAAAAACTGAAACGAGCTTGGCGCTCATAGATGCCGCTTATTGTGTCCAGAGTAAATCCCCGTTGACCCAACACAACAAGACACACGAAAGCTGAAAAAAGTGCTACCGGGCGCAAGTGGGCAGCCCAGGGCGGCGAAGAACCGTTGGAGGTTATCAATCGCAATGCTGCATAAACGATAGCCAATACAACCCCGGAAATAAAAATGAGTTGTTTCATGATTAGAAAATTACCTCAAGCAGTGAATTTACCATCTCGGCATTGAAGAGAGTTCGAAATTGCGAAATCATGAAATCATGAAATGATTTGAGGCCGGTTCGCGGTGTCAAGAAGCGCGATGAGGAAGAGGCGCGCCGACTTTTGGGGCTTTGGCGTGTCAAACTGCGCCGCCATGCGCTGTGCGGGCGCTTTTTCCCACCAATGATCGACTCTTTTCGTTTTCTCTTCCCGGTGATGACGCCATGAAAGCGCGCTTTTTCCAACTCGCCTCATCGCGGAGCGGCGCGACAGTGTTGCTGGTCACGCTCTCGCTTTTAACGCTGTTTTTCGGCATCGGCAGCCTGCCATTTGTCGGTTCGGACGAGCCGCGTTATGCCGAAGTCGCGCGCGAAATGTGGGTCAGTTCCGACTACATTTCGCCGCGCCTCGCCGGGCGGTTGTGGCTCGAAAAAGCGCCGCTTTTGTATTGGGGACAGGCGCTTTTCTACTCGTTTTTCGGCCCGTCCGAACTGGCGGCGCGCTTGCCGTCGGCGCTCGGCGCACTGGCGATTGTTTTAGGAATTCGCGCCGTCGCGCGCCGCGCTTTGGATGAGCGCGCCGCGCTTTATGTCGGTATCGTGGCGGCGTCGATGGGGATGATGATTTATCTGTCGCACGGCGCCTCGACCGACATGACGCTTTGCACCATGTTCAGCGGCGCGTTTTTGTGCCTGTTTCGCGCCGCTTACAGCCGAAAACACGGCTTCGCCTTCTCCATGGCCAGCGCCGCGTTCGTGGGCGGCGCGATGCTCGCCAAAGGCTTGATCGGCCCGCTGCTTTTTCTTCTGGTGAGCGGAATTTGGTGGAGTTGGGCGCGTCCCGACCGCCGCGAGTTCAAAACGAGCGCGCCGCGCGCGGTCTTTCAGCGCATCGGCACTTTTGCGGCGGCTCTGGCGGTTTTTTTTGCCGTCAGTTCGGTCTGGTATGCCCCGGTCTGGCTGCGCCACGGCGAGTTTTTCTGGCAGGAATTCTTCGTCAACCAGCATTTCAAGCGCTTCACCTCCAACGAATACAAGCACCCGCAAGCGCCGACGTTTTACCTGGCGATCCTGCCGCTGTGCGCGTTGCCGTGGACGCTGTGGCTCTTTGGCGCGGCGCGCGGTTTTCGCGCTCTGCGGCCCAAATTGAGTCAGCGCGACGCGTTTTTGGCTTTTGCGTGGGTGTGGGCGATTGTTCCCATCGCGTTTTTCTCGGCGTCCGAGTCGAAACTGCCGTCCTACATCCTGCCGTCGTTTCCGGCGATTGCGATTCTGGCGGGCGAAGCGCTCTCTCGCGGCGTGTTCGTGCCGCGCCGCTTCAAACCGCGTCAAATCGCGCTCGGTGGCGCGGTTTTCATGGCGCTTTTGGTGATTGGCGCTTTCACCATTTACGCGCCGCGCAACGAAGATAAACTTTCGACGCGCTCGCTGTGCCGCGTCGTGGCGGCGCAGATGCGGCCCGGCGAACTCGCCACGTTTTTGGATTTGGGCAAAGAATACGATCCGGTTTTTTACCTGCAAGGCCGCGTCGTGGCCAACGACAAACCGGGTCGCCGCGACACCTTCGTGGCCGCGACGCCCGCCGAACTTTTGCCTTTGCTGCAAAAAGGCTCGCTGGTCGTGTTCGCCAAAAACGAGGACGCCGCGAAAATGGAGGGTAATCCGGCGTTTTCGGCGCAGTTACTGGGCGTCCATCGCAAAATTCGCGCTTATCGCATCGAGAAAAAGTAGACACGCTCCGAGGCATTCAGCGAATAAATTCGCCGCAAAGAAGAGCAAAACCTGCCTTCGCAGGTTGAGGAAATTGCAAGTTTCCCGAAACCTTGCCGGTTAACAGTCCGCGCAGGCGGACTTGGCTCTTCTTTGCGGCGAATTTATTCGCTGAATGCCTCTCTGCCAACTTAAGTTAGAAAATGAAAATCTATCCCGCCATGAGCGCGAAATAAAGCTGCAAACCGAGCGCGCCGAACAAAAGCGAGTCGCACCGATCCAGAATCCCGCCGTGACCGGGCAAAACCGTGCCTAAATCCTTGACGCCGAGTTCGCGCTTCCAAAACGACTCCACCAGATCGCCAATCGGCGCGCTCACGGCGACGATGAGGCCCAAAATCAAGCCCTGAATCACATCGAAACGCGCCCAGTTTGCGACCAGCGAGGCCACAAGTGTTGCCGCGAAAATGCCACACAAGGCGCCTTCGCGGGTTTTGCCCGGCGAAAGCGCGCTGAAGGGCGTTTTGCCCCACTTTCGCCCGCCATAATAGGCCGCCGTGTCGCTCGCCCACACCGAAAACAGCAGCAGCCAGAACATTTCGCCGTTTGCAACGCCGCGCAGCACCGGCAAAAGCGCAAAGAGCGCGACATAAAATATTGCGAGCAAAGTGATGGCGACCGAGGGCAAATTGAGGCGCGATCCGCGCCCTTCGATTAAAACGCAGCCAGCCAACAATGCGCCCATGGTCACGAAAACCAGCCCCGCCGACACCCCGCGCAAAACGGCCCATGCCAGCGCCGGATAAGCGATGGCGCCGATCAGTTGCGCGCCGCCCATCTGGTGGCTTTTTTTGAGCGCGACTTGCAGTTCGCGCAGCGCCAAAATCGCTAAAATCAGGCACAAAGCGCGAAATGGTGCGCCGCCGAGGTAGACCACGAGCAGAACGAGCGGAATGCCAAAGAGGGCGGTCAAAAGTCGCGGCGTTTGCGAAGATTTCGGGGCAAGGGCAGCGGAATCGGGGGATTGTATGGGTGTCATTGGGGATTGATATTTGGTGGCGTTAGACCCCTCCCTAACCCTCCCCGCAAGCGGAGAGGGAACCAGTCAGTTCCGCGCTTCTTGTTATTTCCACTGAGCGCAATATTGACCGGTTCCCTCTCCGCTTGCGGGGAGGGTTAGGGAGGGGTCAAAAACCAACCAACTCACAAATTCAGCGCCGCAACCAACGCCGGCAGATCCTCGAAAAACGCGTCGGGCCGCATTTCGCCCTTTGCCTGGCGCGCCAACTCCATCGGCGTGACGCCGGTTGCCACGAAAATCGCGCCGATTCCGGCGCGATTGGCGCACGCGATGTCGGTGTCCAAGCGGTCGCCGATCATCGCCGCCTGAGTTGGCGTGAGGCCGTAATCTTCCAAAATCGTCAAAAGCATCGCCGGTTCGGGTTTTCCCATCGAAAGCGGCTCGGTTCCCGACGCGGTGGCAATCGCCGCGACAATCGAACCCGCGCCGGGCAAAACGCCGCCTTCGACCGGAAAAGTCGCGTCGCGGTTGGTGGCGATGAATTGCGCGCCGCCGAGCAGGAATTTTTGCGCCGCGCGCAGTTTGGAATAATGGAAATCACGGTCGATTCCGGCCACGACGCAATCGGCTTTTTCGGCGTTTTCATCGACCAAAACCGCGCCGATGCTTTGCAGTGCGAGGGCAATGCCTGCTTCGCCGACGACATAGGCCGAAAAACCGGGCGGCAGATGTTTGGACAAATGCAGTGCCGTTGCGCTCGACGAGGTGACGATGGCGTCCGGCGCGGCGTCGATGCCCATGGCGCCGAGTTTTTGGGCGTAAAATAGAGGCGGACGGCTCGAATTGTTGGTGGCGAACAAACAGCGCACGCCGGACGCGCGCAGACTCGCCACGCTATCGCTGGCGCCGGGAACGGGCGCTTCGCCGCGCCAGATCACGCCATCGAGATCGAAAATTAGGGTGGAAACGGCATGGAAATCGAGATTCACGGTGGAGAATTTAGCAGCGCGCGGGCAAAATTGCGCTTTTTGTGGCGTTTATCTCGCTCCAACCGGTTCGAGCGCCACTTGAAAGAGGAAAAACCATGCTGGAAATCCCCACCGATGCCTTTAACGCGCAGCTTCACGCGCGCGAAGAGCAACTTCGCACGCTGTATTTGCAGGAGCAGCGCCGCGCGCGGCATTTGTCGCTCATCAACGAGGTGCAAAAATGCGCGCTCGCCACGCGCGATGTGGAGAGTTTTTTGCCCCAGGTCACGCGCGCTATCGGTTCGCACTTCGCCGACTGCGATGTCACGCTTTATCTGGCCGGCGCCGCGCGGTTTGGCGATTTCGAAGGAGATCCGACCGAAGCATCGACACTCTTCGATGAAGGCAAACACTCGGAAAACGCGCCTTTTGCCGCCGATGCGCCCGACGAAATGCTGGTGGTGGCCCGCAGCGGCGATCACAATCTCGGCCCGCTTCCCGGCACGCGGCGCCAGCGAAGGGAATTGGTCGAAAACGACGACGACAACCCGTTTCATCTCGATGCCAAGTCGTCTTTGAGCGTGCCGATTCTGCTCGAAGGCCAAAAAGCGGGCCTGGTTACGGTTCAAAGCCGCGAAATCGACGTGCTGGACGGCTCGGATTTCGGCGCGCTCAAAACCGCGACGGCGATTGTCGCGGCGCACCTGCAAAACTCGCGGATGCTGCGCTCGATGCGCGAAATCAACGATTTCAACGGCTCTTTGCTCAACTCCATGCTGCACTCGCTGCTGGTCGTCGATGGCGAGGGCCGCATTCGCTTCGTCACCGAGCGGCTCTGCCAGACTTTCGAGCGACCGCGCGAAGATTTGCTGCAAGGCAGCTTGGAAAGCGTGTTCGGCGAGGCGCCCGCCAAACATCACCATTTGCGCGAGGTCATCGCGGATGTTATCGAAGGCAAACAGGGCCGCGAAGTGCCCGAAATCCACGTCCGCGCGCCGGGCGGCAACCTGGTTTTCGACGTGCGCTTTTTCCGGGTTTATTTTCGCGGACAGGCCGAAGTCGCCATTTTGCTCATCAATTTGACGCAGCGCTGGCGCCAGACTTACCGCTTGCAGCTGATGCACGAAATCGGGCGACTTTTTCAGCAATCGCTCGACATCGAACGCGTTTTGACCTCGGTTTTGACCTGCATCACCGCGGGTTCGGCGCTGGGATTCAACCGCGCTTTCGTGTTTTTGGTCGATGAAAAAGGCAAAACGCTCGAAGGCCGCATGGCGCTTGGCCCGTCAAGCCCCGAAGAAGCGGCGCGCATCTGGGGGGAAATTTCGCAAATCGAGCTGACCTTGCCCGAACTGCTGGCCAAAACCGAGCGCGAGCGCGAAGAAGGCATTTGCGTTCTGCAACAGCGCGCCATGAGCCTTCGCATCGGCGTTTCCAACGCCTGTTTTCCGGCCATCGAACGCGCTATCGAGGCCAAAACCGCCATCGCGGTCAGTCGCGCCGAGTTCGTGCAGCCGTGTGAAAGTTCGACCGACGCCGAGCGCGCCGAATTCGAAGCCATCGCCGCGCTTTTCAACGCGCATCAAATCGCCATCGCGCCGCTGTGGGCCAAAGATCGGCTACTCGGTCTGGTTTTGGCCGACAATCTTTATTCCGGCTCGCCCATCGACGAAAGCGACGTGCAACTGCTCGACACCTTGGCGCAGCAGGCGGGCCTCACCATCGACAACGCGCTCGCTTATGAGGCTTTGCAAGGCGCGCAGCGCGAACTGGTTTCGGCGGAGCGATTGGTTGCGGTCGGCGAAATGGCGGCGCGCGTGTCGCACGAAATTCGCAATCCTCTGGCGACAATCGGCGGTTTCGCGCGCTCGATTTTACGTAAAACCGACGACGAAGCCGGCGTGCGGCGCAAAGCCGGCATCATCGTGGCGGAAATCGAGCGCCTCGAAGAGCTTTTGACCGATCTGCTCGACATGGCGCGGCCCCGGCCCCTCAATTTCCAGCCGCAAAGCCTCAACGAACTGGTCGAACACTCGATTTTGCTGGCCGAAGCCGACCTCAAAAGCTGCTCCGCGACCGTGGACAGGGATCTCGCCGAAGATTTGCCGCCGGTCTGGGTGGATCGGGGGCGTTTGCTGCAAGCGTTTCTCAACACCATCCGCAATGGCGCCCAGGCGATGCCCGACGGCGGCACGCTGCGCGTTGCGACGCGTTTGCGGCCCCCACTACGGCCCGGTGAAGCCGCGATGGTGGAAGTCGAAATCAAGGACAGCGGCGTGGGAATCTCGGCCAAAGCGCTCAAATCGGTCTTCGACCCGTTTTTTTCGACCAAAGTATCGGGTTCCGGCCTCGGCCTGGCCGTTACCAAGCGCATTATCCAAGATCACGGCGGGCAAATCAGCATCGCGTCAGAAGAAAATCAGGGCACCACCTTTGTTTTCGCGCTGCCCATCGAACAAAATGGCGAGTGAACCTGTGGAAACTTTGTGAATCGCGGTTTGGCAGCGTCCAAGCCAAATTTCGAGTTGTAAACTGAGTGCCGTCTTAACCTTTTGAGGTTTTAATTTCTAATCCAGCTTCCCTACCCTATTTAGCCGTAACGTTTGAGGTGATCCCCATGAATCTCCAATATCCTGACGCACAGGCCAAACGCCCGGTCGTTTTGGTCGTCGATGACGACGCTAACCAGCGCGCGCTTTACGAGGAAGAGCTTTCCGATGAAGGCTACGCCATCCTCACCGCCGAGGACGGGCGTCAGGCGCTGCAAGTTGCCCACGATACGCCGCCCGATCTGGTGGTGATGGATGTCAATATGCCCAAAATGGACGGCCTCGACACCATGGCGCGCTTTCTGGAAATCGACCGCCACATTCCCGTCATCATTCACACCGCCTACGCTTCCTACCGTGAATCGTTCGCCTCGTGGTCGGCGGACGCCTACATCGTCAAAAACTCCGACTTAAGCGAACTCAAAGCGACGGTGAAGCGGCTTCTGGCGCGGCGAGAAGAGGTTTCCTGACGATAATTTTCGTGGCGATTAGACGCCTTTCCACTAAGAGCGTGTTAGGGACTCGCATTTCGCCACCAGAAAAAGTGGCTTGTAAGTGGCTTGTAGTAGCGCCGCAAGGCGCGTTTGGAAAGTCTGATAGTTCGTCCAAACGCGCCTTGCGGCG
>JAABUN010008326.1_pt1 | contig 10654 bp, 7 predicted proteins | sample 5559311 | NCBI WGS metagenome assembly JAABUN01 (sample SAMN10711877, study PRJNA513370) | rock metagenome | isolation source: Antarctica rocks | place: Antarctica: Victoria Land, Siegfried Peak sud
GGAGCCCGTCCCCCCGGACGGACTCCTCCCCCTGCGTCGGGCCGGAACCGGTTCGGTCCTCCCTGCCTGGCATCAGGCACTCCCCCGAGTAGACCTGGTGCCTGGGCCGCAGACGGTCCCCCCGACCGTTCCGCGGCCCCGCAGCCGGTCCGTCCTCGCGGACGGACCGGTGGCTAGAGGGGAGTCCGGCAGCTGGACCGGACTCCTCCCTGGCGGCCGCCGCACCACGCACCCTGGCTCCCCCGAACCAGGTGTCGGTGGCGGCCACCTCTCGACGGTCCCGCGCCCACGCACCCGGACTGCACCGGCGCCAAGGCTGTCGACCAACTGGTCTGCCGAGGCGTCCATCGCCGTCCTCCTCGCGTCTGCACGGGACCGACGCCCCGGCCGGAACTCCCCCAGTCCCGACGTGATGAGTCTGCTGGGAGCGTCTCTGCCCGATCCTCGGATTCGGCCAGTGGGTCCTCAGGATCGGCTCAGGATCACCGCGGGTCGACGGCCCCGCCGGGTCGCCGGTGCAGGTGGTGGACTGAGGCCGTGCGCGTGGTGGACTGAGACCATGCGCGTGGCGGTGATCGGTGGCTCCGGCCACATCGGCTCGTTCCTCCTCCCCCGGCTGGTCCGCGCCGGCCACGAGGTGCTCAACCTCAGCCGCGGCAGCTCCCGTCCCTACACCGACGACCCGGCCTGGGCCGAGGTCCGCCCGGTCCGGATCGACCGACCTGTCGAGGACGCCGCCGGCACCTTCGCGGCCCACGTCGCCGAGCTGGGGCCGGATGCGGTCGTCGACCTGATCTGCTTCACCCCCGCCTCGGCGGCGGCCCTGGTCGAGGGGCTGCGCGGCCGCACCGGTCAGCTCCTGCACTGCGGCTCGATCTGGATGCACGGGCCCAGCACGCGGGTGCCCCTGACCGAGGACGACGACCGGCATCCGGTCGGTGAGTACGGGGTGGCCAAGGACGCCATCGCCAGGCTGCTGCAGGAGGAGACGGCGAGCGGTGGCTTGGCCACCACCTCCCTGCACCCCGGCCACATCAGCGGTCCGGGCTGGGCCCCGGTCACCCCCCTGGGCAACCTCGACGCCGACGTCTGGGAACGGCTCGCGAGCGGTCGGGAGGTGCTGGTGCCGGGGCTGGGCACCGAGCTGCTGCACCACGTCCACGCCGACGACGTGGCGGCCGCGTTCGAGCTGGCCCTCGCGCAGCCCGAGACGGCGGCCGGGGAGGTGTTCCACGCCACGGCCGCCCGCGCGCTCACCGTCCGGGGGCTGCTGGAGCTGGCCGCCGGCTGGTTCGGCCAGCAGGCGGTGCTGCGCCACGTCGACTGGCCGCAGTTCCGGGCCCAGACGCCCGCACCCTTCGCCGACCAGAGCTGGGACCACCTGTGGCGCAGCCAGTACGCCTCGCCTGACAAGGCCCGGCGGCTGCTCGGCTACACGCCCGGCGAGCCGGACGTCGCCGTCCGCGAGGCGGTCGGCTGGCTCCGGGCGCACGGCACCCTGCAGCACCTGGGCCCCGACACCGAGACCCGGTGGTTACCGGAACGCTGAAGGTGGGAGGGTGACGTCATGCAGTACACCCACCTCGGCCGTACCGGCCTCAGCGTCTCCCGCCTGTGCCTCGGCACCATGAACTTCGGTCCGCAGACCGAGGAGACGGTCGCCCACGCCATCATGGATACCGCCCACACCCAGGGCGTCAACTTCTTCGACACCGCGAACGGCTACGGCGGTGAGGGCCGCCGTGGCTGGACGGAGGAGATCCTCGGCCGCTGGTTCGCCCAGGGCGGTGGGCGCCGGGAGAAGACGGTGCTGGCCACCAAGGTCTACGGCGACATGGGCGACTGGCCCAACGAGGGCAAGCTCTCGGCACTCAACATCCGGCGCGCCCTGGACGCCAGCCTGAAGCGGCTGCAGACCGACTACATCGACGTCTATCAGTTCCACCACATCGACCGGGCCACCCCGTGGGAAGAGATCTGGCAGGCCGTCGAGGTGGCCGTCGCCCAGGGCAAGATCCTCTACGCCGGCAGCAGCAACTTCGCCGGGTGGCACATCGCCCAGGCCCAGGCAGCGGCTGAGAAGCGGAGCTACCTCGGCCTGGTCAGCGAGCAGTCGCTCTACAACCTGCTGGTCCGCGACATCGAGCTCGAGGTGGTGCCGGCCGCCGAGCACTACGGCCTCGGCATCATCCCCTGGTCGCCCCTGCAGGGCGGGCTGCTGGGCGGGGTGGTCAAGAAGACCTCCGAAGGCAAGCGTCGGCTGGAGGGCCGGTCGGCGCAGAGCCTGGAGGAGCACCGCGACCAGCTGAGCGCCTACGAGGACTTCGCCGACGAGCTCGGGCACGGCCCGGGTGACCTAGCGCTGGCCTGGCTGCTGCACCAGCGCGCGGTGACGGCGCCCATCATCGGGCCCCGGACCCCCGAGCAGTTTGACGGCGCCCTGAAGGCCGTGGAGATCACGCTCGACGCCGGAGCCCTCGCGCGGCTGGATGAGATCTTCCCGGGCCACCAGACGGCGCCGGAGGACTACGCCTGGTAGGTGTCCTCAGCCCGTCACCAGGGCCCGGATGTCGTCGGCGGTGAGCGAGGCGTTGGACAGGGCGTCCTCGCCGAGCACGGAGCCGAAGAGCTCGCCTTTGCGGGCCTTCAGCTCCATCACCTTCTGCTCGATCGTGTCCTGGGCGACCATCCGGTACACCAGCACCGTCTTGTCCTGCCCGATCCGGTGCGTCCGGTCCACCGCCTGAGCCTCGGCCGCCGGGTTCCACCAGGGGTCCAGCAGGAAGCAGTAGTCGGCCTCGGTGAGGTTCAGCCCAAACCCGCCCGCCTTGAGGCTGATCAGGAAGACCGGGGCCGAGCCGTCCCGGAAGCTCTGCACGGCGGCGTCGCGGTCGCGCGTCCGTCCGTCCAGGTAGGCGTAGGCCAGACCGGCGGCGTCCAGCCGCTCCCGGACCCGCGCGAGGAAGCTGGTGAACTGGCTGAATACCAGCGCCTGGTGCCCCTCGGCCACCAGCTGGCTGAGGTCCTGGACCAGCAGCTCGGTCTTGGCCGACGGGACGCCGGCGTGCGCCGGGTCGACCAGCGCGGCGTCGAGGCTGAGCTGCCGCAGCCGGGTGAGCGAGCCGAGGATCGTGAACCGGTTGGCCTCGACGTCCTCGAGCAGCCCGAGGACCTTCTGCCGCTCCCACTGCAGGTGGGTCTGGTAGATCCGCAGGTGCCTCGGCGCCAGCACCACGTCGAGCACCTGCTCCTGCTTGGCCGGCAGCTCGGGGGCCACGCTCTCCTTCGTGCGGCGCAGCAGGAGCGGGCGGATCCGACGCCGCAGCTGGGCCAGCCGGGCCCGGTCGCCGGCCCGCTCGATGGGGCGGCGGTAGTAGGAGGTGAACCGGTCGGGGTCGGGGAACAGGCCGGGCGCACTGAGGGACAGCAGGGACCACAGGTCCATCAGGTTGTTCTCCAGCGGAGTCCCGGTCACCGCCACCGTGAAGGGGACGCTCACCCGGCGGGCGCTGAGGTACGTCTTGGACCGGTGGTTCTTGACGAACTGGGCCTCGTCCAGCACCAGGCCGCTCCACGTCAGCGCGGCCCAGGCCTGCTCGTCGATGCGGAGCAGGGCGTAGGAGGTGACGACGAGGTCGGCCCCGGCCACCAGCTCGGCGAGCGGCCGGTGCTCGCCGGCGCCGCGGCCGTGGGCACGCTTGGCCTCGGACTCCCCGACCACCACCACCCGCAGCGACGGCGTGAAGGTCGTCGCCTCGCGCCTCCAGTTGGAGACCACGCTGGTCGGCGCCACCACCAGGAACGGTGCTTCCGCGCCGCGCTCGCGGGCGTGCGCCACCAGGGCGAGTACCTGCAGTGTCTTGCCCAGCCCCATGTCGTCGGCCAGCACGCCACCCAGCCCGTGCGCCCACAGGTGCGCCAGCCAGCGGAACCCGTCGCGCTGGTAGGGCCGCAGCTCGGCCAGCAGGCCGGACGGCTCCGGCACGGCCGCCACCTCGTGCACCCCGGCCAGCCCCCGCACGGCGCTGGTCCAACGCGTGGAGGCGTCCAGCACCGAGCCCAGACCGACGAGGTCCTGCCACAGGCTCGCCTGGGCCCGGCTGATGGTCAGCCCCGCCTCGTCCTGCTCCGTGGAGTCGGTGAGCGCCTTCGACTCCTCGATCAGCTCCCGCAGCCGCACCAGCTCGGGCCGGTCCAGCGCGAAGTAGACCCCGGTGTCCAGGACCAGGAACGCGTCGCCTCGGGTGAGCGCGACGAAGAGCTGGTCGAACGGCACGGCCTCGCCCTCCAGCGTGACCTCGATGTGCAGGTCGAACCAGTCGGCGCTGCCGTCGCGCTCCCGCGCCGAGAGTGCGACGGCCGGCTCGGCGTCGCTGCGGCGGTAGGCCACCACCTCCCCGACCATCTCCACCGCCACCCCGGCCTGCTCGAGCCGGCCGAGCACCCCCTCGACGAACGTCAGGGCCGCCGCCCCCTCGAGCTCGGCGTGCGCGGCCGGGCGTGCCGGGTCCGCGCCCGGGACGCCGAGCCCCGCCACCTCGTCGTACGGCAGCAGCAGCGCCGCGACCAGCGCGGCCTCGGCAGCCGGGTGACGCAGCCCAGGTCGTGCGACGGGCTCGTCGAGGCTGTGCTGGCGGACCCCCTCGGCGCTGTCGTAGCGGACCGTCCAGTCCAGGACCACCCGGTGACCCGCCGCGAAGGCCACCCGCAGTCCCAGCGTGGGGTCGACCTGCTCGGGCAGGGCGACCGACGCGTCGCTGGAGCTCAGGCCCACCGTCTGGCCCAGCTGGGGCGCGAACTCGGCGAGGAAGCGGACCTCGTCCCGGGCGGGGACCACGAGCGGCCGGGCGTCCACCACCAGCTGGCGCAGCTCGCGAGTCAGCATCGACTCCAACCTCGCCACCAGCAGTCGGTCCGTGCCGTCCCCGTCGGAGGAGAGGGTGAAGATGCCGTGCGCCGGCTCGCCGAGCACCCCGACCGAGGGGAGCTCGAGCCGGCGGCCGCCGAGCTCCACCCGCGGGCCGACGAGCAGGCCCGCCGCCCCCGCGCGACGCGCGTCCAGGGTGACGGAGGCGCGCTCGGCGACCCGCAGCGGACCGAGGAGCGGCTTGGCGGTGATCAGGGCGAGGCCTGCAGCGCCCGCCTGGTCCAGCAGCGCCCAGAACGCGCTGGTCACCGTGCCCAGCGAAAGCCACGGGGTCCGCGGCAGGGCGTAGCGGGCGCCAGCGCCGGCGGCGGCCCGGAACTGGAGCAGCAGCTCGCGGTGCTCGGGGCGGTAGGACCGCGCGACGAAGTCCAGGTCCTCCCAGCTGATGCCGCTGCGCACCCAGGCGCTGCCGCGACCCTGCCGGGCCGGCCGGATGCGCAGGTCCTGACGTCCGGCGTAGCCGCGGTAGGCCGGGATGCGCTCGACCTCGAACTCCAGGGCCAGTGGCGCGGCTGCGTCGAGGGGCACCGGTGCGGGGGCGGCCAGCAGCCGCGCCAGGCTGACCTCCCACTCCGGGCGCTCGACCCGGTGCCGCAGCTGCGTGCTGTGCCGGGCGACGACCAGGACCGCGGCGGCGTGCTTGCAGTCCAGCACCACCGGGCAGGTGCACTGGCCACGGTAGACCGTCGTGGCCCCTGAGCGGGACGGCCCGAGGTGCACCGTGACGGTGTAGTCGTCGCGGTAGCTGCCGCGGACCCGGCCCGAGACCGTCATCGCGTCCTCGTCGAGCTCGACGTCGTGCACCCGGCCCGAACGTGCGTAGACCAGACCGCGCGCGAACGCCTCGCTGCCGACCATGGCGGTGATCGCCTCGTTGCCCAGCAGTGAGTCCCATCCAGGCGCGCTGCTCGGGACCGACACGCCCGTGATGCTAGTCGCGCGTCCTGACAGGTTTCCGTTCCTCCAGCACGCACCACCCCCTCGTCGACCCTGTCGGCGATGGGTGCGACAGTGGTCCCGAAGCGCCGGCCCCCGGCGCTGACCCACCCTCGGTGGGCAACGAGACGGAGGATCGATGAGCGAATCGACGCAAGGTCCCAGCACCGGCGCAGCGGACCTCGAAGGCCCGGCCGACGGCGGCGCTGACGGCCTGACCGGCGACCAGGACGGCGGGGCCGACGGCGGGGCTGACGGCGGGGCCGAGGGACCGGCCGACGGCGGCGCCGACGGCAGCCCGGGCGTCTCCGACGGAGGCGCGGACGGTGGCGCCGACGGCGGGGCTGACGGCGGGGCCGAGGGACCGGCCGACGGCGGCGCCGACGGCAGCCCGGGCGTCTCCGACGGTGGCGCGGACGGCGGCGCGCACTGAGCGCAGCGACGCCTCCGGCCCCCACCACCTCAGCTGCTGAGGATCTCCCCGCCTTCGTCGGTGGAGCGGACAGCATGCCCGGCGCGCGCGCCGGGCATGCTGTGCTTCCCCGTCTGGTCGGGGTGGACCCCGGGGTCTTCGCCCGGGAGCACTGGGGACGTCAGCCGCTGCTCTCGACCGGCCGCGACCTGCCCCAGGACTTCAGCGACCTGCTGAGCGCCGACGCGGTCGACGAGCTTGTCTCCGAACGCGGCCTGCGCACACCCTTTCTCCGGGTGGCCAAGGACGGAACCACGCTGTCCAACAAGACCTTCACCGGCTCGGGCGGTGTGGGAGCCGGTGTCGCCGACCAGGTCCGTGACGACCGGTTGGTCAGCCTCTTCGCCGACGGCTCCACGATGGTGCTGCAAGCGCTGCACCGGGTCTGGCCACCCGTCCTCGCGTTCTGCCAGCAGCTGGCCGCCGAGCTCGGACACCCCGTGCAGGCCAACGCCTACGTCACGCCGCCGCAGAACCGCGGCTTCAGCACCCACTACGACGTGCACGACGTGTTCGTGCTGCAGATCGAGGGCGAGAAGCGCTGGCGCATCCACACGCCGGTGCTGGAGTCGCCGCTCCGCGACCAGCCCTGGAGCGACCGCCCGGCAGCCGTCGCCACCCGGGCGGCGGAGGAGCCGATCCTCGACGCCGTCCTCGAGCCGGGCGACTGCCTCTACCTGCCGCGCGGTTTCCTGCACGCGGCGACGGCCCTGGGCGGGGTGAGCACCCACCTGACGCTCGGCGTGCACCCCTGGACCCGCTATGCGCTGGCCGAGCAGCTGGTGCAGCAGGCGCTGCGCACGGTCGCCGCCGACCCGGGCGTCCGGGCGTCGCTACCGGTCGGTGTCGACCTCGGGCTGCCGGCCGACCTGGGGGACGACATCGACGCCGTCCGCTCGGCCCTGGTGGCAGCGTTGGCCGCCACCGACCTCGACCACCTCGCCGACGTGCTGAGCGCCACCGCGCGGGGGACCCAGCGCGGCGCCCCCGTGGGTCCCCTGCGTCAGCTGCGGACGGCGGAGCAGCTCCAGCCCGGCACGGTCCTGGTCCTGCGCGAGCACCTGGCCGCCAGGCTGGTGCGCCAGGGCGTCGGCGAGGTGCTCCGCAGCCGCGCCGCCGACGTCACGGTGGCCCCGGGTGAGGTGGCGGCGGTCCGCCGGCTGCTGGCGACGGGCACCGCGACCCCGGCCGGCCTGGGTGAAGGGCTGGCCCGGCGTCTGGTCCTGGCCGGCCTGGTCCTGTCGGGGTGAGCCCGGCGGGCGGGGCCGCGGGCTCCGGTCCGCTCCGGTGCTCAGCCGCCGCCGGGCAGCGCGGGGATCCCGTGGTCGGGACGGCGCCCCCGGCCCGACGCTGGCTGCTGCTGGAGCACCCCGGACCCTGGCCGGTGGACGCTGTCGCCGGGTCAGGCATCGACCCGGACCTGCTCGGGCCGCTGACGGCAGTCGCGGGTCGGACGGCCACCCGGATCCTGCTGATCCGGCGGCCCGGCCGGACGGCCGCGCCGAGCCGACGGACCTGGCTGCTCACCGGCCCGACGACGGGCACGCTGGAGGGCCAGTGGCACTCCGACGCGGACCTGGCCGACGCGCTCGCCGCACTCGGCACGCCGGACCCCGCCCCGGCCGGGCCCCGGCCGGGCGCTGCGGTGCTGCTGGTGTGCGCGCACGGCGTGCACGACACCTGCTGCGCGGTCCGGGGCCGGCCGGTGGCGGCGGCGCTGGCCGCCGCCCACCCGGGCCAGGTCTGGGAGTGCAGCCACGTCGGCGGTGACCGCTTCGCCCCCAACGTCGTGGTGCTGCCGGACGGCTACTACTACGGCGGGCTGGACGCCGCGACCGCCGTGGCGACCGTGGCTGCACACCTCGCCGGCCGGGTCGCCACACCGCACCTGCGAGGGATGTCCCGGTTCTCCCCGCCGCAACAGGCTGCGGTGGTCGCCGCCCACGCGGCCTACGGCCCGCTGGCGGCCGGGGAGGTCGTGGTCACGGCGTCCCGCCACGAGGGCACCTACGGCGGCCCCGGATCGAGGACCTTCGTCGAGCTGCAGGTCAACGGACTTGCCGAGCCCGTCCGGGCGGAGGTGCTGGCGGTGCGTCGCGCGCCGGCCCAGCTGACCTGCCGGTCCGCGCGGGAGACGACCGCCACCGAGTACCGCGTCGAGCGGCTGGGCTGACCGGGGGCCCACCGCGGCACGACCGGCAGGGCGTCGGCAGGCGGAGCCGGGACAGGGGCGTGGAACGAGGAACGGGTCGGCCGGCGTCTCCGCCGACCGACCCGTTCTCTCTGCTGAAACGGTGTCCGATCCCCCGATGGTCCTCACGTCCCAGCGCCAACGCTCTGACACTAGAACGGTCAGCCCGGCTCCGACAGGGCCTGGGGGGCAGTTGTCCTAGATAGGACATGGCCTATACCTGACAGCTCGTTCGACCTCCTCATGCTCGGCACGTCGCTAGTGTCGGGCTTTGTGTCGGGGAGATGAACCCCCGATCGTCTTCTCGACACCACTCATGCTGCGAGCGACTCGCGGCCTCGTCAGCGCCGCGCGGGCAGCACGTGGTCGGCCACCTTGTCGGTGCCGAGGCACAGCGAGCAGATCGACGCACCGTGGGTCTGGCAGGCCGCCATGTCGGGACGCTCGAAGTCCTGCCGGCAGACGTGGCAGGTGAGGACGGCGTCGGAGGGGTTGCCGTGCTCGTCGAGCATCGGCAGGTCGAGGCCGTCGCCGGAGCGCAGCCGGTCGGCCGAGTCGGCCCGGCGCAGGTAGTAGCGGCCCCTGGTGGCGACGGCGAGCACCGGCGGCAGGACGAGAGCGAGACCGATGGCCACCAGCGGCGAGTAGGGCTGGATGCCCTCCCCCAGTCCACCGAAGGAGACGAGGATCGAGACGCCCGCTGACACCAGCATCGAGCCGAAACCCACCGGGTTCCAGTTGTAGAGCATCCCGCGCCGGAACTCCGGCTGCAGCGGGGACAGCTTGAGCAGGTACTTGCTGAAGGTGATGTCGGAAGCCACCGTCACGATCCAGGCCATTCCGCAGTTGGCGTAGAAGCCGAGGATGCTGTTGAGGAAGTCGAACATGTTCGCCTCCATCAGCACCAGGGCGATAAGCAGGTTGAAGCCGAGGAACATCAGCCGCCCCGGGTAGTACTTGGTAAGTCCGACCGTGGCTGACCTGCTGGGGCAGAGCTGGTTCTGGTGGGCCGTCGTGGTCGTGGTCGGGCTGCCGGTGCTCACCATCGCCCTGACCCAGCTGAACGCCCACCTGGTCCGGCGCCGCAGCAGCATGGCCGGACCCGTGCAGACGCTGCGGCTCTACGTGCTGCCGCTCGGAGCCCTGCTGGTGCTGCTGACGCAGATCCCGAACTCGATCATCCCCAACGACGGCTCGTGGGTGCGGATCGTGGCCACGATCTTCGGCTTCCTGGTGCTGGTCTTCATCTTGTCCGGACTGAACACCGCGCTGTGCCTCAGCGCATCGGAAGGGTCCTGGCGGCGCCGGATGCCGTCGATCTTCGTCGACATCGCCCGGATCGTCCTCATCGCCATCGGACTGGGCTTCCTGTTCTCCTTCGTCTGGGGCGCCGACGTGGGCGGTCTGTTCGCGGCACTGGGCGTCACCTCGATCGTCCTCGGCCTGGCGCTCCAGACCGCCGTCGGGTCGATCATCGCGGGACTGCTGCTGCTGTTCGAACAGCCGTTCCAGCTGGGGGACTGGCTGAGCACCTCCGCCGCCGACGGCCGTGTCGTGGAGGTCAACTGGCGAGCCGTCCACATCGACACGGGCAACGGCATCACCATCATCCCGAACTCCTCGCTGGCTGCGGACGCGTTCACCAACCTCAGCCGGCCGACCATCGCCTACACCGAGACGATCGCGACCACGTTCAGCAAGGACGACCCCCCGCAGGCGGTGGTCGAGCTGCTCGACGGGGTCGCCCGCGGTCTCACCCTGGTTCCGCCGGGCCGCGAGCCGAGCACCGTCACCACGGGCGCGGGTGGCTACCAGACGTCGCTGCCGCTGACCACCTTCGCCGACGCGGCGACGGCCCGCGCCCAGTTCCTGACCCGGATCTGGTACGCCGCTCGGCGGCAAGACCTGGGCCTCGACGGCGCCGACATCTGGAAGGGCGAGAGCACCGCCGACGTGGCGGCGGTGCTGGAGCGGGTCGCGCGGGTGCTGAGCCTGCCGGCGGACCGGCTGGCCGAGCTGGCGACGCGGATGGACCTCGAGCGTTACGCCGACGGCGAGGTCATCGAAGCTGCAGGCAGCGTCCCTGACGCCACGCGCTACCTCGCCAGCGGCCGGGTCAGCTCGCCCC
>JAABUN010008327.1_pt1 | contig 10653 bp, 8 predicted proteins | sample 5559311 | NCBI WGS metagenome assembly JAABUN01 (sample SAMN10711877, study PRJNA513370) | rock metagenome | isolation source: Antarctica rocks | place: Antarctica: Victoria Land, Siegfried Peak sud
AGTATTAAATAATATGATGACAAAAACTATTGTGCCTGCAATGAAACCGATGAGTTAAGACGGTCTTATATAAAAAATAAGATGGCTGAAAGTGGCAATTGGTGCGTTTTCTTGCAGACACTAATTATAGTGGTCAAAACTGTTCTTTTGATTTTATTACTAAATTTGAGATATGGGATTAGCCGATAAAATATTACCTCATTACACTTACGACGACTATGTACACTGGGAAGGCAGATGGGAATTGATTGAGGGACACCCTATTGCAATGAGCCCCCTTCCCGTGCCCGAACATCAACGGGTGGCTGCTGAATTAAGAACTGAATTTACAATCGCCCTACGAAAAACAGGCTGCAAAAATTGCAGGGCTTATGATCCTGTTGATTATAAAATAAGCGAGGATACCATTCTTGGACCTGACATTCTTATTGTCTGCGGAAAGATCAATAAGAAATATTTAGATTTTCCGCCGGTATTAATAGTAGAAGTTCTTTCAACTTCCACACAGCTTAGGGATAGAAATACCAAGTATGAGTTTTATCAACACCAGGGCGTGAAGTATTATTTGATAGTGGATACAGAAAAGCAAACCATAGAAATATATGAACTGATCGAAAACAAATATCTGCAGAAACAGTTTAATAAAGATTATGAATTTGTTTTTGAAAATGAGTGCAGGATTACACCTTGTCTTACTAATGTTTGGGAATAAGTCTGAACCATGATTTATGGGATTAGTGGGATTGGTTGGAAATGGTATTCACCTTATTCACCTTTCAAGTTTCACCTTTGACGTTTGACGTTTAACCTTTCACCATTGACTATTCACTATATTTCTCACAATCTTCACAGCATGTTCTCTTGAATTTTCAATAAATAATCTATGTGTATTCATTCCACCGCAAATTACGCCTGCTAAGTAAACACCGGCAATGTTCGTCTCGTGGGTTTCTTCGTTATAAGTTGGTTTGCGAACGGCATCATCAGATAACTCAATACCCATATTTTTAAGAAACGAAAGATTGGGTTGATAACCCGTCATTGCAATTACCCAATCATTTTTTATAGTAACTAAACCTTCAGGTGTATTGATATCAACTTCGTCGTCTCTTATTTCGGCAACTGTAGAATTAAAATAAGCTTTTATCGAACCTTCCTTTATGCGGTTTTCAATATCGGGCTTTACCCAGTATTTTACTCTGTCGCTAATCTGATTGGTTCTTATAACCATTGTTACTTCGGCTCCTTTACGCCATGTTTCAAGCGCAGCATCAATAGCAGAGTTTGCAGCGCCTACCACCAACACCTTTTGGAAGGCGTAAAAGTGAGGGTCTTTATAATAATGTCTCACTTTAGGCAACTCCTCACCTTGCACATCAAGCAGGTACGGAATATCGTAGAAGCCGGTGCATACAATAATGTTATCGGCAGTATAAGTTTCTTTAGATGTAATTATAGTAAAAACACCTGCATATTTTTTTACATCAACTACCTCTTCAAAAAGCCTGATACTCAAGCCGCCCGAAATAGCAACCCGGCGATAATATTCCAATGCTTCGCTCCGGTTGGGCTTAGGGTTATTGCTGACAAAGGGGATGCCATCTATTTCGAGCCGCTCACTTGTTGAGAAGAAAGTCATATTTACCGGATAGTTGTAAAGCGAGTTAACCAACGTTCCTTTCTCTATAATCACATAACTCAATCCGGCTTTCTTTGCTTCGAGTGCGCATGCCAGCCCGATTGGTCCGCCTCCAATAATTATGACATCATAAGCCCCCACAAGCCCCCCCGCCCCTGAAGGGGGGCTAGGAAAAACCTGGTCATTGTTATTTTCACTCATGTATTTGGCATATTTCTATTATAAAACTTAACCGCTCTATGCCATCTTTTATCTGCACGTAAAGAGCGATGTATTGCTGCTGATTTTTTTTACAAAGATCAAGCTCTTATCGGAGTTCATCTCTCTTCTCCCTTTAGGGCCGGGGCTTCCTCTCTCACTCTCTCCTCCCTTTAGGGTCGGGGCTTCAAGTTTACTACTTATGTATCTCGCTACTAAAGTTAAATTCTATATCAGGATTATTCTGCCGTTCAGTGTTTAAGAACCATTCGCTTTGCGCCAGGTACACCATGTTACCATCTTTATCTGCTCCAACATTTGCCTGTTTAAAACGGGCAAAGTCTTCCAGTTTTTTGGGGCCTTTTGAAGTGAGCCAGCAGGCTTTGAAAAAAGGCAAACTATTGAACTGAACAGATGCTCCATACTCGTGCAACAGGCGATACTGGATAACTTCAAACTGAAGCTCACCCACACAGCCGATGATCTTTTTATTGCCCCCAAACTGCGTGAACAACTGCGCTACACCTTCATCAGTTAGCTGCAGTAATCCTTTCTCTAACTGCTTGGTTTTAAGCGGATCTTTGTTCACTACTTCTTTAAATATTTCAGGAGAGAATGTAGGTATGCCTGTGAAGTAAAACTCTTCGCCCTCGGTTAAAGTATCGCCGATCTTAAAATTACCGGTATCAAATAAACCAACCACATCTCCGGGAAACGCTTCATCCACAACTTCTTTATCCCGCGCTAAGAACGAATAAGGGTTGCTGAAGCGAACATCCTTATCTATACGTACATGATGAAAATATTTATTGCGCTCAAACTTACCGCTGCATACACGCAGGAAAGCAATTCTGTCACGATGCTTGGGATCGAGGTTGGCGTGAATTTTAAAAATGAAGCCGCTGAACTTTGGCTCTGCCACACTCACTGCCCGCACATTCGTATCTCTGTCTCTCGGCGTAGGTGCAATGCGAATGAAAGTATCAAGCAATTCCCTCACACCAAAGTTATTAACGGCGCTTCCAAAAAAAACGGGAGCAATTTTTCCTGCGAGGTAATCATCTGCATTCAGTTCGCCATAAACACCATCTATCAGTTCCACATCTTCACGCAAGGTTTCTGCATCACGCTCTCCAATTTTTTCATTCAAAATTTTATCGCTGAGGTCTTTTATTTCAACCGTGTCTTCATCACTGCCTTTTGTACTTGCTGCAAAAAGTACAAGGCTTTTATCGTGAAGGTTATATACGCCCTTAAAATCCTTACCCTGATTGATAGGCCACGTCATCGGGTGTAATGATATATACAGTTCCTTCTCAATTTCTTCCAGCAGGTCGAAACGGTTCTTTCCGTCGCGGTCCATTTTATTGATGAACACAATTACGGGTGTATCGCGCATACGGCATACTTCCATCAGCCGGCGGGTTTGTTCTTCCACACCGTTCACGCTATCTACTACCAGCACTACACTGTCAACAGCAGTAAGGGTACGGTACGTATCTTCAGCAAAGTCTTTATGACCGGGCGTATCAAGCAGGTTTATGAGCATGCCTTTATATTCGAAGCTCATAACAGATGTAGCCACAGAAATACCGCGCTGCCGCTCAATTTCCATAAAGTCGCTGGTAGCGTGCTTCTTAATTTTATTGCTTTTTACTGCACCGGCGGTTTGTATTGCACCGCCAAACAACAGGAATTTTTCGGTCAATGTTGTTTTACCAGCATCGGGGTGACTGATGATGGCAAATGTTTTGCGGCGGTTTATTTCTTTCTCGTATTTCATGTTTTAATAGTCATTGAAGTCATTGAGTCAATAGGTCATTAAGTAAAACAAATAGATTAACTCATAACTTAATAGCTACTGCACATTATAAATTACTTACTGACTTTATGACTTAAGTACCTTCTGACTTTCTTTAAGCCGGCAAAGGTAATGGATGGAAAGAGATTGTAATTGTTAAGTTAAAACCGCAACAGAGCAAAGGCACCTAATTTATTTAATGCACTACATTTAAAACTTTAGAGGGAGTAACCTTGTTTTAGTACCGTCAGGAACTTTTTGCAGGCAGATAATTATGAAAGAAAGCACCAAGTGTTCCTTTCGGAACATTTGGTGTACACAATAAATCTATTGTGCATAATGGGCATTTGTCAGCCTGATTTTAGAAATCTTTTTTGAAAAAATACCAATTCCTGGTACTTTTATAAAAAAGAACTCCATGGCACGAAATACTTCCATTTTATTAGGCGAACACTTTGAGAAATTTATTTCTGCTAAAATATCATCGGGCAAATATAACTCAGCAAGTGAGGTAATTAGAACTGCTCTAAGACTTTTGGAAGCGGAAGAGTCACAGATGAAAGACCTTAACAAGGCTCTTTCGCAAGGTGAGAAGATTGGATTGGAAAAAAACTTTGATCCAAAAACGCATTTAAAGAAGCTGCACAGCAAGTTTTTATGAAGACACTGCCCTTTGTTATTAGTAAAAAAGCAGTTTCGGACCTGGAAGAAATTTGGCTTTATACAGTTGAGAAATGGTCTATAGAGCAAGCAGATCGCTACTACCATCTAATATTTGATGAAATTAACTATATCTGCAGGAACATTAATGCTGGCAAATCAATGGATCATGTTCGAAAAGGTTATCGGGCATCTAAAGTGAAATCTCATCTTATTTTCTACAGGGTACTAAATGACACAATCGAGGTAATTAGAATTTTGGACGAACGGATGGATATCAAAAACAGACTTAACGATTAAGCATCTACGCCAACAAGAGGTTTTTCCACAGAGGGGTTAGACGGAACCCGTGTTTCATTAGTTGTACCTTTAATTATTTATTTGTTCGGGCTTGACATTCAACTTTGAGTATATCTTGTCATCAACTTTTATTTATAAATTTAACTTCAGTAGGCCGTGCCCGGGGAAGTAACGTTCCCCCCTGCGCAAGCCTGAATATTCTATGCACTAATTCTGCCTAACAGCAGGCTTCTTTCCCCTTCTCCTATAGGAGAAGGTCGCCCTGCCTGTACAAATTTCGAACTTATTTTTAATGGACTTAAAGCGGCTCGCAAGCATAGCTGTTTAATAACCCTTGCTTGCGGCCGCTTTTCTATTGCATTAACCCAGTAAGAAAATAAGTATATGGAAAAACTAAGATGTAGCGGGGCAAAGCAGATTGATTTGGTCGATTATCTTGCCTCGTTAGGGCATCAGCCCAAAAAAGTAAAGAATCAGGACTACTGGTATCTCTCGCCGTTAAGGGAGGAAAAAACACCATCCTTTTAAGGTCAACCGTAAATTAAATGTATGGTATGACCATGCCACAGGCAAGGGCGGCAATCTGGTAGATTTCGACACACAGTATTTTAAATGCACCGTTGCCGAACTGTTGCAACGTTTATCCGTGCTGGCTGTCCCCTCTTTTTCTTTTCATCCGCCACAGCAAACAGGCAATCAGCATATCGTCCAGCCGTCCCTTGCTTGTGAAAAGAAAGAAAACCCTGAAGATAAAATCGTCATTGTGGACAGCCGACCACTGGCGGAAAAATCAATGTTGGATTACCTGCAAAAGCGCAGCATTCCTAAGGACATTGCCAGCCGTTTTTGCCGAGAGATTGATTTTCTGTTGTGCGGTAAAAAACAAACGGTCATCGGCTTTCAGAATAATGCTGGAGGTTATGAATTGAGAAGCCCGAATTTCAAGGCAGCAGCTCACCAAAGGACATCACTTTCATAGATACAGGGGCTAAATTATTAGCCGTATTTAAAGGCTTTTTTAACTACCTGTCTACCGGGCTATGAACCATCAAGCCATAGAACCACTGACAAATTTTCTGGTGCTCAATTCCCTTTCCTTCTTTGAAAAGTCCCGCAACCTTATGGAAAAGCACGATCAGGTAAACAGCCGGAACATAAAGCACAATCAGAAGATAGGAAGGTCTTTTTGACGTTTTGGGTAGCTAGTTATGTTTTGGTAAAACCAAAACGCTGGCTCACCTCATGCTATAGCATTCGGTCAGAAATTTTTTTCATGCTATCGCATTCAAAAAATAACGAGGAGAAAGATTATGGAGCAGCAGAATGTAATCACAAAGAACAAGGGTGGTCGTCCTAAAAAGGCCATAAAAAGAGACCAGCTCATGGCCATTAAATGTACGCTTTACGAACGTAAAGTGATCGAGGCCAGAGCCAAAAGCGCCAACCTTTCCGTTTCGAGTACCTGCGTGAAATTGGATTAACTGGAAAAATTGACAGACGGAATAAGGCATTGCCCAAAGAAGTTTTAAGCCTTACCGCTGCGCTCAATCACATGGGTTCCAACCTCAATCAGATTGCTAAAAAGCGGAACGGAAATGATGAATTAAGTCCGTTGGAACGGGCAGAATTAAAGGTTCAGTCAGGGCAGTTAAAAGACATCGCAGTACAGATTAAAAGCTATTTACAATGATAGGCCATGTATCAATCGGGGCTTCTTTTTATCACTGCATTAGTTACTGTCTGGAGGATAAAAAGAAACTGTCCGAGCAACAGAAACAGGAGCTTTCTATGCAGGATCATTTGCAGCACAGGGAACGTGCGGAAGCACTGGAATATAATTAAATGTTTCGGCAACAAACATGAGCTTACCCAGCAGTTCAAGGACGTTCAGAAACTAAGCAGGCGGGTTGAAAAACCTGTATTGCATTTATCCCTGCGGCTCGCTCCGGGCGAAACGCTGACCAAAGACCATCTCATTGAAATGGGCAGGGCTTGCGCCAAAGAATTTGGCGTGCCTGATAACCAATATATCTGCGTACTGCATAAGGATACCAAAGAGCAGCATATCCATATTGCGGCCAATCGTGTAGGCTTTAACGGAAAGGTTGCCAGCGATAGCAACAGCTATAAACGTGGCTACCCTCTGCCGGAATTTGGAGAAGCGTTACAACTTGAAAGAGGTATTAAGCCCTCGTGCTTTCCTGTCACCAAAGGATAGGATGCTGCCCCGCCACGACCAGCGCAAGGAAAAGTTAAGGGAAGATATTCGGCAGACCTTAAAGAAGGTAACCCTTTATTCCGCATTTGAAAAGCAGATGCAGACATTGGGTTACAAGGTTATTAGGGCCTGCTAAATTTATTAAACTGGAACTTGTTGGCTAAAGCCTATTGTCGTGGCTTAATATTGCAACGGCTTTAAACACGTGGCAATAAAAATACGTTCAATTATGGCTTTAGTCAAAAATATCGTAGGGCATACAATTTCTGAATTTTAAATTTTAGACAGCTGCTTAATTTCCTAAAATAATTTTTTGAGTTAACACTTTTAACGTTGTTGAAAGGCGGATGACATAAACTCCATTAGCCCATCCATTTGCATCAAACTGAAAACTTCGTGGCATTCCTACCTCTACAGTTCCGTTAAATATTGCTTTTACCAATCGGCCCTGCAAATCGAAAATTTCCAACTTTGCGTGCGTCGATTTATCAGGATTAAACTTTATTGTTGTAACCCTTTTAAACGGATTGGGGTATGCTTTTAAATTGAGAACATTACTATCTGAACTTGCTATTGTAACTGCTGTATTCGAATTATTTATTACGAAATAAGCAGATGATGCAGCTACCGTATAAGGAGACAGTCTTTTACCTGCAATGGGTGCTTCCATCGTTCCATCTGGTAATTGCCAGCCTACCGATACATGATCTCCGCCGCCGCCTTGCTTATGCAAAACTTCAATATAATAACGATGCCCCTTTTGTAAATATACCTGTTCCGATTTTTGAGATGGATATTTGTTCCAGTCTCTAAAACCAGTCCAGCTTAATAAGTTTGCAATCCTTACTTTATTTCCAGCATCATCATTGGTACTTAGCCATAGCTCAACGGCATCATCACCTGCTATATAAAAAGTATAATTGCCACTTTGAGGAGGACACAGGTAACCACGAATACGAGCGCCATATCTTTCGCCTTTATTTGTTGTTTCTAACATTGTTAGTTCACTTGTACTGCTTGCCGCTTTTTGTAAAGGGATATTTGATATATCGTTCCCATCCACATAATCCCACTGTTCGCGCGAAATAGCTCCCGAAACAGAACATTCAGATGAAGCAGATGATACAGTAAAGCTTTGTGTAATAATAGCTGCTGCATTATAATTATCATTTCCTGGTTGCATTGCCTCTACCGCTACGGTTCCAGCCCCTGTAATGGTAACAGTATTACCCGAAAGCGTTGCAGGCCCCGAAGCAATACGAAAACTTACAGCAAGACCCGAAGATGCAGCGGCACTTAATGTAAAAGGCTCATCTCCATAAGTTTTGGAAGAAATGGCTGCAAAACTGAGGGTTTGATCAGATTTATTATTTCCGGTTACATAAGGCGAAAGGCGTGTACCGGTAATGGGAGCTTCCTTTACTCCATTAGGCAATTGCCAGCCAACAGAAACATGGTCTCCACCCGCACCTTCTTTATGCAATACTTCTATGTAATAGCGGTTACCGATTGTAAGATATATCGGCGCCGATTTTTGAGAAGCAAACTTATCCCACTCACGAAAACCGGTCCAGCTTAATAGGCTTGCTATTTTAAGTTTGTTTGCCGGATTATCATCAGTGCTAAGCCATAATTCTACTGCATCGTCACCGGCAATTAAAAAGGTATAATTGCCGCTTTGAGGAGGGCAAAGGTAGCCGCGAATGCGTGTTGCATACCTGTCATCCACGTTAGGCCCTATCTCCAATACAGTTAACTGGCTTGTTTGATCCGGCTTTTTTGCTAAGGGAATATTGCTAACGTCGTTACCCCCCACATCATTCCACTGCTCGCGTAAAATACTGCCAGTGGCAGAACAAGCAGACGTTGAATTTGAAGAAAGCGACTGTCCAGTTTTTTCTGGTGAATACGGCGACACTCTTTTGCCTGGTATTGGAGCTTCCAAAACACCACCTGGTAACCGCCATGCTACAGATGCATGATCTCCCCCGGCGCCTTCCTTCTGTAATACTTCAATGTAATACTGATGACCTGACTGTAAATATATTTGTCCTGATTTTTGTGAAGCATATTTATCCCACTCTCTAAACCCTGTCCAGCTTAATAAGCTTGCAATCTTTTTTTTGTTGGCAGGATTATCATCCGGGCTTATCCATAATTCAGCAGCATCATCACCGGCTAAATAAAAAGTATAATTACCACTCTCGGGCGGGCAAATAAGGCCGCGCATACGGCTGCCATAACTGTCACCAATATTATTAAATTCTACAAAAGGAAGTTTTGTTGTAACGTCAGGTGTTTTTTGTAACGGAATATCGGAAATAGTATTACCGCCTACATTCTCCCATCTTTCAAAAAGGATACTGCCAGTACCTGGACAGGAAGAGGTATAATTGTCGTTACTATCTTTTTTAATTAATACAATTGAGGTATAAGGTTTAAGGGTAAAACTGCCGGTATAGGTTATGTTATTTACATCAATGTAAGTTGCATCTAAAGAAAAAGTTTTTGATGATCCGGTAGCATTGTATTCAAACCGGATGGAATTACCGGAAGCTACACTTACAGGAGATTTTGCAGAAGATTTGTCTTTACCATAAAGCGCTTTCCACTCTTCCACATCAAGCGCTTTGCTGTAAGAAGTTCCATCAGCCTTGTAAGATGTATTTATAACAAAATTATCGTAAACAGGCCGGCAGTAATGATTATTATCAAATGAACCAAAATCTTTTATGTCGTTATTTATAGTAGCAAACTCACCCACAAGTTGCGAATTTTCTTTAGAAAAAAATATGTTATTATTCATACTAATATTTCTAATAGAGCTATTGGCGGCATAACCATCTTCTGACATAACCATTTGGCTTCTGTTGTTGTAAACGGTATTCCTGCTTAATGTTATTTCGTGTGCATTATGAAGGTAAACCCCATAGAGTCCGCAATTGGCTACGGTGTTATCTGTTATTTCTACGTTAGAAGTATTATCATCCATATAAATACCGTTAGCAGCTTTATAACCTGCATCAGGCGTTCCTGCATCTGCACCTGCTCCATTCAATACAATATTGCCTGAAATTTTTGTTCCGTAATTGGCCGGTGCATTTGGTATATTATTCCATGAGTATATTCCTCCGCCATCATCTTTTATAAAGTTGAAATTAGTAACAAAGTTGTTCCTGATAGTATTTTTACTGCCCCTAAAAGTTATAGGATTATATCCGGTGCTATCAATTTCATTAAATTCTACTGTATGGTTATCACCATCCATAAGAACCGCGTCATACGAACCACTATCGCCTTTGCCCATGCCCGCAAAAATGCCTGAACATTTAATTTTATTATTGCTAATTGTTACATTAGAACAGCCGGGCAAATTGAAAGCATTATTATTTGTATAGTAAATGGTAGAATTTTGCACAGTAAGATTGGCGGAGCCTAAAGCATTTACAGCAGTGTTGCCTGTATAAAGAATTTCGCAGTTACTTATGCTGATTTGCCTGCCATCGTTAATCTGAAACGTATTATCATTTGCACCTTGAAAACTAATATTATTAAATGCAATATTGCTTTGATTGTTTATAGAGACCAGCGTATTAACAGTACTTGCTTTAATATTATAGGCAGCAGGATTATTTGATAAGTATATGCTTAACTTTTTTTCGCCTGGGTTAAAAAACCACTCGCCCTGCTGGTCGAGGGTTTTAGGATGATTTTGAATAAAGTATCCATATCTGGCAGCAGTTGCGTTGGGAGATTCGGAATTATAAGTAATTGTGTTACCGGATTGAGACGTTATCCTGTTTCTATCAATAACCCAATGTGCCTTACGTATAACTA
>JAABUN010008328.1_pt1 | contig 10653 bp, 5 predicted proteins | sample 5559311 | NCBI WGS metagenome assembly JAABUN01 (sample SAMN10711877, study PRJNA513370) | rock metagenome | isolation source: Antarctica rocks | place: Antarctica: Victoria Land, Siegfried Peak sud
TGCGCCTTGCCGGCGATGACCAGCTGGATCGGCCGGTCCGGGTCGAGCAACAACGACGTGAGCCGGTCGGGATCGCGCAGCATCAAGGTCAGGCGCTTGTAGGAGGGCACCCGCCGGGCGAAGCCGATGGTCAGGATGTCGGGGTCGAACACCGAGCCGGTCCAGCCCAGCTCGGCCTCGGTCGCCCCGCGTTGCAGGCAGGACTCCCGGAGCCGCCGCCGCACCTCTTCGACGAGCCGCTCACGCAGCACCCGGCGGGTCGCCCAGATGCTCGTGTCAGCGACCCTGGCGATGTTCTCCCAGTCCTGCGCATCGGTGGTGAGCTTGCCTCCGGCCTCCCGGTCGGCGAGCTCGAAGACTTCGCGGGCGATCCACGTCGGAGCGTGCACGCCGTTGGTGATGGACGTGATCGGGACCTCGGCGCTGTCGAAGCCGGGCCACAGGTCGGCGAACATCTCGCGGCTGACGATGCCGTGCAGCTTGGCCACGCCGTTGCGGCGCTGCGCCATGCGAAGGCCCATGTGGGCCATGTTGAAGACCGACGGGTCACTTTCCGCACCGAGCTCCAGGATTCGGTCGACCGCGACCTGCTCGACGCCGTTCTCGCCGCCGAAGTAGCGCCGGATCAGCTCGGTCGAGAAGCGGTCGATGCCGGCCGGGACCGGGGTGTGCGTCGTGAAGACCGTGCCAGCCCGCACCGCCTCGCGGGCCTCGTCGAAGTTCAGCCCCTGCGCGACGAACTCCCGGATTCGCTCGACGCCGAGGAACCCGGCGTGGCCCTCGTTGGTGTGGAAGACCTCCGGCTCCGGAGCGCCGGTCAGCGCAGTCCACGCGCGGATGGCACGCACGCCGCCGATGCCCAGCAGCATCTCCTGGTGCAGGCGGTGGTCCGAGCCGCCGCCGTAGAGCCGGTCGGTGACCTCCCGCTCCTCCGGGGCATTCTCCTCGACGTCGGAGTCCAGCAGCAGCAGGGGAACCCGTCCGACCTGCGCCCGCCAGACGTGGGCGTGCAGGGTGCGGCCCTCCGGCAGGGCGATGCGCACCGTCAGTGGCGCGCCCGCCGCGTCGATGACCAGGGTCAGCGGGAGACCGTGCGGGTCCAACGGGGGGTAGCGCTCCTGCTGCCAGCCCTCGGCGTTCAGCGACTGCTTGAAATAACCGGCGCGGTAGAGCAGCCCGACGCCGATGATGGGGACTCCGAGGTCGGAGGCGGCCTTGAGGTGGTCGCCGGCCAGGATGCCGAGACCGCCCGAGTACTGCGGCAGCACCTCGGTGATGCCGAACTCCGGTGAGAAGTAGGCGATCCCCTGCGGTGCGTCCTGCAGTCCCTGATACCACTGTGGACGCGTCAGGTAGTCGCGCAGGTCCTCGTGCGCAGCGCCGAGTCGGCCGAGGAACTCCTCGTCCGCGGCGAGCGCGGCGAGCCGCTCCGGACTGACCTCGCCGAGCAGCCGGACGGGGTCCTGCCCCACGGCGTCCCAGGTGTCCGGGTCGACCGAGCGGAAAAGCTCGATCGAGTCGGGATGCCACGACCAGCGCAGGTTCATCACCAGCTCGGCGAGGGGCGCGAGTGACTGCGGAAGGGCGAGACGGACGGTGAACCTACGGAGAGCTCTCACGCGAGGGACCCTAGCCAGCCCCGGGAGGGGCGGATGTTCCGGGTCGAGATCGAGGGGTACGGTCGCCTCAATGGTCGGACGGATAGCAGTTACCCAGATCAGCCCATCGGTGTCTTGCGGCCAGTATCCTGCGCGCGCTGTCACGGGGGAGACCGTCGTGTTCTCAGCGACCGTGTTCCGGGAGGGACACGACGCCGTCGCCGCGGACGTCGTGGTGACCGCCCCTGACGGCACGCGGCAGCCGTTCCTTCGCATGCAGCCCGGTGCTCCGGGGACCGACCGCTGGTCGGCCGTACTTGCCCTGCCGGCCGACCTCTCAGCCCAGGGGATCTGGTCTTTCCAGGTCGAGGCGTGGAGTGATCCCCTCGGCACCTGGTGGCATGACGCGCCGATCAAGATCGAGGCCGGTGTCGATGTCGACCTGATGCTGGAGGAGGGGGCACGGCTGTACGAGCGAGCCGCAACCGCCCTGGCGAAAGCACTCCGCCCGCCCGTCACGGCACTCGTGAAGGTGCTCCGCGATGCGAGCCGCGAGCCGCTGAACCGCCTCGCCGCCGCCCTCGACCCCGATGTCGTGGGGCTGCTCAGCCAGCATCCGTTGCGCGAGCTCGTCACGGCCGCCGAGCCGCGAACGATCTGGGTCGACCGCCAGCGCGCTCTCTACGGCGCCTGGTATGAGTTCTTCCCCCGCTCGGAGGGCGCTGCGCCTGACGAGGCGGGAGTGCTGCGCACCGGCACCTTCCGCACCGCGATGCAGCGCCTTCCGGCGGTCGCGGCGATGGGCTTCGACGTCGTCTACCTGCCGCCGATCCACCCGGTCGGCGAGGTCAACCGCAAGGGCCCGAACAACACGCTGACCCCCGGACCCGACGACGTCGGCTCGCCGTGGGCCATCGGATCCAAAGACGGCGGCCACGACGCGGTGCACCCCGATCTCGGGACGCTGGCCGACTTCGACGCCTTCGTCGCGCAGACGGTGGAGCTCGGCATGGAGGTCGCCCTCGACCTCGCACTTCAGTGCGCCCCGGACCATCCGTGGGCGAAGGACCACCCGGAGTGGTTCACCACCCGCCTCGACGGCACCATTGCGTACGCCGAGAACCCGCCCAAGAAGTACCAGGACATCTATCCGCTGAACTTCGACAACGACCCGGCCGGGCTCTACGCCGAGGTGCTGCGCGTGGTGCGGCACTGGGCGGCCCACGGAGTGCGAATCTTCCGCGTCGACAACCCGCACACCAAGCCGCTCGAGTTCTGGGAGTGGCTGATCGGGGAGGTCAAGAAGACCGATCCCGACGTGCTCTTCCTCGCCGAGGCGTTCACCCGGCCGGCGATGATGCACGAACTCGGCAGGATCGGATTCACCCAGTCCTATACGTATTTCACCTGGCGGACCGCCCGCGACGAGCTCGAGGACTACGCGATCGAGCTCGTCGAGGCGTCGGACTACATGCGCCCGAACTTCTTCGTCAACACCCCGGACATCCTGCACGCCTCACTGCAGTACGGCGGGCCGCCGGTCTTCAAGATCCGGGCTGTCCTCGCGGCGCTGCTCTCACCCACCTACGGGGTCTACGCCGGCTACGAGCTCTACGAACACGTCGCGGTGAGGCCGGGCAGCGAGGAGTACCTCGACAGCGAGAAGTACCAGCTGCGGCCGCGCGACTGGTCGGATCCGAGCTCCACCCTGGCGCCGTACCTCACGTTGCTCAACCGACTGCGCCGCGAGCACCCGGCCCTGCACTGGCTGCGTAACCTGCACATCCACGCCACCAACTCCCCCGACGTCATGGCGTGGAGCAAGGTCCTCGGCAAGGACGTCGTTCTCGTCGTGCTCAACCTGGTTCCGCACGGGGCCCGCGAGGCCACCGTCTCGCTCGATCTGCCCGCACTCGGCTACGGCGTGGACGACCGGATAGAGGTGCACGACGCGGTGACCGGATACACCTACGACTGGGGCGCCCACAACTACGTGCGCCTCGACCCGTTCGACGAGCCCGCGCACCTGTTCACAGTCCGGGCGAGCGCCACGACAGGAGTGACCGCATGAGCGAGGAGCTGGAGCACGACGAGCTCGTCTCGCTCAAACAGTCCCGTGACCCGCTGTGGTTCAAGCGAGCGGTCTTCTACGAGGTCCTCATCCGCGGCTTCGCCGACAGCAACGGTGACGGCACCGGGGACATCCGTGGCCTGACGTCCAAGCTCGACTACCTGCAGTGGCTGGGAGTGGACTGCGTCTGGCTGCTGCCGATCTACCAGTCTCCCCTGCGCGACGGCGGTTACGACATCAGCGACTTCATGAAGGTGCTGCCGGAGTTCGGCGACCTCGGCGACTTCGTGCAGCTCGTCGACGAGGCGCACGCCCGCGGGATGCGCATCATCGCCGACCTGGTCATGAACCACTCGAGCGACCAGCATCCGTGGTTCCAGGCGTCACGCAGTGACCGGGACGGACCGTACGGCGACTACTACGTCTGGTCCGACACCGACGAGCCCTACGCCGAGGCCCGGATCATCTTCGTCGACACCGAGAACTCGAACTGGACCTGGGACCCGGTGCGCGAGCAGTTCTTCTGGCACCGCTTCTTCAGCCACCAGCCCGACCTCAACTACGACAACCCCACCGTGCAGGCCGAGATGATCGAGGTCCTGAAGTTCTGGCTGGACCTCGGCATCGACGGCTTCCGGCTCGACGCGGTGCCCTACCTGTTCGAGCGGGAGGGCACCAACGGGGAGAACCTGCCCGAGACCCACGAGTTCCTGCGCCGGGTGCGCAAGGAGGTGGACGCGCTGTATCCCGACCGGGTGATGCTCTGCGAGGCCAATCAGTGGCCGGAGGACGTCGTGGCCTACTTCGGCGATCCGGAGGAGGGCGACGAGTGCCAGATGGCGTTCCACTTCCCGCTGATGCCGCGGCTCTTCATGGCCGTACGCCGCGAGTCCCGCTATCCCATCTCCGAGATCCTCGCCAACACACCGGCCATTCCGAAGAACTGCCAGTGGGGGATCTTTCTGCGCAACCACGACGAGCTGACCCTCGAGATGGTGACCGACGACGAGCGCGACTACATGTACACCGAGTACGCCAAGGACCCGCGTATGAAGTCCAACGTCGGGATCGCCAGGCGGCTGGCGCCGCTGCTCGAGAACAGCCGCGACCAGATCGAGCTGTTCACCGGGCTGCTGCTTTCCTTGCCGGGCTCACCGGTCCTCTACTACGGCGACGAGATCGGCATGGGGGACAACATCTATCTCGGGGACCGGGACGGGGTACGCACGCCGATGCAGTGGAGCGCCGACCGCAACGCCGGCTTTTCCACCTCCGACCCGCAGCGGCTCTACCTGCCGACCCTGCTCGATCCGGTCTACGGATACCAGGCACTCAATGTCGAAGCGCAGATGCGGTCCTCGTCCTCACTGCTGCACTGGACCCGCAATATGCTCACGGTTCGTCGCCAGCACCCGGTCTTCGGGATGGGCACCTACGACGAACTCGGGTCGAGCAACCCCTCGGTGCTGGCGTTCGTCCGCGAGTTCGGCGACGACAGGGTCCTGTGCGTCAACAATTTGTCCCGTTTCCCGCAACCGGTCGAGCTCGACCTGCGGCGCTTCAAGGACACTGTGCCGGTGGAGTTGACCGGGCAGGTGCACTTCCCCCGGGTCGGCGACCTGCCGTACCTGCTGTCACTGCCCGGCCACGGCTTCATGTGGTTCGGACTGCAAGCAGGGGAGCAGTTTTGACCGCGCTGACGACGCTGCTCCAGCAGTGGCTGCCCACCCAGCGCTGGTTCGGCGGGAAGGGCACTGCGATCACCTCGGTCGAGCTGGAGCGGGAGACGCCGATGGAGGGCGGCTCGGGCTCCGGATTGACCCACGTGCTGCTCACGGTGCACGGGCCGGACACCGACGCGCGCTACCAGCTGCTACTCGGCCGGCTCGAAGGACCTGCGCCGCAGCGCTTCGCCCACGCCACCATCGGCGAGGCGGACGGCAACACCTGGTACGACGCGGCGCACGACCAGGAGGCGGCCGATCTGCTGCTGCGGCGGATCGCCGCCGACGAGTCCGTCGACGGACTGGGTTTCCACCGCCTCGCCGAGATCGAGCTGGGCCACCCCAGCCGGGTCGTGGGCGCCGAGCAGAGCAACACCTCGCTGGTCTACGGCGAGAAATACATCCTGAAGCTCTTCCGACGCCTTCAGCCGGGGCTGAACCCCGACCTCGAGCTCAGCCGCGCCCTGGTCGGGAACCCGCACGTCGCGCAGCCGCTCGGCTGGATCGAGGGCGAGGTGGGCGGCGAGGCCACCACCCTCGGACTGCTGCAGTGCTTCCAGCGGCACGCGACCGAGGGCTGGGCGATGGCGACCGCCAGCGTGCGTGACCTGTTCGCCGAGGGCGACCTGCACGCCGACGAGGTTGGCGGCGACTTCGCCGCCGAATCCGAGCGGCTCGGCGCCGCAACAGCCGAGGTGCATCAGGCGCTGCGGGAGGCGCTACCGAGCAAGACGGTGGGGCCTGAGCAGATCGCGTCGGCCACGCGGCAGCTGCACGAGCGCCTCGACGCCGCCCTGACGGTGGTGCCCGACCTCGAGCCCTATGCCGAGGCGCTGCGCGCGAGCTACGACGCGGTCGCCGAGCTGTCGGCGTCGGTCCCGGTGCAGCGCGTGCACGGGGACTACCATCTCGGGCAGGTGCTGCGCACGCAGACCGGCTGGGTGCTGCTCGACTTCGAGGGCGAGCCGGCCCGCCCGCTCGCCGAGCGAACGGCCCTGATGAGCCCGCTGCGTGACGTCGCCGGGATGCTTCGCTCCTACGACTACGCCGCCCGCCACCTGCTCGCCGAGCGTGGCGGCGACGCCCAGTTGGCCTACCGCGCCTCAGAATGGGCAGAGCGCAATCGACAGGCGTTCTGCGACGGCTACGCCCGCGCCGCCGGCGCCGACCCCCGCGACGATGCGGTGCTGCTGCGGGCGTTCGAGCTGGACAAGGCGGTCTACGAAGTGGTCTACGAAGCGCGCAACCGGCCGACCTGGGTGCAGATCCCGGTCGGCAGCATCGAACGGCTCGCCCGCAACGCCCCGAAAAGGACGGCGCCATGAGCGAGCATCCGGGCAAGAAGGCCCCTGCCGAGAACGCGTCACCGGCCAAGAAGAGCGGCGGCAACAAGCCGGTCGATCCGGCCACGACCGCCGAGGCGATCGCACCCGTGGTGGCTCCAACCGCCGGCATTGCTCCCTCCATGGCGGAGCTGGACCGGCTCGCCGGCGGAGAACATCCCGACCCGCACGGCATTCTCGGCATGCACCACGACGGTGCCGGTGTCGTCGTGCGGGCGCTGCGTCCCGGGGCGGACGCCGTCGTTGCCGTCATCAACGGCAGCCGGCTACCCCTCGACCACCTGCACGCAGGCATCTGGGAGGCACGGAGCCCGGGCTCGGTCACCGACTATCGGCTCGAGGTCACCTATCACGGTGAGGTCTATCCCGGGGACGACCCTTACCGCTACCTGCCGACCCTCGGCGAGGTCGACCTGCACCTGATCGGCGAGGGGCGACACGAACAGCTGTGGCAGGTCCTCGGCGCCCACGTGCGCCGATACGACACCGCCTCCGGTCCGGTCACCGGCACGTCGTTCGCCGTCTGGGCCCCGAGCGCGCAAGGCGTCCGGGTCATCGGCGACTTCAACGGCTGGGACGGCCGCAGCCACCCGATGCGCGCGTTGGGCAGCAGTGGCGTCTGGGAGCTGTTCGTGCCGGACACCGGCGCGGGCACGCACTACAAGTTCGCCATTCTCGGCATCGACTCGGTGTGGCGGGAGAAGGCTGACCCGATGGCTCGGCGCACCGAGGTGCCGCCGCTGACCGCCAGCGTCGTGGACGAGTCGTCCTATGTCTGGTCCGACGAGGCGTGGCTCGCGAAGCGGTCTGCCACCGCTGCACACGCTGCGCCGCTGTCCTGCTACGAAGTCCACCTCGGCTCGTGGCGGCAGGGCCTTTCCTACACCGAGCTGGCTCAACAGCTCACCGAGTACGTCAGCTGGCTCGGTTACACCCACGTCGAGCTGCTGCCCGTCGCCGAGCACCCGTTCGGCGGTTCCTGGGGCTACCAGGTGAGCGGCTACTACGCCCCGACCGCACGGTTCGGCTCCCCCGACGAGTTCCGCCATCTCGTCGACACCCTGCACCAGGCCGGCATCGGCGTCATCGTCGACTGGGTTCCCGGGCACTTCCCGAAGGACGAGTGGGCGCTGGCCCGCTTCGACGGCACCCCACTGTACGAGCATGCCGACCCCCAGCGCGGTGAGCAGATCGACTGGGGCACCCTGGTCTTCGACTTCGGCCGCCGGGAGGTGCGCAATTTCCTGGTGGCCAACGCGTCGTACTGGCTTGAGGAGTTCCACATCGACGTGCTGCGCGTCGACGCGGTCGCCTCGATGCTCTACCTGGACTACTCACGCGAGGCGGGCCAGTGGTCCCCGAATGAGTTCGGCGGTCGCGAGAACCTCGAGGCGGTGCAGTTCCTGCAAGAGATGAACGCCGTGATCTACCGCCGCTCACCCGGTGCCATGACGATCGCGGAGGAGTCCACCTCTTGGCCGGGTGTCTCCCGGCCCACCCACCTCGGCGGCCTCGGCTTCGGCTTCAAGTGGAACATGGGCTGGATGCACGACTCGCTCGACTACGTCGCGCACGAGCCGGTGCACCGCGGCTACCACCACCACCAGATGACGTTCGCGATGGCCTACGCCTACTCCGAGAACTACCTCCTGCCGATCAGCCACGACGAGGTCGTGCATGGCAAGGGCTCGCTGCTGCGCAAGATGCCCGGAGACCGCTGGCAGCAGCTGGCGAACGTCCGGGGATACCTCGGCTTCATGTGGGCCCATCCCGGCAAGCAGCTGCTGTTCATGGGTTGCGAGTTCGCGCAGGAATCGGAGTGGAGCGAGCAGCGCTCGCTGGACTGGTGGCTGCTCGACCTGCCGGATCACCGCGGGGTGGCGCTGCTCGTGAAGGAGCTCAACACCGTCTACAAGGCGACTTCCGCACTGTGGTCGCAGGACGTCGACTCCGCCGGCTTCTCGTGGATCGACGCCAATGACGCCAGCGGAAACGTCTTCTCGTTTCTCCGCTTCGGGGCTGACGGCTCCGCGCTCGCCTGCATCTCCAACTTCGCCGGCATGCCGCACGAGGACTACCGCCTCGGACTGCCCTGGGCCGGTCAGTGGCGCGAGGTCTTGAATACCGACGCCGAAGCCTATCTCGGCAGCGGTGTCGGCAACTTCGGTGAGGTGACGGCCACCTCGGACAGCTGGCACGGCCAGCCGGCGTCCACCGTCCTGCGGGTGCCGCCACTCGGGACCGTGTGGCTCACCAGCAGCGGACCGGAGTAGCCGGTCAGAACAGCGCGTTGGCGAGCGAGCGGCGCCCGGCGACGACGCGCGGGTCCTGCGGGTCGAGGGCGTCCAGCAGGCCGAGCAGGTGCCGCCTCGTGATGTCACGGTCGTCACCGGCCGAGCGACGCACCAGCTCGACGAGCCGGGCGATTGCCTCGTCGATGCGCTCGGACAGGATCTCGACGTCAGCAGCCGCGGTCTGCGCAGCAACGTCATCCGGCGCACCGGCCGCTGCGGACAAAACCTGCTCGGCGTCGAGGTCCACCGCGCGCGTGAGCAGCGCCGCCCAGGCGCGACCGGCAACGGCCTCACTGTCGCCGGGCTTGCGGGACAGCAGGGCGTCGTAGCTGGCGGTGGCGGCGGCGTAGTCCCCAGTCGCCATGGCGTCCTCCGCGGCAAGCAGCTCTGGCTCGGTCGGCACGGGCGGCGGCCCGGGCTCAGTTGCGCCGGCGCCTGTTCCGGCGGCGGCGCCGGTCAGTCCGGCCTGCGCCGCCGCGGCCAGCACCTGCTCGAGGAAGGCACGCAGGTCGCGTTCGGGCAAGGCGCCGGTGAAGCCCTGGATGAGCCGGCCGCCGAGCGCCAACAGCACGGTGGGAACACTCTGGATCTGCAGCTGGGTCGACAGCGCCTGGTTGGCGTCGATGTCGATCTTGGCGAGCACCCACGCACCCCCACCCTCGGCGGCCAGCTTCTCGAGGACCGGCGACAGCTGCTTGCACGGCGCGCACCAGTCGGCCCAGAAGTCGATCAGCACCGGCACGGCCAGTGAGCGGTCGAGCACCTCCCGCTCAAAGCTGGCCTCCGTCACATCCAGCACGTGCGCACCGGCAGACGGAGCAGGCCCGCCACCGCCCGGGACGGGCGCAGGGGCCTTGAGCGCCGACAGGTCGACAGCCCCGGCGATGTTCATGTCGGTGGGACGCATGTTCATGGGCACCATCTTGCCCGGTCGCCGGTTGGGGCGATCTGCGGTCAGAAGCGCGGCGGCTCGGTGTAGCTGCCCCATAGCTCGCGCAGCACGCCGCAGACCTCGCCCAGGGTGGCCTCGGCGCGGATGGCCGCCAGCATCGGCTCGATGGTGTTGCCCTGCCCGCGGGCCACCTCGACGAGGTCGACGAGCCGAGCCTCCACCACCTTATCGTCTCGAGACTGCCTGCGGGTTCGCAGCTCTCGTACCTGCTCTGCCTCCACCTCGGAACTCACGCGCAGGATCTCGAGTGGGGTGTCGACACCGCCGGTCAAGGTATTGACGCCGACCACCTTCTTCTCACCCTTCTCCACCGCCACCTGATAGGTGAAGGCGGCCTCGGCGATCTCGGCCATGAACCAGCCGTCCTCGATGCCGCGCAGGATGCCGCTGGTTATCGGTGCTGCCGACGCCTCGTCCCCCATCGCCAGCACCGTCGCGAAGATGGCTTCGGCCTGGGCCTCGAGCTCGTCGGTGAGCTGCTCGACGTACCAGCTGCCGCCGAGCGGGTCGGCCACATTGACGACACCCGTCTCTTCGGCGATCACCTGCTGGGTGCGCAGAGCGATCTGCGCCGCCTTCTGGCTGGGCAGGGCGAGCACCTCGTCGAGGGCGTTGGTGTGCAGGCTGTTCGTGCCACCGAGCACAGCGGCCAGCGCCTCGATCGTCGTGCG
>JAABUN010008329.1_pt1 | contig 10652 bp, 7 predicted proteins | sample 5559311 | NCBI WGS metagenome assembly JAABUN01 (sample SAMN10711877, study PRJNA513370) | rock metagenome | isolation source: Antarctica rocks | place: Antarctica: Victoria Land, Siegfried Peak sud
ATCGGGCGACCCGGCCGAAGGTGGAACGCAAGATCGGGCACCTGATGCGCCGCAAGCATGGCGGTCGCCGCGCCCGGGTCCGCGGCCAGGTCAAGGTCGCCGCGGACTTCGCCCTGCTCGCCGCGGCGGTCAATCTGGCCCGTCTGACTGTTCTCGCGGTGGTGTCTGTCCCCGGTTCAGGGTGGGCCACCGCAGCCGGGTGAGCAGCAGGGGTGAGGCGCCCCCATTGCCCTGCCCAGCAGCCGAACTGGGCGCACGAGGCGCAACGAAGGGCCAGGAAGGGCCCGATGGGCTTCGTCCGGTCAAATCGCCGCATCCTCTCCAAAGGACCGCTGCAGGCCGTGACCCCCGTCCCAGCGGCCCCGCGCCCCCACCGACAGCCGTTCGACACCAGCCACCTAGGTGGCTGGTGTTTTTCGCCGCGTGGCGGTCACGGTCTTGATGGCCGCTCTCGGGAAGAATTGCCCTATGACGTTGGGGTTGACGCCGATGCAGGGCGACTTGTTCGTGTCCACGACGGAGTTCTGTGAGGGCCGGCTGGCACCGGGGTCGATGTACGGGTTGCTGCATCGCGAGTGTCACCGGTTGTTTCCCGATGTGATGTTCGCGGACTTGTTCACCGACGTGGGTCGGCGCAGTGTGCCGCCGATGATCGTGGCGGTGGTGATGGTGTTGCAGCGGATCGAGGGGCGCAGCGACCGCGAAGCGGTCGACCGGTTTGCTTTCGATGCCCGCTGGAAGTACGCGGCCGGGGGCCTGGATTTCGACTATCCGGGGTTCGTGCACACGGTTCTGGTCGACATGCGTGCCCGGCTGGCGGCCTCGGCGGCACCGAACCGGATCTTCGAGGCGGTGTTGGAGGTAGCCAGGACCGCGGGCCTGGTCGGGCGCAAACGGGTCCTGGACTCCACACCGTTGTATGACACGGTCGCCACGATGGACACTGTCACCTTGGTCCGCTCAGCGATCCGGGGCCTGCTCAAGGCTGCGGACACGGGACTGGAAGCCGAGCTGCGGGCGGTGCTGTCTCGCCAGGACGACTACACCACCGCGGGCAAACCGGTGTGTGACTACGACGACTCCGACGCCCGGGTCGCGTTGGTCGACGCGTTGGCCAAAGACGGCAGGGCGGCGCTGGTCGTCCTGGAGGGACGCAAGCTGGCCGAGCAGGTCGCCCAGGCCGGAGCGATGCTGGCCACCGTGCTGGGACAAGACCTCGACGAAGATGGCGAGGGGGTGTTTCGGATCGCGCGGCGGGTCGCGAAAGACCGGGTGATCTCCACGGTCGATCCCGAGACCCGGCACGGTCACAAGACCGCGGCACGGGGGTTCGATGGCTACAAAGGCCACATCGGTATCGACCCCGATACCGAGATCATCACCGCGACCACGGTCAGTCCCGGCAACGCCGGAGACGCCTGCGTGGCCGAAGACCTGATCAGCGACCTGCTTGCCGAGCACCCCAACGACACCGAGAGCCCCGCCGAAACCTCCGCCGAGACCTCGGAAACTGAGACAGGTCAGGCCGACGAGGAGCAGGGCACCGACGAGGGCGAGGGCCAGGGCGCCGACGAGGGCGAGGGCGCAGAAGACGAGGAGACCGCGGCGGTGTTCGGCGACAACGCCTACGGGACTGGGCCCTTCCACGACCTGCTTGGGCGGTCGGGGATCGAGTCGATGTGCAAGACCCAGAACCCGGTCGCGGCCGGCGGGTTGTTCGCCAAGGACCGTTTCGCCATCGATCTGGAAGCCGACACGGTGACCTGCCCGGCCGGCCAGACCGCGCCGATCCGGCGCGGCGCCGACGGAACTGGCACCGCACGCTTCGGGGCAGGATGCGCCGGCTGCCCGTTGCGTGAGCAGTGCACCAAGGCCACCGCCGGGCGCAGCATCCGGGTCGGGGTCTACGAACAACAGCTCACCGAGGCCCGGACCCGGCAACGCGACCCGAACTGGGTCGCGTCCTACCGCGGCACCCGACCCAAAGTGGAACGCAAGATCGGACACCTGATGCGCCGACACCACGGGGGACGCCGCGCCCGCGTCCGCGGCACGACCAAGGTCACCGCCGGCTTCGCACTACTCGCCGCCGCAGTCAACCTCGCACGCATCAGCGTGCTCGCCTTCGCCAGCACAGCCGACGGTAGGCATGGTTCCAGGGTAAGCGGGTTGCGCGTGGTTCGCTGGCCGCAGGGCTTGCCGAGCGATTTGGTGGATGATTCCGCTGGAAGCACCGCACCGCGGGGAGGCCGAATAAGCTGTACATAGATAGGGTATACAAGTACGCTATTGTTCATCCAGCCAAGGGCGGCCGGACCGTGGAGGCGGATTGTGGTAACTGACGACCTGGTATTCGAGTCCGCGTTTGCCCTCGTGCCCCTGATCCGGTCAGGCGAAGTCTCGTCGGAGTCCCTCACCCGCAGCGTGCTCGATCGCATCCACTCCAGCGAGTTGAACGCTTTCGCGCTGGTGATGGAAGATACCGCCCTCGACGCAGCCCGGCGCTTGGACGATCTGGTGCGTTCCGGTTCATCCGAGATCGACCGACTCCCAATGCTGGGGGTGCCGATCTCGGTCAAAGACAACATCGAGACCGCGGGCGCCCGCACCACGTACGGGTCCCGCGTATTCGCGGACCACGTCCCGGTCGAGGACGCGGTCGTTGTGCAGAGGCTGCGGGCGGCCGGCGCGGTGATCGTGGGCAAGACCACGCTGCCGGAGTTCGCCACGAAGGGTGTCGTCGACTCGCCACTGCTCGGAATGACCCGGAACCCGTGGGATCGCACCAAGGTGGTCGGTGGATCCAGTGGGGGCGCGGCCGTGGCCGTTGCCGCCGGCATGGGGCCGATCGGTATCGGCAACGATCAGGCCGGTTCGGTGCGTATGCCCGCCGCCCTGTGCGGCGTGCTCGGGCTGAAACCGACCGGCGGACGCGTTCCATTCGCCCCGAATCCCTTCCCCTGGGACCAGATCTTCCACGTCGGCATGCTCGCGCGCACGGTCGACGACATCGAACTCAGTCTCGGCGTCGTCGAGGGAACGCACCCGGACGACCCGATGTCGGTGCCGCCCACGGACCCTCCTCTCCGGGCGACCGTCGAGAGCCGACGTCTGAAGGTCGGCTGGAGCCCCCGGCTCGGGTTCGCCCGTATCGAGCCGGAGGTGCTCTCGATCGTCGAGGCCGCTCTTCACGACATGACGGCTTTCGCCGACATCGAGGACGTCGACATCGACCTGTCGGCGGCATCTCCCGCATATGCAGCCTGGGTGCCATTCAAGAGGTCGATCGAGGTCGGCGACCGACTCGATGAATGGGAGCCGCTCATGGATCCCGAGGTGGTCGCGTACATCCGATCCGGCGCCGGTTCGAACGTCGACGGCCTGCGCGAGGCGTACGCGGCACGGACCGCCGTGTACCGGGCGACCGAGCGCGCCCTGGCAGCCGTCGACCTGCTGATCACGCCCACGCTGTCGGTCGCGGCCTTCGAGATCGGCCTCACCCGTCCGTCACACATCGACGGCGTCGAGACGACCACCTTCCGCGACTGGTTTCCGTACACCTATCCGTTCAACCTCAGCGGTCATCCGGCCATCAGCATTCCGGCCGGCATGACAGCCGCCGGGCTGCCGGTCGGGATTCAGATCGTCGGTCCGCGTTTCGCCGACCGTGAGCTGCTCGCTGTCGCCCGGCAACTGGAGCGGCTGCGACAGTGGGCGGCGCTGCACCCGCCCCTCCATTGACCGAATCCGAGCAAAGGGAACCATGAAGACCTACGAGGCAGTCCTCGCCTATCTGCACGACGCTGGAATCCGCAATTTCGCGGGCATGCTGGGATCCACGAATGCCCCGTACGTCGTGGGCATCGGCGGATCCGACGACGGCTCGCGGTACATCGCCGTGCGGCATGAGCAGGTCGCGGCGGCGATCGTGGATGCGGCGGGTCGCCTCGAGCGAACGCCGGGATGCTTGCTCACCCACGGTGCCTCCGGTGCTCTGGCGGCCAGCCTCGGTATCGCGGCGGCCGCCCGCGACTCCGTTCCGATGCTGGTGCTGAGTGGCACCCAGGAGCGGGTCGCGATGGAGCGCGGCTACTGGCAGACCCAGGACGTGCTGCGACCGATGAGTGCCTTCGCGAAGTGGCAGACCCGGGTCGAGCGCCCCGATCGCGCTGTCGACGCCGTGCGCCACGCGTTGCGCGCGGCCGTAACGGGAAGGCCGGGCGTCGCGCAGGTCGATCTGCCCATCGACGTTTCGACCGAGGAGTACACGGGTGAGCCCGTCCCCGCAAAGGTCTTCACGGCCCCTCCGCATCGCGTCATGCCCGACCCGGCCGGGGTCGCGGATGCGGTGAAGCTACTCACGGCTGCCGTGCATCCGGTAATCCTGGTCGGCGGCGGCGCGGCAAGCACCCAAGCCTCCGACCTCGTCGCCCGGATCGCCGCGCATCTGCACGCGCCCGTGCTGAACACGCCGACGTCGCGAGGCGTCATCGACGAATTCGACCCGCTCAGCTTCGGGCCCTCTGGCATCCTCGGCTACCAGCCCGCTGACGAGGTGCTCGCGACCGCGGATGTAATTCTCGCCATCGGCTCGCGCGTGTCTGATCTCCAGACGGCGCGAGGCGGGCTTCTCGCGCCCACCGCGCGCTTGATCCAGGTCGACATCGACCCGCTCTCGATCAGCAAGGACCGCGCCGCGGACGTCGAGATCGTCGCGGATGCGGCATCGTTCTGCCAGGAGCTCTTGGCTCTGCCGGAATTCCAGGCCCTCTCGCCGGACGCGGCCCGCGCCGGGTGGGTCGGGGGACTTCGCGAGCACCACCGGGACTGGTTCGATGCCTGGCTGGGCGCCGAGTCCGCATCCGATCAGGTGCAACCGACCGAGGCCATCACGGAGCTCATGCGCCAGTTGCCGCAGGACGCGATCCTGACGCACGGAGCCGGTGACCACGGCTTCTACGGCTACGCCGTTCCGGTGCGCCTGCCGGGTACCCACCTGGTCTCCGCGGCTCTCGGCGCGCTCGGCTGCGCCCTGGGCTACGCCATCGGCGCCAAGATGGTGCGCCCCGAGCAGACCGTGGTTGCCTGCGTGGGCGACGGCGAATTCATGCTGCAGCTGGGCGATCTCGAGACGCTCGTGCGGGAGAACTTGCCGGCGATCGTCGTCGTCTTCAACAACTTCGCACTCGGGTCGCAGCGCAAACGCGCGGAACTCTACGGCACCCCGTACGGGGTCGAGCACGGCAACCCCGATTTCGCTCGGCTCGCCCAGCTCTTCGGTGCCGACGGCATCCGGGTGGACCGGCCGGGACAGTTCGCGGAGGCATTCGCGTCGGCCTTGACCTCGGGCCGCCCGACGGTGATCGACGTGATCGTCGATCGCCAGGCCCGGCCGCCGCGCATCGCCATCAGCCGCGAAGCCCGCTGAGCGCTCGACCCGATCACAGACTGGAGAACATCGATGACGAAGAACACCGCCCGCCTGCTCACCCGGGAGGCCGTGGCCGAACACGAATGGCGTCTGATCGTCGGCGGTGAACGACGCGCGGCCATCGGCGGTTCGATGTTCGAGAACCTGAGCCCGGTGACCGAGGGCGTCGCGTGCGTGCTGCCCGACGGCGACGAGCGTGATGTCGCGGCGGCATTCGATGCCGGAAAGGCAGCGGTCGTCGAGTGGGCGGCCCGGGCACCGCGCGACCGGGCCCGCGTCGTGCGGGAACTGGCTCAGGTAGCGCGAGAGCACCGCGACGAGCTCGCAGCGCTCGACGCGATCGATGTCGGCAACGCGTACACGCCCATGCTCGGCGACGTCGACATGGGATGCGACTCGATCGAGTTCATGTGCGATGCCGCGCTGCACCTGTCCGGCGAGACCTACAACGACATGACGAAGCTGCTGCACTACACCCGCCGGGAGCCGTTCGGTGTGGTGGCGCGGATCATCGCGTTCAACCACCCCATCATGTTCGCGTTGCAGAAGATCTCCGCGCCTCTCGTGGCCGGCAACGCCGTCATCCTCAAGCCGTCCGACTTCAGCGCCCTCTCCGCTCTCAGGATGGGCGAACTGTTCTCCGATGTGCTCCCCAAGGGCCTGCTGAGCGTTCTGGTGGGCAAAGGGCCCGACCTTCCGCGGGCGATCGTGCGGCACCCGTGCATTCGGCGGATCGGGTTCATCGGCAGCGAGATGACCGGCCGGGCGATCCAGAAGGACGCCGCCGACGTGGCGGTGAAAGACGTATCCCTCGAGCTCGGTGGCAAGAACGCCATCATCGTGTGCGAAGACGTCGACATCGAGGCCGCCGCCCTCGGGGTGGTCAAGGGTATGAACTTCGTCGGCTGGCAGAGCCAGTCGTGCAGTTCCACCAGTCGCCTCTACGTGCACGACTCGATCGCCGACAGGCTCATCGACGAGGTGGTCCGCCTGATCGGTGAGATCACGATCGGGGACCCGCTCGACCCGGCGACCCAGATGGGCACCCTGGCCAACCAGGCCCAGTTCGACAAGACCCTGCGCTATATCGCGCAGGCGACGGAGGACGGCGCCCGGCTTCGGGTCGGCGGCAAACGGTCCGAGGTCGCAGAGCGCGGCTTCTTCGTCGAGCCGACCGTCTTCGACGAGGTCGAGGCCGGCTCGCGGATCGCGATGGAAGAGGTGTTCGGGCCGGTGCTGTCTACGTTCCGTTGGACCGATGAAGACGACGTCATCCGCCAGGCGAACTCGGTGAATTACGGGCTGACCGGCGCCATCTGGTGCCGCGACATCGGCCGCGCCCACCGGCTGGCCCATCGTCTCGAGACCGGGTTCGTCTGGGTCAACGACGCTGCAGCGCACTACGCGGGGGTGCCGTTCGGCGGGTACAAGGGCTCCGGTATCGGCAAAGAGGAGTCCGTCGAAGAGTTGCTCAGTTACAGCCAGACGAAGACGATCAACCTCAGCCTGACCTGACGGTGATGGACGGTCCGCCGGCACTCAGGCGCGGCGGGCCATCTCTTCCGCGTACAGCGCGATTCCGGCCGCGGGCGCCTGCTCGGGAGGCATGTTGTGCGCGTGCGCCAGGAACTGCTTGACGAGACGCACGGACGCCTGGTCGTAATCGGCGACCTGGCGGGCGATAGACAGCGCTTCCGGCATCAGCTCGGCCGGCGCGACGGCACGCGCGGCCAGCCCCGCCGCGATCGCATCGCCGCCGACGATCTCGCGACCGGTGAAGATCAGGTCGCCGAGGAGGTTGCGAGGCAGCACGTATCCGTAGTGGCTAAGCACGATCGTCGGCGGGACGCCGTGCGGCACCTCCGGGAACGACAGGCGCGCATCCTCCGCCACGACGACGATGTCGCAGCGTGCCGCGAGCGAGAGGCCCGCGCCGACCGCCTGCCCCTGCACCGCGGCCACGGTCACCATCGGCAGCGCCTGGAGCCGGGCGTTCACACTCTGGATGTGGGTGAACTGTTCGGCGATCGCCTTCTCGGTCGGAGGCGGGTCGTCGGCCCGGCTGCGGCCCAGGCAGAAGTCGTCGCCCGCGGCGGCGAGCACCAGCGCCCGTGCGCCTTCTCGGGTAGCGCTCTCGAATGCCTCGAGCAGGCCGTCGAGGATGCCGCGATCGAGGCGGTTGCCGTCTTCGCCGAGAATCGTGACCTCAGCCACCCCGTCATCCAGTTTCAGGTTCACCGCCATGATCGGGCTCCTCTTTCGATCGATGCGTCCATCACCCGGTCGGCGGTGCCGAGCCGGGTCGAGGCGTGACGGGTGATGTCGTGTCGCGCCGCCTCCAGCTCGTCCGCCGTCGAGACCGCCTGTTCGCCGGCGAGCATCTGGGACGCGAACGCGAGCACGAACGCGCACCGCGCGAATCGTCGCTCGGAGTAGTTGGTCAAAGCCTCGTCGATGGGCTGGTCTCTCGCCAGCTCGTCTGCGAGCACCCAACCGTCTTCGACGGCGAGTGCTGCGCCCTGCGTCAGGTGCGGGGGGACGGTATGGGCGGCGTCGCCGCCGAGCACCACCCTTCCGCGATGCCACGGGGGTGGCAGCAGCGATGGCTCCAGCCGGCTGTACACGACGTCGGAGTCGATCGTGAGTGAATCGCGCACCTCGCCGATGTAACCGCTGTATCCGCGAAGACGGGCGATGAACTCGCGCACCGTCGCGTCGTGCCCGCCGTCCGGGCCCGACGTCGCGCGGCCGATGTGGAACAGATACATCAGGTCGCCGCGCAGCGGGATGGCCCCGGTCTTGCCGCCGATGCCCTGATAGAACTCCATCGCATCCACCTCTGCCGGTCGCGGCACCTGAATGCGCCATGCGCCGTACCCGGAATCGGTCGGCTCGAACGCCTCCCCGAACGCGCGACGGCGGGTCGCCGAGCGGATGCCGTCGAAGCCGACCGCAAGCGAGAACCGTTCTTCCCGGTCGTCGCTGAACCGGACGTCGACGCCGTCCGGAGTCTGACTGAGCTCCGACACCTCGCAGCCGAGCCGGGTCTCGACACCCGCGCGCTCGGCGGCGTCGAGCAGGATGCGGTGCAGATCCGAGCGCGGCAGCGCGGAGAACGCCGGAACGCCGTCGCCGCCCATGAGGAACCGGTGCTCGACGAGCAGCTCGGCGTCCCAGTCGAGGTATCGCATCCGATCGTAGGAGTAGCCGACCTCGAGGATGTCGCCCAGCACCCCGAGCCGGTCGTAGACGCGAAGCGCGTTCGCCGGCTGGCCGAGCCCGACGCCGGGAATATCGAATGCTGGCCGTTTCTCGATGACCAGTACCTCGAATCCGCGCTGTCGGAGCGAGACGGCGGCAGCTATCCCGCCGATCCCGCCGCCGACGACGAGCACGCGACCGCCGGAATCCGCGCGCGTCACGTCGTCGAGGAGGGGGACCGAGGGACCGGATGCAGCGTCGCAAAATGCTCGGCGATCTGCCCCGTCGTCGCGAACCAGACCTGGTCGCGCTGCGCGGCCAGCTGCTCGAACGCCCGGCGCAGGTGGGCGAGGCGAAATGGCTGCCCGGCCAGGAACGTGTGGAGGGCGATGCCGTACGCCAGCGACTGACCGGTGGATTGCCGTAGCATCTCGCCGAAGTTGTCGATGATGGCTTCGGCGAACTGTGCCGCCGATCCGTCGTGACCGACCAGGAACGGGATGTCGTTGATCTCTTGGGGATAGGGCACCGAGAGGATGTGTCCCCCGTTGCGCGTCGTCATCCAGACCGGCTGGTCGTCGATCGGCCAGTCGAGCAGATAGCGGTAGCCGGCTTCCTGCAGCAGATCCGTCGTGACGGCGGAGGGGTTCACGCCTGGGCTGAGCCAGCCGGTCGGCGCGGTGCCGGTGGCTGCGGTGAGCGCCGCGGTCGCTTCGGCGATCAGGGCGACTTCGGCCGCTTCATCGAAATCGTTCTGATGTTCGGAGTTGGTGCGGCCGTGCCCGACGAACTCGGCCCCGTACTCCTGCAGGGCCCCGATGATGCGGGGAGCGTGCTCGATGACGGAACTGTTGACCAGTGCCGAGATCGGAAGCTCGAACTCTTTGCAGAGGTCGAGAAGACGCCAGATGCCGACGCGGATGCCGTACTCGCGCCATCCCCAGTTGTACGTGTTGGGCTGTGGGATCCCCGGTGAGAAGGAAAGCCCGGTGCCCTCGTTGTAAGCGAAGTACTCGACGTTGATCGAGACGTGGACGGCGAGGCGGCGGGCTTCCGGCCACTCGAATGGCGGGCGGTCACCGATCGCTGAGTATGGGAAACGTCCGTGCGAGGCGAGCATCTGGATCCTCCTCGATCCGTGTGGTTCTTACATATTAGTACTTTACATACGGTACTGGAGTGAGTATTTTGGCGTTCCTTAGTGATCCAAACTCTGACGTCGGTCTTGAGTTTTCAGGCTGCCTTTTCCAGGCGGGCGTGGTCGATGTAGCTGTGGACGTGTTCGTCGACGGTGCGCAGCGCGAGACGTAGTTCTGGAGGTGCGGGGGGTTGGTCGGCGGCGATCAGCGGCCGGAGTAGCCGGTCGTGGACCTTGGTGTAGAAGATCGCCACCCGTTGTCCGTCGGGGGTCAGGTCGTAGGTGTTGGAGTGTTCACGGCGTTCGATCAGTCCGTTGAGACGGAGCCTGGCGAGGTCGTAACTGGCCTGGTTGAGGGTGTAGCTGTTGGTCGGGACGCCGAGCAGATGGCTCACCTGGGCACGCAGGCTCCGGTTGGTGAATCCGAGGGCGTTCAGACCGACACACAGGGCGCCGAGCAGGGCCATGACCCGAGGATCTCCGAACCGTAGTGCGGGCGACCTCCTGCCATCCTCGGTGAGGGTGGACTGCGCGACCCGCTCAAAGGCTGGGCTCGCAAGGACACAACCCTGCCCGACACGTTCAGTATCGAGCAGGCGACGGTTGATGGCACGGGCTTTGTTCTGCAGTTCATCGAGATGGATCAGGCGACGCTGGCAGCGTAGGTCTGTGGGTGAGTTGACCACGGTCTCGACCCGCAGGGCGCGGCCGTCCTTGAGGTACTGCTTGATCCGGGAGTGCTTGAAGAAGGCGTTCACGGTGACGTCGGTGTCGCGGGTGACGACCTTGGTTTTCGGGACACAGCCCAGTGTGGGCCGCCGGCCGGTTCGTCGGGGCCCGGTGAAGATCAGTTCCACGCTGTCGGGCCGGCCGATGTCGAGG
>JAABUN010008331.1_pt1 | contig 10647 bp, 11 predicted proteins | sample 5559311 | NCBI WGS metagenome assembly JAABUN01 (sample SAMN10711877, study PRJNA513370) | rock metagenome | isolation source: Antarctica rocks | place: Antarctica: Victoria Land, Siegfried Peak sud
GACCGCGAGTCGGTCAAGGGACGGCTCGGCGGGCGCACGCACGAGATCAGCCGGCTGATCGGCCGCAGCCTGCGCGCCTCGATCGACCTGTCCCTGCTCGGCGAGAACACCATCGCCGTCGACTGCGACGTCCTGCAGGCCGACGGCGGTACGCGCACCGCCGCCATCACCGGTGCCTTCCTCGCCCTGTCCGACGCCTGCGCCGGCCTCGACCGGCCGCAGGCCATGGTCCGCAGCGTCGCGGCCATCAGCGTCGGCATCGTCGACGGGACGCCCGTGCTGGACCTGGACTATCCCGAGGATGTCGCGGCCGGCACCGACATGAACGTCGTCGCGACCGGCGACGGCGAGCTCATCGAGGTGCAGGGCACCGCCGAGGGCGCGCCGTTCCGCCGGCCCGAGCTCGACGCGCTGCTCGACCTGGCGCTCGGCGGGATCGCGACGCTGACGGCGCTACAGGCCGGCGCGCTGGCCGAGCCGCTGCGGGTGTCGGGCGGCGGCGACCCGCTCAAGCTGTGACCACGGTCGTCCTCGCGAGCGCCAATCGGGGCAAGATTGCCGAACTTCAGCGGATCCTCGCCGGCGCGGTCGAGCTGGTCGGGATCGACGGGGCGTACGAGCCCGGACCCGAGACCGGTGCCACCTTCGCCGACAACGCACTCGCCAAGGCGCGGGAGGCGGTGCGCCACACCGGCCTGCCGGCGGTGGCGGATGACAGCGGGCTCGCGGTGGACGCGCTGTCCGGCATGCCGGGTGTGCTTTCGGCGCGCTGGGCCGGACGTCATGGAGACGACCGCGGCAATCTGGAGCTGCTGCTGGCGCAGCTCGCCGATGTCCCGGACGAGCGACGCGGGGCGGCCTTCGTGTGCGCGGCGGCGTACGCCCTGCCGGACGGTCGCAGCGAGGTGGTCTTGGGCGAGCTGCGTGGCACGTTGCTCCGTGTGCCGCGGGGGACCGGCGGCTTCGGCTACGACCCGGTGCTGGTGCCACTGGGGATGACGGTGACGACCGCAGAGCTCCCACCGGAGGACAAGGACGCAATGAGTCACCGAGGCAAGGCTTTTCGACTGCTCGTGCCGGCGTTGCTGGTAGCGCTCGACGCGTCCTAGACCTGCGTGCGGAACCACTCGATGGTCCGGCGCAGGCCTTCGTCGAGCTCGACCTTCGGCTCCCAGCCGAGCTCGCGCTTTGCCAGGGCGATGTCGGGTTGGCGAACGGTCGGGTCGTCGGTCGGGCGTGGGATGAAGGCGATCTCGCTGCTGCTGCCGGTCAGCGCCCTGATCCGCTCGGCGAGGGCCAGCATGGACAGCTCGTACGGGTTGCCGATGTTCACCGGACCGGGCAGGTCGCTGCGCAGCAGCAGGAGCAGTCCGCGCACGAGATCGTCGACATAGCAGACCGACCGGGTCTGGCTACCGTCACCGGCGACGGTGATCGGCTCACCCATGAGCGCCTGGCGGATGAACGTCGGGATCGCCCGTCCGTCGTTGGGTCTCATTCGCGGTCCGTAAGTGTTGTGCGCCATGACTCCGCTACCGGCTAGAAAGTTCTCCTTACCAGGCACGCAGAAGTCGTAGACAAGCTCGGTTGCGGGCACTTCTGTGATGGACCTCACCTGGGCCCACACGAGATCCCCTGAGCGGTCGGCCTGCAAGCGCTGCGTCACTCCCCGATGCCAGTCCAGCGGCGACCAGGGCGAGACATGGCCAAGAGTGAGGCGCCAGAGGGGATCCTTGTGGCCGCCAGTCTTGGCCCTGATCGTCGACTGGTGCAGGCCGACACTCGGCAGGAGGCCAAAGCGTGAAAAGGCAACGATGAGGTCGTCCTTGAGTGTCTTACTTGTCGTTGAGAACTCGTGTCGGACGCCACCCGCGAATTCGAGGTCAGAGTGGACACCATTGCCGACGCGGTAACCCTCGAGCACCATGCCGAGGCGCTGGAGCGGAAGGCCCAGGATCCAACCGGGTAGCCGCTTCTCGCCAGGGACGAGTCCGAGGTGGTCGAACAGGCGCAGCAGGAAAGTGCTGTGTACGGTCATGGCCGCGCCGCGGAGCAGTGAGCCGGGTGACCTGACGACATGCACACCAAGGTCTCGCTCAACGATCTTCTGGGCGATGTCGAGCGTCTCGTCATCGCAGCGGATCGAGATGAAGGCGCTTCTCCCGAGTTTCTCGGAGCGACAGCCCTCCGCGACGTACAGACCTAGCAGCCAGAGTATTTCGTCCGTGACAAGGATGCGTCGTGGCAGCGACGAGCTTCTCCCGCTGGTGCAGGGGCGAAGCCGGGCGTCGGGAGGCACCGTGATTCCGCACTTCTGCAGGGCGCCCAACGGCACAGCCCCTGATTGGTTCCAGCGATGGATGGTCCCCCATGCCGATTGTCGGGTCGTTCCGGCCGATGACGATCGCCGGTGCCGAAGCAGAGCCGTGAGGAGTTCCCGCCGGTGCACTCCAACCAGGCCTGGGAGTTCGTCTGCGACGACCGTGACCGCCCATGGGTCCATTCCGTTCACGACAGCAAGCAGGTCGACGGAGCCTCGGTCCCGTTCGATGATCTCGATCCGACTGGCCACGGCGACTTCGTCTCCGATCCGGAGGTCGGTCACCTGGCGAGCCAGCGGTTGTCCGCAGGGGCCTTTGACGAAGAGGCTGTGATCACCGGTCACGCTGATCTCGCGGCCGTATCTGGTGGTCACGCGAAAGCAGGTGTTCTTGGTCGGATGGCCGACGAACCAGCTCGCCGTCGAAGGTCTGATGCGATTCTCGCCGTCGAAGGCAGGCACGGTCCAGCGGTTCAGCGCCGTCGAACCTCCGAGACGCACGGCGAGTTCGGCGGCGCTGGTTCGGCACAACGATGTGCCGTCGTCGTAGAGAATCTGCTCGTCGGCGAGCACGGAGTTGAAAATGCGCACGATCGCTGTGTCGACCGCGTTTGTCCGCCGGTACGACATGGTCAAGGCCTCCGCAAATCGCTTGGCCTCGTCATAGACCCCGCGCGGCCCGATCGGGTTGACGTGGCCCCAGTAGGTCTCCGGTTGCGGGTGGACCTGAGGGTCGCCGTAGGTCTCGGAGGTCGAGGCCAGAAGCAGCCGGGCGCCCTTCTCCTTGGCGAGGCCAAGTGCGTGCAGGGTGCCGATCGAGCCGACCTTCATGGTTTCGATCGGCAGCAGCAGGTAGTCGATCGGGCTGGCCGGGCTGGCGAAGTGCAGAATCTGATCCACTGGGCCGGGCACGTGGACGTACTCGGTGATGTCGCACCGGATCAGCCGGAGGCCTTCATGCTCGAGCAGGTGTTCGACGTTGGCCGGACTCCCGGTCAGGAAGTTATCGAGTGCGATGACCTCGTCCCCGTCGGCGAGCAACTGCTCGCACAAGTGCGAGCCGAGGAAGCCGGCGCCGCCGGTGACGACCGTTCTGCTCATCCATGAACCCTACCTACGGCCACCGATAAACCGGATGGTGCGCGAGGGGGGACTCGAACCCCCACACCCGAAGGCGGCGGCACCTAAAGCCGCAGCGTCTGCCAATTCCGCCACTCGCGCTTACCCGGAGCCTAGAGCTTGTCCAGCCCGAGGTCGCGGCGCAGCTTGGCGACGTGGCCGGTGGCCTTGACCCCGTAGGAGGCCATCGTGATGGTTCCTTGCTCGTCGACAACGAAGGTCGAGCGGATCACCCCGACCACGGTCTTCCCGTACAGACTCTTCTCGCCGAAGGCGCCGTAGGCTGTCAGCACCTTCTTCGACGGGTCGGACAGTAGGGGAAAGCTCAGCCTTTCGGCGTCGCGAAACGTCGCCAGCGTGCCCGGCGGGTCCGGCGACAGCCCCACCACCTCGTAGCCGGCGGCCTGCAGGCTGGCCAGGCTGTCGCGGAAGTCGCACGCCTGGGTGGTGCACCCAGGCGTGGACGCCGCCGGATAAACGTAGAGGACGACCTTTCGGCCGCGCAGGTCGGCGAGCGAGACGTCCTTGCCGTCGGCGTCCGGCAGGGTGAAGTTCGGCGCCGGCTCGCCCGGGGACAGTCGTGGGGTCGGGGTCATGACCCCGATCCTGTCAGCGGCCTGCGCCGACCAGGGCGGTCGGGGCCGGCAGGTCGGTGTGGTCGTGCAGCCCCGCCGCTCGCCGCAGCGCACGGCCGCCGGTGACGGCCAGCACGACCAAGAAGGCGACCGCGTTGACGAGCACGATCGTCGTACCGGACGGGATCTCGAGCTGGAACGACAGGTACATCCCCACGGCGCCGGCCGACGCACCCAGACCGGTCGAGATCCACAACATGTGGCTGAAGGAGTCCGACAGCATGCGGGCCACGACGGCGGGGATGACCAGGGTGGCCGCGACCAGGGTCACGCCGATGATCTTCAGAGTCGCGAGCACCGACACCGACAGCACGAACATGAGCAGCGTGTCCATGCGCCGGACGGAGACGCCCGAGACGTCGGCCACCTCCGGGTCGAACGTCGAGAACAGGAACGCCCGGTAGAGCACGGTGAAGACGGTGACGGCGAAGACGAGGGCCCCGCCCAGCAGCAGCAGGTCGCCGCCCGAGACGCCGTTGATGCTGCCGAACAGCAACGCGTCGAAGGCCGGCCCCTTGGTCCCGAAGCGAGTCAGCAGCGCGACGCCGAGGGCGAACGACGCCGTCGTCACGACGCCGATTGCGGCGTCCGCACCGATCCGGCGGGCACGCGTGATCGCGTTGATGGCGAGCGCCGACGCCAACCCCCAGGCGCCGGCACCGAGGACGATCGGGATGCCCAGTAGCGGTGCCGCCGCATAACCGCCGAAGATGGCGTGCGAGAGCCCGTGTCCGATGTAGCTCATCCCGCGCAGGGTGATGTAGACGCCGATCAGCCCGCACAGGGCGCCGGCGAGCACCGCCGCAACCAGACCCTGAACGAAGAAGTCGTAGCCGAACGGGTCGAGCAGGCTCTGCCAGAGCGTCATCCCGCCACCGGCCGTAGTTGCGCCGGTTCGCCGCTGTCGACGACGACGGGCATCCCGAGGTGCTGCAGGACGTCCATCCGCGCGCCGAAGGTCTGCTCGAGCACCTCGGACACGATGACGTCGCGCGGCGCGCCGGCCGCGATGATGCGCCGTTGCAGGGCGACCAGGTGGGGCAGATGAGCTGCCATCCCGTTGAGGTCGTGGGTGGTCAAGACGATCGCCAGCCCCTCCCGGTTGAGGTCGTCAAGCAGGTGCAGCACTTCGTGGCGGGTGCCGATGTCGACACCGGAGGTCGGCTCGTCCATGAGCAGCAGTTGCGGTCGCCGCAGCAGTGCTCGGGCGATGAACATGCGCTGCTGCTGACCGCCGGACAGCTCGCGGATGTGCCGGCCTGCAAGCTCGGCGATGCCGAGCCGCTCCAGCACCGCTGTCACATCGGCCTTCTCGGCAGGCGTGGCCCACGGCAGCAACCGCCGGGTCGAGCGGGACATGAGCACGCATTCGGCGACAGTGACCGGGAAGCTCCAGTTGACTGTCTCGAGCTGAGGGACGTACGACACGGCGAGGCCGGGCTGTCGCCGGACCTGGCCGCGCTGCGGACGTACCGTCCCGAGCAGCAGCTTGAGCAGGGAGGTCTTGCCGCTGCCGGAGGGACCGACGATGCCGGTGAACTCGCCTGGTTCGACGGCGTAGTCGATGTCGAGCAGCACGGGCGTGCGGTCGTAGCCGAAACTCACGCCGGAGACGGCGACGAGGGGACCGGGACGCTGGGCGGGGATGGTCATTGCGGGTAGGTCGCTCTGTCCGGCGCCACGTCGGTGACATCCAGAGCCTCGAGCGCGGTGGTCGTCCCGCCGAGCCCGCGGATCATCGTCACGTAGTCGTAGCGCATCAGCCCCAGCCAGGAATGCTCCGCGTCGCCGGGCTCGCCTGGCAGGTCGTCGTCGCGCAGGGTGTCCTCGTAGCGGGCGCCCGTCTCGGCGGCGATCTGCTCCAGCACCTTCGACGGGAAGACCTCGGAGCCGAAGATGACCGGCAGCCGCCGCTCCCGGACCTGGTCGATGATGCGGGCGATCTCCTTGGGCTGTGGGTCCTCGAAGTTGGCCGGCTGCACGGCGCCGACGACCTCCCAGCCGTACGTCCTGGCGAAGTAGGCGTAGGCGTCGTGGTAGGTCAGGAGCTGCTTCTGACCCGCCGGGATGGTCGCCTGGTCGCTCTGGAGCGCCTCCGCCAGCGCGGTGGCCTTGGCGACGAAGGCGTCGTGGTTGGTGCGGTAGCTCCCGGCGTTGTCGGGGTCGCGCTCGACGAGGCTGTCCCGGATCACACCTGCGTAGCGGATCGCGTAGGTCGGGTCGGTCCACAGGTGGGGGTTGGGCTTGCCGTCCTGTCTCGGGAAGGAGAAGTCGAAGATGTAGTCCGGCGGCGGCAGCACCTCATCGCCCAGCTTCACGATCGTCGTGGTGTCCGGCGCGTTCTGCTGAGCCAGCTCGAACGTGGGTTCCTCCAGCTGGAGGCCGTTGAGGAAGACGAGATCGGCCTCCGCCAGCACCTTGGACACCTGCGGCGGGGGCTCGAAGGTGTGACTGTTGGTGCCCTCCGGGACGACACCGCTGATCCGGGCGTTCGCGCCGGCGATGTTCGCCACGATCGAGGTGATCGGAGCGACGGTCGACACGATCGTGAGGCCCGCCTCTGCCTCGGAGGGGGCAGCCGGCGACGTGCAGGCGGTCAGGGCGAGGGTGAGCATGGCAGCCAGCAGCGCGATTCGCGGCGAGGTCAGGTCCACGACCTGATTCTACGGGAGATGGCAGCTACTTGCCAGTCATGTGCAATAGCGGCTGTGTCGCCACAAGGCAGGGTGAGCAGTGCGGTTCCTTCGGTGCCTGTGGGGGCACGGGGGACGGCAGGACCATGACCACCCCACCGAGCGACGGATCAGGGAGCAGCAGCGTGGCGAGTGACGACAGGACCACTGGGCAGATCGGGGACGCCGACCGCAGGTTGCGGACGGCGGAGCAGATGCGTACCCCGCCCGCGAACGACGGTGCGGAGGCCGAGCCGACCGATCCCGACGTGCTCGTGGCCGAGATCGAGCAGACGCGGGAGGATCTCGCGGAGACGCTGGACGCGATCGTGGACAGGGTCAGCCCCAAGCGGGTAGCGAAGCGGACGACCAAGCGGGTCGGCGACGCGGCCAAGGAGGGCGCCGCGGAGGCCGGGGAGAGCGTCAAGCAGACGGCGGTTGCGGCGAAGGAGGGCGCGTCCGAGGCTGCCGAGATGGTCAAGCAGACGGCTGCCGAAGGCGCCGCAGAGGCTGCCGCGACCGTCAAGCAGACAGCGACCACAGCGACGGAGGCCGTCAAGGACGCCGCGGCTTCCGTGAAGGAGAAGGTGAACGCGGCTCGTGGCGCTGAGGCTCGCGGCCCTGAGGAAGGGGTGCTGACGGCGGCCGAGCCGGCCACGCCGGTCACGTCGTCGACACCGTCCACGACGGCGACGTCCGAGTTCGCGCCCTACCGCCCGGTACCGCCACCGGGAACCGGGCCCTCCCGGGCTCCCATGTTGGCGGGCGCCGCCGCCGCGGTCGCCGTTGTTCTGCTGCTCGTACGCCGCCGCCGCCGCTGAACATGCGCGAGCAGCCCGGCCCGGGACAGGAGTCGGTCTGGGACTATCCGCGACCGCCGGGTGTCGAGCTGTCGTCGAAGCTGGTGACCGTCGTGTTCGGTGGGGTCGAGGTGTGCCGCACCTCGCGCGCGTTGCGGGTGCTCGAGACGAGCCATCCTCCGGGCTGGTACCTACCGATTTCGGACTGGCTGCCGGGCGCGCTGCAGCCGGTCGGCGGCACGTCGTACTGCGAATGGAAGGGGGTGGCGACCTATCTGGACGTGCACGGGGGTGGCCGGCGCGTCGCCCGGGCCGCCTGGACCTACCTCGACCCGGTCCCCGCCTACGCGATCCTCCGCGACGCCGTAGCCGTCTACCCGGGGCGGATGGATCTGTGCACCGTAGCCGGGGAACCGGTGCAGCCCCAGGAAGGCGGCTTCTACGGAGGGTGGGTCACGGGCGACGTGGTCGGGCCGTTCAAGGGAGCCCCCGGCACCCAGGGCTGGTGACCGTTCAGAGCTGCTGCACCGCTCCGTCCCGCTCCAGTGCCGCCACCTCGTCAGGCGCGAACCCCCAGTCGCGCAAAGCTTGCCGGGTGTGCTGTCCAGGCGAGGACGGACGCTCGCCGACCGTCCCGGGGGTGCGCGACAGCCGCGGGGCTGCGGCCGGTTGCGGCACGCCGTCCACGTCGATGATCGTGTTGCGGGCACAGATGTGCGGGTGGCGCATCGCCTCGCCCATCGTCAGGACGGGCGAGACGCAGGCGTCCAGCGGCGCGAACATCGCCGCCCACTCGTCCCTGTCGCGGGTGGCGATCACCGCCGCCACCCGGCTGCGCAGCTCGGGCCACCGACCCACGTCCAGCTGGTCGGGGACGTCGTCCAGACCGAGCACATCGACGACGATTGCCCAGAACTGCGGCTCGATGGCGCCGACTGCGAGGTAGCCGCCGTCCGCGCACCGATAGGTGTCGTAGAACGGCGCGCCGCCGTCCAGCAGGTTGCTGCCCCGCTCGTCCGACCAGCTGCCCGCTCCCCGCAGCGCCCATGTCATCGCCATCAGGGTGCTGGCCCCGTCGACCATCGCGGCGTCGACAACCTGCCCGTGACCGCTCGTCGAGCGCTCGAGGAGTGCGGCGAGCACGCCGACGACCAGCAGCATGGAGCCGCCGCCGAAGTCTCCGACGAGGTTGAGCGGTGGCACCGGCTTGCGGCCGGGCTCGCCGATCGCGCTCAGAACCCCGCTCACCGCGAGGTAGTTCAGATCGTGTCCCGCCCGCGGGGCGAGCGGTCCGTCCTGGCCCCATCCGGTCATCCTTCCGTAGACCAGGCGGGGGTTGCGGGCCAGGCAGACCTCAGGACCGACGCCGAGGCGCTCGGTCACCCCCGGCCGCAATCCTTCGACGAGCACATCGGCTCGTTCCACGAGTCGCAGCACCGTCTCCGGCCCGGCCGGGTGCTTCAGGTCGACGGCGACCGAGCGTCGCGAGCGGGTCAGCAGGTCGGGTGAGGTCAGGCCGATGCTGCCGCCGGGCCGGTCGATGCGCAGCACATCGGCACCCAGGTCGGCGAGCACCATGCAGGCATGCGGCGCCGGTCCGAGCCCGGCCAGCTCGACGATCCGGACGCCGGTCAGCGGTCCCTGCCTGGTCACATCACCTCCGCAAGCGGTTCGCGGCACTGTACGTCCGAAAGAGTTTGAACGCGTTCGGAAAAATGCTTGCTCGCGGCTGCGCTGGGCCGTACGTTGCCTGTGTCTGAACACGTTCAACTATCTGGGAGAGCTTCATGAACCCCATCGTCTTCACCTACATCGCCTATCTGGCTCTCGCCGTCCCCATCACGCTGTGGGTCGGCAGCACCCTGCGTCGCAACGGCCGCGTCTTCCTGCTCGACGTCTTCGACGGAGACGAGGAGATCGCGCAGGCGGTCAACCATCTGCTCGTGGTCGGCTTCTACCTCGTCAACCTGGGCTTCGTGTCGATCGCCCTCAAGACCGACGACCCCGTCATCGACAGCCAGTCGGCGCTCGAGGCGCTGTCGGTCAAGGTGGGCACCGTCGTGCTCGTGCTGGGCGTTCTGCACCTGGCGAACCTGTTCGTGCTCAACAAGCTGCGGCGACGCGCCCAGCAGGGTCGCACGACCGCCGTGCGGCCGCCGATGCCGCCCGAATCGGTCTGGTCCGCACCCGTCATGCCTGGATGAGCGCCCCCCGTCGACCTACGGTGAGCCCTGTGAACACACCCCGACGTGAACCGGCCGCTTCGGCGAAGGGCGAGCAGACCCGTCAACTGGTCGTGGACACGGCGCTGCGGCTGTTTCGTGAGCGCGGCTACGAGGCGACGACCATGCGGACCATCGCAGCCGAGGCCGGCCTGTCCGTGGGCAACGCCTACTACTACTACCCGAGCAAACAGCACCTGGTGCAGGAGTACTACGACCAGTCGCAGGAGCTGCACGACGCCGCTTCCCGCCCGGTTCTCAAACGGGAGACCGACTTCGAAGCCAGGCTGCACGGGGTGCTGCGCGCACGGGTGGACACCATGCAGGCCGACAAGCACTTCGCTGTCGGCTTCTTCCGCTTCGCCGCCGACCCGCAGAGCCCGCTGAGCCCCTTCAGCGCCGAATCCGCCCATGCGCGAGAGGTGTCCATCGAGCTCTACGCGGAGGCCGCACGCGGCGCCCAGGCCGTGAAGATGCCGCCCGAGCTGAGGGACGCCCTGCCCGAGCTGCTGTGGCTCTACCAGATGGGGGTCGTGCTGTATTGGGTGCACGACGCGTCGCCGGACTCGGCCAGAACCTACACGCTCGTCGACCGCACTGTCCCACTGGTGGTGAAGCTCGTCGGGCTGGCGCGTTACCGGCTGCTGCGGGGCATCATCTTCGACCTGCTCGATCTTGTGCGCGAGCTGCGTGCGCCACCGGTGTGACTCAGTGGCGCACGCCGAGCCGTCAGTAGAGAGTCGCCGGGGCCGGCTGCTTGCGACCGACGCGGGTCATCACCGAGCCGACCACTGCGGCCACCAGACCGGCGAGCGCCAGCGGGACAGTGCTGATACCGGTGAAGGGCAGGACATCGGCGCCACCGAAGCCCAAGGCTTC
>JAABUN010008332.1_pt1 | contig 10647 bp, 10 predicted proteins | sample 5559311 | NCBI WGS metagenome assembly JAABUN01 (sample SAMN10711877, study PRJNA513370) | rock metagenome | isolation source: Antarctica rocks | place: Antarctica: Victoria Land, Siegfried Peak sud
GACGCCGCCACCGCGTGGTACCTCGCCCAGTGCTTCATCGCGGCCGAATCGCTCGGCGTGTCCGACCTCGCGCTGCAGACCAGCGTCCAGTACGCCAAGGAGCGCTTCACCTTCGGGCGCGCGATCGGCTCCTACCAGGCCATCAAGCACCAGCTCTCGGAGATCCTTCGGCTGGCCGACAACGCCCGCTCGCTCATGTACTACGCGGGCTGGGCAGGCGAGGGCGCGGCCGATCCGTTCCCCGCGTCGCCGCGCGACCGGGGTGAGTTCCCCCTGGCCGCCTCGGCGTTCCGGCTCGCCGCGGGCAAGGCGATCGAGTTTGCGACGCGGGCGCAGATCAACGTGCACGGCGGCATCGGCGCCACGTGGGAGCACGACGCGCCGCTGTTCTTCCGCCGCGCCCAGCTCTCGCGGCGACTGCTGGGCGGCACGGCCGGCGCGGCCGACCGGGTCGCGGGCGAGCTCTTCGCGGCGGCGCGCTCGGACATGACCTCGGTGCCGTCGGCCGGTCCGGTGCAGGAGGCGGGCGCGATGCTCGTCTAGGGACCAGAGGCTCAGGTCAGCTCGGACTCGGCATCGGCCAACCGGCCGGCGCCCAGCTTGCGCATCACGGGCAGTAGCACGCTCCGCGGCACGAGCCGCCCGCCCACCGCGCTGGCCTTGTTGCCCACGCCCGGCGTGAGCGTGCGCTTCCCGGCGATCATCGCCGTGACCGCCTGTCGAGCGACGTCGTCGGCTTGCATGAAGAGGAGGCCCGGCTTGGAGAGCGAGGGCGTGCCGGACCGATCAAAGAACTCGGTGCGTGTCGGGCCCGGGCAGAGCGACGTCACCGACACTCCGGTACCGGAGAGCTCTGCATGGACCGCCTCGGAGAACGAGGTCACGAACGCCTTGGTCGCGCCATACGTGGCGAAGCCTGGGATCGGCTGGAAGGCGGCGGTGGAGGCCACGTTGAGGATCGCCCCGCTTCCCCGCTCGACCATCGTGCGCAGGAACGCGCCGGTCAGCTCGTGCAGGGCCTCGACGTTGAGACGAACCATCCTGGTCTCACGCTCGAGTGACAGCTCGTGCAGCCGGCCGACCGATCCGAAGCCCGCGTTGTTGCACACCCCCACCACCTCGAGCCGGCCACCGCCCAGAGCAAGGATCAGGTCGGCACGGGCGTCCGAGTCGGCCAGATCGGTCATATGGACGTCGGCCCGGATGCCGTGCGCAGACTCGAGCTCGCCGGCCAGCGCGCGCAGACGGTCCTCGCGGCGGGCCACCAGGGTCAGGTTGTAGCCGCGACCTGCGAACTCGCGGGCGAGTTCCGCGCCGATGCCCGAGGAGGCGCCGGTGATCAGGACGGTCGACGACGAGGCAGCGGCAGGAAGGCTCATGCCCGCCATTATGGGTGAGACGTGCGCGTCTGGACCCACCACCGCTGGCGCTTCCCACTTCCACCCCGGCACCGGTTCCCGCTCGACAAGTACGCGCTGCTCGCAGCTCGCGTGGTGGCCGACGGGACGGTCCGCCCGCACGAGCTCCTCGAGCCGGATCCGGTGCCGTGGGCGGCGCTCGAGCGGGTCCACGAACCGGAGCTGCTCAACCGCATCCGGGATGGCACGCTGACGCTGCGCGAGCAGCGCGGACTCGGGCTGCCCTGGTCTGCGGCGCTGCTCGAGCGCGCCCTGAGAGCCGTGGGCGGGACGGTCGAGGCTTCACGCCTGGCGATGGAGCGCGGACTCGCCATGAACCTCGGCGGCGGCACGCACCACGCCGGCCATGACTTCGCACGCGGGTACTGCCTGGTGAACGACGTGGTCGTCGCACTGAGCGAACTTCGCAGCGGGGGCCTCGCGCGACGGGCCCTGGTCGTCGACTGCGATGTCCACCAGGGGGACGGCACGGCGCAGCTGCTCGGTCCCGATCCCGACGCCTTCACCGTCTCGCTCCACGGCGCTCGCAACTATCCCTTCCAGCGCATCCCGTCGGACCTCGATGTGGAACTGGAGAGCGGGACGCAGGACGACGACTACCTCGGAGCCCTCGACTCGGCGCTCTCGACCGCGTTCGGGCACCTGCCGGAGGCCGACGTCGCCTTCTACCTCGCGGGAGCCGATCCCTGGGAGGGCGATCGCCTGGGGCGACTCGCGCTGACCAAGGCAGGGCTGCTGGCCCGGGACGAGCTCATCCTGGACCGCCTCGTGCGCGCCGGCGTGCCCGTGTGCGTCGTGCTCGCCGGCGGCTACGCCGACGATGTGCGCGACACCGTCGACATCAACGCCGCCACGGCGACCGCCGTGGCGTCGCGGCTCGGAGACGTCACCCCCCGGCCGGGGGGTACGCCGGCCGCAAACCTCGACGCCGCGGCGCGCCACGAGTAGCTTCGGGCCATGGACCGCCATGAATCCGATCTGCCGATGCCCGCTCACGACCGCTTCGCGGTGGAGATGGCGCGCTTCATGGACGGGCGGATCGATCCATCGCAGAACATCTCGCCGCCGGGCAATCCCCCGCTCGACGTGCTCGCCACGCTTCAAGCTGAAGCCGAGCTCGAGCGCATCGTCGGCTGACCCTTCACCAGGCCCAGGTGTTACGAGGCCGAGAACGCCCGTCGGCGGGAGGTCGGCGCGCGGTTAGCGTCTGCTTCATGCCGACCTCGCCGCATCGCTTCCTGCTGCTCGCCGCCACGCTGCTGCTCGGGTCGATCGCCGTCCCGGCGGCCCGTGCCGACAGCCCTTCGAAGGTCCGGTTCGCCACCTTCAACGCATCGCTCAACCGCGGTGCGGAGGGTGCGCTCGTCACCGACCTGTCACAGCCCGGCAACGCGCAGGCCGACGCCGTAGCGGAGATCATCCAGCGCTCCCGGCCCGACGTGGTGCTCGTCAACGAGTTCGACTACGTTGAAGGCGGCCGGGCACTCCAGCTCTTTCAGGACAACTACCTGTCCAAGGCCCACGGCGACGCCAAGCCGATCCGCTACGGCTACCGCTACTCGGCTCCGTCGAACACCGGCCTCCCCAGCGGCTTCGACCTCGACAATGCCAACGGGGTCGTCACCCAGCCCGGAACACGGGGCTACGGCGAGGACTCGTTCGGGTTCGGCGCCTACCCCGGCCAGTTCGGCATGGCGGTGTACTCGCGCTATCCCATCGTCCGCCGCCAGGTCCGGACCTTCCAGAAATTCCTGTGGAAGGACATGCCGGGAGCGCTGTTGCCCGACGATCCGGCAACGCCGGCCGACGACGACTTCTACTCGCCGGACGAGCTCGCAGCCTTCCGCCTGTCCTCCAAGAGCCATTGGGACCTGCCGCTGCGCGTCAACGGCGAGACGGTCCATTTCCTCGTGAGCCACCCCACGCCTCCGGTGTTCGACGGGCCCGAGGACCGCAACGGCGCTCGCAACTACGACGAGATCCGTTTCTGGTCGGACTATGTCCGTCCGGCGCGCTCTGGCTACATCTACGACGATCGGGGTGGTGAAGGGGGCCTCGAGCCGCGCTCGCGCTTCGTCATCGCCGGCGACCTGAACTCAGATCCCTCCGACGGCGACTCGATCCCCGGCGCCGCCCAGCAGCTGTTGGAGAACCCGCGCATCAACGCGTCCGTGACCCCTACGAGCCCTGGAGCGGTCGAGCAGAGCGCGGCCCAAGGGCTCGCGAATCTCGACCAGAAGGGCCCGCCCGCGCAGGACACCGCGGACTTCGACGACCGGCTGCCAAACGGGCCGGGCAACCTGCGCGTCGACTACGTGCTGCCCAGCCGCTACGGGTTAGACCCGGTGGACGGCTTCGTCTTCTGGCCCCTCTCGAGCGATCCGCGCTTCGCTCCCGTCGGCACGTTCCCGTTCCCGAGCTCCGATCACCGGCTGGTGGCGCTCGACGTGCGGCTCGATCGGCGCGACTAGACGGGCGTCGCTAGACCGCGGGGGCGGGCCGGCCCCGCTCGACCGGGCCGGGCGTCAACGCGGCGGCGAAGATCACGAGCGAGAACGCGAGGACTCGCACGGCCACGCTCAGCGGGTCCTCCGGCACGGGCTCGCCGAACACCAGCGGGCCCGAGGCGATCGTGCAGATGTTCGCAGCGGCGTTGGTGATCGCGATGATGGGAACCGCAGGGCCGATCTGCAGGGACCGGGCGGAGACGACGAAGCCGACGAGCGACACCACGAGGATCACGAAAGCCTCGGGTGTGAGGACGACGAGCAGCCCGCGATCGCCGAGATCGCCCGACAGTGCCTTGATGGTCACGTCCGAAGCGCCCCACAGCAGACCGGCGGAGACCGCGAGCACCGGACCAGCCCTCGGCGTGTCACCCAGCACCGTCACGCACAGCCCGATGGCCGCCACGCTGATGACGCCGACGTAGAGAGCGAGCGTGCCGACGTCGAAAGAAGAGTAAGCCGATTCCGCGACGTCGCCGAGCGTGCCCGCCAGAAAGGCCAGCCCTGCGGCGGTCAGGCCCACGCCGAGCCACTCACGCCGCGTGACCTTGAAGCCGAAGAGCTTGTCGGCGATCGGCGTGAGCAGGACCAGCCCGCCGGCGATCGTGGCTTGGACCAAGGAGATGGGCGCGAGCGTGAGCGCCGCCACGTGCAGCGTCCACGCGCCTATGGCCACCAGGATTCCCAGGGTCCACCAGCGGTTGGAGAACAACGCGACGGTCGAGCGGATCGGACGGCGCCACCGAACCGGCGGGGCGCCGGCGGCGCCGCGCTGCTTGAACAGGAAGCCGAGGATCGCCACGATCGCACAGCTCAGCGACAGCAGCAGCCCGAGCTGGACGGAGAGTGACATCTCCCGCCCCAGGCTAGGCGGTCGATGCCGCCGCGCTGTGAACTATCCGGATCTGAAGGCAACTTTGGTTGCCTGCACAACTACTTGCTAAGCTTTGCGAACTACGACGAGGCAGGAGACCGGATGCAACTCGAAGGCCTGCACCACGTGACCGCCATCACCGGCGACGCCGCTCGCAACCTCGACTTCTACGTCCGCGTGATGGGGCTCCGGCTGGTCAAGAAGACGGTCAACCAGGACGACCCGACCGTGTACCACCTGTTCTACGGCGACGACGACGGATCGCCGGGGCACGACCTCACCTTCTTCGAATACCCGCACGCGGCCCTGGGACGCGCCGGGGACGGGATGGTCCACACCATCGCCCTGCGAGTCGCGAGCACGGCCACCCTGGACTTCTGGAGCGACCGCCTCACCGCTGAGGGCGTGACGGTCGAGCGCGACGGAGATGAGCTGCGTTTCTCCGATCCGGAGGGTCTCGGGTTCGCCCTCATCGCCGAGGATGTCCCCGACGCCCCGCTCGTCGCGCACTCCGACGTCCCTGCCGAGCACGCGCTGCGCGGATTCGCGGGCGTCCGTGCCTTCTCGAGTGCGCCGACCGACAGCGCCACGACGCTCGAAGAGGTCCTAGGCTTCGTTCCCGATGGGCAGTCAATCGGGCGGTGGGAGGTCCGCGGCAGCGAACGAGGCGGATGGATCGCGTACGACCCGCCACCCGCCGAGCGGGGTCGCCAGAGTGCGGGGACCGTGCATCACGTTGCGTGGGCCACGCGGCTGGACGAGCAGGACTCGTGGCAGGAGCGGGTGACTGGGGCGGGAGTGCAGGCGACCCCGGTGATCGACCGCTTCTACTTCCGCTCGATCTACTTCCGCGAGCCGTCCGGCGTGCTCTTCGAGCTGGCCACCATGGGCCCCGGCTTCGGCGTCGACGAGGATCCGGGGCACCTCGGCGAGGGCCTCGCCCTGCCGCCGTTCCTCGAGTCCCGGCGGGAGCAGATCGAGCGCGCCCTCACGCCGCTGCCTGATCCCCGGACGCTGACGAGCCGACGGCGCGGGCCGGGCGACAAGCACGCGATCGGCCCTGGGGCGGGCTTCTAGACTCGTCCTCCCGGGGCCATAGCTCAGCTGGGAGAGCGCCTGCTTTGCAAGCAGGAGGTCAGGGGTTCGATCCCCCTTGGCTCCATGAGAGGCGCCCGCCCGGCCCTACTTGTCGAAGTCGAAGTCCTTGGGTGGCTTCTGCTCAAACCAGAGCCGGTCGTGCTCCGGGGTCTCCTGCAGGAACTCTGGGGTCTCCTCCAGCACGTCGTCCGCGCTCGGGTCTTCGAGCTCGGGATCTTGGGCTTGAGGTGCGGCGTACGCGGCAGGGGGCGGTTCTGCCGGGTCCGCCAGCCAGACGTCCTGCTCAGCCGTCGCCGCCGGCTCGACGTCATCCGCAGGCTGCACGGGACTCTCGTCCTCGTCGAGCGTCGCTGCACCGGCACCCGGCGCCACCTCACCCTCCTGCACGGGCTGCTCAGCCGCCTCAACCGCGCCCACTTGCTGCTCGTCGTCGGGCGGCGCCAGCGGCTGGGGCACCTCACCCCGCCGTGGCGGGCCGAGCGCCTCCTGTTCCTGACGGCGCACCTCGTCCTCGCCCGCGCCGTGCTGGCGCTTGAGCTCGAGGTGCTCGCGGATAGCGTCGTCGAGCAGTCCCATTCGACCCGACAGAGTCTAACCAGCCTTGACGGTGCGATTCTTTCCCGCACGTTTGGCCTCGTACAGCGCGGTGTCGGCAGCGGCCACCAGCGCGTCGCGGCCGGCGTCTTCGTCCTTGGGAAGTGCCGCCGCGCCGAAGGAGGCCGTCACTCGAAGCATGCCGGGCCGCTCCCCGTCGAGGATCGGAAGCTCGAGCGCCTCGATCTGCCGCCGCACTCGCTCGGCAAAGCGGTAGGCGCCATCGAGATCGGTCTGCGGGAGTGCGACGGCCATCTCCTCACCGCCGTAGCGCGCCGGCTCGTCGATCTCGCGGGCGGACTCCCGGAGCACCCGCGCCACCTCGCGCAGCACCATGTCGCCCTGCATGTGACCGTAGGTGTCGTTGACCTTCTTGAAGTCGTCCATGTCCAGCAGGATCAACCCCATGTCCGAGCCGAAGCGCCGCGTGCGCTCGATCTCCAGCGCCATGACCTCCTGGAAGCGGCGGTGGTTGAAGAGCCCCGTCAATTCGTCCGTAACCGCCTGGCGCTGCACCGTCTCATGCAGATCGACGTTCTCGACCGAGACCGCGGCCTGGCTGGCCAGGTAGTTGAAGAGCTCCTTCTCGGGCTCGGTGAACGGTCGAGAGACACGCGCGACCGAGATGAGTCCGAGAACCTGGCCCCCTTCCGACGAGCACAGGGGCTGCGCCAGCGCGCTCGCGCCGTTGTCCGTGATCTCGACGGCCCGGGTCGAGTCCGAGGCCGCTGCCTCGACCTCTTCGAGGGCGGCGTGATGCGCGGACACGTCTCCTGAGCGGGCCGCCTCCACGGAGGTGCCGCTCGCGTCGTGCACGATTGCCCGACCGCAGTCCGCCCCGACCCCGTCGACCGCGGTCTCCACGACGATGTCGAGCAGGGCGTCGCGATCAAGCCCCTTGGCGAAGGACTCGCCCACCCGGCGGATCGCATCCTGGAGCCGGGCGCGCTCGAGCTGCAGCTCCTCGACCCTTGTCTGGAGCTGACGAGCCATCTGATTGAACTCAGACCCCAGGGCGGCGAATTCGTCATCACCCTCCGTCGGCACGACGACGTCGAAGTCCCCCCGCCCCACGCGGTGAGCGGCGTCGAGCAGACGGCCCACCTGGGCTTGCAGGGAACGTGAGACGGCGAGCGCGAACGCGAGGGCCAACAGCAGGAACCCGGCCAGCGCGGCAGCCACCACCGCGCGAGACGTGGCGGCCGGGTCGCGGGTCAGCAGCCCGAGGCGCACGGATCGGTCTTCGAAGCCGGGCGCCCGGAAGCTCACCAGCCGGTATGTGGAGTCCCCGAGCTCGATGGCGCCTTCCGCGGGGATCCGCCGGCCGGCAGTCGCGCTCGGAAGCGACTCCGCGACCACCCGCCCGCTCTCCTCCACGACGACCTCGAGTCCTGTCGCACGCTTGACCTGGCGGACATACCCCGTCGCAGAGAGCATCGAGACTCGCAGGCGACCGGCGGGACGGCTTCCGTCGACGAGCCGGCTTGTTGCGGGACCGACCGCCGCTCCCCTCCCCAGCGTCACCGAACCCATACCCTGGAGGTCCGCCAGCAGGCGCACGACGCCGGCGTTCCGGCTCAGCACTTCGAGACGAGCTCGCGACCTCGTGCGGTCACGGGCACGCATGGCTCGCGCGAGATCGGCGTCGGAGCCGATCCGTCGCCCGGTGGCGGCCGCACGATCCTGGGCGTCGTCGAAGATTCCCTGCGCCGCGCGCTGCGCCTGCACCAGGCGCGTCCGCACCTTGGTGTCGTCTGACTTTGCCGCCAGGTTGAAGAGGACGTACGCGACCGCGAGCATCGGAACGATGACGATCACCACGAAGAACAGGGTCAGGCGGTTGCGGAAGCTCATCTGGGCATCGGCCGGCGGCCAGCCTAGTGGCGAGTCATCACGCTACCGGCCGATCCGGGCCCGGCGAGGCTACAATCGGACGGCACCGCGGGGCTATAGCTCAGTTGGGAGAGCGCCTGGATCGCACCCAGGAGGTCAGGGGTTCGAGTCCCCTTAGCTCCATCTCACCGGAACCCCCGCTAGCGCGAGGAATCGGGTTTCCGGGGTCGGAGCGTCGTTCCCGCCAGCTTCGGCCGCGGGGGACTGAGAGGGAACATCGAGGGCGGCGCGGGTCTGCCGGATGGCCTCCTCGGCACTCACGCGCGGCTGATCCTCGAGCTCGTCGATGACGTGGCCGTAAGTCGAGAGCGTCAGGCGCGCGTCGTGGCCCATCTGCCGCGCGGCGTAGACCACGCTGCGGCCCTCGTGCAGCAGCAGGCTCGCGAACGAGTGGCGCAGCGTGTACGGCGTGGTGTTCGGTGCACGCGCCCCCGTCCGAGCGGCATCGAAGGACCGCCGGCGCCACGACTGGTAGGCCGCCAGCGACCACGCGGCACCGGACTGGCTCGGGAAGACCAGCGCCTCGCGGCCCGGGCGCCCGGCCGCGAGCGACCAGCTCACCAGGTCGGTGCGCAACGGCGCGAGCAGCCGGACGGTGCGATGGCTCGAGGTCTTGGTGTCGTCCTCTGCGCCCGGGGCGATCGAGCGCTGCACCAGCAGGGTTTGCTCGCGGACGTCGCCCCAGCGCAGACCCAGCGCCTCACCGGGACGCAGGCCCGCGTAGGCCATGACGGAGAACAGCGTCGCGTCGCGCAAGTCCGAGGCGGCCCGTAGGCGCTCGACGGTGATCGGTGCCAGCGGCTGGACCTCCTCGCGGCGCGGCAGCCGGGCCCTCCGGACCCGCCGGACGGGTTGACGTTGATGCGCTCGTGCTCAAAGGCGAGCTGCAGGATGCTGCCGAGCAGGTCGAAGGCCCGCCGCAGCGCGACGGGCCGGCGCCGGCGGCCAGTTGGTCGGCCTGCCACCGCGCGACGAGCTCGGAGGTGACCGACTTCAGCGGCACCAAGCCGAGGGACGGTGCGATGTGCCGGTCATTGAAGCCGGCGTAGTCGCGACGGGTCTTCGCGGCGAGCGTAACGCCATGCGTCGGGGCCCAGACCTCGGTGACGAACTCGTCGAGCGTCTGCTTGCCCGCCTCCAGCTGAGCGATCGTCCCGAGCTGACGGCGACGCACGACATCTGCGTCGAAGCGGTCCGCGTCGCCCTTGCGGTCGAAGGCGCGCGAGCGATTGCGCTGCGTCTCGTCGCGGTAGCGCACCACCCATCCCTTGCCCTTGCGGTGGACGCTTATGGCCGAATTCTAAGCTGCGCCGAGACGGTCGAAGGTGTCCTCGAGCAGGTGAGCGGCACCGGGCGCCGGCGTCCGTGGCCGGCGGAAGCCGGCCGTCGCCTCGCCGTGGGTCCACTCGATCACGGCGTCGGGTGGGATCAGCCACCGCGCACCCCGCTTGACCGCGCGTAGCTCGCCGCGCGTGATGGCGTTGCCCACCACGCGCGGGGTGACTTCGAGCGCCGCGGCGAGGCTGCCGACCGTGTACGCGGGCGCCGACCACGGCGCCGCGACCGCTTCGAAGTCACACGTGGCCTGCTGTAGGCGGCGCAGCGCCACGCGGTCGTCGAGCAGCGCGGCCAGCACGGCACGGCGAGCAGCGTCTCGGCCTCCGAACTCACCTACCAGACCACCCTTCCGGTCCGGCAGGTGCACCGACGGCTACGCTCGAGCGACTCGCGCGACTTCAAGGCGCCGCACCAGCACGGCAACACGCTGCTCGAGCTCCTCGGCTCGACCGAGGGCGTCGAGGAGCTCGCGTTCGGTGATGTTCTCGTCGGCGATTCGGCGAGCTCGGTATCGCTTGCGCGAAGAAGCGACCCCTTGAGGCGCTCATCTCTGCGCCGCAGTCGGAAGCTGCCGACCTGCTGGCCGGTGGTGGCGTCGATGACTTGGCCGCGCATGCGTGGCGCAGACACGGCTTCGTCAGCACTGCTGGCGCGAAGCGATCAGGGGCGCCGCTGAGACGAAGATGTAAACCGCCGGCCGGCGCATCTCAGTTTCGTCTCATCGACGCGTTTTACGTTGCAGTCCATGAGCGGAACACTTGCCGTCGACGCTGTCGACGTCACCAAACGATATGGGGACCTCACTGCCGTCGACGCGATCTCGCTACAGGTCGCCCAAGGCGAGGTCTACGGGGTCTTGGGGCCAAACGGCGCCGGAAAGACCACGTTTCTACGGATGTTGTTCGGTCTCATCCGCGCCGACGCC
>JAABUN010008333.1_pt1 | contig 10646 bp, 8 predicted proteins | sample 5559311 | NCBI WGS metagenome assembly JAABUN01 (sample SAMN10711877, study PRJNA513370) | rock metagenome | isolation source: Antarctica rocks | place: Antarctica: Victoria Land, Siegfried Peak sud
GTCCCGCTGACGCTCTTCACGACGGCCGTCCCCCTGCCCTTCGGCGCCCTCGGGCTGAGCGAGGGGGTCAGCGACGGACTCTTCCGGATGGTCTCCCACCCGGGAGGCGCCCTGGCGATGATGGGATTCCGGGTCCTGATGTACGCCGGGGGACTCGTCAGCGTCTGCTTCTACCTGGCCAACCTCCGCCAGGTCCGGACCCTGGCCGATTCGGCCGGCGAGCTCGAACAAGAGCTGATCGACGGCGAGCTCGACCTCCCGGAATCCGGGCCCGATGAGATCACCCTTCCCAGTTCCCACGAAGACCAACCTGCGGCCCATCCCTGAGCGGTCCGGCCGCGGTCATCCGCCGGGACACACGCCCGCCGCGGCTGTCCGATTCGAGGGATCGTACCGAACGAGGAGGGACCCCGAATGAGACGGATCCCGTCCGACCCCTTCGCCCGCAAGCCGATCGGGATGTTGCTCGGCGAGATGCAGGGGGATGAGCGACTCCACAGGGTCCTCGGCCCGCTTGCCCTGACCTCGCTCGGCGTGGGGGCGACCATCGGCACCGGCATCTACGTCCTCACGGGCGAGGTCGCGCGCCACTACGCCGGGCCTTCGCTGGTGCTCTCATTCCTGCTGGCGGCCGTCGGTTGCGGGTTCGCGGCGCTCTGCTACTCCGAGCTGGCCAGCATGGTCCCGGTGGCCGGCAGTGCCTACACCTATGCCTACGCCACGCTCGGCGAGTTGGTCGCCTGGATCATCGGCTGGGACCTCGTCCTCGAGTACGCCATCGGTTCGGCCGCCGTGGCCAACGGCTGGTCCAACTATTTCGTGGAGCTCGTGCAGAGGGTCTTCGGCTTCCGGATGGACCCGAGGCTGTTGACCCCCCCCTGGGATTACGACCTGTCGCGGGGGGCGTTCTTCCTCAAGACCGTGACGCTGAGCTCCGGAGACGTCGCCCAGGCGTGGTTCAACCTGCCGGCGGCCCTGATCATGGTGTTCATCACCGCCCTCCTAGTGGTCGGGATCAAGGAGAGCGCGGGGTTCAACGCGGCGATGGTCCTGCTCAACGTGGGCGTCATCCTCGCGATCGTCGGCGTGGGGGCGGCCTACGTCGACCCCGCGAACTGGCGGCCGTTCTTGCACGAAGAGAAAGGGTGGCGGGGCGTGACCGAGGGGGCCGCGCGCATCTTCTTCGCCTACATCGGCTTCGACTCGATCTCGACGCACTCGGAGGAGGCCCGCAACCCGCAACGCGACCTGGCGATCGGCATCCTCAGCTCGCTCTTGATCTGCACCGTGCTCTACATCGCCGTGGCGGCCGTCCTGACCGGGATGATCCCCTATCGCCAGATCGACGTGAGCGCACCGCTGGCCGCGGCGTTCCGCGAGAAGGGCCTGACGTTCACCACCGGCCTGATCACGCTGGGAATCCTGGCGGGCTTGACCAGCTCGTTGCTCGTCGGGACGTTGAGCCAGCCGCGCATCCTGCTGGCGATGGCCCGCGACGGGATGCTCCCCGAGAGCTTCTTCGCCGCCGTCCACCCGAGGTTCCGGACCCCCTGGAAGTCCACGATCCTGGTCGGCCTGGTCGTCGCGCTCGCCGGCTCGCTGGCCCCGCTCGGGTTCCTGGCCGAGCTGGTCAGCGTCGGGACGCTCTTCGCGTTCGTGATCGTCTGCGCCTCGGTCTGGATCCTCCGGTGGAAGAGCCCCGAGGTCCGCCGGCCGTTCCGGACGCCCGCACTCCCGCTGGTGGCGGCCCTGGGGATCCTCGTCAACGGAGGACTGATGTTCTCCCTCGGCCGGGACAACTGGATCCGCCTTCTGGTCTGGCTGGCGCTCGGCATGGTGATTTATTTGAGCTACAGCCGATATCATGTCAAGCTCGGCAGGCGCGGCGACGATCGGCCCGGCGGGTGACCGTTCCATGAGTGCGATTTCTGGGGGCCTCTGCCGTGCGTGATCGCTCCGATCGGGAAGAAGTGCGGCGGCGGATGGAGCAGACCAAGCCCGACCAGGGTCGTAAACCCAACCTGGCGCTGATCGTCGAGCAGAATATCAAGACGCTCCTCGAGGTGCGCAGGCAGATCGAGTCGAAGAGGAGTCTGCAGGACCGGATCGCCGACGCGATCACCACGTTCTCCGGCAGCATGGCCTTCATCTATCTGCACGTGGCCTGGTTCAGCCTCTGGATCGCGGACAACCTCGGCGGTTTCGGCCTGACCGTGTTCGATCCCTTCCCCTTCGGCCTGTTGACCCTGATCGTCTCGCTGGAGGCGATTTTCCTTGCGACATTCGTGCTCCTGAGCCAGAACCGCCAGGCCGAAGCCGCCGATCAGCGCGCCGACCTCGACCTCCAGATTAACCTGCTATCCGAGCACGAGATCACCCGAATCCTCACTCTGGTCGACGCGATCGCCGACCACCTCGGGCTGGAGGCGGGTAAGGACCCCGAGATCGACGAGCTCAAGATGGACGTCAAGGCCGACGCGGTGATCAAAGAGATGGAAGATCGCAAGCAGCAGCTGCACCTCGACGAGGACTTCAAGCCCCGATAAGCCGAGGTGCCCGCCAGGGCCAAGTCTCCCGCGCCGGCCCACCGCGATGTCTCCTCGGGTGGTGACGAGGAACGGAGATCGCCCGATCGCCGCGAGTCCGAAAGATGGCGGGAGCGCATGGGAATCGAACCCACCGGCGACCTGTCTCCAGACCGCCCACCGATTTTGAAGACCGGGGCTGGCACCAGCCGAACACACACTCCCGCGTCGCGCCAAGTGGCCGGGCGCATTCTTGCATAAGGTCCCGGCGAGGGTCAACCGGGGACAGGGCTACGTTGCAGGGAAGCCTGTTCCTGGCCACGCGCCGGGGAGATCGTGTAGGCCGGCGTCTCGGCGAAGTCGCGCCAGGCGCGGTCCAGGGCGGCCCGATCGGCAGGGCCGGAGTGGACGAGCAGGCGATACCGCAGGGCGAGCGGGTGGCCTGTGGCGACGCCGTAGGGCGATGCCAGGTTGAAGGCGGCCTCCATCCAGCCGTCGCGGCGGACGTGCCAGGGCGTCGGGTGGTGGGGGTTCTCGGGGTGGTCCATGTAGCAGATGCCCTCGACCTTCCCGGGGGCCACGGGGCCGGAGTAGTCGACCCAGCGGCTCGTCTTGCCGAAGAGCGCGGGCTCGCCCGAGCCCCCTTCGGCGTTCGTCAGGCGACCGCCGCCGAACTGCTCCGACATCGACTTCGCCACCCGGACGCCCAGGAAGCCGAAGTTCGTCTTGCCGAGTTCGACCGGGACGCCCGTCGACTCGAACCGTGATTGCAGGTCGAGGGCGTAGCCGCCCGCATCTCGCGGTTCCAGGACGATCATCAGCCGATGGCGCAAGATCGTCCGGCCGTCCGCCCACCAATCGAGGTCGGCCACCAGCCCCCCCCGGTCGAGGCCGTCCTGGTAGAGCTCGACGCGTCGATGGCGGATCCGGACGTCGGAGCCGGGCCGATCGGCCCAGAAGTTGACCCCCGCCACCTTCTCGTGGCCGAACCAGGCCGACTTGTGATGCTCGTGGCCGACGGGGTTGGGGTGCCCCATCCGGGTGAGCCCCCGGCCCGTGGGGCCGATGAGCGGGAACAGGAACGGGCGGGTCGTCCCGGAGCCGAACTCGTATCCGACCCGCTCGACACCATCGACCCGGAGGCTGGCGCGGTCGATCTCGGGGAGGGCCTGAACCCCGGGAAACACGAACGAATCCCTCATCATTGCTCTCCCACGAGAGGCGGCAGTCGGTCCCTCAAGGCGATGGATCGGCCGGGGCCAGTCGAATCGTCGCCACACCGCCGGCGCGGATGGCCTCGATGGTCGGACGCACGTCCGCCCACGTCAACTCTCCCGGGACGACCAGGAACACCCATGTCGCTGGATCCACCGCGACGGCCCCTTTCAGCCGATCCGAGAGCTCGGGCCCGCTCAGGGCCTCCCCGTCCAGCAGGGGCCGATCCTTTCGGGCGGCGACGACCCGGCGCCCGGCCTTTCCCGCATCGCCCAAGGTCGGCAAGGTCTCGACCTCGACGTCCCCCGGCGCGAATCGCCCCCCTTCGCGGAGGGCGAAGAAGCCGTAGGCGTGGTCGAGCATCGTCAGGGTGCCCGCCATCGCCCCCTTGCCCTCGGTCCAGAGGAGGGCCTCGAAGTCCTGTCGGACGCGCGGATACGTCACCCGGAAGACGACCTTGTGCGGGACGTCGGCCGCCACCTGACCGGTGACCGGGTAGGCGGTCCCGTTCAGGTCGGAGCGGAACTCGCCCGAGACCTCCCCCGCCGCGTCCACCTTCAGATCGAGCATGCCCGACCAGAGCCCGTTGGCGAAGAGGCGGTAGCGCCCCGCGAAGTCGCCGGGGACGACGGTCCGGCCCGGCGACGGTGCGGTCGAAGCGGCGGACGTACGCGCCGGGGGGAGCCTGGACACGGCGAAAAGCCCGGCGGTGCCCAGCGTGACCAGACTCCCCTTGCGCGCGTCCTCGGCCTGGAACTGGAGGTCGCCCCCCTGCCCCTCGGGCACGACCTGGCCGGCGTCGAGGTCGAATCGGAAGCCGTCGAAGAGGATCAGGTCCCGCCCGCGCGCCAGTCGATTGGCCGTGTGGCCCGCCTCGAACGTGTCGAATCGCTCCAGGACGAGGACCGGGACCGGCTCGCCGACCCCACCCGGGGCCTTGCGAAGCGCGACCGAGACGAGCAGACGGGCGAGGTTCCCCCGGTCGGTCGTCGCCACGAGCAGGGCCGCCCGCGAGTCGCGCAGGAGGCTCGGCAGGCCGGCGATCTCGGCGACCGTCAACCGTGCGAGCGGCTTCGAGTCCGGGCTCCTGGAAATTCGTGCGAGCGCCTCCCCCTCGATCCGATCGACCTCATCGCCCCCGGCCGTCGACGCCGCGAGCAGGAGCGCCGCCAGGGCTGGAAACCGTCGGCCGAGCATCGCAAGACTCCCGAATATCGGAACCCGAGGCGCCGCCATTGTGCGCGACCCCGCGGCCACGGCCAAGGGGGGAGCGGATCGCGGAGAGTCACCTCGCGCCCCTTCAGACCATGGCGGGCCGCGTGGCTCACGCCGGCCGTCGCGCGGCTCGTTCCTCGGGCGGCCCTTCGGCCAGGTGTCGGCGTCAGAAATATCACTCGCATGCAAATCTCCTTGTCAATCCAGCCCTGTCGGGCGGGCAGCCTCCCGGAATGGAAGCGCCCGAGCCCGGTCGATTGACCGCGCCGGCGGCCTCGCGTACAATCCGGCGCTCCCGTCGATCCGCCCGCAAAAACCTCTCGTGGGGGCCATCCCGATGCTTCTGGCTTACAACGACAACGGGCCCGGGCCCGTGGTGGTCTTGCTCCATGGTTTCCCGCTGGACCGCTCGATGTGGTCGTCGCAGGAGACGACGCTCGGCTCGGTGTACCGCGTCATCACGCCCGACCTCCGGGGCCACGGCCAGTCGGCCGCACCCGAGGGGGCCTATACGATCGAGGCGATGGCCGAGGACGTGATCGAGACGCTCGACGCCCTCCAGGTGACCGAGCCGGTGGTCCTCGGCGGCCTGTCGATGGGGGGGTATGTCGCCCTGGCGCTCATGGCCCGATACCCGGAACGGTTTCGCGCCCTGATGCTGATCGACACGAAGGCGGAGGGCGATACGCCCGAGGCCGCCCGGGGCCGCGAGGAGCTGGCCAGCACCGTCGAGGGGGCGGGGAACTCGGGGGCGGTGGCCTCGGCGATGCTCCCCAAGCTCTTCTCCGAGACGACCCGCCAGAGGCGCCCGGAACTGATCGCGCAGATGCGGACGGTCATGGAGAAGACCCCCGCGCGGGCCGTGGCCGGGGCCTTGCGCGGGATGGCCATGCGGCCGGACCGGACCGCCGAACTCTCGCAGATCTCCGTGCCGACGCTGGTCCTCGTCGGCGCCGACGACGCGATCACGCCGGCCGGTGCCCAGAAGATGGCCGAGGCCATCCCCGACGCCCAGATCGTGATCGTCCCCGACGCCGGCCACCTCGCCCCGCTGGAGAACCCGCAGGCCACCAACGAGGCCATCATCCACTTCCTCCAAGGCCTGGACTGACGGACGATCCCGATTATCGGCTCGCCCTGGAATTCGACTGGCAGGGACGCCCGTCCCACTTTTTGGAAGAGAATCCTCGATCCTCAGAAGTTGGGCGGAGTCCCTGCCCGCCCGCGGAAGGCGTGGCCGGGGGGACGTATCCCGTTCGTGTCCAGGACCGCCCGAACCCGGCCACCGGGTGGGTCTTGCGTGCCGGGCCACGAGCCGGGATAATCCCGCACCGGGGAATGGTTCCCCGTCCCCCCTGGCGGCGGAGGCAGGAGCACGATGGCGGACCTTCCCGCGGAGTCGTCGGTCGCGACCCGCTCCGGACTGGATGAGCTGGTCACCCACCTCCGCGAATCGGGCCGGTTCGCATTCGACACCGAGTTCGTCTCCGAAGAGACATTCGAGCCGGTCCTCTGCCTGGTCCAGGTGGCGACCCGCGACCGATTGGTGATCGTCGACCCGCTGGCCGTGGGCGACCTGTCGCCCTTCTGGGACATCGTGCTCGACCCCGAGGTCGGGCTCGTCATGCACGCCGCGAGCGAAGACCTGCGCATCTGCAAGTTCCAGGCGGGCCAGGTCCCGAGCCACGTCTTCGATGTGCAAATCGCCGCCGGCCTGGTGGGGTTGGGCTACCCGCTCTCGCTCGGCAACCTGGCGAACCAGGTGCTCCGCATCACGCTCTCCGGGGGCGAGACGCGCACCGATTGGAGGCGCCGGCCGCTCAGCGAGTCGCAGCTCCGCTACGCCCTGGACGACGTCCGCCACCTGCTCGTCCTCGTCGATCGGCTCGAGGCCCAGCTCGATCGGCTAGGGCGGAGGTCGTGGGCCGAGGCGGAGTTCGCCGGGTTCATCGACGCGATCCAGAACCGCTCGGAGGAGGAGCGATGGCGACGGTTGCCGGGCCTCCACCAGCTCAGCCGGCGCGGCCTGGAGGTCGCCAGGCGCCTGTCCGACTGGCGTTTCGAGGAGGCCCGCCGCGCCAATCGCCCGCTCCGCCAGTCGCTGCGCGACGATCTGCTCGTGGCCATCGCCAAGCGCCTGCCCGCGAGTCGTCGCGACCTGGAGGCGCTCCGCGACTTCAACCGTCCCCACCTGCTGGCCAGAGGGGGCGACATCCTGGCCATCCTCGCCGAGGCGCAGGCCGTCCCCGCCGAGCTCCTGCCCGAGCCCGTCGAGCGCCACGAGGAAGGGCCCGGCCTGACGATGGTCATCAACCTGTTGACCGCCGCGCTGGCGCATTGCTGTGCCCAGCACAAGGTCGCCCCCGGCCTCGTCGGGGCGGCCCACGACCTGAAAGCCCTGGTCCGCTGGGACGCCGATGGCCGCCCCGAGGCGCGACGCCCCGACCTCACCCGTGGCTGGCGCGCCGAGGTCTGCGGCCGGACCCTGCTCGACGTCCTCGCCGGCCACCTCGCCCTCCGCGTCGATGACCCGAAGGCCGACGTCCCCGTCGCCCTCGAAGCGATCGCCGACCGTCCCCCGCTTTCCGAACAATCCGTCATATGAGCACTCGGGCCGTCGACGTCACCGGCCTTCGCGGCCACGACGCATCGTCGGCCTCCGGAATCGGGATTGGAGTGGATCCGTGGAACGCATCCTGAGCTGCTTCAGCAATAGCTATGGTGCCGCGGGGGTCTGGACCGCCGTCGAGCGCATCCGCGAGGCGGGGATCGATCACCTGGAGCTGGCCCTCCGGGGCCACGACTTCGGCGGGCTGGTCATCCCCGAGTCGGCGGTCATCACCGAGAAGGCCGACGACGCGACGGCGCAGCGGTTCTGCGAGCAGATCGCGCTGAATGGGGTGAAGGTCAGCGGCTGCAACGTGGGAGGGGCGGACATCCGGACCCGTGAGGGGGTCGAGCTGACCCGGCGGCGGATCGAGTTCGCCGGGAAATGGTTCGGCGTCGCGGTCGTGGTCTCGGGGGCGGGTCAGCCGGCGGATGAGGCGGAGCGCCGGGTGGTGATCGACCACCTCCGCCAGATCGGCGACACGGCGGGCGAGATGGGGATCACCGTCGCCCTGGAGACGCACAAGGGCCCGACCCAGGACGCCGACGCGATGCTCGCCCTCATGGACGAGCTGGACCATCCGCGGGTCCGCCTCAACTTCGACACCGGCAACATCGCGTATTACAACCGGGGCGTGGACCCCGCCGATGAGCTCGAGAAGGTCAAGCACCTGGTCCGCAACGTCCACCTGAAGGACAACCGCGGGGGCTTCGAAGACTGGTACTTCCCGGCCGTCGGCGACGGCGGGAGCGTCGACTTCGCGCGGGTCCGCCGCATCCTGGACGGCGTCGGGTTCGCCGGCCCCTATACCATCGAGATCGAGGGGATCGGCGGCGAGCCGGAGCCGGGCCTCGAGGCGCGGCAAGATCGGATCGCCCGGAGTGTCGCCCACCTCCGCGCCTGCGGCTACTTCGATTGAGAGGCGATCCCGGATCGCCTCAAAGATAGGGCGAGAGGAGCCGCGCGGCCCCGTCGCGGAGCTTGACAGGAAGGCTCCGGCCCTCGATGGAGACCGCGGTGACGAGGACCGCGTCCTCGAGCCGGTCCCGGAACCACCGGTCGAGCCGGGCGGCGAGCTCAGGGCCGTAGCATTCGATATTGAGCTCGAAGTTCAGCCGGAGGCTGCGCGGGTCGAGATTCGCCGAGCCGAGGAACGTCCAGGCAAGGTCCACGATCATCAGCTTCGTGTGGTCGAAGGGTGGCGGCGAGGACCAGACGTGACACCCCCCTCCCAGGACGTTGCCCAGCTCCCCCGTGGCCGCCCACTGGACCAGTTTATGGTTGTTCTCTCTCGGCAGCAGGATGTCGACCCGCACGCCCCGCAGCACGGCGAGTTCCAGGGCCGAGACCAGCCGCGAGTCGGGCAGGAAGTAGGGGGTCACCAGGACCACGGAGGACTCCGCGCACGACAAGGCGCCCAGGATGACGTTGAGCAGGTTATCCCGGTCGTCGTCGGGCCCGTCGCTCACACCTCGGGCGAGGACCTCGCCCACCTCATCGATCGCGGGGAACCAGCGCTCGCCGCGGAGGTACTCGTCGGTGCAGAAGACCCAATCATCGGCGAAGACCCGCTGCATGTGGGACACCACGGGCCCCCGGATCCGGAAGTGCAGGTCTCGCTTCGGGTCACGAGGCCCGACCTCGAGGAAATAGTCTTCCAGGATGTTCATGCCGCCGGTGAAGCCGACCAGGCCGTCGGCGACGAGGATCTTGCGGTGATTGCGGAGGTTGAAGTAAGGGAACCAGACCGGCGTGAACGTCGGGAGGAAGACGGCGACCGGCACCCCCGCCCGTTCCAAGGGGCCGAAGACCGAGGGCCACGAGTACCTCTTCCCGATGCCATCGATCAGGACGCGGACCTCGACGCCCCGCTCGACTGCACGCTTCAGGGCGTCGACGAAGAGCGTCCCGGCACGATCGTTGTTGAAGATGTAGGTGCTCAGGGTGACCGACCGCGTCGCCTCGTCGATGGCCTGGACCATGGTGGGATAGGCCTGGTCGCCCCCGTCGAGGGGCTCGACCTCGTTCCCCATCAAGAGCGGTTGCAGGGCGACCCCGTCCACGAGACGAGCCAGGGGGAGGAGGTGATGCTTCGCGGGTGTCAAGGTCCGCTCGAGCACTTCAGGGGGGCACGGACGGGCCGGCGGCGACTCGTGGCGGGCCTGGCGCCGCCGCAGGGAGCGGGCCCTCCGGGTGATGCGGTTGATCCCCAGCAGCACATAGAGCCCCGTCCCCAGCAGGGGAGACAGCCAGATGAGCCCGATCCAGCCGATGGCCGCCTTCGTGTCGCGCTTGTTCAGGATCACGTGCGCCGACGCCGCGAGGCTGACGGCGACGTCGAAGGCCGAGATGACGAAGGGCAAGAGCCAGGAGTCGTACCCGGGTATATTCATGGGGTCCAGTAGAAGGATCGTGTCGCTCGGAGTAGACGGCCGATCGGGCGCCGGGCCCGGCCGTGAGGAGGCGTCCCGGGAATCCCCGGGGACGGCCCGAGGGGCGGTCAGTAGCCGTGCAGCCGCGAGAGGTCGGCCGCCCCGTCGGGCAGGGCGGCGATCTGCTGGACGAGGGCCAGCCGCGCCTCGCGCAGGCCGGTGTCGGGCACCATCACCATGACGTCCGTGAAGAAGCGGCTGATGGGCGGCTGCAACGCTTGCAAGGATCGCAGGACGTCTTCCATCTCGGGGCGGCTCCCCAGGCGTCCGCGCTCCGCCTGCCAGGCCTCGTACAGGCCGCGGGTCGCCGGCTCCGTGTAGCGACCGGGCTCGACGGCGAACGCCTCGGCCTGGTCCTTCACGAGGCGTTTGCAGCGGGCGTAGGCCTGGAGGATGGGCGGCCAGTCGGCCTCGCGGGTGGCACGCGCGAGGGCGGTCGCCGACCGGAAGGCGCCGGAGGGGTCGCCGTCCCTGGCGGCGAGGGCCGCCTCGATCACGTCGGCGGGCAGGCCACGGTCGCGCATCAGGCCGCGGAGCCGCTCGGCGACGAAGGTGACGATGTCGGCGATCATCCCCTCGGCCGCCGGCAGCGGCTGAGAGGCGCCCGCCCAAGTCAGGCCCGCGCGCAGGTCGAACCGGGCCTCCTTCTCG
>JAABUN010008334.1_pt1 | contig 10644 bp, 11 predicted proteins | sample 5559311 | NCBI WGS metagenome assembly JAABUN01 (sample SAMN10711877, study PRJNA513370) | rock metagenome | isolation source: Antarctica rocks | place: Antarctica: Victoria Land, Siegfried Peak sud
GATATTTTTCTATCCCGCGTTTTTCCTCGCAGGTGATTTCTCTGACAAAAACAGGTTCTTTTCGCATTTGTTAATTCTACAAAATTTGCCGCTATCCAACAATCTTTCTTGTTTATGCACTAGGTTCTGTTGACATAAGGTTTAGCTCGCGTCTAAGTAGCTCTTCACGCTCAACTTCAATTTGTTTGGGGGGTGGTTTCATCGCGCATAATTTTAGTCAGAGCCGTAACATTTCCATCGTTGTCTCTGAGCAGCATTACCAAGTCGTTAGAAAAGAATTGTGTTCCGTCCTTTCGGAGATGCCACCCTTGATCTTCAGCACGTCCATTTGCAACCGCCGTTTTTATTTCCTTTTGATGAGCATCATTTTCAACGTCTTCAAGAGTGAAAATTATGGAAACATTTTGCCCGACAAATTCCTGTTCCCGATAACCTAAAAGCTGCTCGACGCCGGACTCCAGCTTAGAATACGCCCTTCCAATCAACAGCAAAAATAGCGAAGTCGCGGACGTTTTCGATAATTGTCCGACCGAGACGTTCGCTGAAATCCGAGAAGCGGAAAATTTGCTCTTTCAATGGACTTCCCTCTATTTTTTATGATTGCTGTTACAAAAATCACAAAAGAAGCCCAGCAATTTAGATCCTGGGCTTCTCTCGCCTATCAAACGAAGCGAGTTGGACGTTTCACCTAACTTTTTCAAGCTGGACTTCTACCTAGCTGGCATTCTTGTATCGATAGAAATAATATTATGCCGGTAAAACCCAATGATGTATGTTTTATGGAATACATCAAAGCAAAAAAAGCTAACTCCGACTTGTTACGAAACTTTTCGATTCGTTATTCGGGCAGTTCGGCGTATTCGCGCCTTATGGCTTTGTAGCAGTCGCAGCTGAAATCTTCCAATCCTTCGCGGTCGAGGACGGTAATCAGACCGCGCGTGTATTTGATGTATCCGGCGCTTTGCAGGGCGATTGCCGACATCGTAACGCTCGAACGATTTGCGCCGAGCATTATGGCGAGAAATTCCTGCGTCAATTTCAATTCGTTTGTTTCCGAGCGGTCGCGGCTCATCAGCAGCCAGCGCGATAGACGCTCTTCATTTGAATGCAGACGATTGCAGACGGCGATTTGCGCGAGCTGAATCATCATCGCGTGCATAAATCGCAGACACAAATCGTGCAGCGCGCCGCAGCGTTTGAATTCTCGTTTGACCGCCGCCGCGGGAAGTCGCCAGCCGCTGCCGGGAAGCTGGACGATATTCTCGTTCGGCATCGAATCAACGCCCATCAAAACATTGAATCCCGCTATTCCTTCCCAGCCGACGACGCCCGCTTCGACGCTCTGACCTTGCTCGGTTATTGTAACGACCGAAATCATCGCCGTATCGGGAAAATAAACGTAATTAATCGCTTCGTCCGGGTAATAGAGAATTTTGCCGTGCGGCATTTCAAACGATTCGAGTTCGGGCAGCAGGCGCTCTAAATCCTCCGTCGGCAGAGCGTTTAAGATACTATTTTTCGTCGTTAGACTCGGTTGAGCCGCCGGATTTGATTTGATTAACATCAATTAAATTTTCCTCGCTTTCGGGTTTTGCAGAAGTGATTAAAGCCGACAATTGAAAGGCGTTGATTGCCGCACGATTAAATTCTCGAAAACGACAACAAAAATCGGCGAAGGCGATTGTAGCACGACGAATAATCGAACGCACCGGGCGACGGTTTCCGTTTGTAAAAACATTTTTTTGATACGCGATGTTCCAACTGCTTGAACATATTAACCGCGCAGAATAATTTCGCCTTTGTTGCGCGAACAACATACAAGCGCTCTCGGCTGCGGTAAGTTATTGATAAATGTTGATTTTGAAGATTGTGCAGGAAAGCTGCTGAAACAAATTGTCGAAAAATTTGAATTTCACTGTTTACTCAATCGCTCGAATCTGTTTACAAAAAGGGAACGAAGTCAATTTTAGGGGGATTTATTATGAAAGAAGCTACTAATGAACGCGAAGACGCGGACGTCAAATGCGTGTCCGACGGCAAGCGTATGTTTTTAAAGTTGGGCGTGACGGCGCTTGCGGCGCTTGCTTTTGATTCGCTGACTGGAAAGGCAGTGGCAGCCAATGACAACAATTATCTCCCGCTGCCGACGGCACCGCAGTCTGGCGCGGTCGATTTGGGCGCGGGCGATGTCGGCATTATGAACTACGCTTTCGCGCTCGAACAGAACGAGTTGGCGTTTTTAAAACAGGTGCTTGCCAATCCATTCGGTGGCATTACGGCGGATGAGCGACGGATTTTTCAAGAGCTGCACGACCAGGAAGTCGTTCACAACGAATTTTTCAAAGCGATGTTGGGAGCGCGGGCGATTCCGGCTTTGCAGACCGATTTCAGCAAAGTTAATTTTACGAAGCGCGACAGCGTTTTGGAAACGGCGATGACGTTAGCCGACCTCGGAACATCGGCTTACAACGGCGCGGGCAAACTGCTCGTTGACCCGGTGAATCTGGCGATTGCCGGAAAAATCGTCTCGGTCGAAGCGCGCCACGCTTCGGTCATACGCGACCTTGTCAAACCGCGCAGCGGGTATTTCGCGCCCGACGCGCTCGACCCGGCGCGCGAACCGGCGGAAGTTTTGAAAATAGCGAGCGCGTTTGTCAAAACGCCGATTAACGCGAGTCGTCTGCCCAAAGGAACGGAGGTGAAGCCGTAATGAACAACGAACAAGAAACAATTATGTCGGGCATCGAACCCGAAATCAAAGCGAAACTCGTCTCGCGCCGCGAAGCTCTTTTGCGCGCCGGAAAATTAGGCTTAGGCGCATTAAGCGCGCCGCTCGCCGTCGGCATTTTGTCGAACGCCGCGTTCGGGCAGAGCGATCAACTGCCCGGACAAATCGTCGATGTTTTGAATTTCGCGTTAACTTTGGAAGAACTCGAAGCGGAATATTACACGCTCGGCAACCGCGCCAAAAATCTGATTCCGAAAGAGACGAGCAAAGTTTTCGATACCTTGCAAGACCACGAACAAGCGCACGTCAAACTTTTGCGAACGGTTTTGGGCGGAAAAGCCGTCGCCAAACCGACTTTCGATTTCACGGCGGGCGGAACTTTCCCCGACGTTTTCACCAATTACCAAACCTTTTTGGCTTTAAGTCAGGCGTTTGAAGATACGGGCGTTCGCGCTTACAAAGGACAGGCGACAAATCTGATGGCGAACGGGCAAATCTTGCAAACCGCTTTGCAGATTCATTCGGTTGAAGCTCGTCATGCGGCGATGATTCGCCGGATTCGCGGCGAAAAAGAATGGATTACCGGCAACTCGCGCGGCTCGCTTCCGGCGGCGGCGCAGCCCGTTTACGACGGCGAGGAAAACACCGTGCAGGGCGGAATCGATTTCGCGGGCGCGGGCGGAACGCCGAGAGACGCGGCTAGCCAGACGTTTGATGAGCCGCTGACGCGTTCGCAAGTGCTGGCAATCGCCGGTTTATTTATCAAAGCATAGAATTTTAAGCGCGGGCGTTTTTGTAAATTTATAAAATTACGCCCGCGCTTTTCAGGCATAAAACAAGGAAGGATTCGAGAAATGAAATTATTAAATCGTCGCTTTTCAAAAATGACATTTTCGCTCGCCGCAATCGTTTTGGCGGCTGCTCAAATGACGACCGCGCAAACTATGCGCCCGACACCGCGACCGATGAACGGCGCGCCGATGACTAATCAGCCGATGAACGGAATGACGGCGAAACCGGACGCGCAGATACAGCAGGTTCTTGATAATCTAGCCGCGCTCAAGCCGATTCCGATTGAGACATTAACGCCCGGCGAAGCGCGTTATCAACCGGCGTTTCCCGACGCGCTCAAACAAACGATACAAAAGAAAACGAAAATGTATCCGATGCCCGAACCGGTCGGCAAAGTCGAGGAAATTACGATTCCCGTAACTGCCGGACAAATCGCGGGAAGAATTTACACGCCTTCGGGCAACGGACCGTTTCCGGTCATCGTTTATTATCACGGCGGCGGCTTCGTGATTGCTTCGATTAACGCATATGACTCGTCGGCGCGCGCTTTGACCAACGGCGCGAGCGCGATTGTCGTCGCGGTCGAATACCGCAAAGGACCGGAAGCGAAATTTCCGGCGGCGCACAACGACAGTTTTGAAGCGTATCAATGGGTTCTGGCAAACGCCGCGACGTTCGGCGGCGACCCGAAACGAGTTGCGGTCGTCGGCGAATCGGCGGGCGGAAATTTAGCGGCAAACGTGGCGATTATGGCGCGTGATAAAAACGTGCAAATGCCGCTCGCCGAAGTTCTCGTTTATCCGATTGCCAACAACGATTTAAATGCGCCTTCGGTCAGAGAAAATACAAGTCCGAAGCTGACTTTGAACGCGCCGAAACTGCCATGGTTTTACAGCTTTTATTTAAACACGCAAGCTGAGTCGAACGACCCGCGAATCTCGCTCGTCCGGGCAAATCTGCGCGGTCTGCCGCCGACGACGATTATCAACGCGCAGAGCGACCCTTTGCGTTCGGAAGGCGAACTGCTGGCGCAGAAAATGCGCGAAGCCGGGGTTCAGGTTGACCAGAAAACGTATCCCGGCACGGTTCACGAATTCTTCGGAATGGCGGCGGTTTCAGACCAGGCGAAAGCAGCAAACGCACAGGCGTTCAAGGCTTTGCGCCAGGCGTTTCGTAATTAAATAACAGTTAGAACAAGAGAGAAAAAAATGACATATATTACAACCAAAGACAACACGAAACTTTATGTAAAAGACTGGGGCGCGGGTCGTCCCGTTATACTGCTGCACGGTTTTCCTTTGTCTGCCGACAGCTGGGACGATCAGGCAATGGCGATTGCCGACGCCGGAATGCGCGCGATTGCTTATGACCGGCGCGGCTTCGGACGTTCGGAGCAGCCGTGGAGCGGCTACGAATACGACACACTCGCCGATGACCTCGCGGCGGTCGTCGAAGAAACCGGCGCGGACGACGCGGCGATAATCGGTTTTTCGATGGGCGGCGGCGAAGTGGCTCGTTATATGTCACGTCACGCGGGGAAAAATGTGTCGCAAGCCGCGCTTGTTTCTTCGGTTGTGCCGTTTATGCTGAAAACGCCCGACAATCCGGACGGCACCGACCAATCGGTTTTCGACCAGATGACCGAACAGATGAAGCAAGACCGCGCCAAGTTTTTTGCGAGTTTTTTCAAAGACTTCTACGGCGTCGGTTACATCTCGCAGCCAGTCAGCGACGAACTGCTCGAAGCCTCAAGGAACACGGCGATGCAGGCGAGTCTCAAAGCGACGCTCGCGTGCGCCGAAGCATTCGCAACAACGGATTTTCGCTCCGACCTTTCCGCTTTCAACGTCCCGACGCTGATTATCCACGGAACCGGCGACAAAACCGTCCCGATTGACGCCGCCGGTCGCGCGGCGGCAAAAGGAATCGCCGATTCTGAATTGATTGAGTATGACGGCGCGCCGCACGGTTTGTTCGCCACGCACAAAGAGCAATTTACAAACGATTTACTGGCGTTTCTCCTGCGTCAGCGGTAAGCGAAACGTCGGCAAGCGAATGTTTACTTGATAAAAAAGGGTTTAAGACGATAAATCGTCTTTCCCTTTTTATTTTAGTCGCTTAATGCGCGCTTGAGCCGAAATGCTCGACAAATCATCCGGGACGTTTGACCGTCAATCGGTTGATGTCGTCATTTTTAACTAATCGGAAACGGCTTGAAAATTGCTTCTTTAAGTTAAAATTTTTAATGTGTTCATAAAACGAACAGATACGACTTAATTCTATCGAACAATGGAGGCTGATGATGCAGGAAACTGAAATTGAAAAACGCTTTTCCGCTTTGGGCGCGGATGAGAAATCGAACAACTATAATTTTGAACATTTTAAAACTAAAATTCTGCTGCACGACGCGCAGCGCACCATTGAAGCTCGCGGCATCGCGCCCGGAGAACTAGCGCCGGATTTTGAGTTGCCGCAAGTTGGCGGTGGCTCTGTTCGATTAAGCGATTTGCGCGGAAAACCTACCATTCTTCACTTCGGCTCATACAGTTGACCGATTACCGCCGGTTCGGTCGAACCGCTTCGCAAACTCCACAATAATTGGAATACAAAAGTTAATTTCGTTGACGTTCTAATCCGTCAGGCGCATCCCGGCTCGCCCGGCGCGGAAACTTATCACAGCTTCGAGCAAAAATGGCGCGACGGCGAGAGATTCAAACAAGAAGAAAACATTGCGTATCCGGTAATCGTTGACGACCTGCAAGGAACGACGCATCAGGTTTACGGCGGCTTGGCTGATCCGACATATCTGATTGACACCGACGGTCGCGTGGCGTTTTACAATATGTGGACGCACGCGCCGACCTTGCATACAGCGATTGAAGAATTACTCAATCAAGGCGGGCGCGGAATCGTCAAAGGCGGAACGCATCGGACGCCGCATCTGCTCGCTACAATCACGGACGGCTGGAAAGGCTTGCGAAAAGGATTTCCGCAAAGCGCGATTGAACTCGAACTGTCCGCGCCGGGAATGGCAAGCGGTCCGTTTTTGGGTTATCAAATTCGCACGCTGCTCGCGCCGCTCGCGTTGCGCGGCAAACCGCTGCCCGCGACCGTTAAATTCGGGCTGGCAATCGGCGCGGGTGTCCTTATTGCGCTCGGAGCGAATGCGCTACGGCGCGGCGGCGAACGAAAGAGTTTGAAAACGAAAATCAATCGTCGAGAAAATTGAAGGATGAACCGCCGCAAAATTACAAACGACAAGTATAATCTGAAAGACGACCGGTCGGAAAATCCCTTTATTGACCGGAACAAGCCGACGAATCCCGAACCGATTCCGTCTTTATCGACGGACGTAGTTTTTTAACCAAATTATGACTCAATTTTCTAAAACCGTTCTTGAAACTCAAGAAACAAAAGAAGAATTGGCGGCAAGCGGTCTGACCAAAGTCGCTGACGGAGTTTTCCGCACGAAGATTATTTTCGTCGGCGCGTATTTCGTGGACACGCCGGACGGCTGGGTTTTAATTGACACCGGGCTTCCGCTGTCGGGCGGTAAAATTCGACGCGCGGCGGAAAATCATTACGGCGCAAACAGCAAGCCTTCGGCAATAATTTTGACGCACGGACATTTCGACCACGCAGGCGCGGCGCTCGCATTGGCGGAACAGTGGAATATCCGCATCTACGCGCACCGTCTGGAGATGCCTTATCTGACCGGCAAGTCCGATTACCCGCCGCAGGACCCGACAATGGGCGGCGCGATCGCGCAGATGGCTCGATTTTTTCCGCGCGGGGGTTACGATTTCGGCAGTCGCGTCCGTCAAATTCCCGAATCGGGCAGAATCGCTGAGATGCCCGGCTGGAAAATTTTGCACACGCCCGGTCATACCGCCGGACACATTTCTCTGTGGAGGGAATCGGACAAAACTTTGCTCGCGGGCGACGCGCTGGCAACGATGAATCTCGATTCGTGGATTTCCAATATCACCGAAGAGCCGGAATTTTGTCCGCCGCCCGCGCCATTTACGACCGATTGGATTGCGGCGCGGCGTTCGGTCGAAATTCTCGCCGAACTCGAACCGAATGCCGTCGCCGCCGGACACGGACAACCGATTTCGGGCGCGGACACGGCTGAACGACTCAAAAATTTCGCGCGTAACTTCACCGCTCCGGTGCGTGGCAGATACGTTCATCAACCGGCGATTGCCGACGAAACCGGCGTCGTCGCCCTTCCGCCGCCGGTCGCCGACCCGGTGCGGCAGGCGCTGATTGGGGGAGCGATACTGGCGGGCGGCGCGCTCGCCTTCGGTTTATTGAAACGGCGGCGCGATAACGTTTCGGAAACGAATTTTAAGCAGTGAATTTTACATTTAATGAATTGGCAAATCATTGGTGACAGCAGATTTTCTGCCCATAAGGCACGAGCTTTTCTGTGCTATGATATAAATCATTAACAATAAAAAATAAATCCACAGGAGAATTCAAATGAGTATCAACATAAAAACAACGGGCGTTCATCACGTCGCGCTTCGTTCGACCGATATGGAACGATCAAAACGGTTTTATACCGAAACACTCGGTTTCGAGCTGGCATTAGAGACGCCGGAATTGTTTCTCTTCAAAGCGGGTGATGCGGCTTTCGGCGTGCGCGCTCCCGATGCGCAAACGCCTGACGGAGACAAATTTAATCCGTTCCGCGTCGGACTAGACCATATCGCTTTGAGCTGCGGCGATGAAGCCGAAATTGAAAGAGTAGCGAAGGCTTTGACCGAAGCGGGCATCGAGAATACGGGCGTGAAAACCGATAAAACTCTCGGCAAGCGCTATGTCGCCTTCAAAGACCCGGACCGCATCTCGTGGGAGCTTTATATGGCATAGTTTTCAATGCCGCCCTTAATCGGCAAGTAATTTGGGTATCTTTCAAATAACGAATGTCTTTGCGTGCCGACTTGAGCTGCTGCTGAGTTATTTTGCATTGATTCGAGAAAATGGCGGATTTGAAAATAATCCATTGGCTTCTCGAAAAGTTTCCGTCCTTCTCGGTCTGCTCGCCGCCGGTAAACCGGTCGGCGATAAACTTTCCTCTAAGCCGTATCGCATCGACACGCTCGGTTTTATTTCATCGAAAATTATGAAAACCTCCGTGTTTGACGTTATCGTTATCGGCGGCGGACAAGCCGGAATTCCGCTGGCGCACGCGCTTGCCGAAGCCAATCAAAAGACTGCGTTAATCGAGCGCAGTCATCTCGGCGGAAGCTGCGTCAATTTCGGCTGCACGCCGACCAAAGCCGTGATTGCCTCGGCGTGCGTCGCTCATCTGGCGCGGCGGGCGGAGCAATTTGGTCTACGGATTCCGACCGTCGAAGTTGATTTTCCGGCGGTTCTCGAACGGGCGAAAAGCATCGCGCTCGAATCGCGGACGAGTCTCGGAAAAACCTTCAAAAAAACGGACAATCCTCAATTGATTCGCGGTCAGGCGCGAATTGTCGGCAGAGACGAAGCGGAAAAGTTTTTTCTTGTGCGGGTAAATGAATCGGTTTTAAAAACTAAGCAGATTGTCCTGAACACGGGAACCAGAAGTTTCATTCCCGAAATTGAAGGAATCGAAGATGTCAAAGTCGTTCACGCCGGAAACTGGCTGGAGATGAACGAATTGCCCGAACACATCGCCATTCTCGGCGGCAGTTATATCGGGCTTGAAATGAGTCAGTTTTACCGGCGAATGGGCAGCCGCGTAACGGTTATCGAGACAAATACACGAATTGCGAGCCGCGAAGATGCGGACGTTTCAAAAGCGCTGCAGAAAATTCTCGAAAACGAAAAAATCGAGTTTCGTCTTAAAACGAAACTTTCCCGCGTCAAAACCAAAAAAGACGGCAAAATTATGCTCGCGTTCGACGATTCAAACGGCGCGAAAACTTTGACGGCTTCGCATCTTTTCGTCGCCGTCGGGCGCAAACCGAACACGGACGATTTAGGACTCGAAAGCGTCGGCGTCAAATTGGACGAAAAAGGCATCGTCGAAACGGACGAACGATTGGCGACCAGCGTCGAAGGCATCTGGGCGGCGGGCGACATTCGCGGCGGCTTTCAGTTCACACACACGGCGTGGGACGATTACCGCATTCTCGAATCGCAGATAGTCGGCGACAAATCCAGAACGACAAAGCGCATCGTGCCGTATGCGATGTTCACCGACCCGGAACTCGGGCGCGTCGGGCTGACGGAAGCCGAAGCGCGCGCAACGGACAAAACAATCAAAGTCAATTGCTATGAAATGAAAAGCAACGGCAAAGCCAGAGAAATCGGCGAACCAATCGGTTTCATCAAAATCATTATTGATGCCCAAACCGAACGAATAATCGGCGCAGCGGTTTTAGCTAGCGAAGGCGCGGAAATGGTTCACGAATATGTGGATTTGATGAACGCCGACGCTTCATTTACCGTTTTGCGCGATTCCGTTCATATTCATCCGACGCTCGCTGAGGCGGTGCAGAGCGCTGTCAAATCTTTCTAATCAATGAATTTCGTAAAGTAATTTACTCGAGGCGTATAGACATCGCCTGACGAAAACCGCCGTCTGCCAATCGCGGACGAGTAATGTTGCCAACCAATATTTTACGAAGCGCGCCGCGCAGAACGTCCAAGAAGAAAACGTGCCGGTAGTTTGACCGAAATTTTGTTTCCCGGCAAAAAAAACGTTAAAAAGTTCGATCTCGATGCCGCTGATCGGGCGAAACGAAACGCGTAACTTTTTCACCTGCCAGGGCGCGGTGTTTCGTTTTTCTGCCCGTAACTCGCCTTCGCCACATTCTAAAACTGCTCGGTTTCATATTGGTTCGCATTATTTTAATCGTCTCCGCCTCGGAAACGCCGAACTGGTCTTTGATTACGTCGAAAGACGTGCGGTCTTCCCAAGCCATCCCGATAATTCGGTCGATTTCCGTTTCCGTTAAAATGCGCTTCATTAATTTTATACTCTCCAATTCTTTTTTATATAGGACTTTCGCTTAACTGAAATTACAAAGCCGGAATCATCGGATTTTGGAGTTGTAATTTCAGATATTCAGCGAACAACTTGTTCCTCACTTGGTAGATTGTGGTTTTCATTTCTTGCGCTTTAA
>JAABUN010008335.1_pt1 | contig 10644 bp, 6 predicted proteins | sample 5559311 | NCBI WGS metagenome assembly JAABUN01 (sample SAMN10711877, study PRJNA513370) | rock metagenome | isolation source: Antarctica rocks | place: Antarctica: Victoria Land, Siegfried Peak sud
CGAAACTCGTGTGCTCGACCAGGAAGTCCGTTCCCTCCTCGACCGAGATCTCGCCCCGGTGCAACTGCACGTCGAGGATGATCCGGCACGCCCGCCAGATCGCGTCCGTGTGGAGCATCAGGCGAAAATGCGGATCGTCGTCGAAGCCGTGCTCGCGCATCATCAGTTCGCTGTACATGCCCCAGCCCTCGACGAATTCGGGCGCGTCGGTCAGCAGTCGGCTGAGCGACGGATGGCGCCGCGCGACATCGAGCTGGAGGTGGTGCCCGGGATACGCCTCATGGACGCTCGTGTTGCTGATCGAGGCGAGGTTGTGCTCGCGCATCGCGTCCGGGTCATCTCCGATGGACGGGGTGACGACGTAGATCCCCTTGGCCCGCGCATCGAAGGCGGCCGGTGAGAAATAGGCGGCGAAGGGCATGACGTTGCGCAGGTACTGGGGCGTCTCGACGACATCGATCCGCTCGTCGGAGGGGATGGATACGAGGTCGCGCTCGATCAGGTGCGAGCGGGCGCGGAGCATCGCGTCGCGATACGCGTCGAGCGCGCCGGCGAACGAGGCGGGATGGTCCGACTTGACCCGGTCGATGACCTCCGCCTCGGAGGCGTCGGGATCGATCTCGCGTGCGGCGGCGGTCCGCGCGGCATGTTCCTCGGCGAGCTGCTGCCAGCCGAGCGCCAGGATGTCGTCGGCATCGAGGCCGTCGAAGGCGCGGTTGGCGACGAGCGCGTCGTGCCGCTCCCGGCCGATCGGCCAGGCGTCCGTACCGTCCGCGAGGGTGCCTCGCAGCCAGTCGGCGAAGGCGACCACGGACGTCTTCGCGGATTCCACCGCCTGAGCCAGACGGCGTCGTTCGGGCGGCTCGAGCGCGCTGGCCCCGGCGGTGAGCAGTTCGTCGAAGAGCGACGGAAGCTCCCCGGCGGCCTCGATCTCCAGCCCCTGCCAGAGCCGGACCTGCGGGCCGTCGGCCCGGTCCTTCGACGCGTCCAGGTAGGCCGGGATCCCTTCCAGTCGACCGGCGATCGCCGTCAGGCGTTCGGCCAGGGGCGCGTGGTCGCGAGCGAACAACAGGAACAGGCCGGTGCCGACGGTGTCCAGGGCGAACGAGCGGCGCTCCCAGATGCGCACCTCGGCCGCCTCGTAGCCGCTCAGCCGCAGGTTGTGGATCTCGAGATCTCGCTCGAACCGGGCGGATGGTGAAAGGGCCGCCGGATCCAGGGCCTCCACGGCGCCCAGGTGGGCACGGTCCGCGGCGATCTCGTCCAGGAGCGCGGCCCGGTTCGGGTCGCCCAGCTCATGGTCTCGCTCGTGCAGCCCGAGCCCCGTGGCGAGGATCGGGTCTGCGCGGACGAGGCGCCGGAAGCGGTCCTCGACCAGGTCGTACAGGCGGTCGTCCAGGGCTCCAGGCGTGGCGTCGGATCCCGGGCGAGGCAGGGCAGGCGGGTGTGCGGTGGTCAATGGTTCGGTGTATTCAGACTGCGGCAGCGGCCGGTGTGGCCCCGCGGCCGGCTGAGGCCGTGTCGGCGAGGGCCGCCCGGGTCGCGGCGATGGTCGTGTCGATGTCGTCGGCGGTCACCCCGTGATGGGTCACGGCTCGGACCTGACCGTGGGCATATTCCACCATCAGCACGTTCTTCGCTCGCAGGGCGGTGAGGAATGCCGCGCGGTCACGGTCCACCTTGAAGAGCACGAAGTTCGTGGCGACCCGGTCCGGATCGAGTCGGCCGGGCGCCGGCTGGGCGACGCCACCCGGGCTCGCCACGCCGGCCATCTCGGACAGGGCCTCCGCGAGGCGGCGGGCGTTGGCGTGGTCGTCGGCGAGGCGGTCGATCATCCCTTCAGGGCCGTCGCGCAGGGCGAGCAGCCCGGCCGCGGCGATGATCCCGGCCTGGCGCATGCCGCCACCGACGAGCTTCCTGCCGCGCCGCGCTCGGGCGATCACCTCGCGCCGACCGACGACGACGGATCCGACCGGGCAGCCCAGTCCCTTGGACAGGCAGAACGTCACGGTGTCGGCCGGATCGGCGAGGTCACGCTCGGTCACACCCGCGGCGCGCTGGGCGACGACCGCGTTCCAGAAGCGTGCGCCATCGAGGTGCAGCGGCACGTCGTGTCGCCGGGCGATGGCCGCGACGGCCCGGGTATAGGCGGGGGTCAGCGGCTGGCCCATGGAGTGGGCGTGGGTGTTCTCCAGGGCGATCAGCCCGGAGAGCGGCTCGTGGCCGTCGTCGGGGTCGCGGAAGGCGTCCTCGATCGCCTCGAGATCCAGGGTCCCGTCCGGTCGATCGGCGAGGGTCCGGGCGCTGGCCCCGACGATGACCGCGTGACCGGCCTGTTCGTCGACCACGAGGTGGTGCGTAGCGCCGGCGATCACCTCCGTCCCCCGGCCGAGGTGGGCGATCATGGCGACGAGGTTGCCCATCGTGCCACTCGGCACGAACAGCCCGGCTTCCTTGCCGAGCAGCTCCGCCGCGCGCTCTTCCAGCGCGATGACGGTGGGGTCGTCGCCGAACACGTCGTCACCGACCGGTGCGGCGGCCATCGCGGCGCGCATCGCGTCCGTGGGGCGCGACACGGTATCGCTGCGAAGGTCGATCAGATCGTCGGACATCGGCCGGGAGTATAGGCTAGCGGCCCGCTCAGGCAGCCGACGGGACCCTACCGCCCCAATCCCACCACGAGGACCACGATGCCCCGGCGCCCGACCGCCCCGCCGCCAGAAGGAGCGATCTCCGGGACGCTGCGCATCCTCTCGGCTCGCGCGCTGCACGGGCCGAACCGCTGGTCGCGCCTGCCCATCATCCACCTCCTCGTCGACCTCGGCGAACTCGAACACCTTCCCTCGGACCGCATCCCCGGATTCACGGCGCGACTCGTGGAGAGCCTGCCCGGGCTTGGTCGGCACAACTGTTCCCTGGGCCGAGCGGGCGGGTTCATCCAGCGCCTGGAGACCGGCACCTGGATGGGTCATGTGGCGGAGCATGTCGCGCTGGAGTTGGAGCGCCGGATCGGCGGACGCTCGACCCGCGGCAAGACGCGGTCCGCAGGTCCGGATGGGCACTACGACATCATCTTCGCCTACGAGGACGAGCAGGTCGGGCTGGCCGCTGGTCGAGCGGCGGTGGCACTCGTCAATCGCGTGATCGAGGCGGAACACGCGCAGCCCGATCACGCGGACGCGGTCGTCGCCGAGTTGCAGGCTCTCGCGGATCGGCAGCGCCTGGGACTCTCCACCCAGGCCATCGTGGACCAGGCACGACGTCGCCACATCCCGTGGACGCGGCTCAACGAGCGCAACCTGGTGCAGCTCGGTTGGGGCATCCACGCCCGTCGGATCCGGGCCACCGTCACGTCCGGGACGAGCCTCATCGGTGCCGAGCTCGCCCGGGACAAGGACGAGTCGAGCCTCCTCCTGGAACGCGCCGGTGTGCCCGTGCCGACCTGGCGCCTGGCACGGACCGCCGAGGAAGCGGTGGACCGCGCCTACCGCCTCGGGGGTCCGGTCGTGCTCAAGCCGGTGGACGGCAACCACGGCCGCGGCGTCACCCTCGATCTCGTGGAGGCGCCGGCCATCGAGGAGGCCTTCCGGCGGGCCGTTGCCTCGAGTCGGAGAGGGCTGGTGATGGTCCAGCGCCAGCTGTCCGGCCGCGATCACCGGCTGCTGGTCGTCACCGGCCGACTGGTCGCCTGCGCGGAGCGGGTCCCCGCGTCGGTCATCGGCGACGGCCGGGCGACCGTCGCCGATCTTGTCGACCGGGAGAATCGGGACCTCCGGCGTGGCGTGGGGCACACGAGGGAGCTGACCCGGCTTCGGCTGGACGCCGCCGCCGAGGAAGTGCTCCGGACCCAGGGACTGGCCCGTGATTCGGTACCGTCTGACGGCATGCGGGTCGCGCTTGCCCGCAGCGCCAACCTGTCCACCGGCGGCACGAGCATCGACCGCACGGACGAGGTCCACCCCGATGTCGCACGGATGGCCGAGCTCGCCGCCCGGGTCATCGGCCTCGACGTGGTCGGCATCGATGTCGTGACGTCGGACATCGCGCGTCCGCTGGGCGAGACCGGCGGCGGGATCATCGAGCTCAACGCGGGGCCGGGCTTTCGGATGCACACGCATCCGGCCGAGGGTCGCCCTCGTGATGTCGGGGGCGCCGTGCTGGACGGTCTGTTCGGATCGGGATCCAGCGGCCGGATCCCGATCGCGGCGGTGACCGGCTCGAATGGCAAGACGACGACCGCTCGACTGCTCGCGCACATCGTGGCGACCGGCGGCCGAGCCGTCGGTCTGACCACGACGGAGGACATCACGGTCGACGGTCTCGTCCTCAAGACCGGGGACATGGCCGGGCCCGCCTCGGCCCGCCTCCTGCTGGGTGTCCCGACCATCGAGGCTGCGGTCCTGGAGGTCGCGCGCGGCGGCATCCTGCGCGACGGGCTGGGCTACGACTACAACGACGTCGCGATCGTGACCAACGTCACCGGCGACCACCTGGGCCTCGACGGGGTGCACACCCTGGAAGACCTTGCCGCGGTCAAGGGCGTCATCGTGGAGGCCGTGCCTCGCTCGGGAATGGCGGTCCTCAATGCCGATGATCCGCTCGTGCTGGCGATGTCCGCGAAGTCTCGCGGAGCGGTCGGGCTGTTCACGACGAGTCCGGATCCGCACGCCCCGGGGCGGGTGGCCGCGGCGGCCCACGCCAGCGGCGGCGGTCTCACGGGCTGCCTCGAGACGATGCCGGACGGGGACGACGCCATCGTGGTCCGCCGAGGCACCGCCACCCTCGTGTGCCTGCCCGCCCGCGAGGTCCCGATCACCTGGGGCGGTGCCGCCCGGATCCAGGTCGCCAACGCCCTCGCCGCGGCCTGTGCCGCGGTCGTCCTGGACGTCGCGCCGGCCGACATCGAGCGAGGACTGCGAACCTTCGCCACGTCGCCCGGACGGGTTGAGCGGTATGTCCTCGATGGCCGCGAGATCGTGCTCGATTACGGCCACAACGTCGCGGCCCTGCGCGGTCTCGGCGAACTGATCGAGCGGATCGGGGAGGGCCGTCGGGTCCTCGGCGTGGTGAGCATGCCGGGCGACCGTCGCGACGAGGACCGGGTGACCTTCGGGGCGCTCGCGGGGACGATGTTCGACGCGCTCTTCGTGGCCGAGCCGGCGATCCGCGGTCGGGCGGTGGGTGAGGCAGCCGGGTTCCTGATCGACGCGGCCCGGCGCGACGCCCACGGACGGGCAAGCCGCGCGGGCGAACCGACATTCGTGCCGGACGAGGCCGACGCCTCATGCGCCGCGTTCGCGGCGTCTCGTCCGGGCGACCTGCTCGTTCTCTGCGTCTCGAACGGCGGGCGGGTCCTGGCGGCACTCCGTGCTCGTTCGGATGAGGGACAGGCGGCGTCGCCTCTGCTATAGTCCGGCCTCGCCGCAACTGGACCCGTGGTGTAGCGGCCCAACATGCCAGCCTGTCACGCTGGAGATCGCCGGTTCGAATCCGGTCGGGTCCGCCATCCTCGCATTTTCCTACGCCCCGTCCGCCCGCCCGGACGGGGCGTTCTTCGTCCAAGGCGGTGGGACCGGCGTTCGGGAGGTCAGGCAGGATGTGCCGATGAAGCGTCTTCCGGCCCTGGCGGTCCTTGCCCTGCTGGCCCTGGCCGTCGTGGTCATCGGACTGCTCAGCGGGGGACCTCGGGTCGGTGGGCCTGCCGGCAGCTCGGGTCCGTCGAGTGCGATCGGGCTGGCTTCGCCGAGCGGGATCATCGGATCGGGCGGAGCGACCGACGCACCACCTGGCGCGGCCAGCATCGACCCACCTGGATCGATCCAGCCGACGACCGAGCCGACGACCGAGCCGACGACCCAACCGACGACCGAGCCGACGACCGCGCCGCCGACGACGGGACCCTTGGTGGACGTGCCGATCGTCCCGGTCACCCAGTTCCGCACGATCCGCACGGCCACGGACCGCGATGAGGTCACGGCCGTCCTTGCCGGCCGGAGCGGCCGGTTCGATGCCGTGGAGTTCGTCGAAGTCGAGGCGGACGCCATCCTCGCGGCGCTCGGCGTCGACCGGCCGGCCGATCCGGACCGCCTGGTCCTCGTGGCGGACGCGGCCACGCTCACCCGGGACCTGGCCGGCCATCGCAAGCGTCTGGGCCTGCTTCGTGCGGAAGCCGTGACGCCGGCGGTCCGGGCGCTCGCCTGGGACGGAGCGGCGCTGTTCGGCGTGGATCGGGTGCGCAAGATCGAGGACTGGGCATTCACGGCGCGTCTGCCGCAGGCCGCGGCCGGTCAGGCCTTCGATGCCGCCGCGACCTGGACCCTGTTCGCCGGCGGGGACATCATGCTCGACCGGGGCGTCGCCGAAACGCTCAAGATCAAGGGCAAAGGGGCCGATTTTCCGTTCGATGGCGGCCGTGCGGAGATCACCGGGCGGACCTGCTGCTCGTCCTTCGGCTGGAAGATCCCGGCGACCCGGCGCACCGGCGGCGCCGGGGCCGTGCGCACGCTGATCGAGCGCGCCGACATCGCCATCGCCAACTTCGAGAACCCGGCCCCGAACGCATTCCGCTACCACACGCAGGGGACCGTCTTCTCTGCCGACCCGAAGCTGATCAAGGGCCTGGCCAAGGTCGGGATCGACTGGGTCGGGATCGCCAACAACCACATCCGCGATGCGGGCGGACTCGGAATCCTCCAGACGATCCGCAATCTCGAGCGGTACGGGATCGCCTCAAGCGGCGCCGGCAAGGACCAGGCCGCGGCCCGGCACCCGGAGATCCTGGAGGCAGGTGGGGTCAAGGTCGCGATGCTGGCCTACGACACGATCGCCCGGTCGTACACGGCAGGACCGGACCGGATCGGCAGCGCCCGCATGACGGCCAAGGGCGTCCGGGCGGACGTGAGGCGGGCGCGCGCGGCAGGCGCCGACGTCGTCATCGTCTTCCCCCACTGGGGCACCGAATACGATCCGACGCCATTCCCCGCCCAGCGCAAGCTCGCCCAGGCGGCGATCGATGCCGGCGCAGACATGATCATCGGCAATCACGCGCACTGGGCGAGCGCCCTCGAGGTCTACGACGGCAAGCCGATCTGGTACGCCCTGGGCAACCTCGTGTTCGACCAGACCTGGTCCGAGCCGACGATGGAGGGCATCACGCTGGAACTGACTTTCCGCGGCGCGGAGCTCGTCCAGGCCCGGATGCGGCCGCACATCATCCTGGACAAGGCGCAGCCGAACTTCCTGGACCCGGCCGGCAGTGGCCGCGTGGTCATGCGCCAGGTCTTCGACGCGTCCGGGGGATTCCTGCCCTGGTAGGCGGGGCGACCCACTAGGCGCGGCGGCCCACCGCAGCGTCCCGGATCGCTAGACGATCCCGGCGAAGAGGTCCGTCTCAGGCGTCGTCGTGGGGACCCGGGACTCGCGCAGGAGGTACGCCTCCTTGGACCAGAACTGCTTCCAACCGTCCTCCCCGAAGATCATGAACCCGTTGTCCATCGAGATCTGGGTGACATGCCGCTGGATCGCCTGCCACTTGCGCGAAAGCGGGTCGCCGCTCACGTCGATCCAGGTCGTGATGCGCTCGTCGGGAATGAGCATCTTCGCGACCCATTCCTGGTGTTCTCGGATCTGTTCTTCCGTCGCGTCCGCGGGCGGATCCCAGAAGCTGGGGGTGCCGAGTTCGCGCATCCGGTCACGCATCGCTTCGCGGACCGACGCCGGGATCGCCGTCTCATAGAGCTTCGATGGTGCCCACGGCGCGAGGCCGTCCTCCAGCTGCTCGGGATACCAGGCCGGATCGCCGCTTCGGTCAAAGGCGCGGACGGCCACGTCGTGCGTCCGGATGTGATCGGGATGGCCGTAGCCGCCGAAGTCGTTGTAGGTCGTCATGACGTCGGGCTGATAGCGCCGGACTAGCCAGGTCAGACGACCGGCCGCCTCGTCGAGGTCCGCCTGCCAGAGACTGCGCGGATCGCGATTGCCGGCCCGACCCATCATGTCCGAGTCGCGGTAGCCGAGGTTCTCCCACTCGGTCACGGCGAGTTCGGCCATCGCCGCCTCGAGTTCGGCGGCTCGCAGCTCCGCCAGGCGTCGGTGGTTCTCCGGTGTATCGAGATCCTTGACCACGATCTCGCCCATCTCGCCCCGGGTGCACGTGACAAGGACCACGCGACGCCCTTCGGCGACGGCCTTGGCCATCGCACCGCCCGTGCTGATCGTCTCGTCATCGGCGTGTGCGTGCACGGTCATGAGGGTGAGCAAGTGGGGCACCGGATCGGCAGGGGTCGTCATGACCGCTGATGCTAGCGCACGATCATCGGGCCCGCGGGGCAGGACTTCCGGCATGGCGGCCGCCCGACGTGCATCTGCGCACCGGCACATCCGGTCGACAGGTTCGGCTCGGTAGTACTACTGGACGAGTGACGATGGATATCCTTCGGTCCAGGATACCGGGCATGATCCGCAGCCTTGGAAGACGCCTCGAAGTCGTTTTCAGTCGACCTGATCCATCCGAGCCGGCGACTGCGCTTGATGTGCCGCCCGCCGCGGTGTCCCGACCCGAGGTGGAGTTCGTCGCGTACGGCGAGGATTACCTGCTGTCCGGGCGGACCCGCCTCGCCGAACAGCGCCTGACCGACATGCTCAACGAGCACGATGAGTATCTCCTCGTCGACGTCATCGTGGAACGCCTGGCCGAGGGCACCGCGATCGAGGTCGCCGAGGTCCTGCTCCAGCGCGACGAGCTTCTGTTCGTCCATGCGACGGGCCCGCGTGGTCCCCAGGCTCGCCGGACGCGCATGCGCCTGCACCCGCTCGCGCTCCAGATGGGCCCGTACCACCTCCGCGGTTACCTGCACGCCCTGCCCGGTACAGACCCCCTGCTGGCCATCCGCCGACGGAAGACCATGGTCCCGCTCACCGATGTTTGGATCGAATTCACGACGCAGGGTGTGCCGCAGCGCCGAAATGTCGGCGCGGTCGTCATCAACCGTGAACAGATCGACTGGGTCGTCTCCTCCACTGACGACGGGCTGAAGATGCCGAAGCTACCGGTCGCGACCTTCGACGGACCCATGGTCAAGGACTTCACGGGCGCCATTCGCTTCGAACGCGCGACCGAGTAGCAGGCGGACGACTACCATCGGGCGGCCATGCCCGCCGCCCCGACCACACCCCCGTCGTCCCGTGCGTCCGGCTTGCCCGCCCCGCTGGCCGGCTTGCGCGTCATCGATGCCTCGACGGTGCTGGCCGGCCCGTACTGCACGATGGTCCTCGCCGATCTTGGCGCCGAGGTCATCAAGATCGAGCCGCCGGAGGGCGACGCGACTCGCGGCTGGGGTCCGCCCTGGGTCGGCGATCTCGAAGCGGGCACGCGAACGGCTGCCTACTTCCTGGCCGTGAACCGAAACAAGCGCAGCCTGCGACTCGACCTGCGGACATCCGACGGCAAGGCGATCCTGCGTCGGCTCCTGGGCGGCGCCGACCTCTTCGTCGAGAACTTCCGGCCGGGCGCGCTGGCGCGGCTCGGGTTCGATGACAAGGCGCTGCAAGGCCTGGAGCAGCGGCTCGTGCACGTCGCGATCAGCGGCTACGGGCCGAGCGGACCGGCGGCGCATCGTCCCGGTTATGACTTCGTCATCCAGGCCGCCTCCGGCCTGATGTCGATCACCGGGCAGTCGGACGCGGTCGGCGGCCAGCCGACCAAGGTCGGCGTCGCGATCAGCGATGTCGTGACTGGGCTCTTCGCGACCGTCGGGGCACTGGCCGGCCTGCTGGCGCGGCCGGCCGGGGTAGCCGGGGGCGGCCAGCGGATCGACGTGTCGCTCCTGGGGTCCACGCTGGCCGTGCTCGTCAATCAGGCGCAGAACGCGTTCGTCTCGGGCGTCGCGCCCGGCCGTCGTGGCAATGCCCACCCGAACATCGTGCCGTATGAGACCTTCGCCACCGCCGATGGCGAACTGGCCGTGGCGGTCGGTTCGGAACGCCAGTGGGGCAGCTTCTGCGAGGCGATCGACCGACCCGCCCTGGCCGACGATCCTCGTTTTAGGACGAACGGGGACCGGGTCGTCCATCGAGATGCGCTCCGCCCGATCCTCGCCGCGCGGTTCGCCGAGGCCGGGTCCGCGACGTGGGTCGCGACGCTGGAGCGTGTCGGCGTCCCGTGCGCGCCGATCGCGGACATCCTGCAGGCGTTCGACTCTCCGGAGGCCGCGGCCCTCGACATGATCCTGGAGATGGAGCACCCGTCGTACGGCCCGCTTCGACAGGTCGCCTCGCCGATCGCGCTGACGACGACACCGGCGGGCGTCCGGATGCCACCACCCACCCTCGGCCAGGACTCCGACGCGATCCTGACCGAGCTCGGCCTTGCGCCAGGGGAGATCGCCCGGCTGCGCGCCACCGGGATCATCTGAACCGGCGGCCCGCCAACCGTCCGCCGTCGCCGATGGCCACCGAGCGCTGCTAGACTCGGATGACCCGAACCGTTGAGCCCGTCACCTGCCCCTGGAGGCTGCCCAGATGACCGACGATCGCGAGCGCTGGGCGCTCATCCTGGGCGGCTCATCGGGCATGGGCGAGGCGACCGCCCTGGCCCTGGCGGCTGCGGGCTACCACATCTGCGGCATCCATCTCGACTTCCGGGCG
>JAABUN010008336.1_pt1 | contig 10644 bp, 10 predicted proteins | sample 5559311 | NCBI WGS metagenome assembly JAABUN01 (sample SAMN10711877, study PRJNA513370) | rock metagenome | isolation source: Antarctica rocks | place: Antarctica: Victoria Land, Siegfried Peak sud
GAAGCTCTACCGCGACCGGGGCGTCAACCCTGCCTCCGGGTGCCTGCCGGCCGTCCTCCAGCTGCTGCTGCTGATGCCCATGTACCAGGTGTTCAGCCAGGGCCTGAACGCGCCGAACATCAGTTCGATGCTCCAGATCTTCGGCAATCCGGTCATCACCGTGAACTGCTATGACCCGACCAACCCACTGGCGCCATGCATCAACCCGGACGTCTGGTGGCTGGCGTGGCTGCCCCAGATCACGAGCCGGGGCCTGGAATTCTACCCGGGTGGCATGCCTGCCAACCTGCCGGAGATCCTCGTCATGGTCATTCCGGGCGTGTTCGGGCTGTCGCTGCTCGCACTTGCCTCAGCGCTGCTGCAACTGGTCCAGACGCGCATGATGGCAACCCAGACCGACGATCCGCAGCTGCGCACACAGCAGCGCGTGTTCCTCATCCTGCCGCTGTTCTCGCTCATCTACGGCTGGTTCCTGCCGGCAGGCCTCTTCATCTACTGGATCACGACCACCATCTTCTCCATCGTCCAGCAGTTCCTCATCAATGGCTGGGGCGGGCTATTCCCGCTCTTTGGCTGGACACCAGCATTCGCGCGTGGTCACACGCCGCGATTCCCCGTAGCGCCACTTACACCGCGCCCGCCCGACCCGATCGCTCCCGGCACCCCTGGTGCTCCCAAGCGTTCGGCGACAGACAGCGCGGCAGGCACCATCAGGCCGGCGAAGGGACGCAGCAGCCGGCGAGGGAGACGCCGATGAGCGAGTACCAGGAATTTACCGGCCGGACGGTCGAAGAGGCCATCAAGGCCGCCCGTGAGTCGTTCGGGGTCAGCGGCCTCGACGACCTCGATTTCGAGATCCTCACCCCCGGCAGTCGGGGCGTGTTGGGCATGGGTGCCGAACCGGCCCGGATCATCGCAGCGCCGCGCTCGGCTCTGGGTGGCGGCACCCCCCGAAGGGACGCGCCGCCAAGTGCCCCCCCGCCGGCCAAGGCGCCAGCGCCGCCCCCTGCGCCAGTGGCACCCCCACAGCAGCGTGAGGTAGCCCCTCGGCCGCCCCGCGACGATCGGCCCTCGGAGCCGCGTCCTGCGGAGCCTCGAGCCGAGACCGAGCCGCAGCCCCAGCAGGCCGGGTCCAATACCTCCGTGCCGCTCCGTGGTCCCCGACCAGACCGGCCGCCGCGTGACGACCGACGTCCGCGAGATGGCGGCGGCAACAGGGACCGCGGCCCGCGCGACGAGCGCAAGGGCTCCGGGCTCACGCAGCGTGAGGCGGCCGAAGTGGCCACCGCGCGCGCGTCGCTGACCACCGAGCGCGAGGAGATCCAGGCCGCCGAGGCGTCCCCTGAGGCGCTCGCCGCCGGCAAGGACATCGTGGAGCAGCTCGTAAGCCTTATGGGCTATCGGGCAACGGTGTCCATCGGCACCGGCGACACTTCCAAGATCGATATCAGTGGTGTCGATGACGAGGAGCGCGAAGCCCTGGGGGCGCTCATCGGTCGCAAGGGCGAGCGCCTGTCGGCGCTGCAGCACCTGGTGAACCTGATGCTGTCCCGTCGGATGGGCGCCTGGACCCGCGTGCTCGTGGATGTCGAGGACTACCGCGGCCGTCGCGAGCGGCAGCTCGGGGAGATCGCCCGCCGCGCCGCGGATAAGGTCATCGAGAGTGGCACGATGCTCCAGCTGGAGCCCATGCCCGCGCTCGAGCGGCGTTGGATCCACCTGGCACTGCGTGATGTCGCGGGCGTATCGACCCAGTCCATCGGCGACGAGCCGATGCGCCGGGTCGTCATCCTCCGCGCGGCAGACTGACGGGCCAAGCCGGTCGTCATGACGAGCCCCGAGCGACTGCGCATCGGGCTCGTGGCGCCGCCATTCGAGCGTGTGCCTCCTGTCGCCTATGGCGGCACGGAGCGCATCGTCGACGCCCTGGCCGTGGAGCTCCATCGCCAGGGCCATCAGGTCACGGTCTTCGCGTCGGCTGACTCGATCGTGCCCGGCACGCTGGTGCAGACGGTGGCGTCACCCATCCGGGACACCGGTGCGTCGGGCGTCCATGCCGTGCCGTGGCTGACCACGACCCTGATGGCCGTCACGGCCGGTGCCCACGACCTGGACGTGCTCCATAGCCATCTGGACTGGGCCGGACTCGTCCTTGGTCACACCCTGGCGGTGCCGGTGGTTGCCACCATCCATGGGCGGGTCGACGTGTCCGGTGCCCGGACGGTGCTGGCAGCGTCGCGCTGTCACCACGTGGCCATCAGCGCCAGCCAGGCAGCTGACCACCGCCCGGAGACCTGGGCGGCTGTGGTCCACAACGGACTGGACCTGACCAGCGCACCGTTTGGCGACGTGCGTTCCGAGGACCTGTGCTTCGTCGGTCGATTGATGCCCGAGAAGGGCATCATGGATGCCATCGCGGTGGCCCGGATCACCGGCCGCCACCTGCGCATCGCGGCCAAGGTGGGCACGGCACCGGTCGAGGTCGACTATTACGAGCAGGTGGTGCAGCCGGCCCTTGCGACCGCGGATGTGGAGCACCTGGGCGAGCTGTCATCCGTGGAGCGCGACCAACTGTACGCCGACTCCTATGCGACGCTGATGCCTGGCAATTGGCCGGAACCCTTCGGCTTGGTGGCCATCGAGTCCCTCGCGTGTGGCACGCCTGTCCTGTCGCGCCGCGTTGGGGCGCTACCCGAGATCATCCGGGAGGGGTTGGACGGATACTTCGGGGACGACGCACAGCAACTGGCGTTCCGGGTCGCTGACGTGGCGACCCTGGATCGGTCAGCGATCCGCTTGTCCGTGTTCGACCGATTCTCGGCACGGCGGATGGCGGATGGGTATCTCGACGTGTACCGTCGGGTGGTGAGCGACCACGCCGCCGGGACACACGCACCGTGAAGGAGCATTGACGATGACTGACAATGGCAAGCAGCCCAGCGCCGGCAAGACGGCGAGCAAGGCCGCGCAGGACGCCACGGACACCGTAAAGGGCACCGTCAAGGCGGTCGCCGATACTGCTGCCGACGCGGCAGACGACGCGACCGAGGCCACACGGTCCGCCATCGATGGCATCAGCCAGGCGGCGGGCGACGCGGCCCAGCGCGCGGGTGTCGGCGCCAAGCGAGCCGCGGAGGTGCTCACAGACGTCGCGGGCGACGTCGCGACCAGCGTCCAGGCGCATGCGCCCGCGGTCATCGATACCTCCCGCGCCACGGCCGACGTCGCGGTTCGGGAGGTGCGTGCCGCATCGTCCGAGAACCTGATGCTGGGCAGTGTGTTCTCGGCTGGCCTGTCCCTTGGCTTGCTGCTGGCACGTGCCCCCAGGGTGCTCGTGCTCCTTGCGCTCGTGCCCGTGTTCGTGCTTGGCGGTGACCTCATCGCCCGGCGCAGCGGCCGGGGCACCTCGGTGCCCAGCAAGCCCGCCAGCAAGGCACCCGCGAGTCGGAGCAAGTCCAGCAGCGAGTGACGTCGGGGATGCGACCCGCCCCCGCGCCGTTCGATGACATCTCGGCCGGCCGTCCGGCCGAGATCACCCTGTCCGGACCGGCCCTGTTGGGCAGCCGGCTGCTGACCAAGGACCTCGCATTCCCGGCCGGGGAGCGCGACGCCTTCGACCTGCTCGGGCTGCTGCCGGACCGGGTCCTGACCATTACCGAGCAGGTCGAGCTGGAGCTCGAGCACCTGCGTGTCAAGCACGACCCGCTGGAGCGCTACATCGGCCTGGCCGCGCTCCAGGACCGCAACGCGACGCTGTTCTACCGGCTGCTCGCGGAGCACCTCGCGGAGTTCCTGCCCATCGTCTACACGCCCACCGTCGGTCGAGCGTGCCAGGAGTACAGCCACATCATCCGGCGCACCCGGGGCACCTGGATCACGCCCGAGGACGTGGGCCGCATCCCGAAGGTGTTGCAACAGGGCCCGTTCAGCGACGTCCGACTCATCGTGGTGACCGACAACGAACGCATCCTGGGCCTTGGTGACCAGGGAGCTGGTGGCATGGCCATCCCCATCGGCAAGCTCGCGCTGTACACCGCCGCGTGCGGCATCCACCCCAGCTTGACCCTCCCCGTGTCACTCGACGTGGGTACGGACAACCCGCTGCTGCTGGCAGACCCCCTGTACCTGGGGTATCGCCACCCGCGTCTGCGCGGCCACGCGTACGACGAGCTGGTGGAGGCGTTCGTCGCTGGCGTGGAGCAGGTCTGGCCCGGCTGCCTCATCCAGTTCGAGGATTTCAAGCAGCACAACGCATTGCGTATCCTCGATCGCTACCGGGGTCGGGTGCCGTCATTCAATGACGATATCCAGGGCACCGCCGCGGTCGTCCTGGCAGGCGTGCTGGCTGGAATGCGCGCCACGAGTAGCAGTCTGGAGCAGGCGCGCATCGTCATCGTCGGCGCAGGCGCGGCGGGCATCGGCGTGGCCCGTCTGCTGCGCACCGCGATGTTGGCGGACGGCATCGCCGCCGCCGCCATACGGGATCACATCGCGCTCGTGGACACCCACGGTCTGATCCACGAGGGACGCAGCGACCTGGATGACACCAAGCGCGACTTCAGCGTGGCGGCTGTGCCACCCAGCGCCGATGGGGAGCTGCTGGGCGTCATCCGTGGCCGGCGACGACGATCCTGGTGGGTGCCACGGGGGTAGCCGGCACGTTCAGCGAACCGGTGATCGGCGCCCTGATGGCGGGCCTGTCGGACGACGACCGGCCTCTCATCCTGCCACTCTCCCGACCTCGGTCTCGGAAGCCGATCCGGCCGATGTCATCGCGTGGACCAGCGGACGGGCGCTGGTCGCCACCGGCTCGCCCTTCGCTCCCGTCCAGCATGATGGCCGTTGGCACGAGATCGGCCAGGCCAACAACGTGTTCATCTTCCCGGGGCTGGGCATGGGCGTCATCGTGGCCGAGTCGAGGGCTGTCACGGACCGGATGTTCCTGCTCGCGGCACGTGATCTTGCCGCCGGTGTGAGCGACGAGCGACTAGCCGCCGGAGCGCTATACCCGGCGGTGGCCGACCTGCGCTCCATCTCCCGGCGCATCGCCCAGTCGGTCGCCCAGGAGGCGGTGGCCGCGGGCCTCTCGGCGGCCGCCGAGCGGGAGGGCGGGCGCCTGGACGCGAGCGCTGCCGTCGCGGCTGCCATGTGGTGGCCCGACTACGTGCCCTACATCCGGGCTGCCCGGTGAGGGTCTCTGCCGCTCACGCGGGTCGGCGGAATCGACTGCCGGGTCGCCTGCGTCAGCGTGCCGGGGGCTGGATGTCAGCATCTCCCCCGCGAGGGATGCTCGCGTTGCTCGAGTGCGTCCTCGCGATCTTGCTGCTGTCGGCGCCCGCGATGTCCGCCGCGGACCCGTTGCTCGGGGCGCGATCCGCGGGCGGCTCCGTGGACACGGACAGTGGATCCGACCCCCACGATCGCGACACGGACGGCGACGGCACCCACGACTGGCACGAGGACACCAACCACGATGGCGTGTCGAACGGTATGGCCCAGGACGACCGGGCCGTGCCGCAACACCTCATCCCCGTCCGTCAAGCTCGCCACCAGGGACATGTCCTTCATCGTTCGCCAGCAGTGCCACTCGCGACCCGGCGAGACGAAGCCCGTCACATGCGTGTTCTGCTACTGATCGAGCGAGGGCCGCAAGAAGGTGCTGCTCATCAGCGACTCGCGCGGTCCACTGGTTCAACGCCTTGCGCCCCATCGAGGAGCGCGAGGGCTGGAAGCTCATCACCCTGACCAAGGCGAGCGGCCCCATCGCGGACGTCATCAACTACTACCACCGGGTGGTCCACACGAGCTGTGGCATCTGGCGCCAGGAGGAATTCGACAAGGTCAAGTCGATCCATCCCGACCTGGTCATCGCATCCTCCCTGGACAGCTACCTGATGCGCAGCCCGATGTCCGGCACGCCCACCACCAGCGAAACGGTCTGGGCCCACTGCATGCAGCGCAGTCTCATGGCGCTCCGCGCAGGCGCCCGGCAAGTCGTGCTGCTACGGGCCCTCCAGCGACTGCTGCCTGCGCCCAGAACGGGTCGTTCAGGGCCCTTCGGTGCTAGTCTCAGATGGGGCCCCCTCACGTCGGCCCGGACGCCGCGCATGGTCGTGGGTCCCACTCAAGTATCCGCTCCGAGGTATCCATGACGCGTCGTCGCGGGCAGTCAGCAATCGTCCGGGCACTGGTCGCAGCGTCGATCGTGGTCCTGTCGACGAGCACCTTGACGTTGGCCCAGGAGACGCCGGTCTACACGGCCGTGACCCGATCCGCGGCGGCCGACACGGACGGCGACAGCATCCCGGACAGCAGGGAGTCGGATCTCGGCCTCGATCCCATGAACCTGGACACGGACAGCAACGGCATCCTGGACGGAGCCGAGGATGCAGATCGCGACCGGCTCACCAACGCATTCGAGACCAACTGGTCACGCACCGATCCCCGCAAGCCCGACTCGGACGCCGACGGCTTCCGTGACAGCATCGAGGACGACGACGGGGACGGCCTCTCGTCGCGCGGTGAGCAGCGCTTCGGCACGAACCCCTACGTCGCCGACACCGACCGCGACGGTACCGATGACTGGCACGAGGACGCCGACGAGGACGGCCGCGCGGATGGCCTGTTGCAGGACGATCGACCCCTCCCGGCCAACCTCAAGCCATCGCTCGCCACGGCGACCGCGGACCTGTCGTTCATCGGGACCCAGACCTGTCACTCCCGGCCCGGCCATACAGCTCCCATCAGCTGCACCTTCACCTTCGGCAAGGCCGCCGGACGCAAGACGGTGCTGCTGATCGGCGACTCGCACGCGGTCCACTGGTTCAATGCGCTGCGGCCCATCGCGAACGCCAACGGATGGCGCCTGATCACCATGACCAAGTCGATCTGCCCCATCGCGGACGTCATCACCTACTACAAGGGCAAGCTCAATACCGAGTGCACGGCGTGGCACAAGCGCGCGTTCGCGAAGGTCAAGGCGATCCATCCCGACCTCGTGATCGCCTCAAGTCTTGACAGCTACACCTTCCGCAACCCGCTCACGGGACGACCCACGAGGAGTGCCAAGTACTGGAAGGCGGGCCTCATCCGGAGCCTCGCGACACTCCGTGCTGGAGCGCGCCAGGTGGTGCTGCTGGGCGATGTGTTCTTCTGGGGCTCCGATACCCCCACAGCGATCGACTGCCTCGGGGCGAACCGGGACCACGTGTCGAGGTGTCAGCGGCGTCGTGATGGCAAGGATGCGCAGTTCGGGCTGGCGCGCGACCGCGTCGGGCGGGCTGCAGCCGCAGCGGCAGGTGCCAAGTTCCGACCGACATGGCAGATCTCCTGCACCTACGATCCATGCCCGCTGGTGGTGGAGGACCGTCTCGTCACGCGCGACGGCGGTCACCTCACGTCCACGTACGCGCCGTTCCTGACCAACGCGCTCAAGGCGATCTTGCCCAAGCCCTGAGCCCCTGGGGGACGCGAGATCGCCCACGAACCGTGATCGCATGGCGCACAAAGGTTGCGGAAGCGATACGATGGGCGCAGATGTCGCAACCAGTCCGCAACCGAAGCCTCGCCTTCGCCACACGCTTCATCGTGTCCGCCGCACATGTCCAGCCGATCGAGGCGTGCGAGCTGGCGTGGTCAGCCCTCCGCCGATGGCAGGCGGAGCATCCGGAGGCGGGCGGGCCCGTTGCCGTCTTCGCGACGCGCCAGGCGACCCACGACAACGTCTGGATGGCGCTCGCCAGCGAGGAGTGTCAGCTGGCCACGTTCCGGACGCGTACCTCCGTCCGGCCTGATGCCAGTCCGGTGCTGCTGTTCTTCCCGACCCGCACGGTGCTCGACGACTATGACGCTGACCCCGGTACGTCCGCGCTGTTCGTCGTCGAGTCCGCCGAGTCGCCGCTGCACTCCTGGCGCACGAAGTGCCGACCCAGGGACCTGGCGCCCGACCGCTAGACTCGGTCTTATGGAGCGACGTGACGTCGGCGAGGATGTCCGGATCCGACGCCTGATGACCACCGAACTCACCCCCGCGGACTTCAACGCGGTCCGGGAGCTCATGGACATCGCGTTCGCGGACGATGAGGACGGTCCCTTCGGCGACGACGACTGGCAGCACGCCCTGGGCGGCGTCCACGTGGTGCTGGACGTGGATGGGGTGATCGTGGCCCACGCCTCCGTGGTGGAGCGCGACATCCATATCGCTGGCCAGCCACTGCGGACCGGCTACGTCGAGGCCGTGGCGACCGCGCCCGGGCGGCAGGGCCAGGGTCTCGGAACGCAGGTCATGGAGGCCATTTGTGCAGTCATCCGAGCCGACTTCGAGTTGGGCATGCTCGGCACCGGTCGACACCACTTCTATGAGCGCCTCGGTTGGCACACCTGGCAGGGTCCCGCGTTCCTGCGTACCCCAGGCGGCGACCAACGGACACCGGACGAGGAGGGATATCTCCTGGTACTGCGCACCCCAGCGACGCCGACGGGGCTCGACCTGGCTGCGCCCATCAGCTGCGAGTGGCGCGCCGGCGATGTCTGGTAGCGGCGACCCGGCTAGCATGCCGGGATGACGGACCCGGACTTCGCTGAGTTGGCCCGCCAGCACACCCTGGGCGACCTGGAAGTGCCGAGTATCGCGCTCGCGCTCGCCTCGGATGGCGCACCGGAGCTCGTGTGGCGCAACGACCTGGGCGGCCTCACGTTCCGGTTGGGTGACCGGTACCTCAAGTGGAACCCGACGTCGACGGGCATCGACCTGGAGCGGGAACGGACGCGCCTGGAGTGGATCTCGGCACGTCATCCGGCGCCATGTGTCCTCGATCACGGCATCGATGGCGACGCGCAGTGGCTGCTGACGGAGGGCATCCCGGGTGGCCCGGCAGTCGGGGACGAGTGGCGTGCACGGCGACCGGAGGCGATCCAGGCGATCGCCACGGGCCTCCGGGCGTTGCACGCCATCCCCATCGACGACTTCCCGGCCGGGTGGACCGCGGAAGTATGGGTGGGCAAACAGCCACCGTCGATCGGTCCCCGGCCGCCCATCGAGTCAACGGTCGTGGTGCATGGGGACGCATGTGCGCCGAACACGCTCCTCTCCGGCACGGGCGCCTGGACCGGTCACGTCGACTTTGGCGACCTCGCCATCGGTGACCGCTGGGCGGACCTCGCGGTCGCGGCGCTCAGCTTGGACTGGAACTACGGCGAAGGGCACCAGCAGGAGCTGTACGACGCCTACGGCATCGCGGCGGACGAGGAGCGCATCCGCCACTACCGCGCTCTCTGGCACCTCGAGTCATGACCGGCATCAACGGCACTGCTCGATGCTCGACCGCTGCTGGGTGCGCGTCGTGGCGAAGTTCGTCGCTGCGGCGTCTCGGTCAGATCGAGCCGGAAGCTGCCGACCTGGATCTGTCCGTCGAGATGTTGGGTCACCGCGAGGTAGGTGAACACGAGGGAATCAGCCAGCGACCCTTGGCTATCGAGGATATTCCCCTGCTAGATGTTGCCAGCGATGCCGATACCCTCAGCCAAGCCGCGGCGCTCGCAGCGCCAAAGACTCGGGCCGTAGTCGCGCGAAGACGATCGGTGAACGCTGTCAGGTCAGATATCCGACGCGCGCCGTCAAGCGTCACGGCCACTCGGGCACAACAAAGGAGGTGGTGGAGATGGGGGAGAGTCGAACTCCCCGTCCAGAACCTTCAGCCGGAGACCACTACGAGTGTGTCCGATGATTTGTCGTCGAGCCCGCAACCCAACATCGGCACCGTGCGGCGGGCTCCAGTCACGTCCCCTTTCGGGCTTGACTCCTGGCTACGTGACGCTGACCGGGAGCGCATCCTCGCTGATTGACGCTTCCACGGCCCACGAGGATGAGGCCGCTTCCACGCTCACTTTACTGCCTAAGCAGCGAAGGCGAGAGCAGGCTGACGATTGCCAGTTACTTCGTTTTGTCGCCTGATTAACGAGGCCTAGCGACAACCTCGACTCGCGTTCTCCGGGGATCCGACCCTGTCGAGACCACGCATCCCCACGAAGGATGCAGTCTAGCACCACCCGATCCGGGGTTCAGGCCTCACCCGTGGCATAGTCAGGTCGAACCAAGGTGATCGGTGGCAAGGTCACCTGCCTGCGACGAGCTGCGTGCCCACGCGGCACCCGATTACGGACCCTGGAGGACCGATGACCGACCTCAAGCTTGGCGTCCTGCCGTGGACGCAGGGCGCGACGATGCAGGAGCAGCTCGCAGTGGGGCGAGAGGTCGAGCACCTCGGCTACGACGACCTGTGGACCTGGGACCACCTCCACGCCATCTTCGGTGATCCGCACCAGCCGATCTTCGAGGGCTGGAGCCTGCTGTCCGCCTGGGCGATGACGACCGAACGGGTGCGCCTCGGCCTGCTCGTGGGTGCCAACACCTTCCGCAACCCGGGCCACACAGCGAAGCTGGCAGCGACGCTCGACCACATCAGCGAGGGCCGGGCGACCCTGGGCATCGGCGGCGCCTGGTTCGAGCATGAGCACACGGCGCACGGTATCGACTTCGGGAGCGGCTTCGGCCAGCGGCTGGACTGGCTTGACGAGGCAGTGGCGGCCTGTCGCACGCTGTTCGACGGCGGTACCGTCACGTCGGCGCCCGGTAGCCATTACGCC
>JAABUN010008337.1_pt1 | contig 10643 bp, 10 predicted proteins | sample 5559311 | NCBI WGS metagenome assembly JAABUN01 (sample SAMN10711877, study PRJNA513370) | rock metagenome | isolation source: Antarctica rocks | place: Antarctica: Victoria Land, Siegfried Peak sud
GCCGGGTGCTCAGACCCGTTGGTTCGCCCCACCGGAGATGAGAGTGTGCCGCGGGTTTAGGACCGACGGCGGCACGCAGAAGGACAGATACCATCCGGTCGTCCTTGTCGTGGGAAAACCCGATGCCGCACCGAGCAGGGCAGCCGTTAACCACCCGAAGCGGACGGTGCGGCCATGCTAGGCGGCAGATCGCAGCGCCGCGCTGTGGAGGGTGCCGCGGAGGCGAGCTTCCAGTTCCGTCTCGCGGAACAGGTCGGCCCACTCGATCCGGAGGATCGTCCAGCCATCCTCCGTCAGGGCTTTCTCCCGACGTCGTTCCTGGTAGAGCACTTCACTGGTGGGCGTGGGATCGAAGTATTTCACCCTGCCGTCGAACTCGAGGCCCACCCTGAGGTCCGGCCAGCCGAAGTCCAGGCGGTACCGACCCAGGCGGTACCGACCCAGGCGGGTCGGCACGTCGAGCTGCAATTGCGGAGCGGGAAGCCGGAAACGATGCAGGCGGCTTCGGGTGAGCGTCTCGCCGGGCGACTCCGACAACGCATCCGCCGCCCGCACGGCATCCCATGCTTTCCCTACTCCCGTGACTGGTCCCAGCAGGTCGATCCGTTCGAGCGCCGACGCCTTCGACACTCCTCGGGCAAGGCTTTGATCAGCGATGATTAGTGCCTGATCGAAGGACAGTGTCCGCGCGCAGTCGATCGCCGTCTGCTGCAGTGACGTTACGGGGAGCCCGTGAAGGAGCACGACGTCGTCGTCGGTGAAACTGGCACTGTGATTCCGGACATCGGCACCGTGGCTCGCGTTGGAGGTCCGCGTTGGCTGAGTGACATGGACCTTGGACCCGGGCTTCCAGAGTCGGAGCCGGTGCAGGACGGCGGCCGTCTCGTGGCTATAGGCCATCGCTGTCGATGGCAGGCCCACCAGCGAGTGGTGGTGTGCTTCAGCTTGGAGGGCGAGGCGCTCCATGGCGGAGAGGCTCGCCCAGTGGTATTCCGGGACATAGCAGTTCTTGCGCAGTCGGCGCAGGTCGCCGCAAGCAACCAGGCGCTGAATGCGCTGGCGGCTCAGGCCCTGATCGAGGAGTTCCCGGTACCGCCAGAGGGTCTGGGTGGGGTCTGCTTGGATCGGAAAAGTCATGGCACCACGGTGGCAGGGTGGGGGCAGATGGTGGTTCATGGGATGCGCGATGTGCATAACCTCCGTGTGGACGGGCCAAAACCGTGGCAACGGCTCACATCCGGTGGGGCGTTCCCCCGGGTTTGGTCACCCGGCGCGGCGGCCCCCATCCGGCGGCCCCCATCCGGCGGCCCCCACCTGGCGCGGCGGCCCCCACCTGGCGCGGCGGCCCTCAACCCGGCGCGGCGGCCCCGCCACCCGCATCCGGAGCGGCAGTGACCGCGGGGGCTTCAGGCGTAGTACCGTCCCAGCACCTCGGCCTTGAGCTCGTAGAAGGTGCCGTCGTCGATCGCTGCCCGGGCGTCGTCGACCATGCGCACCACGAAGCGTTCGTTGTGGATGGAGATCAGCGTGGCCGACACCATCTCCTTAGCCTTGAAGAGGTGATGGATGTACGCGCGGGTGTAGTGCGTGCAGGTGTAGCAGTCGCAGCCGTCCATCAGCGGTGTGAAGTCCCGCTTGAAGCGCGCGTTCGACAGATTCCACCGGCCGTCCGGGGTATAGAACGCCGAATTGCGGGCCACGCGGGTGGGGGAGACGCAATCGAAGGTGTCGGCCCCGTTCTCGATACCGGTGAAGAGGTCGTCCGGTTCGGAGATGCCGAGGAGGTGGCGCGGCCGGTCCTCGGGCAGTTCGTCGCTACACCAGCCGAGGATCGTGCCGAGGTTCTCCTTCTCGAGCGCGCCGCCGATCCCGAAGCCATCGAAGTTCATGGACCCGAGGTCCGATGACGCCTTCCGCCGGAGGTCCTCGTACTGCGCACCCTGGATGACGCCGAACAGGGCCTGGTACGGGCGGTGGCCGCGCTCGGCGGTGAGACGCTCGTGTTCCGCGAGGCAGCGCGACGCCCAGAGCCGGGTGCGCTCAAGGGACTCCTCCTGGTAGCGGCGCGAGTTCATCAGCGTGGTCAGCTCGTCGAACGCGAACATGATGTCTGCGCCGAGCTGGTGCTGTACCTGCATGGATATCTCCGGGGTGAAGCGGTGCCGGTCGCCGTTCAGGTGCGACGTGAACCAGACGCCGTCGTCGTCGATGTGCGCGAGGCGCTCCTTGCCCATGGCGACGCGGTCGTCCGCGCCGGCGGCGGAGGCATTGACGGGAGCGTCCATGGTGATGACCTTCTTGAACCCCGAGCCGAGGCTCATGACCTGGAAACCGCCGGAATCGGTGAAGGTGGGGCCCGGCCAGTTCATGAAGGCACCCAACCCGCCGGCCTCGTCAAGGATGTCCGCTCCAGGCTGCAGGTAGAGGTGGTACGCGTTCGCGAGGAGTGCCTGCGCGCCGAGCTCGGCCATCGCCCCCGGCAGGACGGCCTTCACCGTGGCCTTGGTGCCGACCGGGATGAATGCCGGAGTCCGGATCTGCCCGTGCGGCGTCGTGATGGTCCCCGTGCGCCCGTGCCTTCGCACGCCGCTGGCCCCCGCCGCCGTGTCCGCCAGACGGTTATGGACCGCGAAGGAGAAAGAGGACTGCCGGGACTGTGGACGCACCACCCTATTTTGCCAGCCCGCGGCCGCGCCCGGGCCCGCGCCCGTCCGATGGCGCCCCAAGGCGCCCGACCGAAGCTAGCGGCCCCAGCCCGCGTGGGCGAGCGCCTGGCGTAAGAGGTCGGCGCGCCCGCCGGAGAACTCCGCCTGGATCGAGGGACTCAGCGCCTCGGAGGGCGTCAGCCAGGACAGCTCGAGCGCGTCCTGGCGCGGGTTGCATTCGCCCGTCACCGGAATGAGGTAGGCGAGCGCGACGGCGTGCTGGCGGTCGTCGGTCAGTCCCGTCTCGGAGGGGGACGGGAAGTACTCGGCGATCGTGAAGGGCAGGGGCGACGGCGCGAGCTGGGGCAGTGCCATGGGGCCGAGGTCCTTCTCGAGGTGGCGCAGGAGGGCGGCGCGGATGGTCTCCCGGTACATCACGCGCCCGGAGACGAAGGTCCGCACCATCTCGCCCTGATCGTTGGCCTGCAGCAGCAGCCCCACCTCGTTGACATACCCGAGGGTGTCGCACCGCACCGGGATCGCCTCCACGTAGACCATCGGCAGGCGGCGGCGGGCCTCGTACAGGTCATCGTCGGAGAGCCAGCCCGGATTGGGGTCAGGGGTGCGTACATTCATACCCCAGTTCTATAGCAGACATCCGTCCGGGCATGCGCGGCGCGCGGTTCTTCGGCCGCTGGCTGAATCGGAACCTGAGGCGGGACTCAGTGCACGATATAGCCGTAGAAGTCCCGCTGCCATTCATTGATCCATACCTCGGCTCCCCAGGGGGCGTGCACGCGGAGCGAGCACCCGTAGCTCTCGTCCACGATCACGGGTTCGAACCCGCCCGACGCAAGGCCGCCCACCAGGTCACGGACATCGCCGTCGTACTCGAAGGCAAGTTCCACGGCGACGCGGTCCGCCGTATGAGCGGCCACAAGCCCACCGTTCTTCGCGCTGAAGTCATGCCAGGTGCCGGCCTCCGAACTGATCCTCGGCCTGGCGCCGATGTCCTTCAGCACGCGCACGGCAGGACCGACGTCGGGCCTGTACCAGAGGGCCAGAACGGACAGGGGCGACGGCGGTGCTCCGGTCACGCGCGGACCAAGGTCGGCGAGGAAGGACAGCCCGTCCGGAGCAGTTACGCGCGCGGCCAGGCCGTGGCCCTCCTCGGAGAGCTCGACGGCGTTCCCGGCCCCGGCGGTACGGCGGGCGAACTCGCGCACGTCGGAGACGTCGAACGCCAGCGCCGCGGTGCCCTCCTCGGGGCTGCCGGGCGTGCAGGTGTGCAGCGCGACCCGGCCGCTGCCGGCGTCGAACACCGCGTAGTCAGCGGAGGTCGCCGGGTCCCCGGCCGGGGTGAGGCCCAGCGCCTGCAGGAAGGCCGTAGCGCGCGGCAGGTCGTGCGTGTAGACGAGGGGGCGGACGCGGAGCATCAGTTCTCCTTCAGATAGGTGCGAAGGGCCTGTTCGACGAACGCGGACAAGCTCAGAGTCTCGTCGATGCTGCGGTGCTTGACCTCGCGCACGAGGTCTGGGGGGAGGTACACGTTGAACTGCACCTTGCGTTCATCAGTCATAGCTAGAATGCTAGCAAGTTAGTTCCTGGATAGGAAGAGTGGTCCTACAGTGATGGCATGAAGCCCGAACTCCCGGAACTCCTGCTGCCCGACGCCGTCGCCTGGCGCGGCTGGCTCGAGGAGAACCAGGGGGCCTCGCCCGGCGTCTGGCTGGTGCTGCACAAGAAGGGCGGTTCGACGACGCTGCTCAGCTATGCGCAGGCGCTCGACGAGGCGCTGTGTTTCGGCTGGATCGACGGCCAGGCGCGGTCCCGCGACGAGGGTTCGTACTTCCAGCGCTTCACTCCGCGCGGGCCCCGGAGCATCTGGTCGGTCCGCAACCGGACGTATGTCGACAGATTGCGCAGTGACGGCCGCATGCGGGAGGCGGGGGAGCGGGCCGTGGCGGCGGCGCAGGCCGACGGCAGATGGAAGCGCGCCTACGCCGGCCCGGCCACCGCGGAGGTGCCACCGGACCTCATGTCCGCGATCGAGGCCGACGACGACGCACTCGCCGTGTTCCGCACGCTCACCTCGCAGAACCGCTACGCCATGATCTTCCGCCTGTCGCAGCTGAAGACCGAAGCGGCGAAGGAACGGAACATCGCGAAGTTCGTCGCCATGCTCGCGCGCGGGGAGACGCTCTACCCGCAGGGGAAGGGCCCGAGGAGGCCCGACTAGCGCGTTCGGGTCCTTCCCGTGGACGAGGACGGTGCGCTTCAGTCGAGCCTGGCCACCTCGTAGGTGTGCCCGGCCGCCCGGAGCCGCTGCACGAGTACGTTGCCGAGCGCGGTGGCAGGGGTCAGTGACCCGCTCGCGGGCGGTAGCAGGTCACCGTCGAGCGCCAGGGCCAGCGCGGCCTCGCCTGCCATGACCGCGGTGGCGGCGTAGCCCGGATCGCCGGGCCCGGCAACGATCGCCTGGTACCGGTGCCCATCCTCGGTGCGGGCGGTCACCTGTGAGCGGAACCATCCCTTGCGCTGCGTATCGGCGCTGGGACCTGCACCCGGTGCCGGCAGGACGCGGCTGAGCACGCGCCGGGTGGACGGGAGCGCCATCGCAACCGAGAACACCCGGAGCCCGAGGGCCACCGCCCTGGCGATGACCGCGCCCGCCGGTCCACGGGCTATCCCCATCACCTCGCCGTACTGCAGGGAACGCCCGTAGGCCCACTCCTGCAGTGCGTTGCTGCGGCGCACGATCCGGGTGTTCGCGGCGGCCATGATGAAGGGCGCGGTCCACAGGCCGTCGCCGGAGCGGCTCACGGGACCGGCATCCGGAGGCTGAGGTGTGGCCGGTTCGCGCGCGCGGTCGGGGCTGAGGGCGTAGGGGTCGGCGGCGAGCGCCCGCAGGGCGGTGCTCGAGCGCATCCCGTCCAGCTGCCCGCGCATCGATTCGAGCGTGCCTCCGCTGATGCCACCCTTGGCCGTCGCAACGAGCTGGACCTCGGTCAGGGCGCCGGCGCCGTCGGCCTGCGCGGCCTGATGGAGCAGGAGCACCGCGAGATCGGACGGCACGGAATCGTAGCCGCACGAGTGCACGATCCGCGCACCGTTCGTCCTGGCCACGGTGTCGAAGCGGTCGATCGCCTCCCGGACGAAGGACACCTCACCGGTCAGATCGCCGTAATGGGTGCCGGCCCGTGCGCAGGCCTCGACGACGGGCAGCCCGTACTTCGCGTACGGACCAACGGTGGTGAAGAGCACGCGGGTACCCGCGGCCAAGGCGGCGATCGAGTCCGCGTCCCCGGAGTCGGCCTCGATGAGGGGCCATCCATGCGCCGCGGCAGGAAACCGCGACCGGACCGCCTCGAGCTTGGCCCGCGACCGGCCTGCGAGCCCGACGCGCAGGCCGGGCGGTGCCTGCGCCGCGAGGTAGGCTGCGATCAGTTCGCCGACGAAACCCGTCGCTCCGTAGATGACGAGGTCGTGATCGCGGGATGAGTTCTCCATACGAGCAGTCTCTCACCGCAGGATCGGGCTGTCGGATAGCCCTGGCGAATGGAGGGCGTCCACCGCTTCCAGGATCATCCACGCCTGGAGTTGCGAGGAGAGGCTGACCGGTCCGTCCTGCCGCGGCGGGAAGAGGAAGATCTCGCGGTCGACCTCCAGCCGGCCGCTCCAAAGCCGGCCCGCGGTGGCCTCGAGGAGGCTCCGGGCCGTTGCCGCGGCGTCCGCGCCGAGTCCGGGCGCGGCGACCGCCAGCGCGAGATAGCGGGCGAGGATACCGGTGAACAGGCCGCCGTCTCCGGTGGAACCCAGCGGAAGCGCGCCGTCGTCCTCCGCCAGTCCCCGGGCCACGGCGTCCACCAGCTCCGCGGCCTGCGCCAGGTTCGCCGAACCTCCGACGGCGACGAGCGCACCGAGCACGGTGCCCTGGTTGTACGTGTGCAGCGAGTGTTCCACCCGACCGTTGACCCCGACGCCGTCGAGGTAGAGCCCGGTCGCGGGGTCATACAGCCGGGCGCGGAGCCACTCGAGCAGCTCCCGCGCCCGGGTTCGGTGTCCGGCGCGGGCGAAGAAGAGCGCCGCGGGCGCCGTGCTCGGGGTGTTCTTGTAGTCCCGGGTGGTGTTCCAGTAGATCCCGCCACCCAGCTCTTCCGTGTGTGCCGAGCGGAGCGCGTCGCCAAGGATCCGCACAGGGCGGTGGGGCCGTCGTCCCGCGGCCGCGTCGAGTCGCTGCAGGGCCAGCGCGAGCCAGGCCATGTCGTCGTAGTAGGAATTGCGCCAGCGCCCGCCGTTGCGCAGCCAGATTCCCCTCGCCAGTTTCCGTGCCTCGGAGAGGGCGCTGCCCGTCGGGTCGCGCAGGTGCTCGTCCAGCAGGCAATCGAGATAGTGCGCCTGCCACCAGTAGTGCCAGGGGCCGCGCAGGGTTGCAACCGGGAAGGCGACCGCGCCGAGCCGCGTGCCAGGAACGTGCAGACTCCTTCGCGCGAAGAGGTGCCGCACGCTTGCCGCAGCCGATGCGGCGGCTTGGTCGGGGATGGGCATGTGACCACCCTAGCCACTGCTCCGGTGCCCGGGATTGGGCAGGATGCACGATGAATGGAGCCTCGGGTGCGCAGTGGGCCACGTCACAGTAGGGTGAGGCGCGTGGCCGGCCCGATGGCGGCCACCCGAAACGGAAGGATGAGGCATGGACATCAGGGGAGCCGTGGCCCTCGTTACGGGTGGAGCGTCCGGGCTCGGCTACGCCACGGCCCGGAGAATGCTCGACGACGGCGCCTCGGTCGTGCTGGTCGACCTTCCGCAGTCCGCCGGTGCCGATGCTGCAGCCGCACTCGATCCGAACGCCACCCGCGTCCGCTTCGTCGCCGCCGACGTCGCCGATCCCGGCCAGGTCCAGGCGGCCGTCGCTGCGGCCTCCGCGCTCGGGCCGCTGCGCGTCGTCGTGAACTGTGCCGGGATTGCCACCCCCGGCAAGGTCCTCGGACGGGAGGGGGTCCTGCCCCTCGAGCAGTTCGCGCGCGTCATCACCGTGAACCTCGTGGGCACCTTCAACGTGATCAGGCTGGCGGCGGAAGCGATGGCCGCTACCGCGACGGTCACCGGGCTCGGCGGCTCCGAGGAACGCGGGGTGATCATCAATACCGCGTCCGTCGCGGCCTTCGACGGCCAGATCGGGCAGTCCGCGTACTCGGCCTCGAAGGGCGGGGTGTCGGCGATGACCCTCCCGATCGCGCGGGAACTGGCCCGGTCGCTGATCCGCGTGGTCACGATTGCTCCGGGCATCTTCGAGACGCCCATGATGGCCGGTCTGCCGCAGGCGGTCCAGGACTCCCTCGGTGCGCAGGTGCCGCATCCGTCGCGCCTCGGCAAGCCGGTCGAATATGCGGCCCTCGCCGCGCACATCGTCGAGAACCAGATGCTGAACGGTGAGACCATCCGCCTCGACGGCGCCATCCGCATGGCGCCGAAGTAGCGCCCACGCCCACCGGATCCGGTCACAACCCGAAAGGACGGCTCGATGGAGAGCCAGTTACCCACCGCCGACTTCCTCGGCTTCGAATCCCTCCTGGCGAGCCACGAGCGGGAGAAGCTGCAGGACGTCCGGGACTTCCTCGCCAAGGAGGTTTCCCCGCGTGCTGTGGAGTGGTGGAACCGGGCAGAGTTCCCGCACGAGATCCTGCCCAGGCTGGCGGCCCTGAACCTCAGCACGCCCGTGCAGCAGGGCTACAGCCATCTTTTCAGCGGGTTCGTGATCGCCGAGATGACCAGGGCAGACACCTCCATCGCGACCTTCTTCATGGTCCACCACGACCTCTTCGTCGAGGCCCTCCACACCTTTGGCAGCGAGGACCAGAAGGCCCGCCTCCTGCAGGACGCCATGGACCTCAGGATCACGGGCGCCTTCGCGCTCACCGAGTCGCAGCACGGGTCCGACATCGCGGGCGGTATGGCGACCACGGCAACGCGCGACGGCGACACCTGGGTCATCAACGGTGCGAAGCGGTGGATCGGCAATGGGACCTTCTGCGACTACATGCTCCTCTGGGCACGGGACACCGCGACCGGTGGCGTCCGCGGCTTCATCCTCGACGCCACCCTGCCCGGCGTCACCCGGACGGTCATCGGGAACAAGACCGCGCTGCGCACGGTGCAGAACGCCGACATCACCCTGACCGACGTCCGGGTGGCCGACGCCGACCGCCTCGCCGGCATCGAGTCCTTCAGCGACACCCGCCAGCTCCTGCTCGGGTCCCGCATCCTCGTCGGCTGGCAGGCGGTGGGCCAGCAACTGGCCGCCTTCGATGTCGCCCGGCAGTACGCCGTCGAGCGCCGGCAGTTCGGCCGGCCGATCGCCGGCTTCCAGCTCATCCAGGACCAATTGGTCACCATGATGGGCAACACCACCGCGAGCCTGGCAGTGATGACCCGCGTCGCCGCGCTGCAGGAGGCAGGTGTCTCCGACATGCCGCAGGCGGCCTTCGCCAAGTCCTTCACGACCGCGCGGATGCGGGAAACGGTTGCCCTCGGGCGCGGCATCCTCGGCGGGAACGGGATCCTCACGGAGTACGGAATGGCGAAGATCTTCGCGGACGCCGAGGCGGTCTACACCTACGAGGGTTCCTACGAGATCAACAGCCTGATCGTGGGCAGGGCCCTGACCGGGATCTCCGCCTTCGCCTGACCCGTTCGCCGTTGTTCTCACACGCGGCGGGGCTTCGTGCACGCTTTCCCCTGTAAAAGTGCGTGTCGCGGCTCAACACGCCGCGCACTGGAGCCTTTCGTCCGGGGAAGCCGTGCACGAAGCCGCAGCCGCCAGGGCTGGCACGGGCGTCACCTCTTCCGATGACCGGCGCACCGGATCGATGCCCCCGGTACGGACGGCACTCGCCGTCGTGTTGCTGGCCGCGCTGGCCCTGGTCGTCGTCGCCCTGCCCCTGCAGTGACGGGTCTCTGGGCTTCATATGCCGCGTGAGGCGGGGCTGGTGCCACGATACTGGGTAGGATCCCACCAGGAATCCCTCGTATCCGGCGCAGAGCATGCCCGATTTCCGCGCCATGAAAGCAGGCTGCTGTGACAGTTCCGCTCGACAATTCTCCCTCCCATTTCCCGGCACCTGCGGCCGACCAGCGCGCCGAGCCCGCGGATCCGATGAACTCAGAGCTCCGGGCCGATGTGCGTCGGGTCAGTACGCTCCTCGGGGAGTCCCTCGTCCGCCAGCACGGGCAGGGCCTCCTCGACCTCGTGGAGCGCGTCCGCGTGCTGACGAAGCAGTCGAAGGAGTCCGGCAGCGGCGCGGACGCCGAGGAGCGGGCGGCCCTGGCGGAACAGGTGCGTGAGCTCCTCGCCGGCCTGCCCATCGACCAGGCCACCCGGCTGGTGCGCGCGTTCGCCGCTTACTTCCACCTTGCCAACGCAGCCGAGCAGGTGCACCGCGTGCGCGGCTTGCAGGCGCGCCCGGAGCAGGATGGCTGGCTCGCGCGGACCGTGTCACGCATCGCCGCGGACGCGGGTCCCGATGCGCTCGCCGCGGTGGTGCGGGAACTCGACGTCCGGCCGGTGTTCACCGCCCACCCCACCGAGGCATCCCGCCGTTCCGTGCTCGACAAGCTGCGCCTGCTCTCGGACATCCTCGCCGACGCGACGGCGGAGGGGTCCCGGCAACGACGGCGGCAGGACCGCCGGCTGGCGGAGGTGATCGACCTGATCTGGCAGACCGATGAGCTGCGGCAGGTCCGCCCGACGCCGATCGACGAGGCGCGCAATGCCATGTACTACCTCGGCGACATCCTCACCACCTCCATGCCGGAACTGCTCGAGGATCTCTCGGATCTCCTGGCGGAGCACGGCGTCGATCTTCCCGCCGCCAGCGCGCCGCTCGCGTTCGGGTCGTGGATCGGCGGCGACCGGGATGGCAATCCCAATGTCACCGCCGCCGTCACCCGTGAGATCCTGCAGATTCAGAACCAGCAGGCCGTCCGCATAGCCCTCCA
>JAABUN010008338.1_pt1 | contig 10643 bp, 9 predicted proteins | sample 5559311 | NCBI WGS metagenome assembly JAABUN01 (sample SAMN10711877, study PRJNA513370) | rock metagenome | isolation source: Antarctica rocks | place: Antarctica: Victoria Land, Siegfried Peak sud
ACCCGCTTGTCCAAGGCGGCCTCCAGATCAAGTTCGGCGGTCAGCACGGTGGGAACGCCTAACTCCGGGCCCGCCGAGAGGTAGCCCCGTACGTCGCAGATCACGCTGCCGCCGATCCAGTCCACGCCCCGCTCTGGTCCGCACCGGTCAGCCACCACGACCGCCACCCGGTTAACCGAAGCCGACGCCTGGGCCTTCGCGATCTCGGCGGGTCGCTCCTCGGATGGGTGTCCGAGGTTGGGCCAGTTCGAGGGCGCCACCACCAGCTGGGCGCCGCGCAGTGCGACATTGCGTACCATCTCCGGGAACTCGAGGTCGTAGCAGATCATCGCCGCCACCTGACCCATCGAGGTCACCACAACCGGCGGGACCTCATCTCCCGGTGTGAAGATGAGCTTCTCGGTGTCCCACAGGTGCGTCTTGCGATAGACCGCCAGCAGCGCCCCGCAGTCGAGGATCGCGGCGCTGTTGTACACCGTGATCGAACTGGTCGACGCGTCCGTCGCGGTCTCGCAGAACCCTCCGACGATCACCGCCCGGTGCTCGGCGGACAGCCGGCGGAGCAGCTCGACCGTCGGTCCAGTCGCCGTCTCGGCGCGCGAACGAGCCTCCTCGACGTCGCGGAACACATAACCGCTCGTCGCCAGCTCCGGCACGACGATTACACCTGCCCCACGGTCGGCAGCCTCGTTCACCGCGGCCATGAGCGCCTGCCAAGTCCCGGCCGGGTCATCAATGTCGATCCAGACCTGGCACGCGGCGACGGTGACCTTCGGCATCGGCTGCGGCTCAGTCGTCCTCGGTGGCCGTGACCATCACCGCGACCGGCGCCAGGTACCCGTTCGGGTCGAGCATCCAGCCGGCGGCGAAGGCAGCGTCGATCACATCGGGTGCCCACTCCAGCCGTACCCGACCGTCGCCGGCGTTGACCGCCAGCAGCTCGCCCGTCCCCTCGCCGGCGGCGTCGGCGCCGCTGTCGAGGAGCTGGAACTGCCGCCAGCTGCCGGGCGGAACCGACAGCATGTCCTGGGGCGCGAGCTCAACGATCCCTTCGTCGGCACCGGTGTTGAGGGTGATCCGCCACCGACCGGACTTGATCAGGATGGTCTGGGTGGCAGCATGACGGTGTCGCAGCACGCCCTCCCCCGGCGTTGCCCGCAGCCACGCCATGTTGAAGCTGTGCGGCTCGTGCAGCCGCGGCACCGCGCGCCGATCCTCCGCCATGCCGTAGCCGATGGCCAGGCTGAGGTCAGCGTTGCCACCCGGCAAGCCGTTGCAGAGCAGGGATCGGGTGCTGTAGCGGCGGTCGCCCGGCTGAATCACCCGGCCGCGCATCTCCTCTGGGGTGTAGGACGTGAGCTCGTCGATGTATTCCTGCTTCATCGGCTTGATCAGCGGAACGTCCTCGGGGAGCTCATCACCGGCGATGGTATCGATCAGCCGGTTGTCGGCGGTGAGGTGCAGGCCGTACGACTCGGCCTGCTTCAGCACCGACGGGCCCCAGATGATGCCACCGGTGACGTCATGGCCGAGCACGGTCAGCAGCAGACCCTCGTCGGGTCCCTCGTTGGTGAAGCCGCGGAAGACCCAGGTGGGCACGCTGATGATGTCGCCGTCGTGGGACACGTACTCCCCCTGCTGACCGTCGACCCCCCAGCGGATCCGGAAGGTCCCGCCGAAGTTGATGAACACCTCGGCGGTGAAGTGCAGGTGCAAGTTGTTGTTGACGCCGTTGGGCATGCCGGCCGCACCGACGTTATAGCCGTGCAGCTCGGTCAGGTTGACGAACTGGCTGGCGCTTTGGGAGACCCCGGCGCCGATGAAGGCGTAGTTCTCCTTGCGGTCCGAGCCGGGCGTCCGGCAGTCGATGAAAGCCGAGTTGCACGCCACCCAGTCCGTGCGACGAATGGTCCGGCGCTGTACTTCGGTCGGAGGTACGACTACTTCGGTCATGACGCGGTTTCCTTAGAGTGTGGGTTGCGAAGGTCGCAGTCAGTAGATGTTGGTGCTGGCGAAGGGCTCGTCGCCCCGGGTTGCGAAGATCTGGGTCCGCAGGGCGATCTCGTCATAGAGCCGCATCTCGCGGACGATCCTGCCCTTCTGGATCAAGAATTGGGAGCACCCCAGGACCTGCACTCCCGTGCCAGTCAGCGGGCCGAAGTCGGCCGCACCGTTGTAGGTGCCTTTGAACACCCAGGTGACCGCGACCCGCAAGCCGGCGTACCGCTCGGCCGAGTTCGTCGCCACGTCCCGCACCTCGAACGACCCCCCGGGGAACGGTCGGATCATCTGCAGCAAGGCGCGGCGATAGCCCTCGGGTCGCAGGATTGTGCGATGGCCCACGGTGTGCAGTGTCGAGTCCCGGACCAGGAAGTCCTCGACGCTGTTGAGGTCGCGTCCGTTCCAGACCTGGTCGATGAGCTGCAACACCATCTCCGCCTCGGGGCGGAAGTCGTCCGGACGCGCGCCCGAGTCGCCAACGGCCAAGACGTCGGCCGGCGCGGGCCGGGTCATGCTGCCCGTGTAGCCGAGGAACGTCTTTGATCGGGCCACCTCATCGGGGTCCTGACCGAGCTGCTGCGCGATGGCGAGGGTGTCGCGCACCACCCATTCCTCCACCATCCGACCCCGGCGATAGAGGCAGTTGGCCACCGTACGGCTGACGAAGCTGTGGGGGTCGGCCGAGAGGACCAGATGCGAACTCAAGAAGGCGTCGTCCCCCCGCGCCTCCCAGACGACATCCTCGGCCTGACCGATCCGGTCCGGCGTCTCCGAGATTCTCATCAGCGAGCCCTGCACGACCTCCTCGACGCCCACCGAGGTGCCGAAGGAGCCGTGCACGATGGAATCGGGCTCGTAGTTCTCCCGGATATGACCGAGCGCCCGATTCACCCAGATCAGGTCGGTGACTTCGCGAATGAAGTCGTCGGGATCGGAGTAGGGCTGGTAGGCAACGGGGTCCAACGGCATGGATGCTCCTGGTCGGTGTGCAGAAACGACCCTCGAAGTGTATGCGTATGCATGATCTGACGACAACCAGGGGCAGGGCACCGGCAACCGGCTAAATCACCACTCGTATGTCGCTCCGCCGGCCAGCTACGCCTGGCCGGCATTCACCTTCGGCGACGAGTGGTCGATTCGCCAGTTCTCTCCCAGGCCACCCCTGACAAGGTGCCGCGCTCGACCAACCGGGTGGAGAAGATCTCGTGCCGGTAGCTTCCGACGTCCGGGTCCTCGATCCGGGCGACCAAGAGCCCGGCCGCGCGCCGGGCCATGGCATCCAGGTCGAAGGACACCGTGGTCAGTTGGACCAGCGGCCAGCGGGCGGTCGGCAGGTCGTCGAAGCCCACGATGGACACCTGCTCCGGGACGGCCACCCCGAGCTCGCGGGCCGCATTGAGCGCCCCGAAAGCCACCACGTCGTTGCCGCACACGATTGCGGTCGGTGGCTGGTCGAGCCCGAGCAGGTGGCGCGCGCCGTCGTAGCCGGTGGCGAAGGTGAATGGTCCCCGATAGCTGAACTGGGCGCCGATGGTGACATCGTCGGCCTCCAGACCCTCTCGCAGGGCCGCTTCGCGGCCCGCGCTGGTGCTGGTATTGCTCGGTCCGAAGATCGCCCCGATGCGGCGATGGTTCAGCTCCAGCAGTCGGTGGGCGACCTGGCGTAGCCCCGCCTCCGAGTCCACCGTCGCCGAGTCGGCCTCGACGGCGTTGGCGGTCCGGTTGAAGTAGACGAAAGGGAGCCTTCGGTCGCGCAGCCGAACCGGTAACACCGAGTCAGTGGTGGTGGTGGCCAAGATGACGCCGTCCAGCGCGTTGGCGATCAACCGTTCCGCGATCCGACCGGAGTCCGACGACTCAGTCTGCAGCACCAACTGATAGCCCAGCGCCTCCAGCTCGTGGTGCATAGGTGCAATGACGTGGGGATAGAACTGGTTGTCCAAGTCAGTGAGTAACAGCCCGATGCGACGCGTACGGCCGCTCGACAACGCCCTTCCGGTCTCACTGGGCACGTAGCCCAACGCGTGCGCCGCGTTGCGGACCCGAGATTTGGTCTCCTTCGAGACCTTGGGACTGTCGCGCAAGGCGCGTGACACCGTCGGCTGGGACACCCCCGCCAAGCGGGCCACGTCATGACTGGTCACCACCATCCGCCGCGCCTTTCTGCTCCGCCCGTTGCCGGATCATAGCGTCGCGCCCTCGCCTTGACGCCATCCCAGGCATCGAGTTTACTAGTCCACATACGTATGTAGCACCGCCGAACTGTGCTGCCCGGATACCAGGAGTCTCACATGGCCACCCAGCTGAAGTCCGCCCAATCGAAGTCGTTCGCCGACACCGCCCAGACCGACATCCGCGAGCGGGTTCAAGGCATCATCGCCGACATCCGGACGCGGGGCGAAGCCGCCGTTCGCGAATACGCGGAGACTTTCGATCACTGGACTCCGGCCAGCTTTCGGCTGTCCCCCTCCGAGATCGACCAGATCATCGCCACCCTCCCCCAGCAGGTGATCGACGACATTATCTTCGTCCAGTCTCAAGTCCGGAACTTCGCGGAGGTGCAACGCAACTCGATGACCGACGTGGAGGTGGAGACGCTGCCGGGAGTGTTCCTCGGCCACCGGCACATACCGGTGCAGGCCGTCGGCTGCTACATTCCCGGCGGGAAGTATCCGCTCACGGCTTCAGCCCATATGACTATCTTGACGGCCAAGGTCGCCGGCGTCCCCCGTGTGGTCGCCTGCACCCCGCCCACCCGGGGCGAGATCCCGGCCGCCACGGTCGCCGCCATGAGCCTGGCCGGCGCCGACGAGATCTACATTCTGGGGGGCGTCCAGGCCGTCGCCTCGATGGCACTGGGCACCGAGTTCATGGAGAAGGTGGACTTGATCGCCGGGCCGGGCAACGCTTTCGTGGCCGAAGCCAAGCGTCAGCTCTTCGGAGAGGTCGGCATCGATCTCTTCGCCGGCCCCACCGAGATCTTGATCGTCGCCGACGACGACGCCGATCCCTTCCTGGTGGCGGTTGATCTGTTGTCCCAGGCCGAGCACGGGCCTGACTCGCCCGCCATCTTGGTCACCACGAGCGCTGCGGTCGCTCGGGCCGCGATCGACCACGTGGACGCCATTCTTCCTGGGATGCCCACTCGCGACTACGCCGGTCCCGCCTGGCTCGATTACGGGCAGGTGATCATCGTGGCGGATCTCGACGAGGCGTACGCGGTGGCCGACAACTTCGCCTCCGAGCACGTGCAGGTGTTCACCGCCAACCCCCGGGAGGCGCTGGCCAAGATGCACAACTATGGGGCGCTGTTCCTGGGCGAGAACACCTGCGTGTCCTACGGTGACAAAATCATCGGCACCAACCACGTGCTGCCGACGTTGGGTGCCGCCCGCTACACCGGAGGTCTCTGGGTCGGGAAGTATCTGCGGACCGTCACCTACCAGGAGGTGCGGAACGTTCAGTCCAGCGGTGAGCTCGGTCGGGTGTGCGGGCGGGCCGCCCGGGTAGAACTGTTCGAGGGCCACGCCCGCTCGGGCGACGCCCGGGCGCAGCGTCACCTCGGTGACCAGTTCGACTGGATCGACGCCGCGGAGCCGGCCGAACTCGCGGGCAAGTCTTCGTGAGCTGGCCGCGGTCATGAGCCTTGCCGGCCGTACGGCCCTGGTCACTGGCGGCGGCACCGGCCTCGGGGCCGCCATAGCTCGGGCCTTGCACGCCCAGGGCGCAGACGTCGTACTGGCCGGTCGGCGCGCCGAGCCCTTGCAGCAGCTGTGCGTCGCGCTGGGCGAGCGCGCGATCTGGCGGGAGTGCGACATCACCGACCCGGCTTCGGTCGACGCCATGGCGGAGTCGCTGACTGGCGAGGACATCTCGATCCTGATCAACAACGCCGGGATTGCCGGACCGGTGGCGCCGTTGACCGAGGTCACCGTAGCCGAGTGGGACGAGGTCTTCGACGTCAACGTGCGCGGCATGTTCTTGGTGTGCAAAGCCTTTCTGCCGGCCATGGTGTCGCGGGGGGCGGGTGACGTGATCAACCTGGCTTCGGTGTCGGGCAAGCGGCCGCTGGTCCGCCGGACTCCGTACTGCGCCTCCAAGATGGCGGTGATTGGCCTCACCTCAACCCTGGCCTTCGAGGTCGGGCCGTACGGTGTCAACGTGAACACCCTGTCGCCCGGACCGGTCGATGGTCCCCGGATGGACCGCAACTTCCGACTCGATGCCGAACGCACGGGATCGACGTACGCCGCCGCCATGGAGACGTTCGTTTCCCGCGCCGCCCTCGGCCGGATGGTGACCGAAACCGAGGTCGGCGCAGCGGTCGTCGCCATGCTGGCCATGCCCGGTCTGTGCGGCGCCGACATCGACCTGTCCGCGGGCATGGTGGCCTGATGCCACGAGCGGACCTGCCCTTGAAGTCACGCGCGGTGGCCGGCGAACGACTGCTCGGCGTGCTGCTGCGGATGCCGGCCGAGGAACTGGTCGAGATGGTCGCGGTCAGCGGCTTCGACTTCGTGCTGATCGACTGCGAACACGGGCCGGCCGACGTGGTCGAGCTGCGTCGACACATCGTGCTCGCCGAAACCCACGGCGTCGAGGTCCTGGTTCGAGTCGGCTCCGCCGAACCGACGCTGGTGCTACGCGCGCTCGATCAGGGCGCGAGCGGCATCGTGGCGCCTCACATCGACGGCCCCGATCAGGCCAAGGCGCTAGTCGACTCCGCCCACTATCCCCCGCTCGGCCATCGAGGCTTCGCCACCTATTCCCGTACCGGCCGGTTTGGCTTGGACGATGCGCTGGCGCATCAGCAGCGGTTCACCGAGCACACGCTGGTGATCGGCATGATCGAGTCACCGGTCGGAGTGGCCCGGGCTGGCGACATCGTGAGCGTCCCGGGACTGGACGGCATCATGATCGGCACGGCCGACCTCGCCGCCTCCAGCACGCCCGCGGACCCCGACCCCGCGCAGTCCTTCGCCGCGGTGCATGCCGTACTCGCCGCCCAGGGCTCGCTACGGATGGACATCGTTCCCGACGTAGCGCGCGCCGAGGCGGCCTTCGCCAACGGTGCTCAACTGGTGGTCTACAACCTCGCCCACACCCTGATGACGCACCTGTTCGATCTCCGCCGCGCTCACTGAGCCGACCGAGTGACCGCCAGCAGGGTGACGAGCGGATCAGTGACGCGGTCCAGGGCTCACCTGTCGGCCAGTCCGTGAAGGGCGAGCGCGGCGGCGACTCTGATGGGTTGCTCAAGCGGTGAGAGGTGGCCGCAGTTGTCGATCACCTGCAACTGCGAACCGGGGATGAGCCGCTGCATCTCGACGTGCTTGCCGACGCTGCACAACCCATCGAGCCGGGCCGAGATAATCGTCGTCGGGCAGCTGATGCGGCTCAGACTTGTGCGCTCGTCGGCCCGGGTGGCCTGCAGCCTCAGCTGGGCCTCCAGCTGCACCTCGGGCACCGCCATACCAAGGGTCAGGTTGACGAGATCAGGTTGGCGGCGGCCCCCCTCGGACAGCAGGAGGGGAATCCAGTCATCCTGCAGATCCGCAGCCGTACGCCCCGCGTGGAGCGCCTCACGCGAGCGCTGCCAGAAGAGCAGTTGCGCCGGTGTGGGGGGGTAGGCGTTGGTCGACATCAGCACCAACGACGCGACCCGCTCGGGCGCAGTCCTGGTCAGCGCCATCGCCACGATTCCGCCCAAGGACAGCCCGACCAGCTCGAAGCGGGCCGGCAGCTGGTCCAGCAGCCGGTCCACCTGGGCTACGAGCGTGGCCTCGCCCAGGTCTGGGCTCAGCACCGGACGGTCGTCGGGCAGGTCGAGCAATGACCACACGGCTGCCGTGCAGTTCATCCCCGGCAGCAGGACCGCCGGGTCAGCGGGGAGCCCGGTCAGCGTCAGCCCTTCACCGCACCGGACGCCAGGCCGGTGACCAGATACTTCTGCGCGATGAAGGCGATGCCAATCACCGGGAGGGTGAGCAGCACCGTGGCGGCTGACGCTTGCTGCAGCAGCGGAAGGTTCTGGCCGATCTGCGTGGCGATGAACACCGGTACCGTTTTGGCGCTCACATCGGTGAGCACGGCGGCGGTGAGGTATTCCTGGAAGGCGAAGAGAAAAACGAAGATGCCGGCGGTCAGGATGCCCGGCCCCATCAGTGGGATCATCACCCGGCGGAGCACGCCGAGTCGCGTGCAGCCGTCCACCATGGCGGCCTCGTCCAGTTCCTTGGGAATCTCGGCGAAGAAGTTGCGGAGCAGCCAGATCGTGAATGGCTGGTTGATGGCGATCAGCGCGGCGGCCATCGCGTAGGTCGTGTCGTAGAGGCCAATGGCCTTGCTGATCTCATACATCGGCAGCACCACCGCAAAGCGTGGCAGGGCCCGGAAGATCAACGCCATCACTAACAAGATTATGGCGGCAACGCCGCCATAGCGGGAAAGCGCGTACGCACACGGTAGGCCGATCGCCAACGCGACGATGGTGCTGATCACCGCCACGATCACGGTATTGCCCAGATAGAGATAGAAGTTGGTGGTCTGCCACAAGTTCACGTAGGGCTGGAAGGTGGGGTTGAAGCGGAACACCGGAGGATTGGAGAAGGCCACGACCGTCGGCTTGGCCGCCGACAAGGCGGCCCAGATGAAGGGAAAGAGCATGATCAGGCAGGTCGCCGCCAAGAACAATGCGGTGAGCACCAAGGCGGGGCGCCGGCGACGGCTGGCGCTCCCCCGGGACGGACGGGTGATCGCGTCCCCGATATTGAGGGCCTTACCGGCAGGAGTCCCCTCGGCCGGGGTGATCTGAACGGTCATGCTTCTCGGCTTTCCTTGATCAAGTTCAGGATGGAAGGTGTCAGCAATACCAGGATCAGCAGGATCGTCAAGATGTTGATGGCGCTGCCCAGCCCGAGGTTGAGCGCCCCGTCAGCGAACGCCACCCGGAAGACGTAGAACATGATCGACTCATTGCCCAGCAGGGTGGCCTGCGGTGACAGGGGTATCAGCGAGTCGAACGTGCGCACCACATCCATGGTGAAGATCAGCACGACGAAGCCCATCACGCCGCGAATGCTGGGGATGATCACGTGGAGGTGCCGCTGCACCGCCGAGGCCCCATCGATCTCAGCTGCTTCGAGCGCCTCTTGGGACACGCCCTGCAAGCCAGCCAAGATCATCAGCATCGCGAACGGAAGCATGAACCAGATGATGTTCAGGGCAACGATCAAACGGTTCGGCCAGACGTCGGTGAACCACAGCGGCTCACCAAAGGCGCCCCCGGTGACCTTGTTAGCCAAGAAGTTCACCACGCCGCCGAAGTTGGAGTCGAATAGCCAGGAGAAGGCGACCGCACCCACCACGTGCGGGAGCACGTAGGAGATGAGCATGATGCCCAGGACGAGTGGCCGGGCCCGGCCCAGGCCGTTGACCGCCACCGCCAGCAGGTAGCCGACCACCACGCAGAACACTGTGACCACCACGGTCAGACCCACGGTGAACAGCACCGCTCGTCCCAGCCGGGGATCAGACAGCGCCGTAGCGTAGTTGGCCAGCCCCACTCCGGTGCCGGGTTCGCCGTAGGCGACCTTCTGCAGGCTCCACCGCACCGTGCGATAGAGAGGAATGAGCATGAAACCGAACATCATGATCACGCTGGGCGTGACCAACAACCAAAATTGACTGCGCTTCACCGTTGCTCCTTAAAGGCGCGACCTGGTCGTCGCCTGACAGCGACCCGAACGGGTTGCCATCGGTGCCACGCCCTGCTGCTCAGCCGATCGCAGGATGAGCCCGCCGGTCGTGACACCGGACGGCATCAGAAATCAGCCAGAACCTTCTCCGCTGCGGCCTGCAACTGCTGCTGCCCTTCAGCGACCGAAATCTTGCCGCTGATCACCTCAGCGACGATCGGCAGGCTGGCGGCATTGATCGGCGGAAGCCACGGTTGAACCTCCTGCTCGTTCAGGTTGGCGATTGCCTCGTCCGCCGCCTTGGCGTACGGCGAGGCACTCTGGTCTAGGCCCTTGCGCGCCGGGTAGGCGGCCGGGATAGAGGCTTTGGATGCTTCCTCGCCCACCGATGAGGCGATGACCTCGAACAGCAGGTCCTTGTCCACCTTGGTGTTGTAGGGAATCGACCAACCGTCGACCGACAACGACCCGAAGGTCTTGCCACCCTCCAGCACCGCCGGCGGCGGGGCGAACGCGAATGCATCAGAGAGCTTAGTGTTCTCGGCTTTGGTCAGGTCGATCATCCGGCCGGAGAACATGATGCCAATCGCAGCGGTGCCATTGAAGAGCTGCTGCTGCACCTTGGGCTGGTCGAAGGTGGTGACCTGGGGGTCCATGTAGGGCAGCAGGCTCTTCATCTCCTCGAGCGACTTGGCCGCCTCGGGCGAATCGAACGTGGGCTTCTTGCTGGCCGGGTCAACGTAGAACTTGCCCTGGGAGCTCAGCGCCGATCGGAAGGCGGTGCCGATGTCACCGCTGGCGAGCCACGGTAAGGCGATGGGGTACTTCATACCTTCCGAGTCCTGCAGCTTCTTAGCCGCTGTCCGCATCTCCTCGAACGTTGTCGGCACCTCGATGCCGGCCTTGTCGAACAGATCCTTGCGGTAGGCCATCACATGGGTCTGC
>JAABUN010008339.1_pt1 | contig 10643 bp, 11 predicted proteins | sample 5559311 | NCBI WGS metagenome assembly JAABUN01 (sample SAMN10711877, study PRJNA513370) | rock metagenome | isolation source: Antarctica rocks | place: Antarctica: Victoria Land, Siegfried Peak sud
GCTCCCCAAGGCCGTGCAGGCCGCGGGAGGCCGGTTCGGCTATTCCGACGACGGTCAGACCCCGAACACCTTGCTGGCCACCTACGAGTTCGACGACTGCGAGCTGCAATTCGAGGTCCGCGGCCTGCCGACGAACGATGAGGCCGGCGTCCGCGTCGGCAACCTCTTCTTCGGCACCGAGGGGGTCCTGGCGCTCACGAGCTACACGTCCTGGTACACCCTGCTCGGGCCCAAGATGGAAAAAGGCCCCGGGGGCAACGGCGGGGGCGATCACTTCGCCAACTTCCTCAAGGCCGTCAAGTCGCGCGACGTCAAGTCGCTCTCGGCCGACATCGAGGAAGGGCATCTCTCCAGCGCCTATTGCCACCTCGGCAACATCGCCTACCGGCTCGGGCGCAAGCTCCAGGTCAATCCGTCGACCGAGTCGTTCGTCAACGACTCCGAGGCCGACACCTACCTGACCCGCGAGTACCGCGCCCCGTTCGTCGTCCCGACGCAGGTCTGAGCGTTCCGCGGTCGGCCCGACGGAGATTCTTCCCTTCGTCGGGCCGATCGTCGACCTCGGAGATCAGGCCTGGCCGTTCGGGAGGGGCTCCCCTTCTTCGAACACCCCCATCCGGCGAAACTTCTCGTAGCGGCGGTCGAGGATCTCGGAGCGCGGTTGGTCGCCGATCTCGCGGAGCGAGCGGATCAGGAAGGACTTGAGGGTGGCGGCGGCCTCGCGGTGGTCGCGGTGCGCGCCCCCCAGCGGCTCGGGGATCACCTCGTCGATGACGCCGAAGCGGAGCAGGTCGCGGCTGGTCATCTTCAGCGCCTCGGCGGCACGGCGCCAGTGCTCGCTCGACTTCCAGAGGATGGTGGCGCACCCTTCGGGGCTGATGACCGAGTAATAGGCGTGCTCGAGCATGGCCAGGCGGTCGCCGATGCCGATCCCCAGGGCCCCACCGGAACCCCCTTCGCCGATGACGACGCAGACGATCGGGGTGTCGACCTGGCTCATCGCCATCAGGTTCTCGGCGATGATGACAGCCTGCCCGCGTTCCTCGGCGGCGATACCCGGGTAGGCGCCCGGGGTGTCGATGAAGCTGATGATCGGCAGGCCGAACTTGGCCGCCATGCGCATCTTGACCAGGGCCTTGCGATATCCCTCGGGGTGGGCGCAGCCGTAGTTGCACGCGTTCCGCTCGGCGATCGTCTTCCCCTTCTGGTGGCCGACGAACATCACCTTCGACTCGCCCAGCGTCGCCAGGCCGGTCACGACCGCGTGGTCGTCGCCGATGGCGCGATCGCCGTGCAACTCGACGAACTGGTCGAAGATCAAGTCGATGTAGTCGCGGGTCTGGGGGCGGTCCCGGTGGCGCGAGACCATCACGGTCTGCCACGGTTCGAGGTCGGCGTAGATCGTCCGCTTGAGGTTGGCCAGCTCGCGGCGGAGGGCGCGAATCTGGGCGGCGGCCTGGGTCTTGGGGACCTCGTCGCCGGTCCTCGTGCGGGCATATAGCGCCTCCATCTCCGTCAGGCGCGCTTCCATCTCGGAGATGGGCGCTTCGAACGGGAGACGGTCGTCGCTCGTGCTGGCCATGACGGGGGTCGTCCTCTCACGAATGCGCGAAGCCGGCGGGGTCGGATCGGCTTCGACTCGCTCAAAGCATGAAGGCGTTGCGGTCGGCCTGGGGATCGGGGTCGTCCTGGTAGATGCGGATTCGCGAGAAGCGGACGAGGAACTCGTGAAGGCTGGGGATGCGGTCGGCCGGGCGCTTCTGGAGCATCTGGGCCATCAGCTCGGCATACTCGGGGGTGACCGCCTTGTTGAACGCCGTGATCGGGCTCGGTCGTTCGCTCAGGTGCTTGTTCAGGAGGTCCGAGGTCGAGTTGGCCCGGAACGGCTGGCGGCCACAGGCCAATTCATAGCAGGTGATCCCGAAGCTGTAAATATCGGCCGAGGGGGCCGGCGGCACGCAGCGAATCTGCTCCGGAGAGAGGTAGCTGGGGGTCCCTTGCCGCTTGGGCTTGCCCCCGATCCATTTGCGAAACGTCGAGAACGGCCGCATGGCCAGCGCGTAGTCGATCACGCGCACCTCGCCCGCCTTGTTGTACAGGATGTTCTCGGGCTTGACGTCGCGGTGGACCCATCCCTGGTCGTGCATGTAGGCCAGGGCGGCCGCCGCCTGCTCGATGATCCGGTGCAGCTGGTGCTTGGGAAGCGCGTATTTGCCCGGGATCGCGATCGGCAGCCTCAAGTGGTTCGCCGGGAAGTAATCCATGACGAAGTAGGGTTGGACCGAGTTCGGGACGTACTGATGGACCTGGATCAGATTCGGGTGGCGCAGCTGCATCCCCAACTTGGCCTCGAACGCGAACGACCTCCGTTCGGACGCCTCGGCGGCGCGTGAGATGAGCAGTTGCTTCATCGCGAACCGGCGCGACGTCGACTCCTGCAACACCTCCATGACGATGGACGTGGCGCCCGGGTGGAGCGTGCGGATGTAGCGGAATCCGCCGATCATGTCGGCGCTGGCGACGGGCGGATCCACCGACACGGCTCTACCTCCCCCTCCCGATCGGTGTCATCCCGAACCGGCCGGGAGGGATGGACGACCCCGGGCCGATTTGCGGCGACGCGTAGCGATCCCGAAGACTTTACCAAAATCCAGGGAGTGGAGCAATTTCCGCCAGGGTCTTCTCTCCGGAGGGCGCGGGCGGAGTCCGGTGGGCCACGCGGCCTCGGAGGACACCGGCTCCCGTCAGATGACGACCCCGTCCTGGAGGATGGTGTACTTGGGAATCACGACGATCCCATCCCGGATGACGTAGTGAGGGGCCTCCTCCGAGTCGATGATGCCCGCCTCATTGAGGATTCGCACGCCGCGGCCGATCCGCGCATTCTTGTCGATGATCGCGTTCACGACGACCGAGCCGGACCCGACGCCGACGTGGGGACGACTGGCCCGCGTGTTGTCGGAGAGCTGCTTGGGGAGCTCGTAGCTGTCGCCCCCCATCACGTACGAGTTGCGGATCGTGACATTCTCGCCGATCTGCGCCCGCACGCCAATGACCGAGTTCTCAATCAGCGAGCCACGGCCGATGTTGCAACCGTCGGAGATGAGGCTGCTGGTGACGGTCGCCCCCGCCAGCCGGGCGCAGGCGAGGTGCCGGGGCCGGGTGTAGATCGGGTGGCCGCCGAAATTGAAATCGAAGGGGGGATCGTCCTTCGTCAGGTCGATGTTCGCCTTGTGGAAGGCGCCCACGGTCCCGATGTCTTCCCAGTACCCGTCGAACAGGTGCGCATGGACGCGGTGCGCGACCATCGCCTGGGGGAAGACCTCCTTGCCGAAGTCGGTGCTCGTCCCGTCGGCGAGAAGCTGGACGAGGGTCGATCGGTTGAACAGGTAGATGCCCATGCTCGCCAGGTAGGATCGGCCCGCGGCCTTGATGCCGAACCGCTCCATCCCTTCGGGGTCGGACCGGATGCGGTCGAGCTTCTCCGGCGTCTTCGGCTTCTCCTCGAAGTCGATCACGCGGCCGGAAGGGTCGATCCGCATGACCCCGCACGAATGGGCCTCCTCCTCGCCCACCGGCAGGGCGGCGATCGACACCTCGGCCTTGGTCTCGAGGTGCGTCCGGATCATGTGCTGGAAGTCCATCCGGTACAGCTGGTCCCCCGACAGGATCAGGACGAGGTCATAGGAGGCCTCGCTGAAGAACGGGATATTGCGGCGCACCGCGTCGGCGGTCCCCTGATACCAACTCTCGTGCTGCATCGTCTGCTGCGCGGCCAGGATTTCGACGAAGCCGCCGCCGAAGGGGTCGAACTTGTACGTATTGGCGATGTGCCGGTGCAGGCTGACGGAGTTGAACTGCGTGAGGACGTAGATCCGGTTCAGCTCCGAGTGGATGCAGTTGGAGATCGGGATGTCGATCAGGCGGAACTTGCCCGCGATGGGCACCGCGGGCTTGCTCCGCGACTTCGTCAGCGGGAAGAGCCGGGTCCCCCGCCCTCCGCCCAAGATCAGACAGATGACCCTGCTGCGCATGACGCTCCCCTACCCGGAAACGAGACCGAAATGCTCCCGACCCCACCTCGGGGACGACTACTTCCGCGCCGAACGCGGGGGCGATCCCCCGTCCCCTCCCCGTCCTCCGACTCCCGACTGGCCGCGATGTTCGGGGCCGCACGTTCGGGCGCTTCCCGGCGGTCGCTCGGGTCACCAACCCATCGCCATGTTCGACTCGATGACCTTGCGGGCCCCCTCCAGATCGCTCCCGGTCTGCTGCATGTAGAGCCGGACTGCGTGCAGCTTGTCGCCCTGCGCCTTGGCCAGGCAATCACGCGCCTGCACGCATGGGTCGCCGCTACTGGTCAGCCCGAGCAGGTTCTTCGAGATCACCCAGGCGTCGCGAGGCCGATGGCTGACCCGGACTACCTCCTCGCTCGGATAATTCGCCTGAGCAAACGTGCGTGCCGACGCCTCGTCGTCGACGCACGCGATCATGATATGCGACGTGGTTTCCACCTCATACAAGGGCATGGCCGATCTCCTTTTGCTGGAAGTGGTCGCCCCGCCGATGGCGAGGCGCCTACGATCGGAACGTGGCTCCCTCTGCCGATCCTACACCCCCGCCGGACCGGGGTCAAATCCCTTGGGGGGCGGGATTTCTCCGATTCGAGCGGTCGCAACGGAGGGATTTTCCACGGACTCGCGAACGGTATGGACGATTCGATTCCCGTTGATCCCCGCCGGCATCATGCCTACAATACGTATTCTAGCACGTATTGAACGGAGGAGTAGCTATGCATAAGAAGTTGACCATTACGCTGGATGAACGCGTTTACGAAGGGTTGCATCGCGTCGTCGGGCGTCGGCGAATCAGCCAATTCATCGAGACCTTGGTTCGCCCGCACGTCGTCGGGGAAGGGCTCGAGATCGCCTATCGCCAGATGGCCGGTGAGGAGGCCCGTGAGGCCGAGGCGACCGAGTGGGTCGACGACACGTCCGGGGACATCGCCAATGAAGCGAGGTGAGGTCTGGTGGGTCGCCTTCACGGGTTCGGTCGGCGGAGAGATGCAGAAGCAACGTCCGGCCGTGATCGTGAGCAACGACTCGTCGAACACGCATCTGAACCGGGTGCAGGTCGTGCCGTTGACCAGCACCGTGGAGCGAATCTATCCCAGCGAAGCCGTCGTCGTGGTCAAGGGGAAGAAACACAAGGCGATGGCGGATCAACTGGCCACCGTCAGCAAGTCTCGCCTCTCGAATCGCGTCGTCACGCTGTCCAAGTCGGACGTTGAAGGTGTGGAGCAGGCGATCAGGGTGCAGTTGGGGCTTCTGCCATAGTCGTCTCGCAAGCCCGGCGCTCTCTCATTTGTCTCGGTGAAAAAAGGGTGGTAGGGTCCGACTCGAAGGCGTTCGACCACCCGCAACTGCTCCAGATCCTGACGGCCTCGGGCTTGTCGGCACGGGCGGAGCATTGCGGTGAAAGAGCCGACGGGCAAGGACTTAATCGATATCCCGGTCTGAAGCTAGATCAGAAGGAAACCGCCCTGGGGGCGGGGCGGATTCGCTTTTTTGAGCCGGGCGGGAGAGCGGGGGGACGGCGGATGCCCGACCTGGTTTTCGGGAGAGATCGACTCTTGTTGTCCGTCTGACAATTGTCGATAATGACGTTCGACTCCTTCGGCAGCCGAAGCAATTCTAGATCGATGAGGAGCATAATCGATGAGGCGTCTTGGCAGGAGGACAAACAGCTTTCGTCCACGGGGCCTGACCGCCCTATGGTTCGCCGTCGTGGCCACTCTCGCCTGCCTGCCAGTGGGGGCACAGGACGGGGTCTCCCCGAAGCCGGAAGATCGCTTCGCCGACGAGCCCCACCGCCCCGAATCGGAGGATTCGATCCGCTTCCTCGAGTCTTTCGATGCGGCCCGAGTCGAGGCCGTGCGGTCGCGCCGGCGCATCCTCGTCTACTTCACCGGCAAGTCCTGCGGCTGGTGCCGCGTGATGGAGAAGCGGACTCTCACCGATGCCGAGGTCGTCGAGCTGAGCAAGGGGTTCATCTGCGTCAGGCTCGACGCCGAGAAGGAGCCACGGCTCTTCGACGAGCTCGGGGTCGACGCGATCCCCCGCTCGTTCGTCCTGTCGGCAGAGGGGGCAAGGATCGACATGAGGCCGGGCTATCGCCCTGCGGCCGAGTATGCCGGATGGCTCCGCGCCGGCCTCGAGATGCCGGCCGAACGACTCGCCAAGGAAGCGGCCCACGCGCCTGCGGCCGTGGGTCCGACGGAGGCGGAGGCGGACGTCCTCGTCTGGTTCGTGGACGGGCAACGCACGATGAAGCGGTGGTCCGACTCGAAGGCGTTCGACCACCCGCAACTGCTCCAGATCCTGACGGCTTCGGGCTTGTCGGCACGGGCGGAGCATATGGCCTTCTCCGACTTCCCCGCGCGGTGGGAGCGGGCCTCCTCGGCGGGACGACTGCCCGACCTCATCGCGTCGGAGAAGCTACCCGCCTCGGCCCGTGACCTGGAGCGGCAAGGTCGATTGCTCCGCGTCGTCTCCCAGCGCCTGGCCTGGATGCCCGGGCTCGCGTCGTGCCCCGACTTCTCCGGCCGGTCTCTCCACATGGTCCGCGGCGGGTCGCGCGAGGCCGCCGCTCGGCGAGCGGTCGTGGCATTCCTCAAGCCGGGGCCCGAGACGGACCTGCTCGGCCCTCGGCTCCCGGAAGCGGCCGATCTGGCCGGGGCCGTGGCGACCGCCCGCCGCGCGGCCGTTGCCTACATGGCGGGCGATGCGGAGACATTGAAGGAGGTCGCGTCGGAGGGGTCTCCGCAATTCGCCCGATGCACCAAGGCCGGGACCTTGCAACGAGGCCTCGCGGTGGACGCCGGCCCAGTCGAGGTCCGTGGCGGGAAAGACATCGCCTTCGCGAAAGTCGAGACGAGCTATCGGGGCAAGGAGATCTGGGGTGCGGACCCGTTCCTGGTGGTCCTCCGCCGGGAGTCCTCACGCTGGAAGGCGTTTGCGGCGACGAATGATCCCGAAACCCTCAAGGTATTGCCAGACCTGTTGAGCCGCATCCACCCCCGCGACGACGCCGTGGCCCCCGCGACACCCCGGCTGGTCTGGCCCGACGATCGAGCCCTCCTGCCGGACTCGCAGAAGCCGCTGTCCTGGGAGACTCCCGACGGCGGCGAGTCGATCGTCGCGCAGGTCTGTCAGCTCATGAGCGATGAGACCGGGGCCGACACGCGAGGGGAAAGCTGGCCCTATACGACTCTGAAGTTCTTCCCCGGCGTGTCCCGAGGCGGTCGCGTCCCGACGGGCGAATTTGCGACGGGAATGCCCGTCCTTTGGTGTGTCTGGTCGATCGGAGAGGGGGGACGGATGTCCATTTCGGAGATCCGCGGCTACGATTTCGCGGATTTCAAGGCGATGCGATCGCCGCGCTGAGACTTCCCGAGAGGGGAATAGGCGGTCAATCGCCGTTCGGGACAATCGCGATCTCTCTCGCCTCCGAAATACGGCCCTGCCGGACTCGACTTCCCCAGTGAACCCGTGCGACCGTCTTGGAGTAGCTCGGGCGGTGCTCGCCCCAGGCGTCACCGCCAACCACCGCGAGCGGCCGGTGCTCGTCTCATTTGATTCGCGGCGTCCCCTGGCCTGCTCGACATTCTTGATGGTGGTCGACTCACGAGAGGGTGATCCGCCCCGTGCGGAAGTCGATCGTGATCACCTGGCCTCGCAGGAAATCCAGGCCGAGGAGGCCGTCCACGGCGGAAGTCGCCGGTAGGGCATGCACAATCATCGGGAATCCGAATCGGTGTTGCCCGAGCACACTCAGCCGGGTCAGCGTCACGAGAGGCACGTCCACGACTATACTTCCAGTCGTCATTCGAACGCGCCGGTGAGACTGGTCGGGATCGAAGCCGAGGTAGAGCAGAGTCGCGAGGCTCATAACTCCCTTTCCGCACATCTCGGTCTGAATATCTCCGATTTTCTTTCGCACCTCGGTTGACGTTCGTCAATGGCCCGTCGCTCTCTCCCACTCCGGCGTCCAGCAACCAGATCATCTCCGTCGCGTTGCTCCGCGAGTCGGCATCATTCGCGGCTGGAGCGGGGCGGAGCCGGCTTCCCGGCCGGCGTCACCGGTGCTTCACCATTTGAGCCTCCCGGCGCGCTTGGCGCCTTTCGATGCGTCTCTTTAGACCCCCACCACCGCTTCAGGGCAGAATCGCCCGTTCCGAAATAGTTGCCGCCGAAACCTTCTCCGCCGTCGGCCGGATAAAAACTGACATGCGGCCAGCCACGGTGTGACATCGGAAGGAAGAGCTTGAACGTACCGTCGCCCCGATCGACGACGGTCGTCTGGACTTTAAGTGAGGCGCCTTTCCCGTTCTCGGCGTCCATCGCGGTGATGTAGGCAGCCAACATGCCGCGGTCGTGCGAGGCCAGGGTGTAAGTTCCCTTGATCCAGTAGAGATTGCCCGGGCTAAACGTGTCGGCGGTGCCTCGGACTTCGAGGATGGTGATCTTGTCGCCCTTCAAGAAGCGGGTCGCGCCCTGCTCGAAGCGGACCGCGTGCGGAAATTCTGAAGTCGTTGGAGTATCCGGCTTTCGGGCCGGCGTCGCCTGTGCTACATCATTTGCGCCTGCCCAGGCTTCCCTCTCTGAGGTCTGAATGAACGAGGGCAAGACGAGGAGGGCGAGCAAGGCGATCACGAACATTGACCTCGTGGAGACTCGGGGTGCAAATCGGCTCTCAAGAATCATCTCGATCCTCGCTTTCAGTGAAAGGGAACGCAGGAACGGACTGGCAGGCAGCAGCCGCGCGCCGACCTGCGACGCGTTCAGCGACTCGGCGGTTTTTAGCACGACCTCGGCGTAGCGTTTCGCGCAACCGGGAAATGCCCAGCGGACCCACGCGTCGCAACAAAGGTCCTCGGCCTGGTGGATCTGCCGCCGAATCGCCCACACCAGCGGATTCCACCAATAGACGGTCGAAACGATCAGCTCGACGGCGCGCACCCAGTGGTCGCGTCGCCGCAAATGGGCAAGTTCGTGGGCCAGGATGAGGGCCAAGCTCTGGTCATCGAACTGGCTGAGCAGCCGCATCGGCAGAACGATCGTCGGGCGACGGCCGGCGCACCAAAGCAAGGGAACTTCGACGCACTCCACATACCGCACGTCGGGCACCCGTCGGACGCCGAGCTTACCGGCGATGTCGGTCGCGAGTCGTTGCAATCGCTCGGACGCCGGCAGCGTACCTCGTAAGAATCGCTCGAAACGCACAATTCGCGTCACGGCGACCAGCGCGCATAAGACGGCACCGCCGAACCAGAACCAAAGCAAGACAGGCTGCCCTCGATTCCAAATTGGCCGAATCCTGGCGGCTAAGTCGTGCGCCGTCACGCTCGTCGCCGACGCCCGCGCGGTCGTTCGGGCCGTCGGCCGATCGACGAAACGAGGGTGGCTTTCAGCCTCCTGCCCCTCGGTTCGCGGCACGTCAGCGATTATCTGGCCGCGTGCGGGCGTCGATCCGGGCAGCCAGGGCGCCGTCCAGTCGACGCGCACGACCGGCGGAGCCACGAGCTTGAGAAGAACCAGCAGCCAGAGCACGTGGGCGACCGGCGGATTGCGCCAAACGCGCGTCAGTCCGAAGACGAATGACGCGAACACGAGCGCGACAACGGTGTTGTGCGCGGCGAACACGAAGAGATCGTTCATGAGGCGTCTCGCGTCATTTCGAGTACTTGTCGAGCAGCTTGCGAATTTCTACAGCCTCTTTCCCGCTGAGCCGCTTCTGATCGATCAGTTGCATGATCAAAGGCGCGATCGAGTCGCCCCCCAGGCGCCCGACGAGCGTCTCGAGTTCCTGCCCGAGAATGTCCGCCTGAGAGGCCGTCGGCGAGAAAATATGCACGAACGAGCTGCGGTCGCGGGCTACCAGCCCTTTGCGCTCCAGCCGTTGCAAGAACGAATGGACGGCGGCAAACTCGGACTCTGCACCATCGGGATAAACGGCCTGGGTGATGGCCTTAGCCGTGAGCGGTCCGCGCGCCCAAAGCACCTTCAGCACCGCCAATTCCGCATCTGTGACCCCGACCGGTTTCTTGATCACGACGAAACCCTTCCAGTGGATATAGGCACCGTCCTTGCTCACAATAGGCACGGTGCTTATGAATGTCAAGGGTCGCAGGGTTGATTCCCGAAAGGCTCATGATGGATTCCGGGGTGGTGGTTCCGATGGGGTCACGTGACGGCTACCATACCCCGGTCGCACCCGTCACCGCTCCATCCAAGGCCTTGGTCCTCGCCGGGGTCGAAAGGGCCATTGATGGTCAACATCCGGGACCTCATCAGACGACGCCAAGTGCTTCCAGACCGTCCGGGACATGCGATGGCCCGACCTCGTCACCTGCCCCCACTGCTCGTCCGAGTCGGTCATCAAGGACGGCCGGGATGACACCCAAGCTCACCGCCAGCGCGACACCTGCCACGGCTGCCGCAAGCGGTTCGACAACCTCACCGGGACGATCTTCGCCGGCCGCCACGCGCCCCTGCGTACCTGGATCATCTGCTTGTATTTCAGGCTCTTCTCCAAAGCGAGTGGGTAATTTTTGCGGTTCCTCGACATCGCGGTGCTGGTTT